>Ga0180438_10006266_pt1 | contig 16134 bp, 28 predicted proteins | sample SS_ome_12_FD_132455 | JGI IMG/M metagenome (GOLD analysis project Ga0180438, IMG submission 132455) | Hypersaline lake sediment archaeal communities from the Salton Sea, California, USA - SS_3_D_2 metaG | ecosystem: Environmental > Aquatic > Non-marine Saline and Alkaline > Hypersaline >...
ATATTAATAAAATATATTTAAAGAGAGATAAAAAAAGATTTTTAGAAAATAGTATTGATAATGATTTGGATGCATTAGGGATGTATTATCTTGATATGTCTATTTTAAAAGGAAAAATTATCTCATTAAGAGAAAAGAAAAATAATTTTGAATTGGTTAGAGACAAGCATCATGAAAACATGGAAAAATTAAAAAATGATATACTGCGTAATTCTGAATTAAACGACATATATTTAAACCTTGATTACGAATTAGATGAAATTACTATTAAACTTTCAGAGGCCAATAAAAAACGTGACAAAGTTTTATTTGAAAGAGAAAGCAAAGATACTGAATTAGCTACTGCAATTAAAAATAATAAGATATATAATGAATATATAGATAAAAGAACATGCTTAGTAGAGAAACTAAGATTTCTAAATATATTGGATGGGTTGTTTGGTTGGAAAGGTATTAAAGTTGCACGAATGAAAACAATTGTTTCCTTTATAAAAGGGTTAATTAATAAGTATTTAGGACTCCTTTCAGATGATTTGATGATCTACTCACTTGATTATGATAGCAATAAAGAGACATATGTACAATCTATTAACAAGGAAAATATAGGCGAGTGTTCTTTTAATATGCTTAGTAATGGAGAGAAAAAACGGGTTATGACCGCAGCGGCATTTGCGTTGGGAGAGCTAGTTGGAGTATCAAATAGGTGTAATTTGTTATGTCTGGATGAGGCTGACTCAGGATTAGATGAATTTGGTCAAAAAGCTTTATTCAATGCATTAAAAGAATTCAAGAGGCACAAGCCTGATATATTTGTTATAACTCATCTGACTAACTTACAAAATGAGGTATTTGATAATATAATAAGAGTGGAGAAGAAAAGTGGGTTCTCTAAGATTACAACCACTAGTTAGCTACAAAGATTTATTAATAATATAACAAGAAGAAAAGGAGTCTTATAAATGACAGAAGGAACTAGTGATAATGGGAGATGGGGAAAATTGTTTAAAGTTGTAGATTTAATCTCTAAGGTTCTAAGTATAATTAACATCCTTAGAAAATCAAAAAAGAAAAAGAAAACAGAGGAAGAGATAGAAGATATAGTGGAGAGTGGATATGAAAAAGAAGTTACTGATGCTCTCAATAATGCTCTTAGTGATGGTGATTAGTGTAGTTAGCTGTTCTAGATTGCCGCAGAAAGAAAAGAAAATATTGTATCCAGTAATTAGAATTCCTGCGAATTCTGCTATTATTTTGCCTGATCGTCAGGTAAAATATATTGAAAGGAATGGTTATTGGCTTTCCGACGAAGATGTTGTAAATATTTTAGAACGTCTTAATGAGAGAGGAGGGAATCGGTCAGACATAACTATTGATTTAACGTTTAACTAGTTAAACATCAATAAAAGGAGGTCTATATGTTTAAGTGGGTAATGGCGTTAATCCTTGCATTAGGAATTGGCATTGGTTCGGTAGCTACTGCTCAAGAAGTAGACTTAACAGAGAAGTACCCAACGGCACTTTTCGTTGAGCCTAATCTTGAAATTGAGTTTGTTGTAACTGAACCTAATTTTGCTCTTTTCATTCCTGCCGAGTTTTCAGAAGGTTTTCAACTTAGTGGGCAAGATTTTGGTGTTCTTGCTGGTATTCCACTTGTAAGAAAGCAATTTGATCTGCCTTTAAATATGGATGTAAGTGCAGAACTTGATGTTGGTGGAGTGGCTTCTAAGGACTCAGATCTTGCCGGTTATATTGGAGCTTCTGTAGGTGGCCTTGAACAACCAATTGTGTGGGCTGTAAAACAAATTCCGTCTGTTGGTGAAACATTAGGTAATATAGTTGATATCATTGATGGACGAATTGGTTACGCCTATTCATTTGATCTTCAAGGAAACACAGAACATGGCTTAATGATAGGATTAATCACACTAGAATTTGAATTCTAGGTTTAATTTTAAGCGTGTAAATTCCGTAGCTGCGGAGTCCTATACATTTTATAAATAGTTTGGAACGCAGTATGAAGCCTGATGGAGTGCTGCACGATAAAAAGGGTGAATGCTTCTATGCCCCATTCATTTAACGGACTTTAGTTAGTAGAGTTTCAAAAAATTTAATAAGAGATGGATTATTATATGATTCTCTCATGTTATTATCGCAAAATTCTGTGTGGGTTATTTTAGGACTAGCATCGGGGTTTAGTATAAGAGCTTGGGTTGGTGTTAGTTTGATGATTACTGAATTCTTCTTATTGAGGTAGCTATGATTGCAAATATCGCTTGGAATAAAAAGCTTGCAGAACAGTATATTGCAGAGATAAAAAGTTTTGGTGAGGAGTTTCTTGCCGTAGATATTGAAACTTCTGGATTGAGATTCCATCCAGATACAGAAATTTGTGGCATCAGTGTGTCATTTAAACGAACAAATATTCAAAATTCTGCATATTATTTTCCAATAAAACATAAATCAGAAGATTATAAAAGGAATTTAAAAAAAGATACAATAAGTAAATTAATGAATTTTTTGTGTAATGAAGCAAAACATTTGGTTTTTCATAATGCTAAATTTGATGTTAAACTTATTCAAAGAGATTATGGGGAAATAAAAGGAGTGATTCATGATAGTATGATTTATGCTTCAATTCAAGGATTTAGAAAATTGAAATTATCAGAACTAATAACTACATTATTTCCTGATATGTATCACGAAAAATTAGCTTTGCAAAATACTGTTGACGAGTATAGAAAATATCTTAAAGTAGATGATTTTTCAGAAATCCCTATAAGTTTATTAGGTATGTACTGCTGCCAGGATTCTTCTAATACATTAGATGTTTATACTAAACTATATGAAAATTTTAAAGAGAAAAACTACGGTAAAGATAAGGAAGATTTGTACCAATTAGAGTTAAATCTATTAAAGGCTCTAATTGCCGTAGAAACGTTTGGGGCTGCAATTGATGTAGAGTACCTAATAGAGCAAAAAAATCAATTACAGGCTATTACAGACAGTCTACGAGTCGAATTAGAGGTCGAGTTGGGGGTTAAAAACGTTAATTCCACCATTCAAATTTCTGAAGCTCTACGAGAAGGGCTAAATATAGCCTTAACTAAATTAACTAAATCAGGCAAAAACTTTTCTACCGATAACAGAACGTTAGAGAAAATTAAACATCCTGCTGTGCAGAAATTACTAGAATATAGAAAGAAATATAAACTTTTATCTACATATGTTATGGGACTTTTGAACAATGAGTTTGATGGAAGGACACACACTGGCTATACCCAAATTTTTACTAAAACTGGAAGATTGAGTAGTAGAGAACCAAATCTCCAGAATATCCCAAAAAAGGATACAGATATAATACGCAGGGCATTTATAGCTCCAGAAGGAAAAGCACTGGTTTATTATGATGAATCTCAAATTGAGTTAAGGTTATTAGCGCATTTTAGTAAAGATAAAAGAATGTTAGATATCCTTAATTCTGGTGGAGATTTACATCAAGCTACAGCGGATACTTTAGGAATTTCAAGAGATGAAGGAAAGACTATAAACTTTGGAATAATTTATGGTTTACAAGAAAACCATCTTGCAAATGATTTAAAAATTTCAAAAACAAAAGCTGGTAGATATATTAAAGATTATTTTGTTCATTATTCTGGCGTTAGAAAGTATAAAACTAGGCTAGAATCTTATGCTTTATCAAGCGGATATGTTACGACATGGCTTGGACGACGGGTGTATATGGGGGAGAAAGATTCATACGCAGCATTGAACTATGTTATCCAAGGATCAGCCGCCGACCTATTGAAAATAGTGCATGTTAGATGTTATAATTATATTAGTGACAATAAGTTAGAAACTAAGACAGTATTATCAATTCATGATGAATTTGTAAATGAAACACCAGAGAATGAACTAGAACATATTATAGAATTTAAAAAATTGGCGGAAGATTTTAATAATTTTGATGTCCCAATTATCTGTGATGTTGCAATTACTTGGACTAATTGGGCTGAAAACGAAGAATTGGAGATTTGATATATGATAACTGATCATGATACAAATATTATTGTTATATCTGGAGAAGTGTTAGTAGAACCAAGAGTTGTAGAACTAGGAAATGGAAACGATAAATTAGAGTTTTCCATAGACATGCATCGAAGATTTTCTGCTAAAAGTAACACGGTAAGGAAATCACAAGAAATAATTATGAATGTAGAAGCATTTGGTGGTCTTATCAGGTGGGGTATTAATACATTAAATGAGGGAGATAAGATTTTAATAATTGGGAGATATCAGCTTGATACTGAGAATAATCCTGTTGTTACAGCCAAATCTATTTATATTATAAAAGATGCATATATTCATGTTGAGGTTTAGTGCATGAGAAAGTATATAGAATGTTCTGCACCTTGCCTAAATGGTGTGAAATGCACACAGCCAGCTACAAAACGTTCAGGGTATAGGTATTGCCATAAACATGAAGCTGTTTATAGAAAGGCAGAAAAAGGCTCTATGACTCGAACAGGCCATCCAACAGGACTTACTTCCACCATTGATGAAGCTATGGAGAAATTTATTAAAGATCCACATATTCATAACCTTCGTTCTGAGGTGGGAGTTTTAAGAACGATGTTATCTGAATATCTAAACAAAGATGATCTAAGTTTAGCAGAAAAAGAATTTGTTAGGAAACTTATAAAGGAAATTAAGGATACAGCTAAAGCTTCCCAAGAACTAGAAGAAAAGCGTGGGTATCTTATAAGTGCTGTTTATCTCCAAGCTATGATATTTGAATTAGGGAAGATATTACAAAAATATATTTCTAATCAAGATACTTTAGCAACTATAATTGGAGAGATAAAGAGACTCCCTTGGAGAGAAGTTACTTCTTTTGATAATATGGACAATAGATATATAAACACAGCACCGATGCTTGAAAATCCTCAAATGAATGTGGAGCATGTGGATTTAGATAAAGGAGAAAAGAATGAATCTGGAGGAGAAGAAGAAGAAACATCGCCAGCAGATGAGTAGATCAATTGGTGAGGCTATTTGCAGTATTCAAAGTGGTACTGATTTTTTGAGTGATCCATGCTTGCAAGAAGCGGAAAAGACAGCATTAAAAATAGCTCAAGACATTTTAATAAAAGTTATAAATAGTTTATGGTATTAGAATTGGAATGAATATGTGGAGGACAAAAAATGAATTTAGTAACTAAGGTTGCTGGAGTAACTTTTGATAATCCTGATGGTTCTAGTAGGCAAGAAGCAATTCAAGGAATTGGTGCTAGTGTTTGGAGAGGTAATTTAAAAGAATTTACTCTTGAAAGAGAGCCAGACAATCCACACGATCCTAATGCAGTAAAAGTATTGTATGATAATAAATGCGTGGGATACATACCAAAGGAGCAAGCTATTGAGGTTACTAAATTTGTCGAAAGAGACAAAGTAAGAGCAATACAATTACATGAAACAGGAAAGCACGAAGGCATTTACTTCTTATCTATCAGTATGATATTACTGGAGAATTAGTGTGATCAAAAATGGGTGGAAATTTTTTGGTGGAATGTTGTGTGTAGTTGGTGTGTTATCTATATTTGGATCTACATCACAAGAATCTTTTTTACTTTCGATAATAGTAATTGCCTTTGGTGCGTTAATTATTAAATTAATAAATACAAAAGAGAGAGGGTAACGAATGGGCGAATTTAATTATCAAGAAAGTATAGATTCATTAGCAAAACTATTTACTGAGGTTGGAAGGCCACTTAGTAGTAGAGAAGTAGCGCGATATAAGTTGCCTAATACAGATGAGTCTTTATTTAGAAGAAGAGGAATTTCTTGGAATCAGGTAAAAGCAGAAGCATGGGTTAAAGCATCGGAACTAATACAAGAAGATAAAGATACAAATATTACAGATATAGATAGGGCAAAAACAGTAATAAATCACCAAAATAAACTTATCCATGATTTAGTTCATGAACGTGGGAGTATGCAATATCTTTTTGAGTGCCTTAAGGAATCAATTGATAGTCTTACTTTTCCAAAATTATCTTCAGTTAAAATAGATCATAATGATGAATTAGATGATGAGGAAATGCATATTCCAATTAGTGATATTCATTTAGGTTCACATATAAGATTAGAGGATGCTACAGGACTTAATGCATATAATTACGACATATTTTTAGAAGAATTAGGGATATATCAAAGTAAAATATCATTATTTAAAGATATATATTCTGCTACTGCAAATATTGAAAAGATAGTTATTCCACTTTTAGGAGATTTAGTAGAAGGACAGAACATATATAAAAATCAGCAATATTATATTGATAAAATAGTTATAGATCAAATATTAGATGGAGTGGCTCATATAGCAAACCTTATCTTGTGGTGCTCTACACAAACTAAAAAAGTAGAAGTTTATGCCATTCCTGGAAATCATGGACGTGTAAGTAAGGATTCTCATTTTAGGGTTAATTGGGACTATATAGCTTACATGATGATACAGATGATAATTAATCGCTATCCACATATTGATATGTTTGTAAGTGATTCTCCTAGTATGATAGTTCGTCATGGTGAGCATAATTTCTTCTATCAACATGGTGGTAAGGTTAAATCATGGGGAGGAATTCCTTTTTATGGAATTACAAGACAGATGGAGAAGCTTACAAATCTTTTTGGTATGCAGATATCATATAACATTATGGCGCACCACCATCAAGCTGCAAGCATACCATTAAGCCGTAGTAGGGTTATAATGAATGGTTCGTGGGTTGGAGGTTCCCCACTAAGTATAGACTCCATGCAGACTACAGATGTGCCTGTTCAATGGTGTTGGAGATTTCACCCTGTTGAGGGTATCAACAACATGAATGAGCTACGCTTGAGGGAATTTGAACCGCTGAAAGAGGATGAGAATCGAATCTATACTCCTGTAGCCGTGGGGATTAGAGAAATTTCTTAGCAGCAGCTATAGCAAATGGCAACTATAATAGTGGAGGACTACGCATCTCCCAAAAAAACGGAGGTATTTGGATCACATGAAACATCTGTTTATGTAACTTGGGTAAATTTAAGGGGAAATAAAAAATGGTGATTAATAAAAGACTAGTTAGAGTTTATGTAGCTGGTCCTTTAAGTGATGGAGCAGTTGGTTATATTAAAAATGTTAATAAAATGATTAGGGAAGCATTGAAAATACATAAGGTAGGTGCTTCTCCTTTTGTTCCTGCATTAGATTTTCTTATGGGCATGTATGCAGGCAATTGGGATTATAAAGATTATTTTTCTATGAGTGAACCGTGGCTAAGAGTATCAGATTCAGTTTATGCATATGAACTTTCATATTCTGAAACTAAAGGAGTACAAAATGAGATTAAAATAGCTAAAGAAATGGGCATTCCAGTTTTTAGAACATTTGGTGGATGGTCTAATTGGTATCTAGATTTTATTTTAAAAAATGAGTTACTTTCAAAGGAGGAATTTAGGTGGGTGAAAGAGGAAGTAGAAAAAATTTTAAAAGAAACAAAAAAAGAAAGTATATGAAAAGATGTTTAAAATGTGGAAAAGAATTTCCATCAACAGGCAGATTTCATAGATTATGTAAAAGATGCAGTCATGATAATGATAAGATAATCTACAAACCGCTGAATATAACAAGAATTGAGGATTTATAATGGCTAAAGAAGATACTGATAGCAAAAAGAAAGAGAGGTTAGAATGAATACTAGTGTAACTGTAAAGCCATTAAAAGTTCATGCCGATAGTCGTGGTACATTAATGGAAATCTTGAGATGTGATGATAAAGAATTTACTAAATTTGGGCAAGTTTATACAGTTCGTAGTATTGAACCGCAGACCGTCAGAGCATTTCATAGACACTATAAAATGTATGATTGGTTTTATATTGTTGAAGGATCTGCTAAATTTGTTTTTGTTCAGCAATTTGGAAAATCTGGGGATATACTTAAAGCAGATGTAATAGTTTGTACTCAGCAGAATCCTCAAATGATTACAGTTCCACCTTTGGTTTGGCATGGTTGGATGAGTCTTGAGCCTAATACAAAACTTGTTAGTATTGCGAGTGAACCATATAATGCAGAATCACCAGACGAAGAAAGAGTAGATCCATATTATTTCGTAATTAACACTGAAAAGCGTGTTGTAGGAGAAGATGAGCATAAAGGAACCTTTGCTTGGGATTCCTTTTGGGAGATTGAAGCCAAATGACTTGTATAATTGGATATACAGATGGTGAAACTGTTTGGATGGGTGCAGATAGCGCTGCTTGTCGTCATTTTTTATTGGAGAGAGAAAGTATCCCCAAATTTTTTATTAAAAATGGTTATATAGTTGGTTTTACAGGATACCCAAGAGCACTACAGATTGTAAAGAATAAAATGAAATTTCCAAAAGTAAAAGTTAGTGATGCTATCGAAAGGCATATTGCTGTTGATTTTGTTGATAGTATGAGAAAAGCGTTGAGAGATGGTGGATGTTCTATAAAAGAAAATAATAAAGAAACATTTCAAGGAGAATTTTTGGTGGGATATATGGGAAATCTTTTTACTATTCAGAGTAACTTTCAAATATGCTCTAGTAAAGATCCATTTATGGCTATTGGTAGTGCAGAAGAAGGAGCATTAGCAGCTATGAAAGCATTGTCTGAATTTTATGAGCCGCACGAAGCTAAAGAAATGATTAGAAAAGCTTTAAAGATAGCAGAATATTATAATTCTGGTGTTTGTAGACCATTTGTTATAAGGAGCGTGAAATGAATATTGCAATATTTGGTGGATCTGGACAATTAGGAACTATGCTAACTCTTAAAGCTGAAAAGGAAGGTCATACAGTATATTCGTTTTCTTCAAAAGATTGTGATATTATAGAAGCACTTGATGTTAATGCTTGTATAGGTGCGAGTAATGGAACAAATCTTGATGTTATTATAAATTGTGCTGCTATGCACGATTTAAAAGAGTGTGAGAGAAACCCACAAGAAGCATTTGATGTAAATGCAATTGGAGCTAGAAATGTAGCAATAGCTAGTAATAATGTAGATGCTCTTAATGTCTATATATCAACTAATTATGTTTTAGAACATGGGGAAGAAGCTCCTATGAATATTTATGGCGTAAGTAAATTGGCAGGAGAATATATTACTAAGACTTATTCAAAAAGAGGTATTGTGATTAGAACAGCGGCATTATATGGCCCATTTCCATGTTCTAGAAAATCAGGAAATTTTGTAGACAACCTTCTTGATCGTATAAAAGATGGGGAGACTGATTTTACTATGGTTTCAGATCAATATGTAAATCTTTCTAGAACTGATTGTGTTTCTAATTTGATACTAACATATATTTTAGAAAATTTAGAGACGGTTCATAGTAGTAGATATACTTACACACTGTCTGCTGTAAATGTTGGAGAAAACAGTTGGTATGAATATGCTAAAATAATATGTAATTATATGAGTAATGTTATGAAAAAGCCTATTAAAGTTCATCCTAGTGTTACAGATAATAGTTTGTTCCCCAAAAGACCGCTCATGGCTCCCTTATATGTATGGGGTAAGTATAGTAACATAACAATGCATTCAAAACAAGCATTAATAGAATACGTTGCAGCAAGGTATAATGAAGGTAAATGGGTAGATCCAATAGACGTAGTACAGAAATTATAAGGAATAAAAAATGGCGCAACCTAAAGTTATTGTATATAAAGAGTTACAAATATCTGAACATCGACCAAGAATTAGAGATGTGTACCAAATAGTTGGTTGGAATGATGCTGAACCTCAATTTGAGATAAGACGACAATTTAAGAATAAGGAGGAAGATGGATGGAGGTATAGTCATGCTAGGGGAGTTAGAAAAGCAGACTTAGAATGGATTAAAGAGCATTGGGACGAGATAGAAAATTATTTAAATAAGGCATGTGAGGTATGGAAGGAATCTAAATAATGATAAAAGATGAATATACAAATATAGAGGACTTAGTTGGTGTTATTTCAAAATCTCTTTCTATAAATAAAGAAAGTTTTGCTAATATGCTTGAAAATATGAATGAACACGGCGATGAATTAGTGCAAATTGTTAAAGCTAACATACCTGAAATAGTTGAAGATTTCTTTTATCACATTGCAGAAGAACGGGTAAATGAAATTAAACATTTAACTTATGGTGAAAGTCCTGAACTTATGGAAATGGTTTTAAGGAAGTATATTGCAGCTATGTTACTCACAGGAACAGTGTTTTCTATATGTTGTATATCTTCAAAGGTTCTGGAAGAACAACAGGAAAAAGATAAGAAAGGAAAAATTTAATGTTATTGATAGGATTAAGCGGACCAAAATATTCTGGTAAAGATACAATAGCTAAATATTTGGTTGATAAACATGATTTTGATCAAATTCGTTTAGCAGACCCTATTCATAGATTTATTAAAACTATTGAGCTTGATAAACATTTTAAAAAAGAACAATATCGACCTCTTATGGTTATGATGGGGTTAACTTGCAGAAAACTAAATGAAGATATATTTATTCAACATGCCAATAAGCGAATAAATGATTTTATTAAATATGCAGAAGATGGAACAACGCATTGGAACCCTAGAATTGTGGTATCAGATATTAGGTTTTGCAATGAGTGGTTGTGGGTTAAAAGTCGTGGAGGATTTATTTGGAAAATAGAAGGCAGGGTAGAAATTGATAAAAATGATCCTGCTGAAATAGGTATACCAGAAAATTTTAAGCCTTGTGTAACTATAGAGAATGATAAATCAAAAAGCAAATTGTTTAATGCAATAGAGGTTGCTTTAGAGGATACTATCAGGAGAGAGCAGGATGGAAAGTGTTGCAGCGATTGAGCCTTATGAGATAGCCCAAATTACATCTCAAATTGTTTCTCTCATACAAAATGGCGTACATGAGGCATTATTTAGATTCTATATTAAGGATAATCTACAGTCATATTCTATAGAAGTGGGCAAAATAGGACATCCACTAAAAACAAATGCTCTTAGGAGAAGGTTACACAACGCACTAGAATACTCCTTAAAACTAATTCGTAGGGGAACAGGTAATATAGTCATACAGTCTGATGTTGTTGCTATAAAAAAGATACCTAGACGATTAAAGATCATTTATCCAGTGCTTGAAACAGATCTTAGATTCTTGTATGATATAGATGAAGTGGTGCGGATAAAGCATCCTACGGCAGTACAAGCCATAACCTATGTACCATGTAAAGAATTAAGGGGATGAGCAGACTTCGATAGTAACATTGTTACTACACGCGGGGGCAGCACCCGCCATTTCCACAAAAAACCGAGAAGGTTTTGTTTTTTTATATAGCACCTTATGTGACTTCATGATTTTTCGATGAACAACCAAAAAAGGAAAAAATAAAAATGCTAAAATCATATTTCGCAAGAAGATTAGCTTCAAAAATAGATTGTACATATTTGGCAGATCCTTTTGTATATGAAGATTTTATTTCTGCTGTAGATGCTGTTGATGAATATGGATTTTATTCTCTTTGTACATATAGTCCTTTATATTTATCTAATAAAGCTAAAAACATTATAAAAACTAAATACCCAATTTCTTTTGTTATAAACTTTCCTCCAAAAATAATTGATGATCCTGAAAATGGAAGTATTGAAGTAGTAATAGAAGAAATAACTAGTATAAAAGACTTAATTGGTGGGATACCAGAATTGGATATATATCTTCCTGAATACTGGAGTTTGGAAGGTAAGGTAGGTATGTTAGAAAAAATTGCTAAATTACTTAAAAAGTATGATGAGACACCAATAAATAAGATAATTATTAATATAGAAAATTGTTTTGAACAAGATTTGGACGACAGTTTAGTTGCAATTCAAGAAATTAGATTACCAGGAAAAACTATAATTAAAACTTCTACTGGTAAAAGTAAAATATGTAACTTATATAAAGATTTAGCTAATAAAGTTATAGATATGCATGGGATATATAATTATTTTGATGGAACTTATACTAATATACTTGGAAACGGATGTCAGTATATAATTGATAAAACACATATGCAATTAAAAGTAGCTGGTAATATTAAATATTATTGGCAAATACGATATTTAATAGATAGATTTGGTGAAAAAATAGATAGATTTGGTATAAGTTACCAAAATGCTATAAGAATAATTAAGGGAATGGAGGATAGAAATAGAGTATTGAGAAATACTGTAGAAGTGGATGAAGAGTTTTGGATAGATTTGCTGAAAAAAACCGAGAGCCTTAGAGAATGTGCAGAATTAGATTATGTAACTTTCGTAAAACTTGCACAATTTCCAAAAAAATAAAAAAAAATTAAAAAATTTTATTTATAAATCCTATTTTCCATTTCTATTCCCTTATTCTAGCTTTTATATAATGCTCACAAGCAGGATGTTCGCCTATTATTTTATGACAAAAATGATCTGAATCAGAGTAATCACAATAACTATTTCCAGAAAGACTAAAATAAAAATCATCACAACTTCTACAATGCTTTTGTTCTCTCACAGGAATTTTTTTATTTTCTTTTGTCATAATAATCTCCATTACATTTAGTAAATATCTTTTTTATTTTTTAGTATAATTCTAACATTATCCAAATTGATTTGTTCAATCAATTTAATCGAACTACATAATAAAGTACCGTTTGGAAGTGGCTCTACCATATAGTCTCTTGTTAAATAATATTCGCTCCATTTCCATAATCTTTTTTCACTACCTTTCCAAAAATTTATTTCAACATTCCAACACTTAATATATGGTTTTAAAAATCCCTTACAATCTAACCAAGAAGGATGATATTTTAAAAAGGTGGTTATAGAATTCATGGAATCAAATGCTGATAAAGGCCCACATTTTAATTGTGGGTAAGTAAATTTGTCTTTAAAATATTCTACTACTTTTGGAGAAGTAAAACTAAAATATCTAAAAGGCTGTTTTACTGCATCTAATCTCACAATTTTTAACGCTTTCATAATCTTCTCCTAAAAAGTAGGTCTTGGCCTATGTTTTCTTATAGTTCCTCTACCTAGAGAAACTAGGTTTCTATTTTCATCCTCTATCTCAATTAACAATCTTCTCCGATTAGAAGATACTTCTTCTGATATTCCTGTTATTTTAAAAGCAACAAAGCCATTTCCATCATTATCTCTTTGGTGAATTTTTATCTTAAATCCATCTTCTATTCTTTGTGGTCCAAAGTTAAATTCTCTAGTATAAGAAACTAATCCAGGCCATTTACATTCAACCCAGAAGTTTCTTCTAACTTTAGCCATTTTCATTCTCATTTCTATTTTTTGAACGAATTAAATATAGATCCAAATGTTCCAAAAATCTCACAACATATTTTAGTCCAAAATAAATAACATATGTAACTTATCACACCAACCTTAATAATATATAAAAACATTAGAATCATTTCTTTAAACTCCGATTTTTTCTTTTTAATTTTATCAACCTTTCGCATTTATATCTCACTTTCATATAATTTACTCCTTACTTAAAAATAAATTTTTCTTTATATCAAAAAGTATCTCAAATGGTGTCATTTCTTCTTTAGCAAATTTCTTAACTATAGAACAAATTATTCCTGCAATTATAAAAGGGCAATAAATAATACTTCTTCCACTACAAGGTAAATCTTCTGCTTCTTCATCTGAATATAGTGTTTTTAAATATCTTTCAACAAACTCCTTCTTAAACGGGTTAAATGAATAAATTCTTAGAAACTCTGCACCCATTCTGCCATCTATAAAAAAGTCAATTTTAGATTTGCTCTTACTAACATTTTCAAATGCTATTTTTCTAGAAATCATATTATCTGACCCGACGATTACAACACCTGGAGTTAATTCTTGTCCTAAATATTTTCTTTTTTCTTGTTTTATTTTTAAACCACATAAATTTTTCAATATCCTGTTAATAGAATATGTCTTTGGTTTTTCTATATCACTAACACCAGACAATTGATTTCCAATATTATGGGTTTCAACAGTATCATCGTCCCATACTGTTATTTTTTGACATCCCATTTTAGCTAGTGCTAGAGCAGAAAATGATCCTATAGCTCCTCCACCTATTATAGAAATGTTAAATTCTAATTTTTCTGGGTGAATAATATCTAATTGTCGAAGATGAGAATCTTCAAAAGAAATATTCACTTATTTACTCCTTTCTAGTTACTCATTTATCAAAATCTCCAAGTTCTTTTTGAAAATCAGTAAAATCTCCTTTATTATCCCTTTTCCACATAGTATATTCCCCAAGAATTTTTGGTTTTGTGGTTGCTACAACTCCATTTTTAAGTGTAATTATAACTTGGTTATCGTTAAATACAGTTATCTTTTCTTTTCTATCCTCATCATATTCAGTATATATTATTTCCGCATCTGAATTAAAATCAGAATCTAGTGACGGTACATCCAAAGGAATGTCTTTTTCATCGTCTCTATAATACTCAGCAACAAATACACCAAACTTTTTATTTTTATTATCCTCTTCTGATAACCATCTATTGAAAGCTATAACTTCATGTCCTCTTACTGCAAGTTGATATCCTGAAATTGTTGATATCAAACCTTTCCCAGATGTAAAAACTATTAAGTATTCCCCAGATCCAAGTTCTTTTGTATATTGTACTTCTCCAACAGGAGCTTCTCCATCTTTAGTCATAGCAAATTTTGACATTTGTATATTCCAAATATATACATGTCTTTCTGTCATTCCCTTATAGAGATGTTTTTGATCAAAATTTTCGCTTTGATCTTTTTCTTCATTTTTAAATTTATTACTCAACTTTTCGTAAGTACTAACAGTATTATTAGGAAAATAAGAAATAGTATTGGAGTAATTAGAAATTTTACTAACGTGATGTACTTTTTTAACTTTACTCCCTAATTCATCCCTACATTTATCAGCTAGATCAAAATTAACTGTATTTTCTAATAAAATTGGAATATCTTCAATGCCAAGTCTTATTGGTTTAGCAATATCAAGTCTAGCTTTCATATCTAATTTTTCGTTAATTACTATTGAAAGAAGATGCGATCTTAACATAGCAGGTATGGCTTCTCTAGTATCAATAGTTGAAAAATATGCAGTCATATTTGGGTGAGAATGAAACCACACTTTTAGTTTATCTATTTTGTCACTTCTATTATTTTGTGTTAATTCTGTGACTAATTTTGCCAATGATTGAACACAAACATTTGTTTCTGCACTTTGACCTACTTGTTCTGGTAAGAATAATTCTTCAACATATAATATAGTGCCATCATCCTTAATATCCAATGTACCAAAACATGATACTTCACAATTAGTTGATGTTAAATATCCAACTACTTGTGAATATGCAGTTTGGCTTAATACAACCTCTAAATTAGGTTTATCAATAGAAATTTTTTTATCATTACTTAACATAAGAGAAAATCTTAATACTTCACCAAAATCTTCTTTAACACAATCATCTTTTTTCTCCACTTTATTCTTTTTATTCTTACTATTTTTCTTTGACAAAGTTCTATTCCTTTCTAGAGGTTTAAAAATGCTAACAGTGATTCATACAGGCACATTATCATGATAGCTAAATTTTTACTTTCTTTCCAAATATCTCTAGCTTCTTTTCTATCTACATCATAACTATAACGTTTAGCATTACCTTTATCCTTTTCCCACACAACTTCTACTTCTATTATTATTGGAGTAGTTGTTAGAACAAAAGATAATACTATAGTTCCATTTACTCTATCTGTTTTCTTGCAGATAACTTTTAAAATGTTATCATCATAAAATACATTTTCAACAAATGGAAGTGCGTATACTTCTTCAAACATTTTAGTAAGTTCTTTTTTTGGATTATTTTCTTTATTGTTACTATTTTTAATTAGCTCTTTCAATTCATCTATTTTAGTTTTATATAGATCTATCTTTTTTAGTGTGCCATTTATTTTTCTATTGTAAATATCTAAATCTTTTCTAAAAGCATCAACAAAAATTCTTTTTGCTTTTGTCAGTTCTAACATTTTAAAATCTCCTCACATATAACGTTAACTTTATCTAACTCTTCTTTTAAGTTAAAATCACAA
>Ga0180438_10006267_pt1 | contig 16131 bp, 12 predicted proteins | sample SS_ome_12_FD_132455 | JGI IMG/M metagenome (GOLD analysis project Ga0180438, IMG submission 132455) | Hypersaline lake sediment archaeal communities from the Salton Sea, California, USA - SS_3_D_2 metaG | ecosystem: Environmental > Aquatic > Non-marine Saline and Alkaline > Hypersaline >...
CAAGGGCGACCTTTCCCTGTTACCGCGCTTCTTGGGACACCCGATGGACCCAGCGGCCGTGCAGGGTTTGGTCACCAAATCGGTTATCGACGCCACCGTCCTGCCAGGTAGCCCATCGCTCGACAGAGTTGCCTACGAGCATCCTGCCGATCTGGACCGCTACCTCGATACAGACTAGAACGGTCCCGCCCTGCGATTCCTGTCGCACTAAGCCGGTGGCAAGAGTCACCGGCTCTTCTGTTTGTGAGGATGCGCCAACCACGGCCCAATGCGAAAAGAAGCCGATGCCCGAGGGCATCGGCTTCTCAGTACATACGGTTAGGTGATGATCCCGCGCACCGTGAGCCCCAGGCGCTCCACGACAGGCGTGAGAACACCCAGAAGAATGGTGCCGATCACCACCACGGCGATCATGTTGCCGATCCACCAGGCTGTAATGCTCACAGGGAGGGCGTCCGCTGGGACGAAACCAAAGAGATAGAGCATGAAGTTGCCGGTGACTGCGCTCCACAGCTGAGCCAGGATGACCCCCACGATCAGGAAGAAGACAAAGCCCTTCGGCTTGAAGACGTCCTTGCCGATGGGGCTCACCCCGAACCTCGGTCCCAACGTTCTATATACGATGAGTAGCGGGATCTGAACCACCAGCTCGACCAGCCCAAACGGGATAGCGAGAGGAACAGGCATTCCCGCCAGGATCCCGGCGCCAACGATTGCGCCGATGACTCCAATCACCCAACCCCACCCAGAGAACCACAGTACGAAGGGGATGAGAAAGCCCATGCCGATGTAGAGGGCCGACACGCTGAGGAATCCCATCGGCAAAGCGATCACACCCAACCACGCGATGATGGTGTAGACCGCTGCGGCCACAGCGTAGGTCACCAAGCGCGTGACGCCCAGCGGCGGGTTCGGATTCCACTTGAGGCTATATGTTTGCTCTTCCATTCTGTCGCTCCTTCTTGTGCATCTTTGTCCTAGACATCATAGTCATGCCGATCACCTTCAAGTCGCCGCTATCACCTCCCTCCTAACTTGCTAGCTCCTTGTCTTCAGAGCCTCTACCCACTCCCTCTCATTGAGCAGGAGGGGGAAATCCGGCCTTTCTTTGCGCAGTTCGCAACTGAGGGTTATGGCCTGTGGCGCCCTCAGCTGAGCAGTCTCCAGAAGCTCAGGCGAAGAGAATAGTTCGCGGGAAGTTCCGTCAAACACTGTGCGCCCGCCGCGCAGCACCGTGACCGTCTGGCAGTAGTTGGCCACCAGCGTCATGTCATGGGTGATGATCAGCACCGTACCACCCGCCTCGTGCAACTCCTCGAGGAGGGCCATGATACTGGACACCATTTGGTAATCCTGCCCAGTCGTCGGCTCGTCGACGATGATCACCTCAGGTCGCATGGCGAGCACCGCCGCCACCGCCAACCTCTGCTTCTGCCCCTTGCCCAAGAATAGCGGGTCCTCGTCGGCTAGATCGGCCAAGTGCACCCTCTCCAGCGCTTCACGCACCCGAGGTTCGATCTTTTCGCCCTCGACTCCAATGCAGCCCAAGCCATACGCCACCTCATCGAACACGCGCCGTGTGAAGATTTGGTGATCCGGATTCTGGAAAACGTAGCCGATCTTCATCGGCAGTTCCCTACGCACCCGTCGCTGGAAGACGTCCTCACCTAGAACCCTACAAGCGCCCTTCCATGGCGAGTAGAGGCCGGTGAGGATCTTAGCTAGGGTCGTCTTTCCCGATCCGTTGTTGCCCAGGAGCCCCATCGTCTCGCCGCGACGCAACACCAGGTCAGCCCCGAAGAGGGCCACGGTTCCATCCTCGTACTGGTACCACAGGTCCTCTACTTCAATCACCTTCTCACTGTCAGCACTGACGAGCTTGTCGGTAGGCTGTCCCTCCACGCTGGTCAGGACCACCCGGGCTTCCTCGATGGACCTGGGCACGTCTGCCTTGCCGCAGACCTCCGCGCGATATGCTATCCTTGAAACCTCGAAGGTGTAAGCGCCTCTCTCGTCAAGGAACTCGAACTCGGAATAGAACCCCTCGGGTTCGGCCACCAGATCGACCTGGCCATCGCAGACCAGAGCTATACGGTCACAGAAATCAAACAAGATCTCGGGATCCTGCTCCACCAGGACTACCGTCAAGTCGTGTTCCTCTTTCAATCGTCTGACGGTCGCGATCACCTCACTCTTCCCTATGGGGTCTAGATCCGACGTAGGTTCGTCTAGGATGAGCAGATCCGGCCGCATAGCCAGGAATGACGCGATGGCCACCCGTTGCTTCTGCCCGCCCGAAAGGTCTGCCGGGTGGATATTCTCTGCGTTCTCCCAAAGGTGACCAAGCCCCACCATGTGCAGTGCGTCTCGCACACGCTGGTCGATCTCCTCCGATTCCAGCCCCAGCAGTTGCAGGCCGAAGGCGACTTCGTATAGCAAGCTCATCGTTAGGAACTGGTTCTCAGGATCCTGGAACACCATTCCTGCAAGTGGAGGCCGCACCGGTTCGCCCAGCAGCGTTCCACGTGCCTTCCCTTCCACCACATTGGCTTCAACATCGACATCACAGACCAAGTGGTCCATCACCTCAACGGAGCCCTTAACGTGCTCATTAACGTGGTTCGCAGGAACCCTCATGGAATGGGGGATGAGGCCCATGACGCTCTTGCACAGAGTAGTCTTGCCCGCCCCGCTAGGCCCAGTGATCCCGAAGAACTCACCCTTGTCTATATCAAGACTAACACCCTTGAGGGCCCAAGGATTCATTTGCCCCACAAATGCGGGGTATCTCCAGCTCAGATTGTCGATCTTAACTACGCTCATAGGGATTTCCTTGCTCCTTGCTCATGCTCCCAAGCCAGACACTAGCCCGACCACAACTTCTGTGACATTCAGCCCACCAATCAGCACCCCCACGACGAGCGCCGTGGTTCCCAGCATCAGGACCCAGTCGACCGCGTGAAACGGCTTCACCTCACGGTAGATCGTCGGCTTCGACGTCATCTCGTATCCGCGAGCGGAAAGCGCATCCGAGATCTCCGTTGAGCGCCGCATCATATTGGCGATCAGGGGTATAGTGAGATATGCCATGTCTCTGATCTTGGCGAGGATGTTCTTCTTCTGTACATTAACGCCCCGGGCTACCTGAGCCTGGCGTACCGTGGTGAAATCGATCATGGCGATGTTCAACGAACGAAGCATCAGGGAAGCGAAGAGGCAAATCACGTACGGCATGCGACGGATCTTGCGCAGCGCGCCCACAACCTCCACATCCCTCGTGGTCAGAACCAACAGGAAGGTCATCAGTACCATGGCACCGTACCCGAGTACCTTCGTAGCAGCGACGAATACGGTCTCATCGGAGATGACCAGGGTCAGAGGATCACCGAAGGGAACCGACACGAACGTCCATGTAAGGTTCAGAGGAGTCTGACTGACAATCAGGGCGGCAACCGCTCCTCCGAGTATACCCCAGTATAGACCCCTGGTGAAGAGATAGTATCCCACGACGATTCCCACAAACACGATCATGGCCACCGACACACCAATGTTTAGCACTCCGGAGTAGGTCTGGCGAGAATACAGAATGCGGGTACCAGGGTTCGGATTGAAGACGATCCAACTGAGGAAGAGGCTGAGAAGCATGGGGAAGATAACCACCAGGTAGGAGCGGAAAAGCCACCTAATAACTCCACTCAACCACAACAGCAGGAAGGCCAGACCGACCAGCAGGATGCAGCCCAGCGGATCCGGCCGCGCAGTAGAAACCATACCGATCAGCACTAGAGAGACGCCCAGCACCAGTACGAACTTGGTGATGGCGTGCAGTCCTGCCAGAGGCGAGTCAATGCGCATCGAGAAGAGAAAAGTACGCACCCATTTCTGTCCCCTGCCCGGGGCGCTTGATTCTACTACTGAAGCTTCACTCATATTGTTCCTCTCCGTCTAAAAGGGGCTAGTCTACGCTTGATTCCTATCCATTCAATACTTCTACCACTAGATCCGATGGCTCGATCCCCGGAAGTGTGTCATCGGGGCACGCACTTACGGCCAGAGTCACCGGCCGAAGGGCTCTCAGGACCAGATAGTCGCCCGGCCGTATGTCCAGAGAGCTGAACATGTAGCCATCTTCGTCTACATCACACTTGGCAAAGAAACTGGCCATCCCCGTCAATTCCTTGCGCTCCACGCCCAGCGCCTCTGACAAGAGATCCCTGCAACCGGCACGGCCATCCTCGTAGATCTCGCGCCAACACCCTGGGTACATGATATCCACTCGTAGATCGGAGTGGACCTCCGCAACCTCCAGGTACGGCTCCCCCTCTCCATTGTACAGATTCATGCCGGCGTCAGCATAAAACGTCAGCTTGACGCTTCGGAACTTCTCCCACCCGTTGATGTTCCGAGTCAACGCCTGGTCGAAGCCGATAAAGGTGAAGTCTCCCCCCTGCCCCCCTTCAGGCGAGGTGATCTTCACCTCGTCGCCCTTCTTAAGCTGCAGCGCGACAGCAGTTCCCGGCGCTAGTTTGGTGGACCGCATCTTCATTCCCATCTCCTATGCTCCCGCCGGGAGAACGCTCCCGTCCCTCGCTTGGCGCACAGGCCGCTCATTACGGCTTGCTCTGCACAAACCGAAAGAGTACACCCTCACGTCGATGGTGTACCAGCGAACAAGAGATGGCCTGGTCCCTAGTGTTGTAGGCCACCTCATCGAAAAGCAGTAGCGGAGTGCCGACTTTGCACTCCAACCTCTTGGCCATAGCCCCCTCTGCCACCGTGGGTACCAACTCGGCCACATAGTACGTAGCACTCTCACCCGCAAACTCCTCAAGGAATGCAAAGACGTTCTGGGCGAGATCATCTCGGGTGAATGGTTTCTTGATCAGGGCACGGGGGATACAGTCCATGCAGTCGATCACCGCCACACCGTCGGCCAGGAATACCTTCCGCACGATGAGCACGCTCTGGTGAGGTTCAAGCGCGAGTTTCTCACGCACTCGCACGTCCGGCAGACTCTCTTCGAACTCCAGCCACCCAACGCTGGGCTCACAACCTCGGGCACGGATCATATCCTCACAGTTCCACATCTCTTGCAGTCGGGAATCGAGGTATGTGGCAGCCTGCGTGACGTAGGTACCAGCCCCCTGCCGGCGCACAACTGTGCCCTCGCGCTGAAGATTGGCCAGGGCCACTCGCACCGTAGCCCGGCTCACACCGTACATGGCGGCCAATTCGTTCTCTGGGGGCAATTGCTCGCCCGGGGCGAAGCAGCCTTGACGGATCCTTTCCCTCACGGCATGTTCCACTTGTTTGGAGAGAAGCTCTCCTCGTTCGATGGTCGCCAAAGCCCACCTCAATGAGGGAATTGTCAGACGATTGCCATCTAAGGGCATTTTACCACATTTCAGAACGCCTGTCAAGCATGACGGAACAGACGATTCATTTTGTGGAACCTACTCTCCCGGACATAGGGGAATCTCTTCGCACCGCAGTTCATGGACAGAAGTGACCATTTTGCGCCCGCACAGTTGCTGGGCTACCCCCGGTGCCCCCTGGCACCACCCTCTGCCCCACTCATTGTCATCCGGAGCACAGGATGGAGGTAGGCGTTCAAGTTCAAACCTCTGCCTGCGCGAGGTAGATCCAGACGCAGATTGTACCCCGTGCGCAGCCGTACTTCTTCCCTCGCGTCATAGTAGAGCGCGCGGAAGCCCCGAGTCGGAGCTCTGGAATAGCGGAGCCTCATGGCAAGAAACGTTGAAGCTATTGCACCGGGAATGCTCAGAACACCGGCACTCTCATTTGATGACAAACAACTCGTCCGCATCCCCATAGCTGGTCAGAATCTCAGATCCCTCTTCTGTGATCCGGACCAAGTCCTCCACCTGGTATCCTCCCAACTCCTCGCTGAAGAGCACCGGCTCTATGCACATCAGCATGTTGGGTTGCAGTTCTGCTTCGTTGTAGGGATGCAACATCGGGGCTTCGTGAGTCTCCAAGCCGAATCCATGTCCACAGTGAGGCCCAGGGTACTCGATCCCGAACTTGGCGTAGGTCTCCACGACACAGCGGAACACATCACAAGCGCGGACTCCAGGTCCCATGAACTCGATGGCCGTTCTCTCTACCTCGCGCACTTTCTTGTACGTATCTGCTTGCGCCTTGGTCGGCTCGCCCACCACGGCCATACGAGCCACGTCTGAGCCGTAGCACTCCCAGGAACCACCGAAATCCACACGCACCAGCTCTCCCAGCTCGATGGGACGCTCCCGCGCCGGCGGATGCGGCACATAGCTCTGGTCGCCGACGCCCAGTATCGCGAAGACGACATCGGTGGCCCCGTAGAGTGCAACGTTGTCTTTGATGGTCCGCAACAGGTGCCGCTCCGTGTCACCCGCCTTCGCCTGATCGAAAGCCTCCAGTATGGCCCGCTCAGTGGCTCGGCCGGCCTCGCCAAGCCTCTGGATCTCCCCCTCCGTCTTGAGACTTCGCACATGGTCGAAGAGCCAATCACAGGCCTCAATTGAGGCCTTGGGAAGCGCTTCGCTCAACTCCCAGTAGTATCCAGTGCCCAGACGCCTGGCTTCTATACCTATGCGCCCCTGCGCCAACCCCTTCTCCTTGAGGACATCCGCCAGCAGGTGCATGGGCGCCTCTGCAAACTCCACGTAGGAGCGCACATCCTCGATCCAGGACTCATCTCTGGCGAGGCCCTCTTCGATATTACACACCAGCAAGGCATCCTCCCCGCTCGCTGGCAACACAGTCATGGCCAGGCGATCTGGGACACTGACCTGAGTCAGGATGTAGGCACCCGACGTATAGAATACGTTGGGCTGTGACACTGCCACCACCGCATCTAGGCCACTCTCAGCCAACGATCTTTCGAACTCCTGGACGTTCATCAGCCTTTCTCTGGTCATCTATCATCTCCTGTAATCACTAGTCATTGTGACCGTGCACCATCACAGAGTCCACTCAAACCTGTCATGTCAGCAGAATCGGGTCATATACTCCCGGTCATGCCAAACCTCAGACGATACCTGCCGCCGATGGCGGGCCGACGCCGCGAAACACCTGCGTCCGCCATCCCGAAGCGTTCGTAGGATTGCCATGCCTAGCTAGACACCCCTCAGGGCCAACCCGCCACGAGCGAACAGGACAGCGGCCTTCAGACACGCAGCTTCGATTCCGCCCATGGGGATTGTCCTGAGCCGCTGTCAGGACGGCATGAAACCCACCCAGAAGCACGTCTTGAAGGCTTGACTGCTGCCGCTTCTCAGGTCAGCCCTTCCATCACTGATAGGGTGTGATCGATCTCTGGCTCAGTGCGGTACCTCTGCTCCGCTTCTCGAGGAATGCCTTTCCCGCCTCCAACACCGGGAAAGGATACGGGCAATCGCACGCTGTGCCCAGATACACCAACTCCTGCGTCACGGGGAAATCGGATCTGACTTGGGAATTCAAGCTTCTCTCGCTCCGGACATACAGGCCACACTCCTCACCAAGGGCCCGGCACGCCCGCTTCCGTACTACCCCCGGCAGGGCGATACATCGGACCGATACGGGCGTGGCGCTTTTCAGTGGAGGAATGGAGGGATGGACTGCGACTAGCCCCCCTCTCCCGATAGCTCCGCCAGGTAGTTGTAGACTGTCTTGTGCGTCACTCCCAGACGCTCCGCCACCAGCGGCACAGACTTCCTCACCTGGAAGACTCCTCTTTCATCGAGCATCCCTACTACCTTCTTGCGGTCGCTCTTATTCATCAAGGAGAGAGGTTTGCCGATCCGATATCCGCACTCTGCGATCATAGTCTCCACCATCTGAGCCAAGTCCTGAGAAAAATGCTCGCTGACATCGGGCTCGGCCTCGCCAGCAGGCAGAGTGCGGAGGAATCGACTGAATAGGAGAAGAGGGGTGACGTTCAGATTGATGCAAAGCGCAGCAATGGGTTCGCCCTGTTCATCATGTACGAACACCGAACTCGCCTTCACCGTCTTCCCGTCGTCGGTATAGGCTGTGTAGTTCGCCAGGGGCTCGGTCCTCCCGGCCCGGAGGTTGGCCAGGCCGAGATCCGTCAGATTGCCCCCCACCTTCCTACCAGTGACGTTGCCACTGATATAGACGATGGAGTGCTCCAGATCCCTCAGGTCGTGGACTACGACCTCACACCATTCGCCCAATGTGGCAGAGAAGCTCTCCCCAATGGCCGTCAACACTCCCAGAACAGCATCCCTCGTCTCATCCTGCGCCGCACCCGGTATCGCCGGCTTTGGCCCTATCGGTCCGCGACTCTCCGCCATGTCTCCCCCCTTAGCATTGGTCACTTCGAAGTCAGACAACGACGATCCTGGTCTTGTTCCGCGTGAAGCACTTAGCTGAGACCAGGCCCATTATAGCACGACCTGTGCACTCTATCAAGCACTTTCAGATATGCTGTATCTTCAAGCTATCCATCACTCACCACTCGCTGCCTACGCCGAGTCCAAGCCACAGACGGGCCACAGGCGAACGGATCCGCTACGCCGGCATAGCCAGGGGAAGATTGCAGCACTCAGATGAGGGTCTGGGAAGCCATCCAGTGATCACGGAGGACCACACAGCGGGCACTGCCCCTCCCGGCGTGAATCGCGACAAGATGGGGCCCGTCATCTCGAGAGGTGCTAGAAGGCAGCGGACCGGGGCCCACACCCACCAATAGAGAACAGGTCCCGGTGGAGAACCCGGGACCCGCTTGTCGCCCACTGTGCTCTTGTATCTAGAACTCGAATTCCGTACCCAGACCTTCGCTCTTCGCCTTCCGATAGGTGTGCAAAGCCGCTACTGCGTCTTGGAATGCAAGACCGACGCTCTTGTAGAGGGTGATCTCCTCGTCGTTTTCCCTTCCTGGCAGTGCACCGCTGATCACATCTGCCAGCGCACCATGTATATCTGACTCCTTCAGCGCGCCCTCCTCCATTGGTATGAGGAAGTCTCCCGCTTCCACCAAACACGCTTCCACCGAATCGCACACAATCTTCGACCGGACAACCGTCTTCGTGTCCAGTTCCCGCATCTTTGGCGCGTGACTTCCAACGCCGTTGACGTGCGCTCCGAGACTTAGATCGTCCCCATCCAATATCGGGGTAGGCGATGTGGTAGCCGTGGCCACGACGTCGGCTCCGGCCAGAGCCTCCTTGGGCGAACCAACCACCTTGATGTTGGCGGGTATGGGCCCATGGCCGCCCATCTCCCGGGCGAATCTCTCCGCCGCTTCCTTATCAGTGTCGAACACCCTGACCTCGGCGATGTCCCTCACCGTACAGACCGCTTCCAGCTGGGTCACTCCCTGCACCCCAGCCCCGAAGATCGCAGCGATGCTGGCGTCCTTCTTGGCCAGATACTTGGTTGCCACGCCAGAGGCAGCGCCGGTACGGACCGCCGTGAGGTACCCGCCGTCCATGATGGAGAGAGGAATACCGGTCTCTATGTCAAGCAGAGTCACTGTGCCGAAGATCGTTGGCAGTCCTTTCTTCGGATTTTTCTTGAAGGCGGTGACCGTCTTGATAGCTAGCGCCCCCATGTCGCTGACCAGAGCAGGCATGAAGCCGGCAAGCCCATCCTGCTCCGGAACGAAAATGACCGGCCGCTGGGGCATATCCACACTGCCTTTTCCGAACTCGACGAAGCCCTGCTCCACGAGTTCGACGGCATCCTCCATAGTCAGTGCCTTTCGTACGTCCGACGCATTCAACAACAGAGTCATGCTCTCTCCTTTCCCAATCATCCACGAGTGTTGGTTCCCGGTGGCCACTCACCAAAGGATCGCCCACAGCAGCCCGATGGCCAATGCCGAGCTCCTCGGCAGGTGCTGCTGCTCCATAAGGATACCACACATGTGCCCTCGTGGCCCAGTCGCAGGCAGGCCTCCTACCATTCGCGAGTGGAGATGCCCGTGGACCCCGCACGGCCCACAGGGTCATCCAAGAACCGCACTGGGTGGGCAGATCGGCCGCGTGCCAGACATTGCGCTCTCAGCAGCAAGAGCGGCTTTGGGGAACGGGCAAGGGGAGTCAGAAGGGGCAGAACTACCGCGCTTCTTGGCTCTTCTCGAACTCCTGGCCTGCCCTGTCCACCAAGTCAGGATCCGTGAACAGGTCTATGCAGCTCATGGCCAGCACCTTGGCTCCCTGCAGCATGGCGGAGTGAGCGTGGTCGGACACAGCCTCCTCCGCCACCTCCTTGGAGTGCCAGTTCAGACCTTTGCGATGCGTTTCCAGCATGAACCAGAAGGCAGGCACCTTCTGGCTGAGGTTGCCGAAGTCGGTGGAACCAGGTAGGAAGACCGACTCCTCGAACTCCATACCCTCAGCCTCCATGTTGGCCCTGACGATCTCGGCCAGCACAGGATTGGCCAGGGAGTTCTCGATGGTCACCAGCCTCTTCGTTGTCACCCTGGTACCTGTCGCCAGCGCTGCCCCCTGTGCACAGTCCTCAACGCGAGAGACTACCTGTCCCAGGTAGTCCTTATCGACGGACCGCACTGCGAAGAGAGCCGAGGCCCGATCCGGCACCACGTTGGGCGCGTCTCCACCATGTGTTACGATGCCGTGGATCCGCACGTCCGACTTGACGTGCTGCCGCAGAGCGTTGATATTCATGTAGGTCAACAACACGCCATCCAAGGCGTTCGCACCCCTCCAAGGATCGGCTGCCGCGTGAGCTGTCTTGCCCCGAAAGTCGATCTCCAGAGTTGTGACCGCCAGGTCGCTACCTACCAGCTGCGTCGCCGTCCAAGGATGGAACATCAGACATGCGCCGATGTCCTCCAGAGCGCCCCTATCCATCAACTGGATCTTGCCCCCCGGCTCGAAGGTGCACTCCTCTGCCGGGGTGCCAAACACCTTCAACATGCCGTCCAACCGAGGCATCGCGGATCTCAACCCAATCGCTGCTCCGACAGCGCCCGCAGCTATGAGATTGTGTCCGCACCCGTGGCCCACCCCGGGCAAGGCGTCGTACTCCGCGATCACGGCAATCACGGGACCAGAGCCCTTGCCCTTCAAACTCGCCTCAAAGGCAGTCTCCAGGCCACCAAGGCCGCGCTGCACTTCGAAGCCGTGCCTCTCCAGAGCGTCGCCGACCCACCAGGCAGCCCTTACTTCCTGGTACGCTACCTCGGGGTTGGCCTGGATCTTCCGGCTCAACTCCTCCAGTTCGTCTCTCGCCTCGTCTATCGCGATCTTGGCCTGTCCCTTCAAGCTCTCAGCACCCATTGCCCCGAACCCTCCCGCGCAGTATCCTCTGCGGCTCCAGCCAATCGCCAAATAGCGCACACTTGCGAACCGCGGTCCTGCCAGCCTCCTCATCGCACTCGATCAGTGTCGAACCCCTCTCAACTTGTTGACCAGACTGCCTGTGCAAAACCTCTCCCGCCATATCACGCCGCGCCTGCATGCACGGATACCCCCATCGGCTCATACTCTGCCTGGATCATGCTCAGGCGTCTGTACAGCCCATCACGGGCCACCAACTCCTCGTGCGTCCCCTTCTCGACAATCCGGCTGCCCTCAAGGACCACGATGACATCTGCACCGCGGATCGTGGATAGACGATGCGCTATGACGATTGTCGTCCTGCCAACCATCAATCGCTCTAGTGCCTGTTGTATCAATAACTCGGTCTCGGTATCCACCGAGGACGTCGCCTCGTCCAAGATCAGAATCGGCGCATCCTTGAGCACTGCCCGCGCGATCGCTATGCGTTGCCTCTGCCCGCCGGACAACTTCACGCCGCGCTCGCCGACCACCGTATCGTAGCCTTGCGGCAGCCGCACGATGAACTCGTGGGCGTTGGCGGTCTTGGCCGCTGAGAGAACTTCCTCTTCGGTAGCCCCTGGACGGCTGAACAGAATGTTGTCCCGCACCGTTCCATGAAAAAGGAACACGTCCTGCAGCACAATGCTGATCTGCTGGCGCAGACTCTTGAGGTCCACGTCACGGACGTCGTGCCCATCAAGTGTGATGGAACCTTCGCACACATTGTAGAATCGAGGGATGAGCGTGGCCAGCGTGGTCTTGCCCACGCCTGTCGGCCCCACGAGTGCGACGACGCTATCCGGCGCGATGTCGAGATCGATGCGCTCCAGCACCGGGCTTCCCGTTGCATAGCGAAAGCTCACATCGCGCATCACAATCGCACCCCGGGCCCTGCCCTTGAACTGGACAGCATCGGGGCGCTCCACCACGTCGGGCTGCTCCTCCAGAAGTTCTGTCACCCTCTCCGCACCCGCCAAGGCCTCTTGGACACCCTCCCACGCCTGGGACAGGGCACGTACGGGTTGGTACAGCATCTCCAGGTAAAGAAAGTAGGCCACCAAATCCTCGATGGGCAACGCCTGATCCAGTACCAACCGCCCGCCAAAGTACACGAGCACGATCGTGCCCAGCGATGAGGAGAACTCCACGGAGGGATGGAACGTCGCCATCAGGCGCAACGCGCGGAGCAGCGAATCTCGATATCGTTCGATGTGCCGGCGAATCCTGGCCGCCTCCAACTCCTCCCTCGTGAAGGCCTGGATCTCGCGAATCCCCGAGAGATTGTCGTTGAGAACCGCGTTCAGTTCACCCAACTCGACCTGCCGCTCTCGGAACGCCGGACGGACGTACTTTGCGAAGCCACGCATGGCCAGGACGATCAAAGGGATGGGGAGCATGCTCAGCAGCGCGAGTTGCCAGCTCATGCTCACCAACACCACCGTGACACCAACCAACATGAGCACGTTCACCATGACGTCCGGTAGAGCATGGGCTATCAAGTGCTCCAGAAGGTCCGAGTCGTTGACCATGCGCGACATCAACTGACCGGTTTGCTTGTCCTCGTAGAAACGCAAAGACAGACGCTGCAAGTGCTCGTAGATCTCTAGCCGTACGTCTGCGACCACGTTCCAGCCTGCAACGTGGGACATGTAGCTGCGGAGAAAGCGCAGGACCGCGCGCATCACATAGACACCCAAGGCCAGCACGGCCAGCCGGGTAATGGAGCCCGCTGCCTCTCGCCCTGCGGCGGGATCCGTCACTGTGGCGACCATGGTTCTAACAATCCAGGGGACAATCAACTGCACGCCCACGAGCAAGAACATGCTGACCACAGTGAATACCAACGGCCCGACGTACCGCTTTGCGTACTTCGGCAAGAACCTAAGATTTCTCATCATATGATCCCTCAGAGCAGCCTTTCACCCGAGCCCAACGAGTCCTCTCTTGGCTGTGATCTGCGGCGCTGGCCGCCCGCATCCGCCCAGGCAAAATCTCCCACACTGCCAAGCCCCATTCTCGGAACATCCCAAGAACGACAAGTCCCAGGCATCCGCCTGGGACTTGTACCTCGCTTCGCAAGAGCGGGTGATGGGATTCGAACCCACGACATTCTGCTTGGGAAGCAGACACTCTGCCAACTGAGTTACACCCGCATAGATGTCAAGCCCATCATACCTCAGAATCGAGCAATAGTCAACCTCAGAGAGGGAGGATGACCCTCAAGGTAGTGCCCTCCCCGGGCGCCGTCTCGGTCTCTAGGGTCCCCCCCATCAAGTAAGCTCGCTCCTGCATGCCAAGAAGGCCAAATCTCTTCTCCGAGTGCGCCCGGTCCAGCGCGTCCTGGAGATGAAACCCTCGGCCGTTATCACTCACCCACATCTCCAGCTGGTCATCTGTGCCCTCCAACCGTATCTCCACCTCACTGGCCTTGGCGTGCCTGCGAACGTTGGTCAGCGCTTCCTGCGCTATGCGGTAGAGGTTCTTCTTCACACCCACCGGAATCTCCTTCTTCATCCCATCGATCACCAGCTGAACGGAGATCCCAGTCCTCTTCTGAAACTCCACGGTGTACCGTCGCAGCTCATCCAGCAGGCTCAGCTTCTCAAGGTCCGTCAGCCGGAGATCATAGGCGAAATGGCGGAGTTCTTGCAGACAATCCAGTGCCTGCTCTTTGGCCCTCGCCAACTCCTCTTCGGCCCGACCCGCATCATCCCTGCGGACTCTCTTGAAGAGCTCCATGAGCAAGATCACCGAAGACAATTCCTGCATCGGTCCATCGTGGATCTCTTGAGCCAGCTGCTTCCGCTCCCAGGCCCGGCTCTCGGCATCTGCCTCCCGCTGTGCCAAGGTCAAGACAATCACTCTGGCAGCCGGCGTGGAGAGAGCCATCAGTCTGTCCAGATCCTCTTGCGAGAAGTGTCCCTCGCCCTTCTTGTTGCTGACCGACACCACTCCGATAACGTCCTCGGCACTCACCAGGGGGACGCACAATGCATCCTTGATCCCCCGGCCCACGCCTGAGAAACGCGCGTCCTTGATGGGCCCAACGAGCAGCAAGGGCTCCTTGTGCTTAGCCACCCATCCGGATATGCCCTCCCCGAGATGCCTCCTTGCACCTTGAACGATCTCTCTTCCCAGCCCGCTGGCCGAAGTGATAGTCAGTAGTTCTCTGCCTTCATGAAGAAGCATGAGCGACCCTTCAGTCGCATCCGTCGCCAGCACGATCAGCTCCACGAAGCAACTCAGTATCTCCTCAAGGGCCACCACAGCCAGAGCAGCTTCCTCAAAGCCCTCTGTTGGAGGGTGCCGCCGCGGCAGGCTCGCTTTGAACGCCTTCTCTGCCATCGTCCACTATCTCCCTAACTCCGGCCTTTGAGGACGACCACGCAATGCACTTAGAGCAGCCGGGCTTTCAGGCATACTATACCATGAGTAGTTGACCAAGTCAACAACCCACCGTGATTGGAGAGCACCATTTGCCCACCCCATTGCTGCCGCCAGTCCGCTGACGTATAATGTGCCCGTATGTCCAGAACAGAGACTCGTCCTCGCAGTGACTACGTGTTGCTCTCCGTTGTGTTCAGCGGTGGTATGATCGTCCTCGCCGTGGAGATGTCTGCATCGCGCCTGCTCTCTCCCTACTTTGGCGATTCGCAGCTGGTGTGGGCTAACCTCATTGGCCTGATCATGATCTATCTGACAGCGGGGTACTACCTGGGCGGCCGTCTGGCAGACAGGCATCCTCGACGCTCGCTGCTGTATCAGCTCGCTGCTTGGGCTGGTTTCGCCATCGGGCTCATCCCTGCCTTGTCCAAACCCATCCTCCGCTACTCCCTGTTGGGCTTCGACAGTTACTCCGCAGGAATCATCGCCGGCTCCTTCCTAGGGATACTGCTACTCTTCACTGTGCCCATCGTCCTGCTGGGCTGCGTATCCCCTTTCGCCATTCGGCTCCAGGCGCACGCGGTCTCCTCTACCGGACACACAGCGGGCACCATCTACGCCCTATCCACACTGGGCAGCATACTCGGCACGTTCCTGCCCACTTTGGTCCTGATCCCATCGCTCGGCACATCCACTACATTTCTCCTCTGCTCTGTGACGCTCTTGGCCGTCTCCCTGGTGGGTCTCTTCCGCGAGATGGGACTACGGGCCTCCTGGTACCTTCTGCTGCCCCTGGTGATCTTTCTGCTGAGGCTGGCCCTGCCGGGCGGCCTGATCAAACCAGCCCAGGGGGTGATCTACGAGAAGGAATCCTTCTACAACTACATTCAGGTCAGCGACCAAACAGATAGGCGTGTGCTGATGCTCAACGAGGGACAGGCCATCCACTCGGTCTATCGCCCAGGTCAGACGTTGAGTGGGGGTGTGTGGGACTACTTCGTCCTGGCGCCATACTTCACCTCCCTGCCCGTGCCCGAACAGCTGGAGAGTGTATGCTTCGTGGGCCTTGCAGCTGGAACGGCGGCCAAGGAGTACACCGCCTTCTTCGGACCCATACACATTGATGGTGTAGAGCTGGATCCCGAGATCGTGAAGGTTGGCCGCCGCTTCTTCGCCATGAACGAGTCAAACCTCAACGTCACTGTCCAGGATGGTCGCCATTTCCTGACTCGTACTGACAACAGCTACGACGTCATTGTTGCCGATGCCTACCGGCAGCCCTACATTCCCTTTCACCTCACCACTCGCGAGTTCTTCGGCTTGACCCGCGAGCATCTGAATCCTGGGGGAGTGGTAATGGTGAACGCTGGTCGCACGGCAAGCGACTTTCGTCTGGTGGATGTCCTGGCTGCCACCATGAGCCAGGTCTTCGAGACTGTATTCATCCTCG
>Ga0180438_10006268_pt1 | contig 16130 bp, 15 predicted proteins | sample SS_ome_12_FD_132455 | JGI IMG/M metagenome (GOLD analysis project Ga0180438, IMG submission 132455) | Hypersaline lake sediment archaeal communities from the Salton Sea, California, USA - SS_3_D_2 metaG | ecosystem: Environmental > Aquatic > Non-marine Saline and Alkaline > Hypersaline >...
GCAGGAGCAGCACAATGCCCGCTACCGCCAGCGAACCAGCGGTGGCCAGCGTCATAATCGTCGTCACGGTCGTCGTCGTTACAGTGGAAATCATGGCCTCTCTCCTCTGGGGATGTATAATCAGGATGCCGCCCGTCCACCTTCATTCTAGCATACGCCCTGGCTGTTGTCAAGGGTGGTCGGGACAGGCCCATTGGTACCGGGGGCCTACTACTTTCTCAGGGCCACTATGCAACCTTGGCAGTATGTGATCAAAGCCCAGTTTACGACTGAAATCATTTGACTAAACTTGATCTTGGTTTGCCCTCGGACCCCCCTGTCCCCGCGGCTCATCCGGAGAGCGGTTTGGTGGGGAAAAACGGGGGTGCGCTCTCGCCCGTTTTATGGTATAATGGTTGCACAATCCCTCTGGAAGCCACGAATAGAGATTCCATGTACGTGATCGAAACATGAACGAGTCAAGTTGGCAGTATGAGACAATCTCTATAGATCGAGCAGGGCGCCCGGACCGGGGTGTCCTGGACCTGCTGGAGGAGGGCGTCCGGGCCGCCCGGGCGGGCCACGGCCGGCGCGCGCGTGACCTGCTGGGGCGCGTCATCGAGGTCGACGAAAAGTACATCTCGGCCTGGATGTGGCTCAGCTATGTGGCCGACGACGAGCACGAGCGGGACCGCTGTCTCAGGAAGGTGATCTCCTACTCTGTGCCGGATGCCGTCCCCAACCCGGCCTGGATCGGGGAGCGGCCTGCAGGGGCACGGCCGGAGCCGCTTGCTGCCTATCCTGCCCCGGCCTACGCCGCGGCCCCGGCAGCGGAGACTGCTCCACCCATTCGCACCATCCCCCGGCTGGCGCCGTCCATGCCGGCGCTGCCCGACGCCTCCGACGTCTACCGGCGCCTACGTAGCCTCTACCTCGAGTGGGTCACCTCCTGGACGCTCATCGCCCTGGCCTACCTGGCCGGCATCACCGTGGCCGAGGTCCTCACCACCCTTGGCCCGCCGCGCCTGGGCCTCGTTGCGCACGCGTCGCTGATGTTGGTCCTGCTGCTCCATGCCGCCCGCGTCGAGGGCAAGAGAGAGCAGGCATTCCTGGTCGCCCTGGCCTTTGCGCCCCTCATTCGCCTACTCAGCCTATCCCTGCCCCTGTCTGGGATCCCCATCCTCTACTGGTACCTGATCATCAGCGTGCCCCTCTTTGCCGCGTTGCTGGTCGCCGCGCCGACGCTGGGCCTGCGCTGGCGCGACATGGGGCTGAACGTGCGCCGTTGGGGGCTGCAACTGGCCATCGGCCTGAGCGGCCTGGCCTTTGGCGCCGTCGAATATTTCATCCTGCAGCCCGACCCCCTGGCCCCGGCCTTTGAATGGACCGCGCTGTGGTGGCCGGCCCTCATCCTGCTCGTCTCCACCGGCCTCCTGGAGGAGATGATCTTTCGCGGGCTGATCCAGCACACGGCCGCCGGTCCCCTGGGGCTGTGGGCCGTGGGCTACGCGGCCGTGCTCTTTGCCGTGCTGCACGCCGGTTACCACTCCCTGCTCGACATCGTCTTTGTCCTGGCCGTCGGCCTCTTTTTCGGCTGGGTCGTCCATCGCACGCGGTCCCTGCTGGGCGTGACGATCGCCCACGGCCTGACCAACATCGTCCTCTTCCTGGTGATGCCCTTCCTGCCATTGTAAAAACCCCCGCAGCGGGCTGCGGGGGCTGGCTCGCGGCGCAATCGCCGCGGGATGGGCAAGCTGGGCGCGGTCAGCGGGACAAAGGTTCCCCCACGATGACCGAACCGATGATGGCCTCCACCGTCGCGCCATAGACGTCGCCGTCGGTCATGCCGCCGATGGACACCGCTTTTTTGTCCTGCGCCGTGTTCCCAGTCAGACTACCGACGAGCGGGCTGTCCGACAGGATCCAACCGGCGATCTCGGCTACCGTCTCGGGGTTCAGGAGGAAGGCACCGGACGTGCCCTCGGCCTTCAGGGCCTGCCTGAGCCAAGGGTAGAAGCACACCGAGGGCCGGGCGATCACCTCCACCGCCCCGACCGTCCAGTCGCCAAATCCAGAGACCGTCTCAGGGGGATAGATCAAGACCAGGCTCTTGGGCAAGGGCCTGCCCTGCCCGACGCCGGCCGGCGACACGGCGTAGAAACCACACCCCTCGACGAGGTCGTCCACCACCCAATCGGCCGGGTAACAGAAGCTGGTATCCCTGGCCTGGTCGCTGTAGGCGACAAAGCCCTCTCCGGCGCCGCTGCAGGCTGCGTCACCCAGCGCCGGGCCCTCCCCTGACGATTCGGCGACCACCGGCTGGCCAAAGTCGGAGAACGTGGCGCTGCCCACCACCTGGATGGTCCCCTCTGCCGGACCCCACGTCGCCAGTTTCCCCTCAGCCACCCCTTGCCGGGGAAGACTGTCGGCGACCCCGATCCAGACCTCGAATTGCACCTTGCCCTCAAACGCATATCCGGCATCACCTGGCCCGGTCTGCACCTTCCCGGTGGGCAGCGTGCCCTTCAGGTGATAGACTGGGATGTCGTCCAGGGTCTCCTCTCCGACGAACTCCAGATCCTGAAAGTCGCTCAGGTCAAAGCCGCCAAAGGCCAGCAGGGAGAATGCGGAACCCGCCGCCACGCCGATCTCCGGGTCGGTGATGGTCAAGGTGTTCGCGACAAGGATCGTGTCCTTCTCCAGGACGATGCCCAGGAGTTGCACCGACGCCGTGCCCTCCAAGCGATCGGGGGCCTTGAAATCTGCCCGGTAGGCAGCCGGAAACTCGACGTTCAAGCTTCGGAAATGCGCCGCCACGTCCATGGCCATCTCCAAGTGCCAGGAATCCAATCCTGACAGGGCCTCGAGTGCGCCCTCCAGTATCGAGTCGGCAGATGGTGCTTCTTGGACGGCAGGTGCGGACGCCAGGCGGGAGGCGATGGCCTGTCCATCCTGGGCGTGGGCGGGCAGGACCGGGGGCTCGCCCGGTACAAACGCCGGCATGCGCATCTTGGCAGAGACCACAAGCCCTGCCACCAGCAGCAGCGCCACGATGGCAATAATTCCAATGAGGCGTATCACAAGCTTCATGTCTTCCTCCTCTGCGGAAAGCATAGTCCACGGTGCATGGCGGCAGCGAGCGGTGCGTCACGATGAGACAGGCAGCCTTTCAGCGCTCCTGCGCGGAGACGGTCCACATGTCCAGTATATCATCCGACATAACCAGTGTCAAGGTGCAAAAAGGGTCCATTCTGCCACCCCGCCCCTGACCCTTGCACCACCTGTCCTAGACCCCACGGATTACTCCTCTCTGCCCTCTCCTGACCCCACTGGGAGGATGGGAAGTCCCTGTGATCCTCTCCTCGCCCGCCCCTTTCCGATCCCCAGGCACACCCTTTTTTGACGAAAGGCTGGTTCTGCATTAGAATAGGGCGGTTTGCGGGGGATAGCAGATCCGCACGCTGTGATCAGCAGTAGACTGCAGCCTGCTCCTGTCGGAGCTGGCGATCCTCTGCGAGCCGCTGTGGTCTAGCGATTATGTGACAGTAGGAGACGTACGATGGAAAGTGTCGAGTTGCGAACGGAGAGCCGCGAGGTTCGCGGCAAAAAGGTCAAACGCCTGCGGGCCAGTGGTTGGATCCCGGCCGTCATGTACGGCCCGGACACGCCTGCCAGGCCGATTCAGATCGAGGAACGAGCGCTGTACCAGACCATGCAGCAGGCCGGGTCCACGGCACTGATCGCCCTCTATGTGGATAAGGAATCAAGCTCCAACATGGTTCTGGCCCGCGACATCCAGCGTGACATCCTCACCAGCCAGATCCTTCACGTTGACTTTTACCAGGTGCGCATGACGGAAAAGGTCAAGACAATGCCGCGCCTGGTGATTGTGGGCAAATCGCCACTGGTCAGCGCCGGTGGGGCGGTGATGATCCAGGCCATGACCGAGGTGGAAGTGGAGTGCTTGCCGACCGATCTCATCGATTCGATCGAGGTGGATGTGTCCGGCCTGGAGACGTTGGACGACAATATCACGATCAGCGATCTGCCGGTGCCGGACGGGGTGACCTTCCTGGCCGATCCGGGGGACGTTGTCACCAGCTTGGTAGCTCCTCGCCTCACACTTGAGGAAGAAGAAGAGCTTGAGGCCGAGGCCGAGCTCGAGCTGGAGGCGGAGGCAGAGTTTGAGGCTGAAGCAGAGGCCGAGGAAGAGGCCACCGCGGAAGAGTAGCCCTGCCCTGTGTGTCGCAACGGATCACGTCCGCTTTGTCGTGGCGTGATCCGTTTTCTTATCCACTTCTGGGGGTGAGGGGAGTCGCCATGAACTTGAGGGAATTTCTGGATCGGGCGCAGGCTGAGGGCCGGCTACTCAGCATCGAACGGCCCGTCGACCCAGATGTCGAGATGGCCCGCGTTATGCATGCGCTGGAGGGCTATCCCCTGCTCTTCGAGGATCCGCTGCGGCCGGGCTGGCGGGTGGGGACAGGGGTGTGCGCCCAGCGAGACCATTTTGCGTGGGCGCTGGACACCGACCTCAAAGGCATCGTCCCCCGCCTGGTCCAGTCGCTGAAACATCCCATCCCGCCGCCACTGGTGGAGGGTGCGCCCTGCCAGGAGGTGATGGTGCGCAACCCGGACCTCGATGCCCTTCCCATCCTCAAGCACTTGCCGGGCGACGGTGGCCCGTACGTGACGGCGGGGGTGGCGGTTGTCCGTGACCCCGATTACGGCCGGAATATCAGCTTTCACCGGCTGATGCAGGTCGGCCCGCGCACCTTTACCGCGCGCGTCGTCGAAGGCCGGGGCACCGACACGGCCTGGCACAAAGCCGTAGCCGCCGGCCAGGATCTGGAGATCGTCATCTGCCTGGGGGCGCCCATCCATGTGTTGCTGGCAGCAGCCATGAGTCCGGCCAAGGGTACTGACGAGCTGGCAATCGCGAACGCATTGGCCCCGACGCCGCTGGCCCGCTGCACGACACTGGACCTGGAAGTGCCAGCCGAATGCGAGGCCGTGCTGGAAGGACGCATCACGGGCCGGCTGGCCGACGAGGGGCCTTTCATCGACCTGACCGAAACGTGGGACGTGGTGCGGCAACAACCGGTGATCGAGATTGACTGCCTTACCCACCGCCGTTGGCCCGTGTACCATGCCCTGCTGCCCGGAGGGCTGGAACACAAGCTGTTGATGGGCCTGCCCCGCGAGCCGACCATCTTCCAGGCGGTGTCCGAGGTGGCCGACTGCCAGGCGGTGACCATCACCCCGGGCGGCATGAATTGGCTCCACGCCGTGGTGCAGATCGCCAAGCAGGGCCCCGACGACGGGCGGCGCGCCATCGAAGCGGCCTTTCGGGGCCACAGCTCGCTCAAGCACGTGGTGGTGGTGGACGACGACGTGGACCTCTTTGACCCGGCAGCCGTGGAGTGGGCCATTGCCACCCGCTTCCAGGCAGACCGCGACCTGGTGCTCTTTGAGGACCAACCCAGCAGCAGCCTGGATCCCTCGGCGCGGCAGGTGCCGGGCCAGAAAGCGCGTTCTGCCAAGATGGCACTGGACGCGACCATCCCCTGGACTGACCACGCGGGTCGACCGCTCGATCAGGCGGAGCGGGATGCCTTCTACAAGGTCGGCTACGGTGATGTGGACCTGTCGCGCTATCTTGGGCCCTCGGAAGAGGACGGACCTTGACCTTGGTTCGGCGCGGGTGCGCATCGTCTGAGGGGAGGGTGAGCTGACGCTACAGGGGCTGGACAGGGCTGGCGAACAAACCCTGCGACTTACCGGCGAAGAACAGGCCATGCTGGCCGGAGAGGCCGGGCCGGGCATGCAGATGGCCATGGAGATCGTCGTCGCGCTCGGGCAGATCTATGGCGCGGCCGACCTGGTGCCGGTGGCCAGTGTGCAGGTGTCGGGCGTGAGCTACAAGAACCTGGGCGACGCCGGATTGGCGTTCCTGGAGGAGTGGGCGGCCCGGGGGGCACGGGCCCGGGTACCCGCGACCCTCAACCCGGCGGGCATGGATCTGGTCTCCTGGCGAGCCCTCGGCTTCCCGGACGCTTTTGCCCGGCAGCAGCAGGCCGTGATCGCCGCATACACGGCCCTGGGCGTCACGCCGACCTGCACCTGCACACCCTATCTGGTAGGCCACGTGCCCGCCTTCGGGCAACACGTCGCCTGGGCCGAATCGTCGGCCGTGAGCTATGCCAACTCGGTGCTGGGGGCGCGGACCAACCGCGAAGGCGGCCCCAGCGCCCTGGCCGCAGCCATCACGGGACGCACGGCGCGCTATGGCCTGCACCTGGAGGAGAACCGGCGGGCAACTGCGGTGGTCGTGGTGCGCTGCCCGGTGCGGTCCGAGGCGGACCTGGGGGCGCTGGGCTACCTGGTAGGGAGTCAAGTCGGAAAAGGCGTACCCTATTTCCGATTCGAGCACGGGCTACTGGAGAAAGGTCGCGGGACACTGAACACCCTGGGGGCGGCCATGGCGGCCAGTGGCGCGGTGGCGCTGTACCACATCGAGGGACTGACCCCTGAGGCCAAGGCTGGCGAGGTGATCGCGCCGGGCGCCGAAATGTTCGAGGTGGGCGACCTGGCACCGGCCTATGCGGCCCTGAACGGTCCAGCGGAGGCAGTGGACCTGGTGAGTATCGGCTGCCCTCACGCTGCGCTGGCCGAGATCGAGGCAGTGGCCGGCTATTTGGCTGGGCGCCGCGTGAAAACCACATTGTGGATCACCACGGCGCGGGCAACTCGGGAAGCGGCGGAGGCGGCTGGACTGGTCGCCCGCATCGAGGCGGCTGGCGCGCGGGTTGTGGCCGATACCTGCATGGTTGTCGCCCCGGTAGCCGATCTAGGGTTTCGCTCGATGGCCACCAATTCAGCCAAGATGGCCTTCTATACCCCCTCGCATAGCGGCCTCTCGGTGCGTTTTGGACCAATGGAGCAGTGTTTGGAAGCGGCGATCAGCGGTCAATGGCCAGCGACAAGTGGCAAGTGACGAGATGCACGTTACAGCACCCAAGATGTGGAATGTGCAGTGTGGCCAGTGAGGTGGGAGATGGAATTGGCTGGACGGGTCATCAAATCCGGAAAAGCGGAGGGCATAGCACTGGTGTCGCCGGCGCCTATTGGCTTTCTGGGTGGGGTGGACCCCGACACCGGGGTCGTGATCGAACAGGGACACCCTCTTGAGGGGCAGTGCGTGGCAGGCCGGGTGCTGGTCTTTCCCACGGGCAAGGGCAGCACGGTGGGATCGTACACACTGTACCGCATGGCTCAGGCCGGCACAGCCCCAGCGGCCATCGTCAACGCCGAGAGTGAGGCTATCGTGGCCGTGGGCGCCATCATCAGTGACATCCCCATGGTTGACCACATTGACACAGGGCAGATCCGGACCGGCGACCGGGTGACCGTCAAAGGTGAGCTGGTGACGGTGCAGGCAGCGGATGCAAGTGGATAGGCGTATGGACATATATTGGGCCAAGAGGGTTTCACAAGGTGGATGAACTGGTTTTTGTGAAGCTGGGTGGCTCGGTGATCACCGACAAGACACAGCCCGAGACGGCTCGCCCAGAGGTGATCGCCCGGCTGGCCGGGGAGATCGCCGCGGCCCTGGCTGCCCGAGCGGTTCCTTCGAAGACCTCAGGGCAGACGCCTTCGGACACCCAAAGGCATGGCTTGCGGGTGGTGCTGGGTCATGGCAGCGGGTCGTTCGGGCACGTCGTCGCCCGGCGTTACGGCACGCGACAGGGAGTGTACAGTGCGGCCGATTGGCGGGGCTTTGCCGAGGTAGCCGCCGTCGCTGCCCGTCTCAACCGTATCATCGCCGACACCTGCCTGGCGGTGGGGATGCCGGTCTGGTCGCTCCCGCCATCAGCCTCGGCTAGCTGCCGGGGAGGTGAACTGGTGTCGCTGGCGGCCGCGCCGGTGGAGGAGGCGCTGAAGCGGGGCCTCGTGCCCCTGGTCCACGGCGATGTGGCGCTGGACGAACTTCAGGGCGGGACGATCATCTCCACTGAGCAGATTTTCGCCTACCTGGCCCGACGGCTCCACCCAGCGCGGCTGGTTCTGGTTGGGGTGGTAGACGGCGTGTACGAGCGAGATCCCCTATGCGATCCGGCGGCCCGCCGGATACCCGAGATCTCGGCCGAGAACTGGACATCGGTGCGCGCCGCCCTCGGCGGCTCCCACGCCACCGACGTGACGGGCGGCATGTTGGCCAAAGTGGAAGGGATGGTGAATCTGGTTCGCCAACTGCCCGGTCTCACTGTGCACCTGGTCTCCGGGGAACGGCCCGGCGCGCTGCAAGGGGTGCTTTCGGATCCAGCAACGGCCGTTGGCGGAACTGTGATCCGATAAACAGGGAACGTAATCCAGCTAACTTGCCGGTTCCCCCAAAAGGTGCTATGATACCAGCACATGCCAGGAGGATAGGTCAGTCTGATGGGCAAAGCGACGGCGGTTGCCAACCCGAACATCGCTTTCGTCAAGTATTGGGGCAAGGCCGACGCGGTGCTGAACCTGCCGGCCAACCCGTCGCTTTCGATGAACCTTGCGGCCCTGACCACAGTGACCACGGTCGAGTTTCGGACGGGCCTGCCCGCCGACACGTTGACCATCGACGGCCAGGCAGCGACCGGCCAGGCACTGGCGAGGGTGGTAGACCACCTGGACCGAGTGCGAGCCCTGGCCGGGGTCTATGACAGGGCCTGGGTAGCCAGCCGCAACGATTTTCCGGCTGGGACTGGACTGGCTTCGTCGGCGTCGGCCTTTGCGGCGCTGACGCTAGCGGCCACGCGGGCAGCAGGCCTGAAACTGGACGAGTCCGCACTGTCGCGGCTGGCCCGGCTGGGCTCGGGGTCGGCCTGCCGCTCGGTGCCAGCGGGATTTACCCTGTGGGAGGGGGAGACCGACGAGACGTCGTTTGCCCGGCAGGTGGTTCCCGCGGAGCACTGGGATCTGCAGGATGTGGTAGCCATCGTTGCCCACCAGCACAAACGAGTGAGCTCGCACGATGGGCACGACCTGGCGGCAAGCAGCCCGCTGCATGAGGCTCGCCTGGCGTCGGTGCCCAATCTGCTGGCGACGGTGCTGCGAGGGATCGAGGGGCGCGACCTGGCCACCCTGGGACCAGCCATCGAGGCCGATGCCCTGGCCATGCACGGGGTGATGATGACCTCGTATCCATCGTTGCTGTATTGGGAGCCAGCGACGATCGCCGTATTGCAGGCAGTGCGGACGTGGCGCACTGAAGGTTTGCCGGTCTATTTCACTATGGATGCCGGCCCCAACGTGCACTGTCTCTGCGAGGCCACCGATGCCGCTGAGGTGGAGCGGCGTCTGGGGAACCTGGGGAGCGTCCAAGACGTCTTGGTAAGCGGTCCGGGTGGCGGCGTGCGAAGGGTGAACTATCACCTGTTCTAGACGAGGATGGGTGTTCCAAGCAACACCGTCGCTGGGGCGGCGCCCCTGCGACGGTGTCGCCTCATCGTCAATACAAGGCAAGCCTGGAGGAATGGCAGTTGGAATACAGCGACAAGGTTATGGATCATTTCATGAACCCCCGCAATGTGGGGGTCATCGAGGATGCTGACGGTGTCGGACGGACGGGCAACCCGGTCTGTGGCGACCTGATGGAGATGTCGGTCAAGATCGAGGATAACGTGATCACCGATATCAAGTTCCGGACCTTTGGCTGCGGAGCGGCTATCGCTACCAGTTCGATGGCCACAGAGTTGATCAAGGGTAGGACGGTCGACGAGGCATTAGAGATCTCGAACCAGGCCATCGCCCAGGCGTTGGATGGGCTGCCTCCGGTCAAGATGCACTGCTCTGTGCTGGCGGCCGACGCCCTGCGTGCCACCCTGGCCGACTACTATACGCGGCGTGGTGAGCTGAAGAAAGCAGCAGCGCTGATAGACGAGGAGGTGGAGGATCCCCTCGACTCGGAGGAGGCCCGCCAGCCTCTACACTGGGCCGACTTTGGGCGAATGGTTCGAGCTTTGAATAGCGCCTACCCCGATGTAGATCCCTTGGACCAGAGTACGGCCAAGCTCTTCAAGATGGTCCTCAAGCTTCCCGGGTTTGACGACAATCCCGAAGCTGTCAGTGAAGAGCAACTGGAGAAACTGCAAATGGCCTGGCATGAGGTGCAGTCAGGCTAGTTGAAAGGTTGGCAATCGATATGTTGGTGACAATTGTAGGGCTTGTCGTGGCGCTGAGCGTCGTGGTGTTCGTCCACGAGCTCGGGCACCTGCTGGCAGCCAGGCGTTCAAAAGTTGTGGTCGAGGAGTTTGGACTTGGCTACCCACCGCGTCTGTTTACCTTCTGGCGCAACGAGGGAAGGATCGTCATTGGCGGCAAGGAGATCGTCATCCCTCGCCAGTTCGATCTGCCAGAGGGGCTGCAGGCGCGCTCGCTGGTGGTCTATGATACGACTACCGACAAAAAGGGCCGCCTGGTGCTGACCCACCTGGAGGAGGCGGACCCTGCGGATCCGGCCGCGGCGCAAGGCAGCCCAGTGGAACTGTTGGATCGGGGGACCATCTACTCGGTCAATGCCATCCCTTTCGGGGGCTTTGCCAAAATGCTGGGAGAAGAGGACCCATACTTTCCCGGTAGTCTGGCGAGCAAGAGCAAGCTCACCCGCATTTTCGTGCTCGCCGCTGGCGCAGGCATGAACCTGCTTACCGCAGTGCTCTTTTACACCCTGGCCTTTGGGCTGGGGGCACCGGCCATCGCTGACCCGGAGAACGCGGTGATCAGCATGATCTCGCCAGGGTCGCCTGCCGAGGCGGCTGGGCTGCTGGCTGGGGACATTGTCCTCCAAGCTGACGACATCGACATCTTGACCATCGTCGACTTGCAGGAGTTCACCCGCGATCACCTGGGACAGGAGATCGTGCTGAGCGTGCAACGGGATGGCGAAATGCTACAGATTGCTGTCGTACCCCGGATAGACCCGCCAGAAGGCGAAGGACCCATCGGCATTGGCCTGACGCCGCGCACGACGATCAAGAACTATCCGTGGTACGAAGCCCTTTGGATGGGTCTGAAACAAACCGTCGCCGTGATAGGATTCATCTTTACCGTGCCGGTACAGATCATCAAAGGCCTGATCCCGCTGGACATGGCACGACCAGTCGGCCCAGTAGGGGTGGGCCAGCTTGTGGGCGACGCGGTGCAGTATTCCCTCGACACGGGTTGGTGGTTCCCGGTAGCGCAAATGATGGCCACGTTGAGTGTGGCCCTGGCGGTGACCAACCTGTTGCCACTCCCAGGACTTGATGGAGGACGTATTCTCTTTGTCATCATCGAGGGGATCCGCGGGCGCCGTCTGGATCCGGCCAAGGAGGGCATGGTGCACCTCATCGGCCTGGCGATCATGGTGGCGCTGATGCTGTTCATCACCTGGCAGGACGTCGTCAACCCGGTTCCACCCGTCGATTGGTCCAGTTTCTTCTAGCGCAGTCCTCCCCAGGCTATGAGGCGAATTCTTGAGAAAGTGTAGTCGTTGCGGCACCGAATTACAGCCCGGACACGTTGTCTGTCCCCATTGTGGCAAGCCTCAACGGCGACCACGGCAGGTCCGTTGCCGATACTGCGGAACCGTGAGCAACCGCAGGCTGCAGGTATGCCCTGGTTGCGGCGAGCCTTTGCGTCACGATTGGCTCCGGCCAATTCTGATCACTGCATTGGTCATGGTCGTGCTGGTAGTTGGTGCCGTGGGCGGGTCCTGGCTGTACCAGCGGCTTTCCGACTTTCACCCCGAGGAAGCGGTCGGTACTGTGCAGGCCATGGTCAGCGATGTCCCAGAATTCGTCGAGGTGCCGACCCTGACGCCCTCCCTAACACCATCGATCACCCCGACCCCCACGCCCACGCCGACGACCACACCCACGCCGACTCGGACGCCCACGCCGACGCCCACCCACACACCCACCCACACACCCACACCAACGTACACACCCACCCCTTCTCCCACAGCTACCAGGGTCCGGCCTTCTGCCACACCCACGCGTCCCACGGCTACGCCGACGCCACTGCCCACCGTCGCTCCCCCACGTCTGGTGGAACCGGAGGACGAAGCGCCATATGATGGTGCCAGGTCTATCATCAAGCTTGGCTGGCAGAGCAGCCACACCCTCGAGTCGGATGAGTGTTATCTGGTACGGGTGCGGTGGACAGAGGGAGGTGCACCCGCCGGCACCGAGGTCTGCGTACAGGCACTCCAGTGGTTCGTCGCCGAGGAACTGTATCTGCGGGCTGACCAGGAGACAGAGCGCGTGTACTTCTGGGGTGTGCGTGTTGCGCGTCAGGAAACGGACGAAGAGGGGGAAGTCACCTATGTCCCCCTCAGTCCCCTAAGCGAGGAGAGGAGTTTCTACTGGCGATAGCCAGTAGAAAGTCTCGTACCGACAGGAACTCGCGCGCCGTGGTTATGTCCGACGGAGAGTAGGTTTTTTGTTGGCGTCTGGCATCGCCAGACCACACGCTTGAAGAACGCATAACCCCGCCCGCGGTCTCGGCCGCGAGCGGGGTTTTTGTTGGCATTGGCCCTGGCGAAACTAGACAGGCCGCGACTGGCTAGGGCAACCTGGTCCAGAAAAACTTGATCCTGGCATCGTTGAGTGCTTCGTAGTACTGGACCTCAATGTGGTGTGTGCCCTGGGAGATCTTTTGGTCTGAATGAAAGACCCGGCCGTTGGTATCGTACCACTGCGTTATGATCGCGTTTCCGTCAATGAGCACGACCACGCCATCGTCTACGTCTGCAGTGAAGCGATAGGTTCCTGCGTCAAAGTATACGTCCCGCGTCCAGCGCACAGCAAAGTCATCCTTGCGGAAGCCAGGCCAGGGGGCGTCAGGACCCCAGTCAAAGAAGATGTGGGGCTCGTACTTGATGGTGGGGCAGCAGCAATCTGTCCAGACCCGAGTGCTGCAATACTCGCCCCGCCACAGGGTCTTGTCGGGTGGCTTGGTCGTAGGACCGGGCTGTGGCGTTGGGGCCGAGATCGCCGTGATCTGGAGGGTGATCTGAGCCCCGCCGGTGTGTTCATAGTACTCCACCGCTAACTTGTGGTTGCCGGTCGCCAGATAGGTATCGACATAGTAGGTGGTCGGTGCGGTGTCGCGCCACTTGTCGATCAGCAGCTTGCCGTCCACCCACAGGCGCACGCCATCGTCCACCCGGATGGTAAAGCGATACCATCCAGCGTCGAAATGTCGGGTTCGAGTCCAACGCGCGGAAAAGTTATCGTGGTTGATCCCGCTGCCAGGACTGGCCACTCCCCAGTTAAAGTCTATGGCCTTTTCACTGCGCGTAAAGTGCGGGGAGCCCGCCAGATTACGGTTGTTCCAATACGCGCCATTCCAAGGTCCTGTAGGCGAGGGCTTGGGCTTGGGCTCCGGCTTGCACGCCGTTGGGATCTTGAGTCGCTGGCCGGGGTAGATCAGATTCGGATTCTGGATCCCATTGGCGCTGACAATGGACGCTACGCTCACGCCATAGCGGGCGGCGATGACCTTCAGGTACTCGCCACGCTTGACAACGTGCGTAGTGAAACAGCCAGTCGGCGGCGATGGTTTGCAGGGCACAGGAATGAGGAGATACTGGCCAACGTAGATGTAGTTCGGATTCCAGAGGTTGTTGGCCTGCACGATGGCCTGCACAGTCACGCCATAGTAGGCGGCTATCTGGCTCAGATTCTCACCCGGCTTGACGATGTGGTACACCGGCTGACAGGCCTGGGCTGGGCGTGGGACGAGCAAGCCCCCGAGAATCAAAATGAGGAGGACAGAAACCAGGAGAAGGCGACTCTTCATCGGGTAACACTCCTTTCAATCTCTGAAAACCGGAACTAAATGACTCGGACCCTACTTGTCATATCGCATTATAACACAGACTGTTTTTTTTTGCAATACTCCGTTCGGCTGATTTCACAGTTCGAATCTGGGATGCCGCTTCATTCTATCGGTTTACTACCCCTCATGCTGGCCACCCAAAAAAGTCCGCGGCCCACCGAAAGGGCACTGCGGCAGCTTGGGCAGCCAGGCGATCTGTTTCCTGATCGCCGACAAAAAGACAGTCTCCGGGCTGCGCCCCAAACCGTGCCAGCGCGTCGAGGATGGCACCGGGCGCAGGCTTGCGGTTTGGACACTCGGCCGCGTAGCGGGCAACTGTACCCCTGGGATGGTGAGGGCACAGGTAGCTGGCGTCCACATCGACCGGCAGGGCATCCAGCACCTCCTGATGGATGGCGGACGCCTGCCGCTCGGTCTGGTAGCCAAATGCAATCCCGCCCTGATTGGTGACGATGACCAGGCGCCAGCCGAGCGCTGCACACTGGTGCAGACGCGCAGCTACACCAGGTAAGAGCTCCACTTCTCCAGGGTGATTGGGCGGACGGCTGCCCAGACCGCGGTTCAATGTCCCATCGCGGTCCAGCATCAGCAGGCGCGGAGGCGTGGACTTGATGCGCTCCCACATTGAGGGCGTCATCGGCACAAGGATGTGCCCCTCGCTGGTGTTGCCATAGACGGCATATCCCCTGGGACCGTAGTGCCAGGCATAGAGAGCTGCGTAGGCACACACCACCGCATCCATCAAGTCCTCGATCTCCTTCATGGCCTGACCCCGCCGCCCCTCGATGGGCGTGTTGGCTATTGCCGGCGTCAGGCGCATGGGGGGGACAGCGTCGCCCAAGGCAACAAGATGATCGCGCAACAAGCACACCTGGCGCCAGCGCAGGGCATATTCGCGTCCGCTTCGCGCCTTGTATTTCAGGGTCTTTTGGAGGCCAAACAGGGATACCGTGGCGGGATGGGGAAAGACTTCGATGACGTGCCGGGCAGGCACTTTGGAAGCAATGATGGGATCGTGACGGAAGCCAGAGAATTCCAACCTTTGCCGGATTGTTTCAGCTCGCAGGCCCCCGTAGCGGCTTAGATTCTGCCGGTTGGCCGGGTAGGGCGCTGCTTCGAAACGGCCAAACATCGAGGCAACCTGCCGGTCACAAAGGCGAGCACCTGTCTCATTGGGGACGGCAAGTGGGGCATCAATCGCGATCAACCCAGGCGTGCAGCTGGGGATAGCGGCCGTTACATAGTCCAGTATTTCGTCGTCGTCGCCCAGGGTAGCGGTAGCATCGAGCAACTGACCGTCGGCAGCAAGAACGGCCGCGCCTGACCGGTTGCGGGGAGACCAAGCCAGGTCAACGCCGACGAAGCGCATCGCCTAGCCTGATTCGGTCAGGTCCACTATCGAGTCGAACGAGCCGTAGGGATTTTCGACATGATCGTCGGCGTGCCAGTCGTTAAGCCACTCTTTCCCATCCACCAGGTAGCGGAAGCCGTACCGCTCACCAACCTTTAGCTCGACCGTGACTTTCCAGTTGGCATCGGATCGGCCGCGGACCATGGGCGTTGCTGTCGTGTCCCAGTCGTTGAACTCTCCCACGAGATTGACCCGTTCGGCCCACATCGAAGAGGACAACTCGAAGGTGACATTTACGAAACCTTTTTTCTTGGCCGGCGCTTTTGTGATCATGGCATTCCCCCAGCCTTCAGGCAGTCTGTCAAGACCTTGTTTGCTACCAGTGGCGCCATTATAGCGCAATTGGCAAAAAGTGTCAATCTCGAAAATGGGAGCATGGGATCCTATTCGGACTGGAGACCATTCCCTCACGTCTGCGATGCAATGCTCGCTGCCTTTGCCTGTTCCTATCGGCGGCTTGTGCGGCCAAGCCAGCGGTTCAACGCCACACCGCCAGCGAGGATTGCCGCCACCGCGGCTACGCCGGCCAGCACTCCCCCCCACCGCATGGGGATCTCCGCGCTACCCTCTGGCACGGGCGGTGTGGCCGGGTCGAAGTAGCGGTATAGCCGATCGATGGCCGGTGTAGGTACAGAGGTGGTGCGAGCCAGTGCAAGGAACTCGTCGGCCAGGAGTTTCATCTCTTCGGGAGCTGCCTGGGCATGCTTGACCAGGGCGACTTCCATCAATGGGTGAGCCAGCCTTCGCTGGAACGCCACGACCAGAACTGGTTCAGGCACCCACTGAAACATCCTGAATTTCGAAGGTGTGACGGGCAGGTCCAGTGTCTCTAGCACGCGGAATCCATCGCGAATGGCACGGAGCGCCAGTACCATCA
>Ga0180438_10006269_pt1 | contig 16128 bp, 18 predicted proteins | sample SS_ome_12_FD_132455 | JGI IMG/M metagenome (GOLD analysis project Ga0180438, IMG submission 132455) | Hypersaline lake sediment archaeal communities from the Salton Sea, California, USA - SS_3_D_2 metaG | ecosystem: Environmental > Aquatic > Non-marine Saline and Alkaline > Hypersaline >...
AACATCACTTAAAAGAAAGCTTTCTGAAAAGCCAAGATTTTCGTCAAATTGATCTATAGCAGTTAATTTTACTAATTTTTGATTAATCATCTTCGAACTTCAAATATAAAGAGTTATTTTGTAAAACCTTTTCTATTCCAGCCTTTATCATGTCTAAAGCAGTTTTATGCACTATATTTAAACCGTCTAATATTTTTATCTCCTCCTTTAGGACTCTTACCTGTTTTATATTAAAAACTGAAAAAAAGCCTATACCTATATAGTAAAACTGTATAACGTTTTTAGGCTTCAGCCTATTCCTTTCCCACAATAAAGCATCATCTATATATCCTATATACTCGTATGTACAAACCTTATTAATATCTGAATAATCCCACATAGCAATATTTCTAGAAACGACTAAAATCTTAATTCCCATGATTTCAATCATCTTTGAACTTCAGATATAGTTTCTCGTTTTCTAGCACCTTAGCTATGCCTTTCTTTATAATCTCCAACATTTCTTTATTAGCTTCTAATTTTTCCAATATTTCTATTTCTTCTTTTAAGTGCTTAACTTGCTCCCTATTGAATATAGTATTTGAATTTATTGTAATATATTTAAACTGCTTTATTCTTTTGTCTTTAATTTTGCTTGTTTCTGCATTAAAATACTCCCCTATCCAACCTATATAATAACCCTTAGAATTCGTAGGAATATCTACATAATTCCATAGAGCTGTACTACTAGATATAGCAAAAACGCTAATTCCCATATCATCCCTTATGCTGGAAATACAGTCCTTACAGAATCCAATGTTTTTGTTAATATAACTTTAACTTGTGTTGTAGCAATACCCATTTTATTCAACCCTATAGGTCTGCCTAAGTCACAAATAAATTTTTCCCTTGTATCTAACAAATTTTAACCTAACTCACCTTATCTTTTAGATCTCCTAATTCCTTTTTATATCTCTACGATGCCAGAGAAAAGTCGCTACTACTCGTATTCAAATCTGAGGGATAAGCCCTTATCCCTGGCTTCCTTTATTCCAAGCTTAATAACTTCAAGATCTTCTTTATTAATTAATCCTAAATCTTCTAAAGTCTCCACTTCTTTTGATAATTCCTTTAGCTGTATACCGCTGAATACAAGATCAAATTGGGAAAATAGGTGTTTAAAATATCTTATTCTAGGATCTTTGATATCACTCTTACAATAGTCACCCATTATGTGCCCTATATAATAATTATTATAATCTTTAGGAGCATTCATATAATCCCATACAATTACATCTTCGGGATCTGATTCCGATAATAAGACATTCTCTTTTGAAAGTACCAATACTCTAATTCCCATAAAAACCCTTATTTATTTTTAGGTAATTTTTATGTACGACTGACTTTTAAGGGCTGTATCTGCAGCTCTTAGTAAAGCGTTTAAAAGATTTTTATCGAGTGCTTTGTTTGTCCTAAGGATTTCTAGCTCTTTCTTAATATCCTCACATTGCAACTCATTGAAGTAAGTATCGCCAGATACATCAATAAAACTGAGGCAGGACATATTATGCTTTTTTGCCGTCATTATTAAATCTTCTATTTCTTTAATCTCATATTTACCAAAAATAACAACATGCTGACCCCATTCATCCACAACTAGTATATTCATTATTTTTTTAATCATATTCAAACTTTAAATATAAATTATCTCTTTCCAAAACTTTAGATATACCTTTTTTTATAACCTCTAACATTTCTTTATCAAAATCTGATTTTTCCAGTATTTTTATTTCTTCTCTCAACTGCTTAACTTGCTCCCTGTTGAATATAGTATTTGATAGCTCCGTTATATATTTAAATTGCTTTATTCTTTCATCTTTAATTTTTTCTTTTTCTGAATCAAAAGATTTATATATTTCTTTTGCTAGGTCAAAATAATCCCTTATGCGACCAATATAGTACTCTTCATGATTCTTGGGAATATTTATATAATCCCATAAGATTACCTTTTCAGATGAAGCAAAAATTTCAATTCCCATAAAATTATCCTCAAATTGGAAATGCAGTTTTAACAGAATCAAATGTTTTTGTTAAAATAACCCTTATTTTTGTTGTCTCAATACCATTTTCATTTAAACCTATAATTCTGTCAAAATCATAAATAAACTTTCCTTTGACAATCTCCCGGCCTTTTTCAATAGCAGTCAAAGCCAATTCTATAAAGTTTTCACCCGCCTTAAACACAGAAACTTTTTTCCCCCATGTCAGAAGATTATATACATAGTCTGAACCATCACTATAATGACCGGCTCTAATGTGTTTTATATTCTTATGTGCTATATTTCTCAAACCGAGCTTTTCAAATCGAGGAGCATACTTATCCACTGCTGCCTTATTGATATTTATTTTACCTCTTTCTCCCAGACTTACTACATCTTCTAATCGACTACATGGGGGACTCTCAGCTTCTTTACTTTTACTTTCCTTTTTTTCATGTTTATCTTCTGGCTCATTATTTTGTGGTGGTGAAGACATGGGAGTTTGATTTATGGAACTATTTTGTGCAGCAGGCGGCTGTTTCTTACACCCTTGCCTCTGTTTACTATGTACATGTGGTTTCGTATTATTATTATAGGGTATATTGAATCTCTTAAGAACCTTGGATAAGCTCTCACCTTTTTGTTTTATAATAGTAAAATCACCATACTTTATGATATCAGTATTTGCCTTCCAATTTGAGTATTTTAGGTCCTGTTTATGTAAAGGATGACCCTTTTTTCCCGTATTATCTGTGAGAACTTCTCGCTCCTTAGAATCTATAGTCTGTTTCTTTTCAGCCTTTGAGGGAGTTTGCTTAACTTTATTATCACCTACTACATTATTTATAATCTTTCCCGCAAAAAGACCGGTTAATGTGGCCCAAACTGCGGCACCTATTTTTTTAATAGCTTCAGGATGCCTTATAACATTGGCTATTCCTTTAGCAACAAACGGCACCCCTCGCACAGCGATACTGCCATAATTATGGGTTAAAACTTCTGCTTCAGAAACATAGAAAACATAGGGTGCTTCTATAGATATTTCGTATTTAGGAGTAAAAAGATTAAGAACTTCAACACTAAGGCATGTTTGCCAACAACAATCACTACCAAGCAATCTGTTACCAGATGAAAGATTTTTAGCTTCAACCCATTCTTCTAAACTCGGCTCCCAAAATAACTGATCAGGGGGAGCAAAAATAGCTCCCTTATCTGTTTCAATAATAACAGCTATATCTGTTTCCTTTTCAGATATACTTATTATTTTTTTCTCAGTATGCGATTCTCCATTTGACCCGAGCGTAATTACTTTATCACCAACATCTAGTTCTTGAATTGGGACAAGTCCTTTAGGAGTCTTAAGTAAACTATTTAAGAGAACCGATGGAGATATGGAAAAGTGTAGTATAAAAATAAGAGCCGTAAGAAATTTAACACAAGAATATAATTTTCTCATACCACCTCTTTTTTTTCTTGCAAATCAACCCTAAAAAACAGCTTTTTATACAAGTTAATCCACACTTAGCAAATAATCCCACCTTTACATAAAATGTTAAAGGCAGCCGGATAGTCTTTTAATATAAGCTTTATTAGTTCTGACTTCCGTTTTTCTGTTTCAGTTTTTAATTTTTCTTCGCAGCTCAATATTGCACATTCGATGATAAAGGCAACTCGTAATGAGGTTATTTTATTTCTTTGAGTTAATTTGTTGATTAAATCTGTCTTTTTGGCAAAAGAATCAAATCCATTTTGCTCTAAACGATTTTCTAAGATCGGTTTTTCTATCAGGACTTTCATAGCCTTACTACCAGTTGCAACAAGCAACAAGACTGAAAGCATTACTATTTTCTTCATACACATCCTTATGTAAAGCACAGCTTTTTCTACAATCTTTTATTACATTAATACACAAACTATTTTAAAGTTCAATAGTTTAGACAAAAAAATGATAAGTATTGAACAAAAAGGATAACTTTTTTTATTCTGTTAGTAGATTCAAGTGTCGAACTTGGGGGACAATCTATGAAGGAGAAGGTAATTATCTTTTTGCTTCTGGTTCTTTTTTATAAGCTGGCAAGCAAAAGCATAGATGATATCCAAATGATCGGGCAAGCAAAGCATCTACAAAAAAAAGTAATGAACAATAGTATGTGCAACACAGCAATAAAACAACCAAACCATCAAAAAAAAAGAAGAAAAACTGCACTTAAATTTGGACACCGAGGCGCATCGTTCAGTGCCCCTGAAAATACGATTGCCGCCTGTAAAAAAGCGTTTGAACTCGGTGCTGATGGAATTGAGATTGACATACACATGACGGCAGACAAAAAGATAATCGTTCTTCATGATAATACATTAAAACGAGTTGCCACCTATACACAAGGACTTCAAGAAAAAACAGGAATAAACACAGAACAATTTGCAAAAATAGTAAATACGGTAGTTTCTGAACTAAAATATGCAACCATCAAGCATATTGATGTGGGCCTTTGGAAAGGGGAAGATTGGGCCGGAGAAAAAATTCCCACATTGCATGAACTTTTGCCGATTGTCCTCATATCCAGTAAACCATCAAAAAAGATCCAAATAGAAATCAAAGAAAAAAGCCACGCAATTATTCCAGAGTTGAAAAGAGTTTTAGAAAAATATCCAAAAAGTAGCTTAGCTGAATCGGTTATTCTTATTGGATTTGATCTTGAAATGATGCGAAGAGTCAAAAAAGAAATCTCATATTGTCACACCTTACTGATCAGAGATACCTCGACTTATGAGAGCATTGAAAAAATGCTGGAGGCAAACCTTGATGGCATTACATTTGAAGCAAATCCTCAACTGCTGACGAAAGAAATAGTAGAAGAGCTCCATCAAAGAAAAAAGATTGTTGGTGTTTGGGTCTTTTGCAAGCAAGACACACAGGATAACCTCGCCTATTTTGAAGAGCTTGGAGTTGATTTCCAAACAACCAATCTTCCTCCTGATGTAGTTGAAGCTATCGCAAAAGTTGCAAGCACGGAGCTTGATAGTAGTTTTTAGGACCAAACAGTAAGACGCGACTAATCGTCTTGCATTTTTTTACTACGCATTTTTTTAATTTCACCTCGCCGCTTTTTTGCACGCAAACGGGACTCTTTTACTGCTTTTGGCGTACGAGTCGGCTTCCGTTTTTTAGGAATATACAGTGCCTTGCGTACTACCTGGACAAGGCGCATAAGCGCATTTTTTTTATTTTGTTGCTGACTACGAGATGAGCCATCATGTATAATTAAATCACCATCACTCGTCAGACGAGCCTGTAAATTCTCTAATATCCACGCTTTTTGCTTTTCGGCTAGTGCTATTGTCTTTTTAATATTCCAACGCACCGTAATACGAGTATCTGCTTTATTGACATGCTGGCCTCCCGGTCCTCCAGCTCTACTTGCTGTAATCTCGACTTCATAACCAGGAATAATAATGCCATTTTTTATAAACAAATCATCTTTCACAGTAACCTTATTTGATCAATTCTACATTTGATCAATTCTACGGTGGGATTATGAGACAGAATATTTTTGTACAAAAAAATAGAAGGCAATAGTTGGTTCTCTAGGCAATTGCTTGCTTTGAGTTGTACGTTACTTACGATTTTACTCGTCTGCTTCATACTACCTTCCACTACCTTCAATTTCAGTTTGACATAAACAAGAAGTTAAAGTCAATGCTTTGGGAAAAAAATATTTAATTTAAAATATAAAGAGGCTCCTAATCGTCATTTCAGACAACAGCAGGCAACCCATTTTTTAATAATTTTGAAGGAAATTTTTTAAAGAAAGAGAGGCTTTAACCGATAAAAGCTACTTTTTGCTTGAAAATTGAGCTACTATAATACAAAACTTATTTTAAGAAATAGTTATATGGATATGCAACTATAAGTTATAATAAGCGGGATAAAAAATGAAAAAAAATATATTATTTTCACTTACTTTTTGTTTTTTATTACATAATCATTTTTTGTATTCCATGAATACTAAATCAAATCAACTTCTTGAAATATGTTATCAAGCTGAGAAAGAAGATATACAAGTAATACAGAAGCTTATCCAAGAGGGGGCAAACGTTAATATAAGAGATGGATGGAATGATACCCCTTTGATACTCGCATGTCAGGAAAATAATAAAGCACTCGCTCAGTTGCTTATTGAAAAGGGAGCAAATCTTAATGCTAAAGGGCATGATGGCAATACTCCTTTGATAATCGCCTGCAAAGAAAAGTATAAAGAACTCGTTCAATTACTCATTGAAAAGGGAGTAAATCTTAATGCTCACAATGAGAATGGTGAGACAGCCTTGACAATCGCTTGTCAACAAAATGATGAGCCAATAGCTACACTGCTTATTGAAAAAGGAGCCAATCTCAATGCTCATAATAGTAATGGCAATACTCCTTTGATAATCGCCTGTCAAGGAGGATATACTAAGTTGGCACAATTACTGGTTGCAGCAGGGGCCAATGTTAATACTAAAGATGATGATAATAGAACAGCTTTAATCTGGATATGTCTCGATCATAACAAAGAACTGGCAAAGTTACTGATTGAAAAGGGAGCCAACGTAAATACGACAGATGATTATGGAGATACCCCCTTAGTAATCTCGCTACTAACCGACAGTAAAAATTTAAGCCTATGCTTAATTGAAAGTGGAGCAGATATCGATAAACCAACCATTTCTAATAAATTATTTGAGAATGAATGTAATAACTATTTGCAGCTAAATCTGAGTATAAAAAAACTTAAAAATAAAATAGATGTTAAAAATGGTTACCTGCGTTCAGCTCCAAAAAAACTAATCGAGTATATTGATAAGCTGATGTTAAACCCTATAACCCCTGTCTTTGCAAAACAGTCTGCGCTGATAGAGCTATTGAGATATTATAGATTTTACTCCAAACAGGTGCCAAAAGGGAAACTATTGGAATATTGTAAACAGATCTATTTTAATTATAGATTTTTTAGCGATACCAATTTTAGCAAGCTGTTAGAGTTTGCAATTACAACGGATGCAACCGATAAATTAGATAGATCAGTTTTAAAAGCGATTATACTTTGTACCAATGATGAGTATAGAAACAAGGCATTGTCTAAGCTCATTGAAATAAAAGGCAATCTCTATAGATCTAATGGCTTATTTCAAATGTGGGAACAGGGAACTAAAAGAGATGAAGCAAAAGATTATTTAGATGCACTTACATTGGCAAAAAAAATGCGTCGAAACAAAGTCTTTCAATCGTTGAAATACGTATCGATCTATTCAGACTGCCTAAAGGGATCAGCAAAAAGTGAAAAATATCTACCTCCTGAGCTTGCCGCAAAGGTAGTAAGCTTTATGAAGCTGTAGATCGAGAGGTAATCGGATGGAGTTTAATAATAAAAAGATAAAAAAGAGTTTTATATTTTGGTTAGTTTTGATTCCTTTGTTTAGAGTAAATGTTTTACACTCAATGAAATGCAAAAAAAGAACTGAGCCTTTTATACATATTAAAAATCTTATTGAAAAATATAAAAAGAAAAAAAACATGGACACTCTTTTGATACAGGCCTGCTGCCTCAATAAGAAAAAGCGAGCAGAGTTACTCATTACAAAAGGGGCAAATGTTAATGCCAAAGATAAAGACGGAACTACTCCTCTGATATGGGCATGCAATAAGAATAACCAAACCCTGGCAATAATGCTTATTGAAAAAGGGGCAAATGTTAATGCCAAAGATAAGGACGGCTATACCCCCCTGATATGGACATCAAAAAATAATAATAAAGCTCTGACAAAATTACTTATTACAAAAGGGGCAAAGGTTGATACTAAAACAAAAGATGGGATTAACCCTTTGATTTTAGCATGCTTGAAGAAGCGTACAAAACTGGCAGCACTACTCATTGAAAAAAAAGCAGATATTAACATTAAAAATAAATATGGAGATCCAGTTTTGATTTTAGCATGCTTGAATGGCTCTATAGAATTAGCAAAGCTACTGATTGAAAGGGGAGCTGATGTTAATGCTCAAAATAGAAATGGCTATACATCTTTGATGTGGGCATGCAATAAGAATAACAAAAACCTAGTAGAACTACTCATTCAAAAGGGAGCAAAAGTTACGGCTAAAACGAAATACGGCATCACCCCTTTGATTTTAGCCTGCTTGAATAACCACATAGAGCTAGCAAAGCTACTAATTGAAAAGGGAGCTGATGTTAATACGAAGGATAAAGATAACTATGCTCCTTTGATATTTGCACGCAGGCATAATAAAGAACTGGCAGAGCTACTCATTCAAAATGGTGCAGATGTTGATACTACTGATAATTATGGATATACCCCTTTGATATGGGCCTGTCGCGACAATAATACTGCTCTAGCAGAATTGCTCATTAAAAGAGGAGCTAATGTTAATGCTCAAACTAAATATGGGTACTCAACTCCCTTGATCTTAACGTGTCGAAATAATAATACCCGTTTAGCAAAATTATTGATTACAAGAGGGGCAAATGTTAATGCTAAAAATAGGTTTGGAAATGTCCCTTTGATATTGCCCCTGACAGATAACAGCAATAGGTTAGTCACCTTGTTAATCAAAACTGGGGCAGACATTCTCCATTTAAGCCAATCAAATAAGTTTTACCTTTTGTATAGGGATGAATGTAACAAATATATGCAATTGAATCATAGCATAAAACATCTTAAAAATAGTCTTGATTCTAAAGAAGACTACGCTATCCCCATAACAAAAGAAGCAAAAGAACAGATTGATAAGCTTATGTTAGACCCTACAACTCCTGTTTTTGCAAAACAGTCGGCACTGATAGAGCTATTGAGATACCACAGAATTGACTTCAATCAGATGCCACAAAAGAAACTATGTAAATATTGTAAACAGATCTATTTTAATTATAGATTTTTTAGCGATACTAATTTTAGCAATCTGTTAGAGTTTGCAATTACAACCGATGCGACTGATAAATTAGATAGGTCAGTTTTGAAAGCCATTATATTTTGTACCAATGATAAGTACAGAAATAGGGCATTGTCTAAACTCATTGAAATAAAAGGGGATCTCTATAGATCTAATGGCTTATTTAAAATGTGGCAAAGTGAAGCTAAAATAGATACGAAGACAAAAAAGGGCGTAAAAGATTATTTGGATGCACTTACATTGGCAAGCGAAATGTATCAAAAAAAAATAGTTACATCATTGAAATATATTTCAATCTATTCTGACTGCCTAAAGGGATCAGCAGAAAGTAAAAAATATCTCCCCCCTGAGCTTGCTGCAAGGATAGTGAGCTTTATGAGACTATAGTCCCAACCATTCTTAAATATTTCAAATAGCATTAATCAGTGGCCTTTTGTCAGTGTAACATAGATTAGTTATACTTCTTTTATATAAACAGTTCGAATTTTATATGGGGCAAAAGGATGTTAAGAAATATTGTAATAACGGGGATTACCGTTTTTTTTATTGGTATAACTTATGGACTAAAAGGTAATAGCATTAAACCAGCAGTTATGACAAAATATGAAGAACAACTTGCTAAAGAGTGGGCAAGTCTTGAACAACAGATGTTGCAAAAACTTAGTCTTTCACAAGATGAGTGGGTTAGGTTTACCAAAAAAAATAGATATAGATATCTCTCATATGAAAAAGCAACCAAAAAAAGGCGCAAAAAGAGTTCTTCTCCTATAAGTAGTACTCTGCATTTACTTATATCAAATTTATTTAAAAATATACATATAGATCCAAAACAGGTAGAGCTTATACGATATGAAACTAATAAACATCTACAAGCAACCGATTCGGCTATTTATTTTTCTGAACATAAGTTGGAGCAGTATAATTATAGCAATGCTGAAATAGAAGCGTCAATTTTACATGAGTTACAACATATATTACATAAAGATGATTCATTTATTTATCTGCTAGAAAAGTTTATGGAATTTCATGGAAGCGAGCAGGGTATAAATCGTCACGAGTTTAATAGTCTCAGAAAAAATATACGGCATTTCCATGAAAAAAGAGCCGATATATTAGCTGGCCTTCATGCAATTACCTATGCTCAGGCATTGCTACATTTTTATACCCGAATATATCAGCTCTTAGAATCCGATGGATATGTTGATCAGGATACTGATACCCACCCATCTCTGGCCAAAAGAATCGCCTATCTGAAAAAGGTATGTACTGACATGGCTGCAGACCCAGCCACCAATAAAGATCAGATCCATCCTCAAATAAGGATCTAATCCACCTTTTACTTAAAAACCCTTATAAACCAGGCTTTTTTCTTGATTTTCTCGCCCTATTTTTTTTATACTGAGAATGATAGAGCAATTGTCTTAGCATAAAAAAAAGGAGGAGGTTATGCCTAAACATAAAAAATGGAAAACACTCGATGAAATCGTCGAAACACTCAGTTTTGTTCCAGTCAAATACGGAGATTTTGCCACTGACATATACGAAGATAAGGATACTGTATATATAGAAATGGACCTTTCAGGTATTGATGTTGATAATATCAATATTTCGGCTGAAAATCACCATGTTATCATTACCGGAACCAGAGAAGAAACAATAGAGACAGAGGACAAACTGTTTCATAAAAAAGAGATACGGCGCGGAGGATTTGAAAAAATTATAGATCTTCCAGCTGATGTCACTGAAGATAAGGCTACAGCTGAGTATAAAGATGGTATTCTATTTATCGTATTCCCAAAAAAACATAAAAAAGAGCCCCGTAAAATTAAAGTTACAAAGAAGAAGTAGTTTCAGCTTTTATGCTTGGCGCCTTTAGCTGGGTGTCAAGCATAAATGCTTCCACTCTTTCAAGATGTGACTGTAGCACTGCTGCATTTTGTTCAAATTCTTGATTACAATCGAGAACCAACACTGGAATATCTTTTATTTCTGGCGATACATGTTTTTTGTCTATGAGAAAGTCATCATGAAGTTGGCCTAGCTGCTTAAAGAACTGAAATTCAGCATTTTTCTCTTCTTCCCGATTTCTTTTTTTACTTCTTTTATATGCAATCTCTGGATCTACTTTTAGATAAATAAAACCTAATGGCGGTCTGCATGTACTGGTAAGATAGGCAAACCACTCATTATGAAGGCTCCATTCTATATCAGATACATTCCCCATCTTATAATTACACAAGGCATACCCGTAATAGCCAGAATAGATAGATCGTTCGAGTATTCGGTTTTTATTTGGATTTTGCTGGTTAACTTTATGTTCTCTCACTCGACACATCATGGCAAATGTATCAAGTGTATAGGACCATCGTGGAAGATCATTAAAAAAATTTGCAAGCAATGATTGTCCATGCCGTTTTTTTTGCCAATTTTCTAGCGGTTCTAACGCAATATCAATATGAGGCACATGTTTTCTTAACAGCTTTAAAAAGGTTGACTTTCCAACACTTTGATTACCTTCTAGAAAATACATAAATAAAAATCCTTCTTTTTTTCTTTCTACTATTTCAACTGTAAGAAGTGAAAATTTTTAAATAATGTTAAGTATAGAATAAGAACGAGTTTTTATGAATTTATTTAGTCAACAATTATTCTTGGCACATCAGGATGAATGCTCGTTGTTACTTCTCGAGGATTCACCTGTATTAATTGACTTATATCACCTGCACAAATTCCATCGGCATCGCCTACTAACGTTACCTCATCCCCAACAGTTATAGGCTCCAAATCGGTTACATCTATTGACAGCAAGTTCATACAAACAAGCCCTACAACGGGAGCATATTGATTGTTGACCATAACAATTCCTTTATTTGATAGTCTTCTTGCATAGCCATCAAAATATCCCACTGGTAACAAGGCTATTTTTGTTGGCCTTGTTGTCCGATAGGTTCGGTTATAACCAACGAAACCTCCTACGGGTATCTCTTTAATTCCAATTATTTGGGTTTTCCAGGTCAATACAGGTTTTAATCTAAAATCTGGATGTATTAGTTGTGTCGCCCTTCGTGCATATTCTGATGGCCAATATCCATATATTCCGATTCCCACTCTACAAAAATTATCATATTTGGATTGTATAGTTGTTGTTCCTGATGAGTTAGATATATGAACTAATTTAATTTTTATACCTGCAATTTCAAGGCTCTTTATTAATCTCTCAAATCTTTTAATCTGTATATTGGTAAATGTTCGATCCTCCAGTTGTGATTCTGCGCAATGGGTCCAAATTCCTTCAACCTCAATGTAATCCAAGCTCCTTGCATACTGTATGATATCCATGGCATTGTCTGCAAAAACTCCCAGCCTAGATAATCCCGTGTCTATTTTTATATGAATCTTGCATGGCTTATCTAGTTGCTTACCAATTTCGTTAAGACAAGTAATAGTCTCAACATCATATACGGCAAGTGAAATATCTTCTAGAATTGCTTGTTCAAGCGCCCCCCCCAAATAAGATAAAACAAGAATAGGCTTGGTTATTCCCAGATTACGCAAAGTAATCGCCTCACGCAACATCGCAGTACAAAGCCAATCTACCTGACTATTTCCTTGGCATATACGAGCAATCTCCTGTAGTCCATGTCCATACGCATTGCTCTTTATAACTGGCGCTAAAGACTTACCTCCAATAAACTTTTTGTATTGAGCAATATTGTGATACAAGGCCCTCTTACTGATTTCCACCCAACAATGATAATTGGCTGCCTTGCATTGTCCGTATATGCCATTATTGTTTTGCAAGATTATGATCAGCTCTGATTATTATTTGATCTTAACTTCTATCTCTTTGCCTTCTTCTTTTTTAACTTCTGGGATTGTTATAGTCAGAAGCCCCACTTTTTTATCATACTCAATAGCCGCATCTTGCAAATTTAATAGTTGAGGCAATGAGCGAGTAACATTCGATTCTGAGACAGTAAATTTCGATATACGTGCGTTCGGTTTATCAGCTTCTTTGTCTGATTGCTTTGGTTCTGGTTTTAACTGAGCCTCTACTCTTTGATAAATATCAACATAGTTTCTATCAATACTGATTACAATTTGCTGCTTCTTTGGCTCTTCTGTTTTGATAACAAGACTCGCAATATCAAATCTATCTTTTTTTGGCGTTAGTTTAGCATCAAAGGTATCAACACCTTCTAATTTTACCGTTATGACAGCTTTACCATTTTCATATTTTAGTTTTAAGTTGTTACCCTTTTTTTCGCTTTTGGTAGCATCCTTGAACTGCATACCATCGGAAACCCAATCTTGAAAGCCATCAAACATGTCGTTCATATGTTCACGCATAGCCTCTATATCTTGCTGCATTTTTCCAAAAAGGCTATCAAATCGGCTTGTGGCTGACATATTGCCCGCTATTACAAGCATCAAACATAGAAGCAATCTCTTTCTGTTCATAGTAATACTCCTTCTGGTTAAAGGTTTTGAATATGCTTCTATTATAGCAAATAGAGAATAATTTTCAATATGGGGCGTATTGAGCTATAATTGATTATATATAACGTAAAAAACTATAAATGAAGGATGTAAGCTTGAAAAAGAAAGATAAAAAGCCTCTAGGAGAACTTATTTTCGGAGTACACCCCCTTTTGGAACTATTGAAGGCAAAAAAAAGAAAGCTTATTTCTATTTATACGACAAGACCTGAACCAAAAGCTTGGAACGACATTAAAAAACAGATGCCCAAATATCCAGTTGCTATTCAATATGTAAAACGAGACATATTACACAAAATGGCCGGAACAACTGATCATCAAGGCATTGTTTCCTGGGTGCAAGCATTTGGCTATAGAAAAAAGTTTTTTAATCCAGAAAAGCATCGTTTTTTGGTTATGCTTGATGGAATACAAGACCCACGCAACGTAGGCGCTATTTTGAGATCGTCATACTGTACTGGGGCAGATGGGATTATTTTAATTAAAAAAGGTTCATCCGGACTTACCGCTGTTGCGCTCAAAGCATCTGCCGGCCTAGCAGAACATATGGAAATTTTTGTAGCTCCTTCAGCCCAATCAGCGGTTCAACTGCTCAAAGAAGCCGGATATGCTATTTACACCGCAGTATTTGACGGTCAAAACGCCACTCAATGTGTGTACAAACAACCATTGTGTCTGGTTATAGGCAGTGAGGGCTTTGGAGTATCAAAAAGCGTACTTAAAGATGGTATACCTGTAACGATTGCCCAAAAAGAGGCTGCTATCTCCTACAATGCATCGGTTGCTGCAGGAATATTGCTATTTTTGATTGGTACACAAATTGGTAAAATTTAACTCCGACTTCTCATAGGTTTCTTCAGCCTAAACAGCTATTTTTCAATATGCTTTAAAGCTGCTTTTTTTCTATCATTTCAACTAATGTGTTGACTATCTTACACTAAAAAGGTTATTAAAAGAATGAAAAGTGATATTGGATAGACAGCTTGGGATTAGGGGGAGCGTATGGGAAAATCTTTTAGGGATCTGAAGATACCGATTATAGTTTTATGTATCGTTGTTTCTGCCATTGTGATAAAACAAAGTGCATTACACCTTTTTTCTATCAGTGGTTTTGCATGCCAAATGGATAAAACCATTTCTCAAGCTCATTCCCATGATATTATTACGTTTTTACATGAACAGAAACAGTTGAGATCTTTCTCTTTACAAAAGCTTTCGGATACCCTAAAACAACAGTTTCCACTGGTCCGTTCTATCAAATTAAATCAGCAAGCATCCGGTATTTTGCATCTACAAATAGATTTTTTTTCTCCTCAACTTATAGTTAACCAAGATTACATTTTGGCAGACTGTGGACTTTTATTTGATACTCAAGCTTTTTCATCACAAACTGTTTCAGGTTGCCCGGCTATTACAATTAAGAGTGAAAAAATCGGTGATAAGGCCAACTCTGAAATTAAAGAAGGAATCGCAAGAACCTGTAAAAACATACTTTCCTTATTACCGAAGGCCTGTTTTGCAGAATATAATATTGTTTGGGAAGATGCAACCAAAAGTTGGTTGTATGATAAAAAAAATAATAACTTTGCAATCGTTTTTAATGACTTTAAGATCCCGAACCAAAAAATTTTATCAGCATGTAATCATTTAAGAAAGCAACTTAAACACCAGGAATCGCTTTGTAATGAAGGCACAACAAGATGGATTGCTGATATACGGTTTAAAGACCAGATTGTACTATTTAATGAAGATAGGGGGAGGTGATGGCTAAGGTATTTGCCAATCGAATTATAACTTCTATAGATATAGGGACTACAAAAATTTGTGTTTTAGTGGCAGCCCAGCTTGATAAGGATAATATAGAGATCATAGGCGTAGGAAAGGCATCTTCAAATGGCCTCAAAAAAGGGGTAGTTGTCGATGTTGCTAAGACAGTAAAATCTATAAAAATTGCGGTAAAAGAAGCGGAAATTATGTCTGGACATACCATCGAGTCTGCGTGTATTGGCATTTCTGGGGCCCATATAAAATCAGTTAATTCAAGTGGTGCTGTACCCATAAAAAACGGCCAAGTGAAATCAGCCGACATCTTAAATGTTTTGGCTTCAGCAAAAGCAATTCCAATAGCAGAAGGACAACAAATTTTACACGTACTACCGCAATATTTTTTGATAGACGGAGGGGATCGATTGCATGACCCCATAGGCATGCATGGAATACGACTTGAGGTACAGGCGCACATAATTACAGGAGCAATAACGTCGGTACAAAATTTAGTAAAATGCTGTGAAATGGCCGGGGTAAAAGTACAAGATATAATTTTGGAGCAACTTGCCTCTGCAGCAGCAGTTTTGAGCAATGACGAACGTCATCTGGGAGTAGGCGTCATTGATATTGGCGGCGGTACTGCAGATTTAGCACTTTATAAAAATGGGAGCATTGTTCACACCATGGTTTTACCTGTCGCAGGAAATCATTTTACCAATGATATAGCAATTGGCCTACGTACAACATTAGGCGATGCTGAGCGCATTAAAAAAAATCATGGTATTGCTTGCTATGATATCTTTAAAGAAGATGAATTAATTGAAGTTGAAGAAGTACAAGGCTCAAGCAAGCGACTAGTTAGATTGTCAGATCTTGTTTCGATTATTCAACCAAGAGC
>Ga0180438_10006270_pt1 | contig 16126 bp, 14 predicted proteins | sample SS_ome_12_FD_132455 | JGI IMG/M metagenome (GOLD analysis project Ga0180438, IMG submission 132455) | Hypersaline lake sediment archaeal communities from the Salton Sea, California, USA - SS_3_D_2 metaG | ecosystem: Environmental > Aquatic > Non-marine Saline and Alkaline > Hypersaline >...
AAGGACCGGATAATATTTCTCGGTATGCCGGTCGACGATCATGTGGCTAACGTTGCGATAGCGCAGCTTCTGTTCCTGGAGTACGAGGATCCGGATAAGGACATCCATCTGTACATAAACAGTCCGGGCGGGCTCGTGACTGCCGGACTGGCGATATACGACACGATGCGGTTCATCAAGGCGCCGGTCTCGACGATCTGTCTTGGCCAGGCGGCCAGCGTGGCGGCCCTGCTTCTGGCGGCCGGGGAGAAAGGCAAACGGTTTGCTCTGCCGTATTCGCGCATACTGATACACCAGCCGATCGCGGGCATAGCGGGTCAGGCAGCAGACATTGACATTCAGGCTAGAGAGATCCTTCGTATTCGCGACACGCTCAACAAGATATTGACGCAACATACCGGGCAGGATACCGAGCGGATCAAGCAGGATACCGAACGAGATTTCTTCATGTCTGCCGAAGAAGCCAAAGAATATGGTATAATAGATGAGGTCATGGTATCAAAACAGGATTGAGCGGAACGTAACCGAAACGTGGGAGTGAAGTACTGTGTCTGAAGAGCGAGACGGAGCGGGTATAGCGTCGTGCTCCTTCTGTGGGAAGCGGCATGACGAGGTCACGAAACTCGTGGCAGGGCACGATGTAAGCATATGTGACCAGTGCATCGAACTGTGCGGCCAGATTATAGCTGAGGATAGGCTCAAATCCGCACCTGCTCCGGAAACCGACATACCGAAACCTGCCGAGATAAAGACGACGCTCGACCAGTATGTTGTGGGCCAAGAGAGGGCGAAACGAATCCTCTCGGTCGCGGTGCACAATCACTACAAACGCATCTCTATCGGCGCGGAAATCGACGGGGTGGAACTTGAAAAATCGAACGTTCTCCTTATCGGCCCGACCGGGTGCGGCAAGACGTTGCTGGCGCAGATTCTGGCGAAGATTCTTGACGTGCCTTTCGCGGTCGCTGACGCGACGACGCTTACCGAAGCGGGGTATGTCGGCGAGGACGTCGAGAACATCATATTGAAACTGTTACAGTTTGCCGATTATGACCCGGCGCAGGCGGAGCTGGGGATAGTCTACATTGATGAGGTGGACAAGATAGCGAAGAAGAGCGAGAACGTCTCTATCACGCGCGACGTGTCGGGCGAAGGCGTCCAGCAGGCGCTTCTGAAAATACTCGAAGGTACCATAGCGAACGTGCCTCCACAGGGCGGAAGAAAACATCCGCAACAGGAGTACATCCAGGTAGATACGACCAACATACTGTTTATCTGTGGCGGCGCGTTTGTCGGGCTGGACAAGATCATCGAGAAACGGACGAGAAACGCTGCGATGGGTTTCGGAGCGGAGATCAAGTCGCGCCGGGACAGGAAGCTAGGCGAGGTGCTTGCAATGGTCCAGCCTGAGGACCTTATCAAGTACGGGATGATACCTGAGTTTGTCGGACGGCTTCCCGTCACAGCCTCTTTGCACGAGCTTGCTTGTGAGGACTTGGTACGCATCATGCAGGCGCCGAAAAACGCCCTCGTCAAACAGTACACTAAGCTCTTCGAGCTGGAAGGTGTACAGCTCCGGTTCAAAGAAGCGGCTTTGCAGGCGATGGCGGAGAAGGCTCTCACGAAGGATACCGGCGCTCGAGGGCTGAGATCGATCTTCGAGGATATCATGCTCGACATAATGTACGACCTGCCGTCCGAAGAATCCGTGCGCGAAGTTGTCATTACCGAGGAAGTCATCACGCAGAGGCAAAAACCGCTTCTCGTCTGCAAGCCCGAACAAAAAAGCGTGTCGGGTTGAAGCACCGTCCTTGCACTACCCTCTAATTCAAACCTTGCCGCAGCCGTCCGGGTTACCGTGCGCTTCCATCCCTTTCTTGGCAACCTGATTTCGTTTGGAACTTGACGGGGCAATCCTTGATGGACAACACTCTGTTAGTATCGTGTGCCCGCGTCGCGAAACCCGGAATGACACAACACCTTTGCGCAGAACCCGACTGGTCTGATAACATAGCAGGCTAGGGGAAAGGGTAGGCGGCCCAGGTCTTATTTCCTGAGGGAGGAACGCGCTAATGTCTTCATGGGCGGATAAGTGCCGATCGTTGCGGAAAGAAGGCGCAACGCTGGCGGACATGCTAGATGTAGCGCTGGAGATCGACCCGAACAAGGCGGCCATAAGTTTCGAGGGGGCCGAGATTACTTACCGCCAGTTGGACGACGGTGCGAACCGCGTGGCGAACGGTCTAATCAATTTGGGCGTGCAGCCGGGCGATCGGGTGGCCGTCCAACTAGATAACCGGCCGGAATTCGTAGAGATTTTCCTCGGAATCATGCGGTCGGGAGCTGTGATAGTGCCCGCGAACGTGATGTACAAGGCCGAGGAGATACGCCACATTGTGAGCGACAGCGGCGCCAAGGCGTTGTTCATCTCGGGGAAGGTATCCTCCAAGATCGAGGAGATCGGCCCCAAACTGCCCGGACTCGAGAGGGTGATCGAGGTGGGCGAACAAGCCCTGAAAAACTCCAGTTCCTTTCAGTCACTGACTGCCGGCGTCTCGAGCGAGCGGCCGCGGATTTCTGTCGAGCCGGACGATTTCGCGATCATACAGTACACCTCAGGAACCACGGGAAAACCCAAGGGCGCGGTGGTATCGCACGGGAACGTGACGGCTGCGCTCGATATGGGTTCCAGACTCCAGCAGGTCGACGTATGTGAAGACGACGTGACGCTGCTGGTACTGCCGCTGTTCCACTCATTCGCTCTGGACCTGTGCTTGGGCCGCTCGGTTCTGTCCGCGCTCACTATGATTCTGGTGAACCGGTTCGACGCGGGACTCGTCTTCTCGCTTTTCGAGAAACAGAAGGTGACCACGTTTTGGGGGGCGCCGCCGATGTACTTCGCTTTCGTCAACACGCCCGGACTCGACAAGTACGACGTATCCTCGCTCCGGTATGCCTTCTCCGGGGCAGCAGCGCTGCCGGTGGTCATACTGGAACGGTTCAAGGAACTGACCGGTGTCGAGATTATGGAGGGTTACGGACTGAGCGAAACGTCCCCGGTGCTCGCTTCGAATGCTGCGGCTCCCATGAACAAGCCGGGGTCCGTTGGGTTCCCTTACCCGGGAGTGAATCTGTGCATTCTGGACGACAACGACCGGCAGATCCCGCCCGGCGAGGTCGGCGAGATATGCGCCAGAGGACCAAACATTTTCCAGGGGTACTGGAACCAGAAACAGGCGACCGCCGAGGCGATGCGCGGCGGCTGGTTCCATACGGGCGACCTCGGCCGCGTGGACGAAGACGGGTACTACTACATCGTCGACCGGAAAAAGGACATGATCGTTGTCAGCGGTTACAACGTCTATCCGCTCGAGGTGGAGAGCGCGTTGTTGCGCCATCCCAAGTTGATGGACTGTGCCATAATCGGTGTCCCGGACGAGTACCAGGGCGAATCGGTCAAGGCGATTGTGGTACCGAGATCGGGCGAGGAACTGACCGAGCAGGAGATCATCGATTTCTGTCGCGAACATCTGGCGGTTTTCAAGTGTCCGAGACACGTATCTTTCCTCGACGAGCTTCCGAAGAGCGCCTCGGGCAAGGTGCTTAAGCGAGTGCTCCGCGACGAGGAGAAAGGGGCCCGTTGACAGGCACAAAGCGGTTCTTCTACGGCTGGGTCCTGGTGGGTGTGGCATGCATGTGCTACGGTTTCGGCCTCTCACCGGCCTATTACAGTTGGGGTGTTTTTGCGCCGAACGTTACGGCAGATCTTGGCCTTTCGCGTGCGGCGGTGGGCGGTGTTTTCGGCCTGTTCGTCTATCTTTTCAGCGCCATCGGTCCGCTGGTGGGCATGGCACAGTCCCGGTGGGGCATCCGGCGCGTGATGACGGCTGGGGCATGCACCGCCGCCCTTGGTTTCGCACTCATGAGCCGCGCCAACTCTCTGTTAGCATGTCTTCTTGCCTTTTCCGTGCTGGGAGGTATAGGCATCGGGTTTTCCACGATTATCCCATGTCAAACCCTGGCTGCGCGCTGGTTCGTGCGGCACCGCGCGCGGGCGACGGCGATCATATTCGCCGCGGGCGGTCTAGTGGGGAGGCTGGTACCGGCAATTGACTCGTGGGTGCTGAGTTTTTCGACGTGGCGTACGGGCTGGCTGGTCGTTGCCGGGATATCGGCCGCGGTAGCAGTGCTGGCGGGGACATTCATCCGTAATTCGCCCGAGGAACTTGACCAGCGTCCGGACGGCAACGCACCCAATTCAGCGGCAAGGCCGCCATCCAATGACCCGGCGGATAACGTGGCGGAGCGTGCCCCGAAATGGACCGTGGCTCAGGCTATCCGAACACCTCAGTTCCTCGTGCTGATCGCTTGTGGATTGGCGTCCGGGCCCGCCTGGGCCGTGATCGTCGCGCACGGCCCGCTCCATATGCAGGATCTTGGTTTCACTCCCGCGTTTGCCGGCAAGCTCATCGGCACATTGGCCCTGGTGAGCGTGGCGGGACGGTTCAGCGCGTCGCTGGCGGACTTGGTCTCGCCCCAACGGTTCTTGGCGCTGGGACTCGCTATCGAAGCCCTTGGCATGGCCGGGTTCCTGATCGCGCGCAGCCCGGCTGTCGCCTATGCCGCCGCAATAATGATGGGACTCGGTTTTGGTGCGGCCTACATCACACTTGCCGTGGTCACTTCGTCGTTCTTCGGCCTGCGCGCCTTCGGAACCGTGGTCGGGGTTCGTTTCCTGATAGGAGGGACTTTTGCGGCGGTTGCACCTGGTCTTGCCGGCCTGACCTACGATCGACTGGGCTCCTATAATCTTGCGTTCCTTGGCCTGACCGTACTGGGTCTGGTTGGAGCTCTGCTGGCTGCGCTGTGTCCCCACCCTTCAGAACCGCCCGCGAAGTAACTGGCCTTCACAGGCGCCGTGGGCAAACCAGGCTTTTCTATTTACGGATCAACTCGAATTCCGCACAGATGCCCGGGAGGTTCCGTGGAAGCTGTATGATAGGATGGTTTTCGGCATCGCCTCCAGAGGGCGGATCTGCTGCTGTTGACAGTTTCCCTCATGGAATCGAGCCATCTATCGTTATGGAACCGTCAGATCCCTGCGAGATTGGGTGGTCGGAACCTGCTGAATCACGCATAGACGTACGAAATATGAGTTTATTGCAAAATCGGCTCGGTTCAAGGGGTACTCCGGCCGAAGCCGAACGATTTTTGTTGACAACGAGGCCTTTGTAGTATAGAATATAGCCGGTTAAGAAGAGCGCTTGGACCATGCTTCCAGGCAGGGCGAAGCGTTCCGGGCTGGTTTTGGAAGAAAAGCCTGGGTTAGAAGAGGCAACTGATGATCAAGATAGAGTGTCCGCATTGTGGTGCAAGCGGCAGCATAACACCTCCACCTAAAGAGTTCATTATCATCGCGCCGTGTCCGCAGTGCGGGGAACTTGTTGTGCTGTTCCGAGAGAAAGTCGTTGCAATAAACCGCAACATTCTCACGAGCGGCACGTTTGAAGAGAAGAGACAGCACATAGCCGACGTCATCACGACGTTTCTCGACTCGGTCGGACCGCTTCCAGCGCCTGGTTTGTCCGACATGGCTGCGATAGGTGGCTTCGGAGAGGGTGCGCAGATTGAACTGGAGCCAACGGACCCTAGTGGTGGTATCACAAAGGAAGAGGTCAGAGACTTCATCAATATCGACCTGAAACTGATCGACAAGAAGGAGTACTTCGAACAGGTATTCGGCAAGGTCGATTGACGTCAGAGTCGCTACGAGCAGGGTGTTATTGAAAACGGGCCAGCGCTCCTGTGTGTTTTGGTTCGCGCGGGAGCGCTCGATTGTCTCAAGAGAGCGAACGTGATGGTGCGGGACCAAGAAAAAGGGGCGGAAGCGTTTGCCGTCGGTGCGCGTATTCATCTTCAACCGGCAGGAGCCCCCAGCGCGGACCGCTACGATGTTGCCGTGCGCGGTTGGGACGTTGGTAGGTTCATCCTTACGGACATGCCCAACGATAAAAAGGCAGTAGAAACGTTCAAGGTGGGCACTGAATGGGTGGCGAGGTCCATTCTTCTTGGCAAGGCTTACGGGTTCAGGACAGAAGTCATCAGGGCACAGTTCGACCCGAGACCCCTTGTTTTTATGCGCTATCCGGAGTCGATCGAGGCATTAACGATAAGGAAACACGAGCGAATCAGTACCTTCGTAATCGGCTCTCTCTCCAGTTTGGAGGAAACCGGCAAGGTGCTGGATACGGTTGAATGTGTAGTGCGCGACCTGAGCAGGGGAGGGTGTCTCACTGAAGCCGATATCGACTTGTCGGTGGGCGACAAGGTCGCGCTCACGTTTGTTCTTCCCAACGGCGAGCGCGTGGAGAATATTCCGGCACAGGTTCGTAATACTCGCCCGTCCGAGGAGAAGCGGTTCACCGGCGGCCTCATGTTTTCCGAGGACGCTGATCAGAAGCGCATCGTAGATTCTTTCTTCGATCGTATGGCTGGCGGGCAACGCTGATCTCTCTTCCTCGCCATCTCTCGAACCGCGTGTGCGCGATGTCCAGCGCCCTATTCCTGGAATCTGCGGTCAGCTTCTGCATCAGTCTCGCTGCTGCAGGAGGTTGACACGGCACGGGCTCTCTGCTAGCATTGGCACCTGAACGGAGAGCGCGGCTGCGGCAGCCTGTCGTGGGCGTTTTTCCCGCTTCGTCGGGTTCATTGCGAGCTTGGCATCCGCCGCGGCGGATTATTCGTCTAGAAAAAAGGGTACAGACACGTCTCTGCCCACACGCTCGCTGCGCTTGTGTCAGTCCCCATTTTCTTAGGAGCCAACTTCGGAGGTCGCCAGTGGTGGCGGGGCATTTTTCTCGGATCGGTTGCTTTTTTCTGGTAGTGCTGTTCGTGTGCGGACCCGTCTGCGGTCCGGCCGGCCTCTGCGCCCCTCTGTCGGAGCACAGCTTGGAGGTGGCGAAAGGCGGCGAAGGTGTCCTGGAAGTGAGAGCCAGCGTCGCGGCGCCCTCATGGAAAAACGCGGTAGAGCTGCCGCGGCTCAGACTGTTCCTCGACGACGAGTATTGTCAGGACATTCTCCTGGTTCCGGCAGGCGACCTCCTGACCTACCTAACAGTGCTTGGACGGGTCGACAAAGGGACTCATTCGCTGCGTTTGGAACAGCACGGATGTTCCGCTGTCGAGCTGCAATCGGTTTCGCTCAAGACATATTCGCGTACGGATGAAGCGTTTAGCGTTTTGGCTCACTCGCCGTTCGTCTATCTTCGGTCGGACTCCGTGACGAACTGTACGGATATCCCGCTGCTGATGTGGCACGAAGTGTTGCGGAGCGGAGGCGGAACGCGCATTCGTTACACGGTTTTGTTCAGCAACGAAGACGGTGGGACGCCTGCTCCCGCGCTGATGGCCAGGTGGGGACGGACAACAGACATCGAGTGGATTTACGCAGTGGACTTTGACGCACGTGGGGGCGTCGCCTCAGAGCGGTATCAGGGTCCCGGTCACAGCGCACCCCGATTTCGGGGCGAGAAAATCGGCCACCACCCCTTGTTTGCGATGAGCACGACCAATAATATGGTGTCCCCTGCGACCGAAGGTGACGTTCGCGTCGGTCTTTGTCCTCTTGCGACGCTTCCGCCGGACAAGCCGCGCGAGGCGATGATGAACCTGAATCCGTGGACGTTTCGCATCATGGCGGAGGAGTTGTACCGCGAGGGGAAGATCGAATCTGTAGCTTCCGCATCGACGATCGCGGTGAGCGATCCGCGCAACTACCTTTACTGCGACGTCGATTGCACAAAGCTCGGTCGTGCCGAAGCTGCGGTTGAAGTTGTGCTCGAGGACGGGAGATCTTTTCGTTCGGACCACGGTATCTCGCTGGGTCTTAGCTCGCGGCACGGAGTACGGCGCACCGCCGTGGAGCTTCCGCCGGGAACGAACGGCGCTGATGTATCGCGCGTGCATGCGGTAGGCGTATCCGGGTCTGACGGAAATAAAACCCAGTCTCCCGCCATCGCGGACAGGGTGAATGTACAGAGGTGCTTCTTCCTGGATCCGGACTACGAGCCGACGGATCCGGTCAGGTTACCGCGTAACCCGTCCGACGATTGAGCGTCGGCCGATATCCACAATATGCTGGGCGGCAAAAGGTTAGAGCTTGTGACGCGCGCGCGGTGTTTAGTTGACGGGGCTGAGGATTATCACAGGTTTACCAGACTCCGCAAATTGCGCAAAAAACTTATTGACATTTTCAGCTAGTTGTGTTCAAATATGGGGGTGCTCGGGCTTCATATTGTTTGAGATACGCTAATAGGTGTTTGCCTAAATGTAGGGTCTTGGAAGTACCAGCACGGCGGGAACGCGGGGGCCGTCCGCGCCGGTAGGCGTATGGAGGCGAAAGATGGCAACCTTTAAGTATGAGGCGGTCGTCAAGAGCGAAGCAGGTGAAGAACACTTCGAACGAGGTTACGTGGTAGCGCCCTCCCGAGCAGCAGCAGAGCAGAAGATCCAAGCCAATCAACTAGAACCCAGAAGACTCCATCAGCTCACGGGCATAAGAGGGTTTGTTAAAGCGTTTGCCGCAGACATAAAGTAGTGCCTGGATCCGGCGCCGGGGCGCTCACGGATTTCAAAGAAGGAGCCGCCCGGAACCGCCTCGTAGTGTCGGCCCAGGAGGCTGAGTCGTCCAGTCCAACCACGAGTTTCAGGTGAGAGCCCTTCTCCTCTTTGGCCGCTGCTCGTCAATCAGCTTGAATATCTCTTTGAAGATGGCGAGATTCTTCTCGCACGCACACTGGGCCAAGAGCTCACACTCTCGGCACTCGTTCATCTTCTCCTCGTCGGTGCGGACGACGTGTAGGCCGGATCGCTGAATCCATTTTATTGTGATATTCCCCAGTTGTCCGAAACACTCTTTCATGTTGAACTCCTTTAGACTCCGTTACTCCGCAACAACTCGACCTTTTTCAACCTTTTGCTCTGGATGAGCCGGCGTCCTTCCTTGGCGAAGTTCACCCAGCTGTCGTGTATCTTCACCGCGACGATGTCAGCGGTATAATCGGTGGTCTCGCCGCGCAAGAAATACGAGCCGACGCCGTAAATATCAACCGGCGCGCCGGATTCCTCAAAGGAGGCGATCTGTTCCGGGTCAAACCCGCACGATGCGACGATCTTAATGTTTCTAAAATACCGTTTTGCAGCGTCTCGCGACGTTGCGGGAACGTCCAGCGTAAGGTACGCCTCGTCGAGCGCTTGTCTGAGCCGGTGGACGAGTTTCGGGGACACGCCGCGATCTTCTTCACAGGCGGTTTCATCTTGCTCGAAAGCTTTGTCAAGCATGTTGGGTGCAGTATCGGGCCGGACCCCGAACAAGACATATTTCTGAGCCACCTCAGTCCGCCCTTCATGGGCCAGGGCAATGTATCTCTGGAACAGTGTCGTTGCCGCTGCGATCGAGTCACCTATACAGTCGTTGTTCACATCCACGAGCGCCACGCGCTTAGTTTCAGCGGGCATGACCCGGGCGAAATGCAGCATTGCTTCGGCGGTGTCCTTAAGGAAACAGAGAAGGTAGGAATGAGACACCGTGCCTGCGCCGGTACCTCCCCACCATTCGCCCTGGGCGTCCGTGCTGATGAGCAGCGGCAGGTTCGCGCCGTGCTCACGGTTGTACGCTTCCACGGCAACCTTGTATGCATAACCGTCGGCGGCCTGCGCTTCGGGGATATCGTACCGGGCGGGAAAAAAGAATATCGGTTTTCCGTTTGCGGCTTCGAGCGCGAGATACACGTTCGTGGCGACCTTGGCTCCGCGGGTCAGAACGCCCAGCACGGGCGTCTCGAGCGCAGCCAGATCTCTGTAGACGCCTCTGACGTGCATCACCGGTTCCCAGGGCACGACCTTCTCGCCGTCGTGAAGGGACTCGATCTCGAGCGCGGCATCGGCGGGGACGAACGTGCCGTCCGCCTCGAGATGGCCGGCACAGTTCTTGTAAATGGCTATGGCCCGGTCGGTTCCGGCGGTCAGCGAGAAGGGTTCTCGCCGCGCGAAAAGCTGCATCACCACCTGCAGCTCGCCAACCGGCACGTCGTTTACGGCTGATCCCTTTTCCGCAAGCTCATCCGGTGCCTTTCCGGCAAATGTATACCCTTCGCGAACCAGTTGGGAGAGAATGTCAGCGGCGTTTATGAAATACTTGTCGGTATACCAGCCTTTGCGGATTCGCTCGTAGTCCAATCCGAAGATGTGATCGGGCAGCCGCGTATCGCTCATCGTGTCTCGGCTCCCAGCACGTCCTTCATCTGGGCCAGGGCAAACTCGTGCGCGTTTCTGTCGAAAGACGCCACACCGTCGCGATGAACCACGACGGTGTAACCCCGGTTGCGCAGCCCTTCGACCGTATACAGCACGCAGATGTTCGTGCATACACCGACGACTTCGACAAGATCCGGTTTAAGTTCCGACAGTAGCGCGGCAAGGGCGGTGTTGTAGAAACCGCTGTAGCGGCTCTTGGGCACCACAGTTGCCTTGTTCTCGTACGGTCGCAGCTCCTCGACGAGCTGCGTCTCGTCGGTCCCGACGACACAGTGAGGTGGGAACATCTCGAACTCCGCATCGTCGGGCGCGTGTGAGTCCTTGACGAATATGACCGGCTCGCCCGCTCGGACGAACTCTTCCACCTTGTCTCTAACGAACGGTACGATCGCGCGCGCATCCTCGCCGCAGTACAGCGGTTTACCCTCCTCAAGGAAACCGACGAGCATGTCCACAACGATGAGTGCCCGTTTCATTGTGGGTATTCCTTCGTGGAAAAGTGGCTCCCCAAACAGTTGCTAGCCCAGGTCTACCCTGATGCCGAGTTCTTTTAGCTGCTTCGGATCGACGGCGGAAGGCGCCCCGGTCAACAGACAAGCGCCTTTCTGTGTCTTGGGAAATGCTATGACATCGCGAATCGTATCTTCTCCGGCCAGCAACATCACAATCCTGTCCAGGCCAAAAGCGATCCCCGCATGCGGAGGTGCCCCGTAACTGAACGCCTCGAGCAGGAACCCGAACCTGTCCTGTGCCTCTTTCTCGCCGATTCCGAGCACCTTGAATATGCGCTGTTGCAGCGAGGGGTCGTGAATCCTGACACTTCCCCCTCCTATCTCGTTGCCGTTGAGCACGAGATCGTAAGCCCTCGCGCGGACCTTCGGCGGGTCGGTCTCCAACAACTCGATATCCTCCTCGCACGGAGAGGTGAACGGATGGTGCTGGGGACTGAGCCTGCCGTTGTCCTGCTCGAACAGCGGAAAGTCGAGCACCCAGACGAACGCATCCTCGTCTTGCGGTATCAACTGCAGTTGTTTGCCGAGCTTCAACCTGAGATTTGCGAGCGCGTCAGCCACCACGGCCGGACGGTCCGCCACGAAAAGCAGCGTGTCGTCCTCCGAAGCGGAAAGCCTGCTCCGGAACTCTCCCAGCTCTCCTTCCGAGAAGAACTTCTTGACGGGAGACTCGAGTCCCTTGTCGGTGACCTTGAACCAAGCCAGCCCTTTCGCCCCGTATATGCCGACGAACTGGGTCAGCTCGTCCATCTCTTTCCTGGACGCCCCGGCGTGCCCCGGTGCACAGAGGCCTTTCACGATTCCACCCTCATCGACCACTTCTCGGAAAACGCGAAACTGGCTTTCGGACGCAATATCCGTCACGTCAACCAGCTCCATCCCAAAGCGGATATCCGGCTTGTCGATCCCGAACCGGTCCATGGCTTCCCTGTAGCTCAACCTCTTGAACGGCAGCTCGATTTCGCGGTCCAGCTCGCGATAGATAGCCGCTATCATCCCCTCTGACACGTCTATCACGGCATCCTCGTCAGCGAACGACATCTCGACGTCGATCTGCGTGAATTCCGGCTGTCTGTCGGCCCGTAGATCCTCGTCCCGGTAGCACCGCGCGATCTGGAAGTACCTGTCCGTGCCGGCTACCATCAGGAGCTGTTTGAGGAGTTGAGGCGACTGCGGCAGCGCATAGAGCTTTCCCGGGTACATCCTGCTCGGCACGAGGTAATCGCGGGCACCTTCCGGCGTACTCTTGATAAGTACGGGCGTCTCGACCTCGATGAACCCGACACTGTCGAAGTGCTGTCTCACCGCGAGACAGACCCGATGGCGCATACGGAGGTTGCTCTGCATTGTAGGACGTCGTAAATCCAGGTACCGGTATTTTAACCTCAGATCCTCTCCGGCGTCCGTGTCGTCCTCCACTCTAAATGGCGTGGTTTGAGCCTTGCTGAGTATGGCGAGCGTCGTCCCGACCATCTCCACCTCACCGGTCGGAAGTTCAGGGTTCACCGTGTCTTCGGAGCGCAGCCGCAGCGGTCCCGCAACGCATATCACAAACTCGTTTCTCAGCTGCCGCGCGATCTCGTGCGCTTCGGGCGTCTCTTCAGGGCTGAACACGACCTGAGTGATGCCGGTGTAATCGCGCAGATCAACGAAGATCACGCCGCCGTGATCGCGTCGTCTGTGCACCCAGCCGTACAGAGTGATTTCTTGAGCAGCGTGTTCCTTACGGAGCCCGCCGCACAGGTGTGTACGTCGTTTCATCGGCACAAGACTTCCATTCCGGTTCTACATCCCGGGTGGTCCGCCGGTTTCGTCGGTGAGCTTCTTGATAAACCGTTCCACGAAACCCTCCATCGGCAGCTCCGACTGTTCACCGGTCAACATGTCTTTCAGCACTACGATACCGCGTTCCACCTCTCTCTGGCCGAGTATGGCCACATGATGAGCCCCAGCCCTGTCGGCGCTTCTTAGATGCGCCTTCAGGCTGCGGTTGCCGTATTCCATGATTACCTTGAACGACAGCGCCCTGGCGCGCATGGCCAGAGATACCCCATGATGCTTGGCTTCCTCACCCATGGCAGCGATGTAAAGGTCCGCTCGGCGTTCGCTGTGAGGCACTATCTCCTCGCTGGTCAACGCCATCATGGCTCGTTCCATGCCGAGCGCGAAACCCGCTGCAGGGGTTTTGGGACCGCCCAGCTCCTCGACGAGATTGTCGTATCTGCCGCCGCCCATCAACGCGTCTTTGGCTCCAAGACCGCCGTGCACCACCTCGAAAACCGTGCGCGTGTAATACTCCAGTCCCCGAACCAGCCGGACGTCCTCGACGTGATCGACCTTATTGTCCTGCATATACTGAAGAACATTCCCGTAGTGCTCCGTACACTTTGCACACACGCTGTCGGTGATGGCCGGCGCGTCCTGGATGCTGTTCTGGCACTCCTCGATCTTGCAGTCCAGTATCCGCAACGGGTTCCGTTCCAGCCGGACGCGACAGTCCGGACAGAGCCGGCCGGTACGTTTCTTCAGGAATACACGCAGCTTGGTTGCGTACGCCGTTTGATCGTCCTTGCACCCGAGGTTGTTCACCTTGACCGACACCTCTCTCAGCCCAAGAATGTTGTAATACTGACACGCAAGGGATATAAGCTCGAAGTCGGTAGCCGGATCGGCGCATCCGATGACCTCGGCCCCTATCTGATGATGTTGGCGTTTGCGTCCCGCCTGGGGTCGCTCGTACCGGAACATTGCTCCAATATAATATAGCTTTTGCAGCGGTTGCTGGACGTGCATCTTGTGTTCGATGTATGCGCGTACAACCGACGGTGTTCCCTCGGGCCGCAACGTTAGGCTTCTTCCCTTTCGGTCGGTGAACGTGTACATTTGTTTCTGGACGATCTCACTCGCTTCGCCGGTACCTCGCTCGAAAAGAGCCGTCTCTTCAAACACCGGCGTTCGGATTTCGCGATATCCGAACCGTTCAAACAGGTCGCGTGCCAGCGTTTCGGCACGTCGCCACCCCGGAATTTCGTTCGGCAGTATGTCGTCGGTACCTCGCGGCGAGGTTACCTCGATACTCTTCTCCACTTTATGTGCTCCCTTTCCCTCTCGGTAAAGTCGAGTCTCTGGAACTGAACACTCTATCGCGGCCCCATAGCCGGCCGCGGCACTTACTGGCCGGATGTTCGACCGGAAAGGACGAGGCGCATCTTTCCAGACTCTCAATACGGTTCCAAGACTATCCGCCGCTGAGCAGTTTGTTCAGATCCCGTACGATGTTGCGCGGGTTGACGCCGTACATCTCGGCGGCTTTCTCGATCGGCTCGGCGTGGGCACCACCGCACTTCGCGCACGCCATACCGTACTTCTTAAACACTGTGGCGGCCTTTGGATGCAACGCCAGAGCTCGGCCGATGGTCGTCTTGCCGTTCAGCCGCAATTGGCTTTTACCAGTAGATTTTGCTCGTCCTTTTGCCATTAGTTCTTGTAATTCTCTTCAGATTCTGATAAACTTCCCCACCGGTTTGGAGAGAGTATAGCACAACGGTCGAACCTTGTAAAGAATGGGAGCCGGGCGGGCCGTTCTGTTGGTAGGAGATGAGAGGAATCGGAAAATGTCGAGACGATGCGACATATGCGGAAAAGGTCCCAGTGTCGGGCATAAGGTCGTGAGGCGCGGTAAGGCCAAGAAGGCCGGCGGTGTCGGTCAGCACATTACCGGGATAACGAAACGGCGCTGGCTGCCTAACGTCCAGAAGACGAAAGTCCTTGTCAACGGCGTGCCACGTCGGATCAAGGTGTGCACGAGCTGTCTGAAAGCCGGCAAGGTTCAGAAGGTCGTCTGACCGCGCTGAGCAAGAGTCTTTGTCGAAGATTCGCCGGGGCAAGGAAGGGGGTGGTGGGGAAGAACCTTTCTGCCGTATCTCTTTAGCATTAACGAGATCGGGGTAGGGCGGGCGTCTCGCCCGTCATTCGGCGACATGGCTGGTTGCAGGCCAAGCGACGGCTGGCAACCCTCCGGGCGTGCCAGCCCTACAACTTCAAGATGCTAAACGGGTGCTTGCTGTCGAACAGGATTTCCCCCGCGATCGTGGAAAGACGTATTGTTCCGCCTACTACAGTGCTGCTCCTCGCCTTAACCGGCTGCGCGCTCCTTTCCAGGCAGGCGGATATACCGGAACCGTCCATAATCAAAGTTGCGACCGCGATCGAACAGGCCGTTCTGGCTGACGCGGACTCTCCGATATCCCTCGAAGACGAACCGGACTTCAAAGCGAACTTACCTGAACTTGTACAGACCATACGCCGGAGACAGTTGCGGGCTGGAGTCATCCGTGAGTTCAAAGAGATACCGTGTCTCGGCGAGACCGCAAAAGGGCTCATCAAATACGTGAAATGTCCGGAATGTCGGGGGAGATCGACGCTCCATGCCCGGGTGGCGAACACCATTCTCCTCGAAAACAACGACCGGTGGCTCATGTACGAGACGCTGGCGAAAGCCAACAGCCTATCCGCGTCCGGTAGAAAGCGAATCCAGACCCTGTTCCACCAGGTACGCATCGATCTGGCCCGTCCGGGCGACCTACTCCAACTCACACCAGGCGCACCATGGACGGAAAAGGCCGAAGCGGAATAGCCCGTCAGCCACTCAAGGCATTCCTACGCCACGACACCGGCGAGCCCGATCTCTTCGGCGACCTCGCACATACCTTCGATGACGTCCGCGACGAGCTCTCTTAGTTCGGTTTCGAGCATCTGGGCACCTTGTTCGATGACGGAACGGTTCACACCGGCTGCGAACGCTTTGTCCTTCCACTTTTTCATGACGGACTTGACCTTGACGTCCTTGACGCTCTTTGACGGACGGACGAGAGCTACCGCCGTGACGAGACCGGTGAGTTCGTCCACGGCATAGAGCGTTTTCTCGAGGTCGGTCTGCGGTTCAACGTCGACACAGATGCCCCACCCGTGGGATACAGCGGCACGGATGTACTCTTCGGGCCAACCGTGCTCTTCGAGTATCAGCCGCGTCTTCTGACAGTGTTCGTCCGGGAACTGTTCGTAGTCCAGATCGTGTATAAGCCCGATTATGCCCCATTTCTCCTCATCCTCGCCTTTTTTGCGGGCGATGTACCGCATCACGCCTTCCACACATATCGCGTGTTTAATCAGGCTGTCGGTCTTGTTGTACTCTTTGAGAAGCGCGAACGCTTCATCACGGGTTGGTACCTGCGCTTCCATGTTGTTCTCCTTTGTTGGGGGAAACCTTTCTCGGCAGAAAGGTTATCCCCCCCACCCCC
>Ga0180438_10006271_pt1 | contig 16126 bp, 21 predicted proteins | sample SS_ome_12_FD_132455 | JGI IMG/M metagenome (GOLD analysis project Ga0180438, IMG submission 132455) | Hypersaline lake sediment archaeal communities from the Salton Sea, California, USA - SS_3_D_2 metaG | ecosystem: Environmental > Aquatic > Non-marine Saline and Alkaline > Hypersaline >...
ATGACATCGCAGACGTCGCGGTTGCAGCACTGACCGAGGAGGGGCATTCCGGCGAGATCTATGAAGTAACCGGGCCCCGCGCGCTGACCTTCACCGAGCTGGCGCGCGAGATTACCCGGGCCGCCGGCCGCGAGGTGCAGTTTGTACAGATCCCGAAAGAAGCGTTTGCCCAGGCCATTGCCGAATCGGGCGCGCCGGATGACATCGCATGGCTGTTGAACTACCTGTTTGAAACCGTCCTCGACGGTCGCAACGCCTGTGTTTGTGACGGCGTCCAGCGTGCGCTGGGACGGGAGCCGGCCGACTTCGCCGATTATGCGCGTCGCATCGCCGCTCGAGGCACCTGGAATGTGAAAAACGGTGAGGGAGTGGCCGCGTAAACCTCGTCATCAAAACGGAGATTGTCATCGCATTGCTCGGCTCTTAGGCGCCGCATTCCGGGTCCAGAAAGGCGCCTCTAAGCCGCGCTGCGTAGCAGTTTAATAAGAAATACACGAGAAGATCAATTGCTTGCGCAGGTCCGACCCCTCATTCCCTCAATCCGGCAGCTTGTCGCGCAATGCATCCCGATCGAACCACCACTCATCAGCGGGAACGATCGCTCCCAGAACCAGCGCGAGCTTGGGCAGGAAATCGGCCGGGTCGTGCAGACGCAGCCGTTCCATCCAGGCACTCAGGCCTTCCTGGTCTTCGACCTTGGAATGCGCCTTTGCTACGTTGGCGACCATTTCGTTGGTCAGGAACATCAGGCTGTCACGCTGTTTTTCTTCGGCCCGCACATCGGCGATGTAGTGCGCGGTAATCGCCGCGACCGCTGCGCCGTCGGCGTCCGGCGGGGTTTCGTCGATGATGTATCCAAGCATGTTGATCGAGAGCTGCGGATCGATCGGATAGGTCACCGCCAGCCAGACACCATGCGCCAGTGCCATCAGCGAAGCCGGCTGGCTGGTCTGATACAGCACATCGCAGGCCTCCACGGCCTCCTGCCAGCACTCGTTCTCTATGAAGGTGTCCAGCGCTGCGCGCGCAAGGTCCCAGGCTTCGTCCCCGCGGGTAATACCCACCTTGGCTTCCGCAATGTCCAGGTTCAGTCGCGCGCGGTCGAGCGCCGGTGCATCTGCTGGCAGCGCAGCCAGTTCCCGCTGCTTTTGTTCGAGATATTCCTGTATGTACTCGGCCGATGCGGCCGCATCGCTGCTCTCGATCAGCGTGTTTTCGGGTGTATTTTCTGTCATTGGATAACCGTGAATTCGTGGCCGGAGGTGATTTGTACTCAATGATAACGCGTTTTGCAACCCGCGAAAGCCAGGGATTTGGCTAGCTGCTCTCCGGGTGAGCGGCATTCAACGCTCCCCGCAACGCGTTTTCGTCGATCGGGAAAGCCAGTGATTCGAATACGCTGAACTGGTCCAGCACCCTCTGGTACTGGTGCGCGTATTCCTTTTCGTAGAACACGATCACGTTCGCATCGGCGACACCCTGGAGACTTGAAAACACAGTCTCCAGGCTGCTGGTACGGTCGCGGAAATCCGACTGGAAATTAAACTCGGCGACGATCACGGCCGGCCGGTGCTTGCGGATCAGCTTGACCGCCTTGCGCACAGAATCCGTGGCAACGACCTCGAAGCCGCAGTCGCGGTACAGGGCCGTAAAGTCGGGATAACCGCCCAGCTCGATAATGGATAAGAGTACCGGTTTACTGCCTGCCATCTGACTCGTAACATGTTGTACTGGAAAAGTTGCACATATTAATACATCACCGTGCTGCTGACATGGCCGCAGGAAAACTCAAGGAAACCCTGGTAATTACCGATTTCAACCAGCCGATTGCCTGTATCCTGGCGGCGGGCTTCTGTTTCAATGACGAACACCGGGAAGGAATAGCGACTCTACGTTTCCGGGCAAACAGCCTGCAGGAGCGGCTTTAGCCGCGAATCAAGCTTTGGCCGAAGCAAAACAATAATGTCCGCAAAAAAAACAAATAACGCGAAGACAGGTATTCACCAACAAAAGTATTTGCGTTTTTCGCGGACCAATTTTTCCTAATTAAAACGATTTCACGTATTTTGCGTTCTTCGCGGCTAAAGCCGCTCCTGCAGGATGAGGGACGGTTCGTTTCTGCTAATTGCAGGTCGAGAGAAACTTTGCTGAAGGCGATGAACAGGGGTCCGTCGGGAAGGACTGGTTGCTATTTTTTTTGTATTTTCCGTCGGCTCGCCTCCCGCGGCGGCAGTGAACTCGCGCTCTTCCAGCGCGAGCTTTTCTTCTCTGGCGATTTCGAGCTCAAGAAGTTCCTGCACGATTTTGGACTTTCGCAGCTCCCGCTCCTCGCGCTAGTGTTCCAGTTCGGCCTTCTGTTTTTCTGCCTCTTTACGTTCGCGGTCGGCGAGATGGCGTTCCTGCTCGAGCCGCTGTTCATTGGCTGTATCTTCCGCCTGCATTTTCGCCTGAGTCGCGGCCTCGATCGCCTCGAGCTCGTGCAAGGGCGCATCCAGTACCTGCCGCACCCGCACGAATCCCTGTTTCATGGTTTCGACTTCAGACGGCTTCTGCACCAGCACGGATCCAAACCGGGGCGAAGTGATCACGATCGTGAATACCAGCAGGGCCAGGAACATCAACGCCACCGCAGTCAGCCTGATCCTGAATGAACGCCCCCTGTTCGCCTGAAGCTGTACGCTACTGTCTTGCAGCGCCGTTTCGGGTTTGTAATCCGGCGCCGGTGCGGACCGTGTTTCTGCAGATACACCTTTTGTCGATCCGGCTACCGTGGGCCCTGCAACCGGTTTACCCGGGCTCGACACCTGCTGTTCAACCGGTGCTTCATTAACAGGTACGGCCTCAACAGACGGATTGGCAGAATTCTCGGAACCGGTACTTTTCCTAACCGCTGTCTCGGCGTTTTTTTCGACTGGCGCGCGATTCCTGGCTTTCTTCTTCCGGGCAGCAGGCTTGTATTTTTCGACAGGTACTTCCGGACTGGTTATTTCAGCGTTTTTTTTTCAGTCGACGGCTTCAATCCCTCGGTGCCGCCCTCGGGATTGATCCATGGAAAGTCCTGGTCATTCCGCTTGTATGCCTTTTTGGGCTGCTCGACATTGATAAGGGGAACCACGCTGTTTTCCATGCGTTCCCTGACCATTTCCTCGACCAGGTCCACGTCGATGGTTTTTTTCTGGTCGGCAAAACCGTATACCAGCGCGGTGTCGCAGAGCAGGTTTATGAGACGCGGCACCCCGCCGCTGTAATCGTGTATCAACCGGCAGGCATCCGGAGTGAAAATATCATCGGTCGCGCCCGCGGTTACCAGTCGATGCTGAATGTAATGACATGTTTCGACCGAATTCAGTGCACCGAGGTGGTAGTCGACACCAATGCGCTGCGCGAACTGGGCGAGTTCGGGCTTTCTGAGCGTCTCTTTCAAACCGGGCTGTCCGGCGAGTATCACCTGCAGCAGCTGGTCTTTTTCGGTATTGATGTTCGACAGCATGCGCAGTTCTTCGAGGGTATTGGCCGGCATATTCTGCGCTTCGTCGACGATCAGCAGGGTGGTTTTGTTATTTCTGTACTGCTCGATAAGGAAATCGACCACGCGCTGATGCATTTCCACCTTGCTCAGCCCGGCCTGGTGTATGCCGAATGCAGACATGACCCAGTCCAGCAGTTCACCAAAGGACTGGTGGGTGTTGGTGATCATTCCGACCGTGTAATGACTCTCGATGGCATCGAGCAGCTTGCGCAGCACGGTCGTCTTGCCGGCCCCGATCTCGCCGGAGATGACACAGAAACCCACGTGGTTCATCAAGCCATATTCGAGGGAAGTCAGCGCCATCTGGTGCTTTTTGCCCAGGAACAGAAACTCCGGATCGGGCAACATCGAAAATGGCTTTTTGTTCAAGCCATAGAATGATTCATACATAAGTCTTAACTACTCTGTAAATCCATTTGTATTGCAGCCTGTCGCGGCGTCCTGCACCTGCCGGCAGCCAGAAATCTGCGTCTGGATCCGGCCCGGCCGGGTGCCACGAAAGCGCTCTGAAACGTTTTTCCTTGAAAAACAAGCAGGTGAGTTAATTATGCATGAAAACCGGCAGGATTATGCGAATTTGGTACAAATCGGTGCGCAATCGCCACAACCGAGTCGACCGGCGCGACCCGGAAAGGGCGGCTCGCAACCGGCAATCCATACGTAACCAGTTGAATTAACTGAGATAGCTGATCAGGCGTACTTGGCCAGCCGGACCGGCTGGCGCCTGGAACCCCAATCACCCGGGCTCGCCTCGAAAACACCGGCGCATCGCGTTCCGCACCGCTTGCAGCAGCCGTTGGCGTCAAGATTCCACTCCCCCAGTACGTACCAGTCCCTTTCGATCAGGCGAACACCGCAGGAATGGCAATAGGTGCTGTCGCCCAGCCTGTCATGAACGTTGCCGGTGTAGGCATAACGCACACCGTTTTTCATCGCGATGTCGCGCGAGCGCTGCAGTGTCGTCAGGGGCGTTCGCGGCGCATCCATCAGCTTGTAGTCGGGGTGAAATGCCGTGAAGTGCATCGGCACGTCGGGGCCAAGCCTGCTGACCACCCATTGCGACATTTCTTCGATTTCCTTTTCGCTGTCGTTGTATCCCGGAATCAGCAGGGTCGTGAGTTCGATCCACACGTCGGTTTCGTTATGGAGATACTCGATGGTCTCGAGTACCGGCGCCAGATGGGAGCCCGTCACCTTCCAGTAAAAATCTTCGGTAAACGCCTTGAGGTCGACGTTGGCCGCGTCCATGTGCCGGTAGAATTCCTCGCGCGGCTCTGGGCTGACGTAACCCGCTGTCACCGCCACTGATTTGATACCGCGCTCATGACAGGCCCTGGCAACGTCGATCGCGTACTCGTGAAAGATCACGGGATCGTTGTAGGTATAAGCCACGCTGCGGCAGCCCAGTTTTTCAGCGGCGCGTGCGATGATTTCAGGATCGGCCCTGTCCATCAGGGTATCCATCTGCCGCGACTTGCTGATATCCCAGTTCTGGCAGAACTTGCACGCGAGGTTGCAGCCCGCGGTACCGAAAGAAAGAACCGGGGTGCCGGGCAAAAAATGATTCAGCGGTTTTTTTTCGATCGGATCGATACAGTAACCGCTGGAACGGCCGTAAGTTGTGAGTACGATCTGGTCCTTGACATTCGCGCGCACGAAGCAGAGACCACGTTGGCCCTCGTGAAGTTTGCATTCCCTGGGGCAAAGGTCGCATTGTATGCGCCCGTCATCCAGCTTGTGCCAGTAGCGCGTCGGGACTACGCCAGGGTCGTCGAGTGACAAATTTTCCTGTGGTGTCGTCATGATAATAAAACAGTATAGAACTATAAATCCGGGTTGCTCGCTACAATACAGGAACGGTGCCTGATCTGGAACAGAGTATAAACGCTCTATACAAACAGACAGTAAAAGCAGGATAATATTCAATAGAGGTGGAATATGTCCAGAATAAGATCCGCTGCCGTTGCCGGCCTGTTTTATCCGGCCGACGCCGCTCAGTTGCACAGCGAAATCCAGGCCATGCTGGCCGCTGCCGAACAATCCACTGCCGCGCCCAAGGCACTGATCGTGCCGCACGCCGGCTACATTTATTCCGGCCCGATTGCGGCCAGCGCATTTGCACAACTGCGGGGCATCAGCGACCGGATCGAACGCGTGGTCCTGCTCGGGCCCTGTCACCGCGTCCCGCTGCGCGGCCTGGCAACAAGCAGTGCGGACTATTTCGAGACACCCCTGGGCAGGATAAAAATCGACCGGGAAGCGATCGACCGGATTACATCGCTGCAGCAGGTGGAAGAGTTCGATCTGACCCATCAACAGGAACACAGCCTCGAAGTACAGCTGCCCTTTCTGCAGGAAGTGCTCGATCGATTCACGCTGGTACCGCTGGTCGTGGGGGACGCCAGCGCCGAAGAGGTCAGCGAAGTCCTGGAGCAGCTCTGGGGCGGCGATGAAACCCTGATCGTGATTTCATCCGACCTGAGCCATTATCACGACTACAACACGGCGCGCGCAATGGACAGCGAAACCTGCGAGGCGATCGAGGCGCTGGAACCCGCTGCGATCCACTACGACCAGGCCTGCGGCCGCAACCCGGTCACCGGTTTGCTGCTGGCCGCCAGGAAACACGGCCTGCAGGCTACCACGCTGGACCTGCGCAACTCGGGTGACACCGCCGGCGACAAAAGCAGTGTCGTTGGCTACGGCGCCTGGGCTTTCAATCATGCTGAGTGAGCAAAACCGCCAACTGTTGCGCAGTCTTGCATACGACTCGATCAAGCAAGGACTGGATACCGGCCGTGCACTCGAAATCAACCCGGCTGATTTCCCCGAAGAACTGCGGGTGAACAGGGCAACCTTCGTCACCCTGCACCGCAACAGGCAGCTGCGTGGCTGCATCGGCATCCTCAAACCGGTCCGGCCGCTGGCAGAGGACGTAGCGTACAACGCCTGGGCCGCCGCCTTCACCGACAGCCGTTTTTCACCGCTCGGGCCCGGCGAACTGGATGATCTCGATATTCATATCTCGATTCTGGGCACACCCGAGGACATGCATTTCAGCTCGGAAGACGACCTGGTGAAACAGATCAGGCCCGGAACCGACGGCCTGATACTCGAAGACGGCTTCCACAGGGGGACCTTTCTGCCCTCTGTCTGGGAATCGCTTTCAGATCCCCGTGAGTTCCTGAATCACCTCAAGCAGAAAGCAGGCCTGCCTTCAAACCACTGGAGCGACACGCTCAAAATCAAGCGCTATACCGTCGAGGAATTCTGAAGCGCAGCCAGCGAATCAAAAGCAAATGAATTGGATTCGTATTCTTGACATATTGCATTGATTCATTATTTTAAGATTGTACAGCTCGAGTAACAGAACTATCACTACTTCATAATAATGTAATATCCCACTTAAAGGAGAAACAGATGTCAGATTCATTTCCACATGCTCCGAGCGGCTGGAGCACTTCATCAGCCGAAGCGGTAGCCAAGGAAGACGGCCTCGATATCAACGACGATCACTGGCAGCTTATCCGCGCGCTGCAGGAATACTATGACAAGGCCGAACGACCGACCTTGCGCGAGATTACGGATGCACTGGAAGAAAGCTTCCATTCCAAAGGCGGCATGAAGTATCTTTACCGGATTATTCCCGGCGGCCCGGTCGCACAGGGTTGCAGGCTCGCCGGCCTGCAGGTCCCTGCCGGCGCGGTTGACAAATCTTTCGGCAGCGTAGCCTGAGTCCATTACCCTGTCCTGGCGGCATTCGTGTCGCCAGGATTTTTTTGCCCCGCTCAACCGACTATCAGGAACACACCGGCCAGCATCAGGCCACCGGCCAGAAAGTGCTCGAACCGGGCGCGCTCATGAAACAGCAGCACACTGTATAAAATCCCGAACAGCAAACTCGTCCGCTTGACCGCAATCATGTAAGCGACCTCGACGTCCCGGATCGCAAAAAAATGCGTCAGCACCATGATGCCCATGAACAGCCCGATCGCCAGGTGCGGCAGCGGCCTGCGCCACAGCACATGAACCGGCGTACGGGCGCCGATGGAAAACGTAACAATGACCGTAATCCCGATGACGACGTAGTAAAGCGTACCGAAGAACACCGGTGTTGTGTATGCCAGCGCACCCTTGCCAAGCACCGATGTGATGCTGTACAGGGCCGCGGTAATCAGCATCAGGCGCGAACCGCGTTCCGTCACAATTGCGCGGAACGGCGCCAGCACGTCGAAACGCTCGCCCTTTGCATGCTCCAGGTTCAGCAGCCAGGCGCCAAAAACGACCAGCAGGATACCGGCGAAACCCGTGACAGACACACGCTCCTGCAACAGGATGTAACCGGTCAGCGTGTTGAATACCGGCGTAAAGGCAAGGTAGGGTAATGTCAGCGACAAGGAGGTATCGCGGATGGCCTGCGAATAGAGCAGCATCGCGATCACCTCCAGCGGGACCAATGCAGCAGCCCAGTACCAGAACTCCGTCGCCAGCTGCGGCATCGGCTGCATCACCAGCAATGGCAGCAGCAACAGGCCCGGCATGCCAAAGCGCACCATTACCAGCTCGCGCGCGCTGTACCCCTGAAGGTACTTGCGGGTAAGCGCATCTGCGGTGGCAATGCAGAACGCGGAGATCAGGGTCAATGACAGCCAGTCCATATCAAAGTACCGGCATCACTCCGCCAGGGTCGGCTCCTTCATCCAGGCTAGTGATATTTTTCGGTGGTAATGTGACCCGGTTCGCGGCGCAAGTGCTTGCGCATATTCCTGGATTTCAGCAGCTCCGTTACGTCTTCAATCATGGCCGAATTGCCGCACATCATTACATGTGATTCGTCGGCATTGATAGCGGCACCCACCCTGGCCTCGAGTTCGCCGCTCTCCAGCGCCGCTGTCACGCGGCTGTTGATCATACCTTCCCGCTTTTCCCGCGTAACCAGCGGAACAAAGGAAAACTGCTCTCCATGACTTCGACCAATATCCGCCAGTACATCCTGGTAGGCAAGCTCCCGGGCCGTTCGTACCGAGTAGGCCAGTACGATTTTTTCAAAACGCTGCCAGGCTGAATCCGACTTCAATATCGACACGAACGGCCCGACACCGGTGCCGGTAGCAATCATCCACAGCTGCCTTGCCGCAGGAACTTCATCAACAGTCAGAAAACCGTACGGCCTGTCAGCCACCATGATGCTGTCGCCCTGGCGCAGGGACGCAAGCCGCGGCGTCAGCGGGCCTTCCGGCACGATATTGAAAAATATTTCGTACGCGGCCTCGCCCGGCGCGTTGACCAGCGAATACGGCCGCGCAACGACCTCCCCTCCTATGTCGAGGCCAACGCGTACGAACTGCCCTGCCTTGAAGTCCCCTATCGGCGCACGAAAACGCAGCGAGAAAAGACGCTGTGTCCATTCCCGGCTTTCAGTAATCGTGCCCGTCAGCCAGTCAGCCATAATCTGCCACCCTGTTTCGCACCTTGTGTATCACTATTCTCCCAAACCTGGAGGGTAAACATAAATCTGTTACTCGACAAATGGTATCATCATGCCTCCGGGCAATTACCCTGTATCTATTGGATGTAATCGATGTTCAATAGTTCGCCGGTCTTGCTACGCACTCCCTGCTGCGCCAGAATAAGCACACTCCCCCCACTTCCCGGATACAGTGTCGTCATGAGCGATATGCTGGCCGTACTGCTAAACGGCATCGCACAACTCGAGTACTACAGGGACAGGACTCTGCCTGTACACCAGGCTGCCTACCTGGACAAAATGGATGCAAAAATGGACGCCGGCATAATGATCGGCGGCGCCACCATCGAGGCGCCCGATATCGACCAGCGCGCCCGGTTCGTGGCCGGGAATCTTCACAACGCGATCAAATCGGACGACGAGGAAATGTCCGCCGCTCTCTGCACCTGGCTGGCCAACCGCCTCCCCGACCTCAAACAGGTCAAAATCGTGGAAGAAGGAGAACAGGTCACGATCGACCTCGTATTCGATGAGGCATATGAGAAGCAGGCCGCAGTCTCGTTCAACAAACTTAATTGACCGCACGGAAGGCTCTACCATTAATATACACCCGCAACTTCTGAGCGATTGCCTTGTTATCGGCAAATTCACGCTCAACCATGTGTTGCTGATGAACGATGCCAACTACCCGTGGTTCATACTGGTACCGGACCGCGAGAATATCACCGAGATGTTCCAGCTTGAACAGGCCGATCAACGCCAGTTGATCAAAGAGTCATCCTTGCTTTCGAAAGCCATCAGCGAGCAGTTCAATGCCGACAAAATCAACATCGCGGCGCTCGGAAACATGGTGCCGCAACTGCACATTCATCATATCGTGCGTTACAGGACCGATGTGGCCTGGCCCGCGCCTGTATGGGGCAGGCATCCTGCCAGGCCCTATACCGACGCTGCTGTCGAGAATGTCGTCAGCAAGCTCAGGCAGGGCCTGGATCAGGATTTCGTATTTAACAGGTAACACGCGGTACGGAACACGCCTTGCCCGATCATAACCAGATTGCCGAACTCAAAAACCTTCTGCTCAGCCGGCAGCAGGACCTGCTTGCACTTGAAGAGACCGGGACGGAAGCTGCTGCAATCGTCGAACTGGACCAGACACGCGTAGGCCGCCTTTCCCGCATGGACGCGCTGCAGGGACAGGCCATATCACAGGAAAGGGAACGAAGGCGCAAGCTGCAGCTGCAGAACATCGCGGCGGCCCTGAGAAGAATCGAGCAGGAGGACTACGGCTATTGCAACGAATGCGGCGAAGAAATCGCTTTCAAACGTTTGCAGTTCGACCCGGCTGCAACATTATGCTTCAATTGCGCAGATGAGCAGTCCTGACGACGAACCGGTTGAACCGATCGATGCGCATCAGCAGCAGCGCGTGCGTGAAGCCACTCACGAGTACATCGCCAGGGCCGGGCGCATATACCAGCGTGAGTTTCCGCCAATCGCGGTCGCTTTCGACCTGAAAGGCCGCGCCGCAGGCATGTACCGGGTTCATAACCACAGCCGCCTGATACGGTACAACCCCTACATTTTCGCAAAATACTTCAACGACAACCTGGCAAGCACCGTACCGCACGAAGTTGCCCATTACGTAGTTGACGTGCTCTATCGAGCAGGCAGTGTCAGGCCGCACGGCGTCGAATGGCAGCACGTGATGCAGTCGCTGGGCGCCGAGCCACAGGTTACAGGGAACTACGACCTGTCCGGCATTCCCATCCGCAGGCAGAAGCGTTACAGCTACCGCTGCGGCTGCATGACACACCATATCAGTTCTGCGCGGCACAACAGGATGGTGCGCAACAGGGCCCGCTACTACTGCCGCAGGTGCAAGTCCGCGCTGGCACCGGTGCAGGACGATAAAATAGTTTACTGCACCTGACCCTTTTTCGATTTTTCTGCGTTTACACAAATGAACGCAAAGAAAACGCAGGAGAAATCGATGAACAATCACCGCTTGACTACAATATTTCTGGCGCTGACCCTGATCAGCACAGCGTCCCTTATGCTTGCTTGCACGCCTTCACGGCAACCCGCTCAAAGCAACAACACGTTGTCCGTACAGCCCACCAATGGCAGCAGCACAACCGAAAAGGAGGAACCGCCTGCTGCGCCAGGCACGGTTGCAGACGCTTACGCCAGGCATAAATCATCCCGCGCGGAACAGGCCCGCACAGGCCTGCTGTCGGGATATCTCAGCGCCGACGCAGCCGCCCCGGCGAGCATCGGCCACCATACTGCCGCATCACTGGACTCGCTGCGCGCCCCGAGCGAGCCGGTCGACCGGGAAAACTACGCGCACTATGACGACAACGGCGTGATGCTGGTGGCAGAAACGCCTGTTTCAACCTTCAGCATCGACGTTGATACCGGTTCATACAGCAACGTGCGCCGCATGCTGAACAACGGACAGCTGCCGGTCGGGGACGCCGTCAGGGTTGAAGAGCTGGTCAATTACTTTTCCTACGACTATCCGTTACCAGAGAGCAGCGCCAGACCGTTCTCCGTGACTACCGAAATCGGCGTCACGCCCTGGAACCCGGATACGCGCATCCTCCACATTGGCATCAAGGGCTATGACATGGATAAACAGTCGCTACCTGCTTCCAACCTGGTTTTCCTGGTGGATGTATCGGGCTCGATGAAAGCACCCGACAAGCTCGGACTCCTGAAGTCTGCGCTCAAACTACTGAGCAAGCAGATGCGCAGCGACGACCGTGTATCTATCGTCGTCTACGCAGGCGCCAGCGGCATCGTTCTGGAACCGACCGCTGGCAATGAGATCGCGAAGATCAGCCAGGCGCTGGATGCACTCAGCGCCGGCGGGCGCACCAACGGTGCCGCCGGTATCCGTACCGCTTACCAGCTCGCCGAACAGGAATTCATCAACGACGGCATCAACCGCGTGATACTGGCGACCGACGGCGACTTCAATGTGGGCACGGTCGATTTCGAAGCCCTCGTAGACCTGGTCGAGGAAAAGCGCAAGTCCGGAATTTCATTGACCACGCTGGGTTTCGGCACCGGCAATTACAATGACCGCCTGATGGAGCAGCTGGCCGATGCGGGCAACGGTAATTACGCCTATATCGACACCCTGAACGAAGCGCGCAAGGTACTGGTCGATGAAATGAGTTCGACCCTGAATACCATCGCAAAGGACGTAAAGATACAGGTTGAATTCAACCCTTCCGTCGTTGCGGAGTACAGGCTGATAGGCTACGAAAACCGCGCGCTCAATCGTGAAGACTTCAACAACGATAAAGTCGATGCCGGGGAAATCGGCGCCGGTCACACGGTGACTGCACTGTACGAGATCACCCTGGTCACCAGCAGATCCAGGTACGTCGACCCGCTGCGTTACAGCAGGGTCGCCAGCGCCGGGGAACGACACAAGGATGAACTCGCCCTGTTGCGCCTGCGCTACAAGCAGCCCGAATCCGGCACAAGTGAACTGCTTGAGCAACCGGTGCTTACCGCCGACGTCGGGAACAGGCTGGCCGAGACCAGCGAGCGCTTCCGTTTCTCGGCAGCCGTTGCCGGTTTCGGCCAGCTGCTTCGGGGCGGGAAGTTCACCGCCGGCTACCGCTATGACGACGTACTTGAACTGGCGCGCAATGCCCGCGGCCAGGATAACTTCGGTTACCGGGGCGAATTTATCTCCCTGGTCAACCTGGCCAGTGCGCTGGAGACAACGCGCGTCAAAGGCTAGCCCGGTGTGCACGTACAAAACATGCAAAGCGACGCCCTTCTCCTTTACAGGGAGAAGGGTTTGTTTTTCATGCACGGTATTTGAACTTGCATCCCAAACGCGTATGCTAGCGCCGTATGGGTGATGAAATCTCAGACGAGAGCCTGATGCAGAGCTACAGCCGCGGTGATGCCGACGCTTTCGAGGTTCTTTACCAGAGACACAAGGGACCACTGTACCGCTTCGTTCTGCGGCAATGCGGCCGGCAATACGCCGAAGAAATCTACCAGGATATATGGCTCAATGTGATCAACTCGCGGCTGAGGTACAAAATCAAGGCGACTTTCAAGACCTGGCTGTACCAGATCGCGCGCAACCGGCTCACCGATCACTACCGCAGGCAGAACGTGCGCCCCGTCAGAAGCAACCCGGATTCTCTGTCGTCGCTGACCGAACCCGAACAGCACCAGCCGGAAAACCTTCTCGAGTCGAGCAGACAGCAGGAATTTCTGATGAGAGCGATCGCGGCATTGCCGCCGGAGCAGAAGGAAGCCTTTCTGCTCAAAGAAGAGGCCGACCTGTCCGTTGACGAAATCGCGCTGACCACGGGGGTAACATATGAGGCCGCGAAAAGCCGGCTTCGCTATGCGTTTAAAAAACTCAAGGCGCAACTGGAAACGATTCATGAGCACTGACGACCACAACATCTCCAGTCTGTACCGCGAAACAGGCGGCCCCGAACCGCCCCGGGCGCTCGATGACGCGATCCTGTCCGCATCGCGTACCGCGGTCGAACAGCGCCATGCGGCCGGAAGTCCCTTTTCGGGCGCCTGGCCCGCCGCCGCATCCATCGCTGCGGTTATCGTGATCACCGTCCTGCTGGTGCCGATACTGAAGCAGGAGGATTCGCAGCCACCTGCAAGCGAACCGGTTCAAAGAGCGACCGCCCCCGCAGAGCCGGAGGTAGCAGCCCCGCCGGCCGCGGGCCTTTCCTCCGTAGCCAGGAAAAAATCGAGCGATGCAGCACCGTCTGCAAGCGCGCCTTCGATGCTGCTGCAGGAAGGGCCCATATCCGCATTCCAGACTGCCCCGACAGCCGTCAGCAGCGACTCCAGCATGGAGCTTCTGCACGATGCGAACGAGATGTCCTATTTTGAAGAGGAAGAAGCCCCGTCAGGCCCGGACGCAAGCGAACACAAGCGCTCCAGGATGCAGGCCGCCGACAGCGCGCCTTTTGCCATCAACACGCCGGAGATGTGGGAAGCCCGGATCAAGCAGCTGATCGCTCAGGGCGAGATGGAACAGGCCAGGGCCGAACTGGATAGACTCAAGGAGCATTACCCCGATTATTCGATCAACCCGTCCATACCGGAAGAACTGAAATAACCCCATGAGCAAGCAACTATTCAATCTGCGACTGGCCGCGGCCTACGCGCAGCCTGACAACACCATCGACAAGCTTGATGTCGACGTGCTGGTTGACGGCGAATGGACCGCGCTGGATCTCGATACCCGAACACCCGGTTTCCTGATCTATGTCTATTCCATGTTTACCTGCCAGCACACCTTCCTGCGCACCAACAGCACTGAACGCAACCTGGAGCTGAACGATGCGCAGGGTTTCATACTGGTGGAAGCCAGTGAAGACTGGCTACTGGAAAAGATCGACGTACAATTCGACGCCACCGTATCCGGCAGCCTGCCCTCGGAAGAGGATGTCGATTACATCGTGTCACGCATGAAAAACTGCCCTGTTTCCAGGAATCTTCCGGAAAACATCATCAGCCACACGCGTGTCGATTTCAAAAACATCGATAAGGCCAGAAAATCTTCGCATTGCGGCCTTGGCCCGTTTTCCCGTAAAGGCTTTGATATCGAGGACGGGCGATTCGCATTCTCCTGCACGCCCGCTGATTTGTAATCGAGGCGCAGAGGTTTTTCCTGTTGACCGTAGGAGCGACTTTAGCCGCGAATGACGCCAATAACGCCAATAACGCGAAATATACTGAGTGAGAGCAGGGCCTTTCCTGTATGATGTTGGCCGTGAATGGTAAGCAGCACTCCAGATTTTACGTCATTCGCGGCTAAAGCCGCTCCTACAAGAAGATCTCCGCGTCTCTGCGGTGAACACTACCGCCACTCCGCCGGACCTGGATGCACCGCGATGTCAAAGATCGACATCACCTCATGATCAACGATCTCGCGCATCTCGCCGCAGCTTTGCCGCCACGCGTGCTTTGTTATGGCTCCTCGCCATAATCGAAGGTTATTTCCTCGCCCGGCCTGATGTCTGATATCGCATAAAGATCGCGACCCTCGAATTCCGCATTGGGCTTTTCGCAATGGTTCAGGTAACGCAGGATATTCTTTCCGTCATAGCCTTCCCACTCGCCGTTATCACCCTCAACCCAGAGAACATGCATTCCGTTCTCGTCCACTTTAGGCCCGTGATAGCGGCCAAGATACGCGCCGTTCTCTATCTCTACATGGGAAAAGAGCCCCTTGCCATGTATTTTCGACTTGTCAACATAGAAAAACTTTTTAAGTTTTTTATTGCTTTTCATTTTCGGTTTCTGTTGTGAGAATGTTCAGACCCAAAGATATTAAGTCACTTTGCTGACACACACAAACATTCCTGCCTGTTATAAGATACGAACTGTCGTGAAGAGAAAAACCCGTCTCAGAAAACCTCCATCGCTGCGACTGATGCAGACCGCCTTTGCAAAACTCGGGCCGCACTTTCCCGGCTACTTCAGCAAGCTCGCTTATAAGTTGTGGTTTACCACGCATCGCTTCAAACGGCCTGAAGCAGAAAACCTCGCAGCAGACCGGGCTGAACGTTCGATTATCGAAGTCAACAACATCCCCGTAACTGTCTGGTCATGGGGCAAAGGCCGGCCGGTTCTGTTTATTCATGGCTGGAGTGGACGGGGCACCCAGGCCGTACACTTTCTGCAACCGCTGATCGACTCGGGCTGCCGCGTCGTCAGCTTTGATGCGCCTGCACACGGCGAGACCAAAGGCACGCGGACGAACATGCTTGAGATAGCCGAAGTGGTCCTGGCGCTCGGCGAAAACCTGGGTCCTTTCCATGGTGCCATTACCCACTCGTTCGGCGGTATGATACTGGCCTATGCCACGAGCAAGGGATTCAGCCCACAATGTGCTGCCTGCATCTGCCCCCCCGCCAGCATCGATACCATTCTCTTGAATTTTCAGCAATCACTGGAACTGCCTGCGACTGTGTTCGAGGCAATGAAGGCCAGGCTGTACGCGCACTACGGCAGCGACCTGGACCGAAGAGCATCAACACTGAAGAACGTGCAGGCCCTGTCCATTCCCGCACTCATCGTTCACGACAAACAGGACAGGGACGTTCCCTGGCAGG
>Ga0180438_10006275_pt1 | contig 16118 bp, 21 predicted proteins | sample SS_ome_12_FD_132455 | JGI IMG/M metagenome (GOLD analysis project Ga0180438, IMG submission 132455) | Hypersaline lake sediment archaeal communities from the Salton Sea, California, USA - SS_3_D_2 metaG | ecosystem: Environmental > Aquatic > Non-marine Saline and Alkaline > Hypersaline >...
GTAGCGATGATAAAGAATATCACAGCTAATTTCACGCTAAGGAGAATGATAACATAAAATGAAGAGACTTTCAACCTTTTTAATTCTGCTGCTTATCGGCCTCAGCGTTTACGCCTTTGCTTCGAGTTTCAAACCCTACTCTTATCCTTTCATCGGACGCTGGCAACCGGCGGAAGATCCCCGCCTGATTGACGATTACGGCTTTCAGGATATTCAAAACCTACGGAAAGACGGCAAGCGCCTGAAGGGTGTTTCGGGCCATAGCAAGATCAATACCGCGCAGTTAAGCACAACTTATATGTATCCTGCCAATGCCTTCCATTTCCGCAAGGATAACCCCGCTGAAAGCCACGTGCTTGTTTTAAGTGTCAGTACGGGTGCCAATTACGAGGGCAAGATTTGGGATAACACTACAGCTATCCCGAATACGGGCGATTTTTCCACCACTGAGATTCATACCGACACTTCCGGCGCTGGTCTCGGACGGTTCGCCATGGCCCCCCAAGGCAATATGCTCTATTGCAACGGCAAGGAAAGCAAGATTTGGGGAGGTGACGAGCAGCTACCGACTGCCTTTATCGTTTCTGTTTCCACGGTAGATGATACCGTCACGAATCCGAAAGACTATTCAGACAGGATCAGAAATAGCCTTCAGAGTAATGATGAGGTGGCCTGGATCGGGGGGGGAAATGATGCATATACCAAGCTGCTCATGCACTTTGATGGTACTACCACCGAGTTTGCCGATGCTACGGGGGTACATGCGCCTGTGGCAGTAGGTAATGCGGTCACCGATACGACCCAAAGGAAATTTGGACCGAAATCGGGAGCTTTTGATGGAACCGATGATCTTGTAGAAATAGCCGACCATGCCGATTGGGGGGCCACAACAGGGGAATTGCTCACGATTGATGCTTGGATTCGTATGACGGCATTGCCAACTACCAGTGAGGTATTCAATGTATGGACGCAGTATAAAGATGCCAATAACTATATTAAATGGTCTGTTGATCATCCTACCACTTCCTGTCGTTTGTCATTAGAGATTGTTGATGGTGGGGCAACCTTTGAATATCAGCCAACATGGACTCCCGGAGCAATAGATACATGGTGGCATCTCGCACTTATAGCTGGATGGGATAATGACAGTACGGGCTGGGCATTAACAGCCGATGGTACTCTTGTAGGATGGACAAGCACGGCAGAAGATTTGCCCGATTTGGCAACAAGTGCAGAGGTTGGCGGAGTATCAGGAAGCGCAGATTTTAATGGATGGATAGACGAATTTCGCTTTTCCAAAGGCATAGCCCGCTGGACCTCTAACTTTTCCGTTCCTGTCCGTGCTTATGTCGATGCTTCTCTCCACTGGCTTGTCGGCTATACCCGCCCATTGCAAGGAGTCAAATTCTATCTCAAAGATACCAATTCCGAAGCAGGCGCAACCATTACCGCCCAGGAATGGAACGGCTCATCGTGGACAGACCTTTCCATAACAGACAGCACTACAGGGCTCGCAACGTCTGAATCAATTACCTGGTCCTCAACCGTAGATACCTCGAAGCCCAAGTACTTGGAGGGACAGCTTCTCTACTGGTATCAATTCCATATCGATAAGGGAGATGCCACCATTTATCAGGTCACCGTGGATGCTCCCATACAAGACATTGCGAACATTTGGGACGGGGCAGAGGAAACCATTGCGGGTTGTAAGACTTGGATCGGGGCTATTTGGAAAGACTATTTCGATGAAGCGAGCGATTACGATTGGGACAGCGTGATACTTTCCAGCATGACGACCTCGGAATACTGGTATATCGGTTTTGCCGGACCACAACAAGGATTTGATTTTCTTGTCGAGCCAAGCGGAACCCATGAAAACGTCAATGCAGCAGTTCTCACGATAGATCGCTGGACCGGGGACACCTGGGAGAGCGTGTCGAATATCAGCAACCTTACAGGAGCAGGAACTACCTTCAATCAATCCGGCGTGGTAACCTTCTCGGCGGCAGAGCGAGGAGAAGAGTTTGAACGCAGCTTGCAGGCAAGCGCACCACTTTTTTGGTATCGGCTGGGCTTATCTTCCGGGCCTCTGGACGGCGATACGGAGATTGATTACGTCAAAGGAATCCCCGTTACCTATCCCCTCAAAGGCTATAAGTTCCCCGGTTTCTACGCTGGCCGTTCTTTCCTCTTTAATGAAACAGTAGGAGAGCAAAACAAGGCGATATACTCCGCTTACAATGCGCCGGATATCTGGAATGGGGAGGATACGGGCAGTCTCTATTTCGGAGATGAACAAGGACTTACCGCAGCAACACCCGTTTACAACGTCTTTCAGTTTTCCGGGGTAACGCAATATATCATCTGCAAGCAGCATGAGACATGGAGGCTATCAGGCGAATGGCTGGAAATACCGATGGAATGGGAAAACAAGATGATCTCCGGGAACATCGGTTGCGTAGCCCCTCTCTCTATGGCCGCTTGTGATGTAGGACAGGCAGGGCAGGAAGGCGGAGTAAAGCGTCAGCTCGCTATCTGGCAGTCAGATACGGGTGTCGTGAAATGTGACGGTGCCACGATTCAAAGCATTTCCGATGATATCAAGTGTTATTGGGATCCGAATGACAGCCGGTGCATTCCCACAGACAGGCTGGATGATAGCGTAGGCTGGTACGATCCGGCACTCAGGGCATACAAACTGCTCATATCTTCCGGCGTAGGACAGACTACGCACAATGTAGAGCTCGAGTATTCCCTGGATCACGAGGAATGGACGAAGCTCTACCGGGAAGTCACGACAACCAGTGAGGGGGCAAACCCCTTGCAGGTGGGTTTCCCGGTCAAAGACACTACGGGCAAATCTTACAGCTACGGCGTGACCGACCTCGGCTATATGTACCGGCTGGAAAACGGCCTCACCTGGGATGGGACGCCAATCTCCGAATACATCTGGACGAAAAACCTCATGCTTGACGATGAATGGCCTCTCATGCGGCATACCGTGATCGAGTATTTCCGTTTGCTCTATGAGAAGAAGGCCACGACCGGGGAGACGATCAGCATAGCTCACTACTGCGATAACATCATTACCTCGGCCACGACAGCGCAAACCTGGGAGCTACCAGGACCCATAGACCCCGGAACACATGAATACCAGACGGATCAATGCGTTTTAGGGCCTTGTCTCTATCACAGCTTTAAACTCTCGGGAGATTTCGATGCAGTTTATGACGGAATGGAGCTTATCGGCCTTGGGCTCTATTACGAACCCTTTGAGAGAATACGCGAATAGGAGCGAGAAATGTATCAGAATTTCACCGATAAATTGATGGAAGCCAAGCGCAGGGCTCGTTTGATGGGAAGGCCATTACACAGGAGCGAGGTTGCGGGTATCAGTGCCGGATATGCACAGACAGCTTCGGAGCGGCTGGCACGGAGAAAGCAGTTAAGCCTACAAGAGCGGAGCCTTGACATACAAGAGCGGGGGATGGAAGAAGAACTCAAGGCAGCCGGGGAAGCTCGCAAAACGGAAAGAAAGCAAACAGCCGGAACAATCGCTGGCGGGGCTGCTGGTTGGGCGATTGGTGCGAAAATAGGTTCCGTAGGCGGGCCCCTCGGAATGGCTATAGGGGCGGGAATAGGTGGAATAATCGGCGGCGGCTGCATCATCATCTCGGCCTGTACCGACCCTGATTCTTACGAAGTCAACATAGCCCGCGAATACCGCGATAGCTATATGAGCCTTGAGGAATTGATAGGCTACTACACCCTGGCCCGCCTTGTCGTTCCTATCATGCCGAAGAAGCTCGTCAAGCGATACTTGGTTGACCGGCTGGTTGACTACGGCGAGGTCATTCTGGAAAGGAAAAAGCGCCTTAGATTCACAAGTTCTTACTGGATAACTACGGGATTTCTAAAGCTCTGTGAGGGCATCGGGAGCCTCTACATTTGGAGAAGGATGGAGGTCTACGATGGCTAATCGCTTTTACATAAGACCAAGAAACACTGCCCTGGATTTCGGACAAATGGCCCTCCGGCTGGCAGCTATGAAGCAGCAAGGGGGGCAGTTTGAGAAAAGCCATGCGCTTGCAGAAAGGCGGCAGGATTTATCGGAGAAAGAGCAGGCTCGCTTAGAGCGAGTGAGCAAAGCGGAATATGGCTATGGAGATGATACAGGCGGAGCGACAGGGCTTGCATATCGGAGGGAAGATAGGGCACGAAGAGGGGTGGCAGTGCAGGAACGCCAGGCAGGTACAGCAGAACAGCAAATCGCTATCACTGAAAAGGATTTCAGCCCTTCCAGTGTCCTGCGGTTTGAGAAATTACAGCTTTCAAATCTTGGGCTAGACAAGGCATGGAAACCCGTTACTGACATAATTAAAGGATGGGCGAATGATCCTCAAATAACAAATCGAGCAGCTTATCATCTTGGAATTACTAACTGGCCTCAGCTTCAAAGCCTTGCCCTTGAGGGATTGGAAAAGGAGTACCAGAAAAGCTCGCCGGGGCCGCGCCAACAAATGCTCGAACAAATGATTGATCAGATTTCGAAAGATACTACAGGCGAAACGATCAAGCAAATGATGCCTGCCACAGCAAAAGCCATACAGAACGAGCAGACATTGCTTGAATCGAAAGGCGCAGATACGAGGGCCATGAAGTCTTGGGTAACATCTGATGGGAAAGTTATCAATCTTCCCAACAATGTTGCTCCTCCTGAAGGTTCTGTTCCCTACAGCACAGGGATGGATATTGAAGTCACCGAAGGTGGTACACATATCAGAACCGGAGTTTCGCCAACTGGTGGAGGGATGCAGAGAAAAACAGCAGGAACGCTTGAGGATAAGGTTTTGAATACGGTAGAGGGCATCCAACGGCTTGATCAGATAGCGCAGGCTTACCGCCCTGAATATCAAGAACTCGGTACTCGCTGGAAAACCTTTACATCGAAGTGGAAAGAAAAGCTCCGGGGAACGCCGGTTGAAAAATGGGTGAATTTGGGCTTAGAGCCTGACGATAAGGTTTTGCTCGAAAATTATACGGCTTTCAGGCGAGATGCCATTGACAATATCAACCGGCATATCAAAGAAATTACCGGCGCTCAAATGAGTGAAAAGGAGGCCAGCAGGATTCGGAAGGGCATGCCAGACCCGGGCGAAGGCTTGCTAGACGGTGATTCGCCAACGGAGTTTGAGGCAAAATGGAAATCCTCAGCTACGGCTTTGCGCATGGCGCAAGCCCGCTATGTCTATCTTTTGAAAACAGGCATGAATGAAAAGGCAATCAAAAATCTTGCAAAAACAAATATGCTTCCTTCTCTTACCAATATGAAAGGTATCATCAACCAAAAGGCCGAAGAAATCAAGGCGGCAAATCCGGGCATATCGGCCGGTCAACTAAAACTTGAAGTATCAAAATATTTCGGGTTGGCAAAATGAGCGATATAGCAACCGACATTTTAGAGGGAAACATCGGCAAGAAGCAGGAGAAAAAGAAGCCTCCGACCTTTGATATTGCTACGGAAATTCTGGAAGGGATTACCCCTGTGCAGACGGAGATCGGCGGGAAGAAGGGCGGCTATCTCCTGCAAACTGAAGAGGAACCGACCGGCAAAGTTAGTACGATTACCACAAAGCCGGAGATGAAACCCGTTCCCGTTGACGTTCAACGTGCCGGGTTCGGTACTCTCACAAAGGCCGGTCTTGTTGACGATCCTGAAACCAAATTAGATATTTTATCTAAAAACATGGGCATCCCCCGTGAACGCTTCGGCATGGTTGAAGGCAGGCCGGTATATCAAGGAGATGATGGCATTCTCTATTATGTCACGCCCAAAAAGGCAAAGCTCAAAGGCATGGCAGCGGAAACCCTGGCCCGCAGTCCCTCTATTGTTATGGGCACGCTCGGGGCTTCAGCCGGACCTTGGACAGCGGCGCTAGGTGCTGCGGGTGGTGAAGCGATACGAAAAAATATCGGTTCACTCGTTTACAAAGAACCACAGACCATTGCGGGCAATATCAAAAGCATGGGAACTGAAGCAGCTTTAGCCTATGGCGGTGAAAAGATATTAGGGCGTGGGATAGTTCGCAGTGCCGATGTTGCTAAAGGCAGACAAGGCGCTCGGCTTATTAAGGCCGCTGGAAGAGGGCGGGAAAGAATAAGCCTTGCGGAAAGCAGACGAATTTCAGCCTTGGGTAAAAAACACGGTATTCATCTTTTGCCTCCGCAAACCACAAGAAGCCCTGAGCTCATAAGCCGTTTCAATCTCTTGGCCGACCTGCCGGAAACCGCTGATAGAATCGGCGGAGTACGCAGGGCGCAGGCCGAGCAGGTACAGACCGCAATCAATAAAATGCTGGATTCTATAGCTCCGGCCACGACAACAGCAGAGAGCGCAGGCAAGGCAGGGGTGAAGGCGGCTGATAAAGGAATAACTGCGGCCATGACTGTGAGAGCGAATAAAGCAAGGCCCCTCTATACCAAGGCATTTGCTAGTGGTGTAAAGGTTAACACGAAAGGGGCAACAAAAGAAATCAATACCTTGCTCAAGAAAACGGTTCAGGGAGATCCCTCATTTACAGCCCTCACGAAAATCAAGAAGATGATCTCAAGCGCCAAAGGCAATCTTGAAAAACTCGATAGGGTAAAACGCAGAGGCATTGATGCTGTTTTGGATAAGTCCCAAGCTGACAAAACGCTTAGGCGGGAAATGAAACTTGTCAAAGACAAGCTCACAGAATCAATGGATACAGTAAGCCCTGACTACGCCAAGGCCCGCAAGATATGGGGTAGTGAATCGGATGTTTTTGAACAACTGGCAGGCAAGAAGCGGCTTGTCGGCAAGCTGGCAAAACTCGAAGGTGATGAAGTCGAAAAAGCAGCAGGCCTCTTATTTAAGTCCTCCCCTGAAATCATCAACAAGGCAAAGCCTGTCATTGTCAAATATGGCGGGGATGATACCTGGAATGCCCTGCTCAGAACTCACCTGACAAAATCCTTTGAAAGCATTAAGGAGACGGTGACAGGTGGAGTAACAAACTTAGGTGGCAGGTTCAGGCAAAAAGTGTTCGGTGACTTACAGCAACGGAAGATCCTGAAAGCCGCTATGTCTCCTGAGCAATACAAGAACCTGGAAGGTTTTGCTGAGGTGCTTGACAGGGCAGGCTTAATCCTCGGGCGAGAATCGACAACGGCGACAAGATTGATTCAGTTAGAGGAATTTGGCGGTACAGCGGCACAAACGGCCAAAGCCATAGCCTATCCCCTGCATACTTGGAAAATGACTGTTTATAAGAAGGTTATGAATCTTTTGGGCGGTAAATATAATGAACGGTTGGCAGATGCCATGCTCTCCCCGAAAGCTGCTAAACAACTCGAAAATATGCTCCAACTAAAGCCAGGATCACAAAAATTGCTCCAGCAATTAGGGACATTCGTAACACTCGTGGGCGGGCGACAGTATCTTCAAGAATTGCAAAAAAAGAGAACCCCAGATATTCCCCCAGAAGCCATAGCAGGAAAGCCAAGATTGATCCAGCAAGCAGGCCCATGAGGAAGGCAGCGGGGATGAGATAGAAATATTCAAATGGAGCTTCACAGATAAAGGCAGCATGAGCAGCGGTTATGAAGGCAGGAAATAAAATCAGCGTAAAATATTTGGAAGGGATTTTTCGCAAAATACTCATAAGCAACAATAATAAGCCCATCAAGGAGGTAAGTCAAATGAAAAAGATTCTCACCATCACCCTGGCGGTTCTGCTCCTGGCGGCAGGAGTGTACGCAAGCGGCTGGTCAAAATACAGCGTGACCTCGGTTATCACCGCCACAGGAACGGCAGTCACCGCAGAACCCGGCTATCTTTTCAACGTCATTGTCCGGGGAGATAAGGCCAGCACCTGCACCTTTGACGTTTACGACTTCGCTACGAATTGCGCAATGTTCACCACAACGGAGAAAGAGATGATTCCCACGCTGGTTATTACTACCAGTGAGGTTGACTGGTATCAGCCGATACCCCTCGGAACGCCGGTGCGGTTTTATTGTGGGCTGTATCACTATATCGCCAGTACGGGAGAGATAGGCGTGTACTGGCTTAACGATGGGGATATGTAATGGCAACAATGAAGCAAAGCGTGGGTGCGCTCACGGCGTTTAGTTCAGCATCCAATCTGAACTCCCTTGCCAATAATGCAGCAAAGCCGCTCGGCCAGGTGGATAACTCCTCAAACGATTATCCTAATGCCAAGCTGCATTTCGTATTCAATCTTGCGGTGGCGAGTCTGGTGATGGGGGGCTCTATCGAGATTTACTTTCTAAGCTGTATCGAGACACCCGGAACAAACGAGAATTGGTCTGAGGGAATAAACCCCGCAGATACCAACGATGTGAGTGAGGATATTTACAACCTGAAACCGATTGCCACGCTCCGGGCAGATGATGTGATGAACTCGGTTGATATAACCTGGAACTGCAATGATCTGGCTGCCCTGGTCGGTGACTTACCTCCGTACTGGACCCTGGTTGTTTGGAATAAATCGGGGCAGGCGCTCATCAGTTCGGGCCATACGGCTGAATACGCTTTAGTGAGTTATCAAACGTAAGGGGAAGAAATGAAAAAGATTTTGATTTTGATTGCAATGCTTATCGCACTGTCTCCGGCAATGCTGTGGGCCGCTGATTCTGTTACCTTCACCGATTTGGGGAGATCACCTGTCGGCGTGAGATGCTATAAATGGGTTGCCCTGAGTGATGATGGAGATGGTGCTATCAGTGGAGGGCAGACCGAACCGATCTATGGTTATATCATAGGATTTAAGGTTGTCCCAAATTCCAGTAATCCGCCTGATTCATCCTACAACCTTGAGCTTCGGGATGAAAACAACTTCGATTGGCTGTTCGATGAAGGGGCCACGCTGGACGGTACGGATGCCACAAATTCAGCCAATGTTGACGTTCCCGTTACGGATTCGGGTGGCTACCCGTATCTACACGGAGAGAGATTAACGGTTTACGCTTCGGGCATGGGAGGAACCGGAAGCGATGGGTTTACACTTTATTTGAGAGTGAGGGAATAAAATGAATTGGAGAGAAAAAACACTGCTTGCCATTTGTATCGTTCTGGCGACTTCGCTCATTGTTTGGGCCGGAACATATACCAGTTACAATGATATTTCTGACCTTGCTGATACGGATGAATTTCTGGTTTACGATGCCTCAGAGGGCTCCGGTGATGAGCTTGCCAATATCACGTGGGCCAATTTAAAGGCTGACTTTAAAGCCGAAACGGTCATTTGCGAATCCTTCACCATCATCGAACCAGATCTTGCCCAGGCAGCCAGTGACGATATCAAACTCAAGAAGTTCTGTGCAGAAGCCTATCCTTATGGTGTGACGGTTACGGCAATTCACATCAACACCGATGGCACAGATATAAGCGACACATTCCTTTTTGAGCAGTGGGACGATGCCGATGGCTCGAATCAAACGACCCTTGAATCAATAGCGTTATCTGCTACCGACACGGGAGAAGATGACGGGGATATGTCGTCAACAGATATACCGGCAGATTATTATCTTGTTGTAAATCTCGATGATGCTTCAGACGACTATAAGCATGTAATTATCACCATTTGCTACACGATAGACCCGAGTTAATCATGAGAAAAATACCCTTACTCATATTATTGGCAATCAGCCTCATTTGTTTCTCGCAGTCAGACGCAGGAGTGGTAATGAAGGCGGGAACGGCGGGTGGCGGTACAACCCTCGTTGGCTATGACGATGATGTATCAGGTGGAAACTATGCTACAACAACGGGAGATCGAATTTGGTACATTCAAAATACAGTTGTAGCCGAAGCTAGTGGCGACATTGCCTATGGCTATGTAAAATTAACAGGTTGTAATGGAAGTAGGGCTTTCAGATTGGGCGTATGGGATTCAAGTAAAAACCTTATTGCTTGTGGCGCAGAAGTTACGCCCAGCGAGGCAACCTGTAATGCCGGACCCATTGAGTGTACCTTTGCTTCAGGATCAATAACTAAAGACAGTAGTTATTATATAGGTATTCATACCGATGCAGGTGGATTGGCTTTCGTGCATGACAATGATGGTGAATTTGACTTTCAAACCGCTTCAGATACCTATGCTGACGGCTGCGCCGCTTCATTTTCACCAATAGCAAATATTAACGACGAGGGAGTACCATTGCTCTATGTTACTGATTAAGTTAATAAGTTTTACTGTTTTCGTGCTGTTTCCAGCCTTACTTTGTGCAACTCCTTCTATAAATTCCATATCCGGCACTTTTTCCGGTGGCGAAACGGTAACGATTTCCGGCTCAGGTTTTGGCAGCAAATCCCCCGCTGCACCCTTGATATGGGACGACTTTGAGGATGGGGCGATAGATACCTCAACCACGGCCCTAGACCGGGATGATTGGGATAGCATTGGTTCTGGGTGGGATGATGTTGATAATACGGTAAAACACGCAGGCACATATTCAGCTAAGGGAGATGCAGGAGCAGGGAACTGCAACGCTTGCATAAATGGATCATACGGCGATGGCGTAAAGGTTTATGTCTATTTGTGGCGCAGATACGCCTCGACTGTGAGCTGTAATCAAAAATTCTTTCGCATGTATCCGAGCGAAACCTATCCGAATTGGGCTTGGAGCTGGCACAATGATGGCATAACGATTGTTGAGCCGAATGTATGGACTACGCATGGTTGTTGTGGTTCACCGCCAGAGGGAAATACTTGGTATAATGAGGAGTTTGAACTTCAAATGTCGTCGGGCTCGGCCCAAGCTGATGGTATAGGCAGATATTATAGCAACTGTACGAAGGAAAGTGAGTTTACCGATGTAGTAACGAGAAACGGAAGTTATCCTGACCAATTCACACGCCTGTATATCGACAATTATGGAGAGCAGACTGGTTATGTCTGGGAAGATGACATCTATATTGACACCACTTGGTCAAGGGTAATGGTAGGGGATAATGCCACGTTTACGTCTTGCACCCACCGAGAGATTCAAATTCCCTCGGTATGGGCAGATGGTGAAATTACAATCACGTTTAATCAGGGTTCGTTTAGCACCGATGATACGGCCTATGTGTTTGTGGTTGATTCAAACGGAGATACATGCAGCGGGGCTTGCGGGGAAGAGATAACAATTGGGGGGACCAGTAGCCCACCACAAATCACCGGCTTAACAATCAGGGGAGGGCCACTTTCAGAAATTCCACCTGAATTTTAGGAGTTCAAATGGTTGAAGATAGAAGAATTTTAGATGAAGATGGGGGAGTAATCACGGATGAGGATGGTGGTGTCCTTTATGATATGGCAGCACTTGAAATATTCGTTCACGACTGCGCTGATCCGCTCGACATCGGGCCGGGTCAAGCCAACAAAAAACCGATAGGAGGTAAAGGCAAATGTTAAAAGATGGTTTGAAAATTCACGGATTCAGCAGGATTGCCATTGAAGAGGATGGCAAAATAGTGGGTGATTCTGGTTGGATCGGACCAAACCAGATCACCAATTTGGGGTTCCTGAATTTCCTTGTGAAGCTCTTGGGAGCCTCGGCAGGAAGTTCGCAGATTGGGTATGTGGCGCTCGGTTCTGGTGGTGCTCCGGCGAGCAATGCCACGACTCTGCCGGGTGAAATCAGCGCGAGCACAAAGCGGGAAGCCGTGACATTTGGCAGTGTAACCTCAACTACCGCTCAATTCACTGCTACATTTGCATCCTCAAGTAGCTTTCTCGGCGGTGCATCTAATCTGTCCAATATCGGGTTATATGCGGAAACAACCACGGACGCAACGTTATTTGCGGGAAACACTTATACTTCGAGTTCTTGCAATACGAACCAGAACGTCAATGTGACATATCAGATCCGCTTTAGTTGATCGGGAGGGGCGGTATGCCTGATTGTTTATGCGATATTCTGCCGAGGGAGCAATGCCCTGTTCACGGAAGGGATGAGTTTATCTCGAAGTACGGGGGCATTCGGGTGGATATAGGATGCGGGGAGAATAAACAAAAAGGATTCATCGGTCTTGATAAGAGAGCGTTGCCGGGAATTGAGATCGTCCATGATCTTGAAGTATTCCCGTATCCTTTGCCGGACGAGTGTTGTCTGGTCATTGTGGGCTCTCATATCATCGAGCACCTAAAACCCTGGCTCACCATTGATTTTTTCAATGAGCTTTGGCGAATAATGATGCCCGAGGGCGAACTTGTACTTGCTACGCCTTACGCCGGATCACGCGGGTTCTGGCAGGACCCCACCCATTGCAACGGGTTTAATGAGGTTACGTTTCAGTATTTCGACCCCGACTATCCGCTGTATGGGATTTACAAACCTAAGCCCTGGCAGATTCATAAAGGGTTCCCGACATGGCAACCGAATGGGAACCTGGAAATCATAATGGAAAAACGGGAGGACAACAATGAGGACAGCCAAGATCATCATTGATCTCAGGGAGGATAAGGTTTTGGACATTAACGTGGACCTCAAGAAAGACAAAGCCGCAGAAGCCGCCTTTGACCGCGTTGTGGACCTTATCTATCAACTTAACGTCAAATTCATCGAGGGGAAATATTGGGAAAACAACCGCTTGAAGATGGTTATGTAAGCCACCTGCACAAAGGATCGCCGGGGGGGATGTCAAAGCGGGTGATGGTTGGTATTCCCATGACAGGGCTTCTCCGCTCCGAGTGGGTAATTGCCCGCTACAGTCAGGTCGTTCCCTGCAACTGGTCACAGACGGATTGTTATCATTGGATTAGCCAGTATTCTCCCTTGAACTTTCTTGTTGCCGATGCCCGGAATATCATCGTTTCCAAGTGCATTCAGAACAAATTTGAATGGCTCTTTTTCATAGACCATGATGTGATTATCCCGCCTGATACCGTCTTGCGGGTAAACGAGCGGATGCTGAAACATGAAATTCCCGTGTGGTCCGGCCTCTACTTCACGAAATCTGTACCGAGTGAGCCGCTTATCTATCGCGGAAGGGGAAACGGCTATTACAACAAATGGAAACTTGGTGATGAGGTATGGGTAGATGGCCTGCCTATGGGCATTACCTTGATCCATTCGTCAATCCTGAAAGCCATGTATGAGGAAAGCGAGGAATATGTGCTGCGGGATGCCGCCGGAGCGGAGGTTATTGTGCGCCGGGTTTTCGAGACACCGGCAAAGGTATGGTATGACCCCGCGCAACACAACTGGTTTACTGAGGTCGGTACGGAAGATTTAAAATGGTGCCGCCGGGTGATCGAGGGCAATTATTTTAAGAAAGCCGGATGGCCTGAATATCAGAGAAAGAAATTCCCCTTTCTCATAGATACCAAGCTGTTTTGTCGGCACATCGACTTTGATGGGGTTCAATATCCGGCTCGAGGAGAAGAAACGGAGTTTATGAAAGTAGATGGGCGTTAGTCTAACTGAAAATCTAAAGACCTTACTGATTTGTTTCCTATCGGTTTTCTCATCGGTAACGGTAACTGAATCGGTTTCCGCCAGCATCTCCGACCTGCAGGTGTCGGTCAATGATGATGTAACGATTACCGAGAACATAGATTCTAAGACCTCAGTAAAGCCTTCCGTCTATGATGCTATTACCCTAGCCGAAAGTGTAACGGCTGACGTTTCCGATCCTCAAGTAGACGTAAACGATTCCCCCGCCCTGACCGAGAACATAGGTGCATCTCTGCCCGATGATTTAGAGGTGAGCATCTATGATTCTGCCAGCCTTACGGAAAGCGCAACTCCTCATATTGCATTCGGGGCGAGCGTTGCTGATTCTGTAAGTGTATCGGAATACAGTGAGGGCGTGGAGTCCGTAGTTCCGAGCGTTTCGGATGATGTGAGCGTTTCGGAAAGCGTGGATGTTACGGTACGGCTCACCAGCTTTGTTGTTCTTGAGTGGGTACAGGTTCTTATTGAAGATGTAGAACTCGCCATATCGGTCAACGACAGCGTTTCTACCGCTGAAGATGTATCGGAGGAAATAGCTTTAGTCGGTACGGTTCACGATTCTGTCTCAACTACTGAATCGACCACGCTTGCGGTATCCGCACCAAGCCCAAGCATTTATGATTCTATCTCTGCCTCTGAGAATGTAAACCTTCTGATAAGCTCTGACCAGGATATAAGCGTTTCCGAGGATGTGAGCATCAGCGAAAACGTGCAGGGAGATGTCGGGGCTCTCGTTGATTACATTTACTGGAAATCAAAAGGACGCATTAAGGTTGTAGAAGCTGCCCCTGAATCGGCCCTTTCCGTAGATGTATCGGATAGCGTCACTACATCTGAAAGCACGAGCGCTGACCTTGAGATAACGCCGAGCACCATTAGTGACACGATTGCCATAGCCGAAAGCACCGACCTCAAGTTATCCTATGAGATAGACGTAAATGATAGCACCAGCCTTGCTGAAAACACCGACCAGGAGCTTGCTACCGCCACCAATGTTAATGATGGCGTTACCTGTGCGGAATCTGCGAGTGTAAGCATAACCATTCCAAAGCCGAATGTCTATGAATCGGTGAGTGTAGCGGAGAACGTGCAATGTGAGGTGGGCGGTATAGCGCAATTTGCACCGTCTAAAATGATGTTGTTAGGAGTAAGCGAATGAGAACCAAAGTTCTGAATTTCTACAAAGAAAAGGGGTTTGATCTTCTGAAACTGGCTCGCAGAAAACCCCCAGGCATAAACGAGGCCCAGGTATATGCTGCTGCTGATGAACTATACAAGCAAATACAGCATGGCCTTGAGATCAAAAATATTAACATTCCCCGGAGGATTTACGAATTAGCGAAGAATGTCAGCTATAAGGAGTTTGAGCAAGAGCAGCAGATACTACGTCATGATCAGGAGATCATAGCATATCTCAAGGATCAGCGCCTTGCCCTGCTTATCATCATCGGACTTATCCTTGCAACTTGCGCCGTTATAGGAGGTGGCTTGTTATGAGAGGAGAAGCAGTCAACTTTACAGCTTCCGGTATTGTATGGAATTCTGAGGGCTCTCTAGTGGGGTTGCTTATCGGCATGGACAATGCCAATGACCCTCAGATTACCGTTTATGACGGCCTGGACGCTACGGGTACTCAGATCGTGCCGACCACAAACCTGGATGCAAGTGCAAAGGGATTTAACGGGTTCATGCCGGGAGATGTGCACATACCGTTTAGAACAGGCTGCTATGTGGTGGTAGAAGCCTCTGGGGGTGGAGCGTTTGGTGGAGCAATAGAGGGCATTGCTTACATAGCGAGCGGGCAGAAATCATGAGCAACGGAAACGGAAACAACAGTCAGGTCAAGCGAATACTTATAACAGGTGTTGTGGCTGCTCTCATAGGCGCAATCGGTTGGATCTTTATTCAGGTACGGGACCTGCCGGCCAACTATGTGCCCCGGGGAGAAGTCGAAAAACGCTTGGAAAGGATAGAAGAAAAGGTTGATTACCTGATTATGAGGGGGGAAAAACGCCCTGAAAACCTCTACTGAAGAACTGGAAGCCCTGAACCATTCCCTGAGAAACGGAATGACCGTGATTGAGGGGCTTTTCGTGGAGATCGAAAAAGAGCTCCGGCAAATGAACGAAGCCCTGAAAAAATTTAACGATGATGAGCCTGAGAGAAAGACAAAGTAAATTTGTTAGAATGGTGGCTCTCTTAATTCTGCGTGCCTATGCGCTAGGATATGAGCTCACCTTCGGGGATGCCTATGCTCACGATGGGCATATAGATGATAGTTTTCATTACATACGGTTGGCAATCGACCTCAATCTTTTTAAAGACGGAAAATACCTGACTGAAACGGCGGATCACGAGCCGCTTGGTTTGTTTTGGGAGTCCATGGGAGGCTCCTGGGGAGGCCGGTGGAACGATGGAAACCATTACAGTCTAGGGGAAGGGAGGTAAAAGCTATGCTAGACAGAATCCTCAAGAATCGGAAAACAACGGTTGCGGCAGTTATTCCGGCTATAGTGGTATTTGCCGGGTGGCTTGGGTTTGACATAGACCCTGCCAAGCTAACTGCACTGGCAACGGCGTTCTATGCTTTGCTGTTGCTGTTCTCTAAAGATCAGCCAACGGAGGAATAA
>Ga0180438_10006276_pt1 | contig 16118 bp, 12 predicted proteins | sample SS_ome_12_FD_132455 | JGI IMG/M metagenome (GOLD analysis project Ga0180438, IMG submission 132455) | Hypersaline lake sediment archaeal communities from the Salton Sea, California, USA - SS_3_D_2 metaG | ecosystem: Environmental > Aquatic > Non-marine Saline and Alkaline > Hypersaline >...
ATGTGCCAAGAGCTGCACCGCACCGCTAGCGCGCTCGACCCACGCATTGTGAACGTGCAGGTCCGCTATCTCGAGCGATTAGAGTCGAAGGCATTTGTGAACCGCAGTAAACAACTGTCGCAGAATGTGATGCGACTGCGGATGTCGGTGCAGATGTTTGTCAGCGATGGTCAGCAACTGCAATATGACTGGGTCTCCAAGGATGCCACCGGTGGCCTGGAACTCGTTCGCGTCAACGACGAGGAGCTGAGGAGACTGTGCGACCAAGCACTGGCCCTGCTCACAGCGGAGAAGGTGCCCCCCGGCATGTACGACGTTGTCTGCAGCCCCGATGTGTCCGGCGTGATTGCTCATGAAGCTTTTGGCCATGGCGTTGAACTGGACATGTTTCTGAAAGGCCGCGCGCGTTCGCAGCAGTATCTGGGCAAGACAATCGCGTCGCCTTTGGTGAACATCCTAGATGATCCCTCGTACCCGCACGGTCATGGCTCGTACTTCTTCGATGATGAGGGGCAGCTTGCCGCACCCACGTACATCATTCGCGACGGGGTCTTTGAACGCGGGATTTCGGACCTGCTTTCCGCTCATGCCCTCGGTGCCACACGCTCAGCTAATGGCCGGCGCGAGAGCTTTGAGCACAAGATCTACACGCGGATGTCCAACACCTTCTTTGCTCGTGGCGATACGCCCGTTCAAGACCTGATCGCCAGCGTGGACCATGGTGTGTACCTTCAGCATTCGTCCAGTGGCATGGAGGATCCGAAGGGATGGGGCATGCAGGTGACGAGTCACTATGGTGAGGAGATCCGGAAGGGCAAACTGACCGGCAGAATCTACTCTCCCATCGGTATCACCGGGTATGTTCCGGATATCCTGCAAAGCGTCAGCGCCGTGGGCGAGGATTTCGCCTTGAGCGGGGGGACCTGCGGCAAGGGACACAAGGAATGGGTGCCGGTTTCCTCGGGCGGCCCGCACCTTAAGCTGAAAGCGAGGCTCGGCTGATGGTTCAAGCCATTGTGGATGCGTTGCAGAAGCACGAAGGGGTCGACGACTGGCTGGTGCGCCAGATTGTCACGACCAGCACGCAGTACTACGTGATCGGACAGCGGATCGAAAACAGCCGCACGGTCAACAGCCAAAAGACAGTTGTAAGGGTAATGAATGACCACCCGTCGGCCAAAGGTGAGGGCCGAGCGCGTGGTGAAGCGCAACTAACGGTGGTGCCATCGGACCAACCACGCCTGCCCAGCAAGCTGGAGCAGGCGGTCTTTATGGCCAAGCTGACAGACAATCCCCTCTATGGTCTACCTGCTGCTGGTGAGTACCCTGATGTGGACGTGGCGGATAGCGAGATGCAGTCCGCTCCGCGCGCAGTCGCGGAGCGCTTGGTGGACGAGTTGCTGACGACGCTGGGAAGTGAGCCCGGGGTGCGGCTTTCGAGCGCAGAGGTGTTTGTGGACAAACGCGAGCTCACTATCCAAAACAGCCGTGGTGTGGAAGGGGCCTCGGTGGCAACACGGCTGCTGCTGGACTTTGTGCTGCTGGCGTCCAGCGACGGCGAAGAGATGGAGTCCCACATTGCCTTCGAGCGGCGCCGTGCTTCTGACCTGGGCGTGCCGGCTATCGCGCGGCGGCAGGCGCAGTTCGCCCGCGATGCCATCGCGGCGGGCACGCCACAGACGGGCACCTTCCCGGTTGTGGTGAGCGACAACGCCTTGGTGGAACTGCTGATGAGCGATGGCTACTCGCCGCTGCTGCTCCGCTCTGCTGCGCAGATGAAGTATCAGAAGCTCAGCCCCTGGGAGACTGGGGCTACTATCCTGAGCGCGGAAGCGACGGGCGATCCGTTCACCATGTATTCGAATGCCCTGTTGCCCTACGGAGTGCGAAGCGCTGTTTTCGACGAGGAAGGCTTGCCGGGGCAGCGCGTTCTGATCGTGGAGAACGGTGTGCTGCGGCGCTTCTGGGGGTCACAGCGCTATGCGGAGTACCTGAACACCGCTCCCACCGGCCGTTTCGGCAATATGGATGTGGCAGTGGGGAGTGTTCCCTTCGACGACTTGTTCCAGAGCGACGGCACGATCTATCATGTGGTGGCCTTCTCGGCCATGAGCCCCGATCCCATCACTGGGGACTTTGTCGGGGAGATGCGTCTAGGCTATGAGATCCAGAAGGGTCATCGCCGCCCCATCAGAGGTGGCTCGATCAGCGGCAACCTGTTCAAGGTGCTGGCTGCCGCACGCCTGTCGCGCGAGCAGGCATTCTTGGGTGACTATGTTGGGCCACGCGCGGCCCTTTTCCCTGGCATCACCGTCGCGGGCGACTAGGAACCGTACTTGGCCTGGCTTGGCATCAATGGTGTGTGGCGTGGGCCGAGCACCGCGCGGCTGTTGCTTGTTGACTGCGCCTACTTGTGATACAATGGCCCTATTGAATAGCGTGGAGCCCCGGGAATCAGATGACGCTGACTTTCCATAGCGTTCCTGCAAACAACTACGTCCTTGATCGAGCTTCGGTCGGCGTGCTCTCACGTCTTTTCCATGCCTGGCGCCGTCCATCGATGGGCCAGGCTTTTGTTTGGGATCGCGCCTTTTGAGGCGGCTCCTCCCCCTGGAACTGCTGGTTCAGCCTTGGCAGCCACGCACGTAGGCTGCTGCTTTGAAACGAACTGAATCCGTAGTAAAATGGTCATGTATGTCCTGTTTCGTGTCGTGCAGTGTGGTTCGAGCCGTTAGGGCCTGCGGCAGTGGTTGGTGAGCCAGTGAATGAGTACATCGTGGAGTTCTTTGGCCTCCCTCGGAGGCTGAGTGGGGTCAGAGAAGCGACAGTCGAGGTGAGAGAGGGGGCAACGCTGCGTGATGTGGTCGTGGCTTTGAGTGAGCGCTTCCCGGCCTTTCTGGGAGAACTCGTTCACCCGCAGACCTACGATCTGCATGAGCCCTATTTCTTCAACATAGACGCACGCTACGTTCCCCCTAGTCTAGATTTCAAACCTAAGCAAGGGCAGAGACTATTGCTACTCTTTCTGGAGGCAGGAGGCTAACATGTACTGGGGCAAGATTCTGCACATTGACGTGACGGACCGAAAGACGAGCGTGCAACATGTGGACGAGGACTGGCTCAAGACGTATGTGGGCGGGGTGTGCATGGCGGCGCGGCTGGCCTACGACAACATCCCCAAAGGAGCCGACCCGCTGGGCCCGGAGAACGCGGTGTGCTTTGCCAACAGCGCGTTCGCAGGCACGATGGTTCCCGTGGGCACCAAGTACGCGGTGGCGCACAAGTCTCCGCTGACGGGGTTCCTCGGCGACTGCCTGGCCGGCAGCTACTTTGCTGCGTCCTTCAAGCGGGCCGGATATGATGGCATTGTCGTCAAGGGTAAGGCTGACAGTCCCATCTGGATCTTCATCGATAACGACAGGGTCTATTTCAACGACGCTGCCGACCTCAAGGACATGGAGACCTTTGAGACTGAAGAAGCCATCCGTGCCAAGGTGGGGGACGAGCGCGTCCGCGTCTGCACAGTCGGGCCCGCTGGTGAGAGGCTGGTGCGGCTAGCCAACCTGACCAATGACCGTGGCCGGCAGGCAGGTCGTACGGGGCCCGGTGCGTCTCTGGGCGCCAAGCTGGTCAAGGCGGTGGCCATTCGCGGCACCCATTCAGTCAAGGTGGCCGATCCAGAGAACCTCATGGCCGTGTGCAAGAAGCTCGGCGATTTGGCCCAGACTGTCAAGACTGAGAAATACCGTATTCTCGGCACACCGGCCAATGTGTTGAGCATGAACCGGCTGGGCGTGCTTCCTACGCGCAACTACCAGAACGGCGAGTTTGAGGGTGCAGAGAAGATCAGCGGCGAGGTTCTGCACGAGCGGCACACTGAGAAGGCGGTTTCTTGTGTGGGCTGCCCGATTGCTTGTGAGCAGGTTGTGCATGTCAAGGAAGGGCCCTATGCTGGCGCGAGAACCTCGATTGACTACGAGTCACTATTTGCTCTAGGACCCAACTGCGGCATTGACTACCTGCCCGGGGTCATCGCTGCCATCCATGGCTGTGACCGCTACGGCATGGACACGATGAGCACGGGTGTGACTGTTTCTTGGGCCATGGAGTGCTTCCAGAGAGGCATTCTCACCAAGGATGACTTTGATGGGCTGGAGCCTGTGTGGGGCAATCACGAGGCAGTTGTGGAGCTGGTGCGGAGGATGGCCTTCCGCGAGGGCATCGGCGATCTTCTGGCGGAAGGCAGCAGGCGTGCGGCTGCAAAGGTGGGACAGGGTTCTGATCATTTCGCCATGAACGTCAAGGGCCTGGAATGCGCTGGATATGACGGGCGCGGCTTTCAAACCTTTGCGCTCGGTTGCGCCGTTGGCACACGGGGGCCGTGCCACAACCGGTCGCTGGCCTATGAGCCCGATGCGAAAGGCAAGGTGGATCGTCTGACCACTGGTCCGGAGCGCGGCCCGATGGCCAAGGAGGCCGAGGATTTCGCCGGGGTTCTGGACATCATGATGTTCTGCAAGTTCCTCCGTGGCTGCTTCGACGACATGTGGACCGAAATCCCGGAGATCTGGAGACTCTCCACAGGCCTGGACATGACGACCGAGGAGCTGCACACGCTCGCCGAGCGTTCGTGGAATCTGAAAAAGGCCTTTAACATCCGCGAGGGCTGGACGCGCGAGGACGACTGGGTTCCGCCGCGCTGGCTTAAGGATCCGCTGCCGTCGGAGGGCTCGAAGGGAGCGGTCGTGAGCGAGGATGGCCTGCGTGAGATGATCGATGCCTACTACGAGGCCCGCGGCTGGACACAGGACGGGCTCATCCCCAAGGAGAAACTGATCGAGCTTGGGCTCACTGACGTAGCTGAGGACATAGGAGTCTAGAAATGGAAAAGCAATTCGCACGCATTGTCTGCGACCCCGTCAAGTGCTCTGGATGCGGAGACTGTGAACTGGCCTGCTCGATGACCAAGCATGGCGTCTTTGACCCCGCACTGGCGCGCATTCGCAGCGTGCGCATCGAGCCTATCGTGATGCTCGCTGTGACCTGCCGCAACTGCGCCGATGCCCCTTGTGTAATCGCTTGCCCGCGCAACGCGCTCACCCAGGATCCAGAGAATGGGACCATCCTGGTGGATCAGGAACTGTGCGATGGTTGCGGATGGTGCATCGAGGCCTGCGAGTTCGGTGCCATTCTGTTCAACCCGGAGACAGAGAAGGTCGAGATGTGCGACCTCTGCCAGGACTATGACGAGCCGCAGTGCGTGGCGTACTGTGAGAAGGACGCGCTCTCACTGTGCGTGCCAGAGGTGGTTGCGCAGAAGACCCGGCGAGAGGTGGTGAGCAAGCTGCTGCAGGAGTTGTTGGACGGCAGCTGATCTGACAGTGGATCGTTTCTGACTGGCGGATGAGGCCGACGCGCTTCATCCGCCTTGTCCCGTTGCCCGAACGGCAAAACGGCTTGCGTAGGAGACATCTATGAGCGATAACGGTGATCTGAGGATTGGTGTCTACATCTGCCATTGTGGATCGAACATCGGTGGTGTGATCGATCCCGGAGCAGTTGCGGACTATGCCGCCAAGCTGCCAGGTGTGGTGCTGGCCAAGGACAACCTCTACATGTGCGCAGATTCTGGCCAGCATTTGATCGAGGAGGACATCAAGGAGCACAAGCTGAACCGCGTGGTTGTGGCGGCGTGCTCACCCCGCCTGCACGAACCGACCTTCCGGGCCTGTGTGGCCCAGGCGGGGATGAATCCGTTCCTCTTCGAGATGGCGAACATCCGCGAGCAGGATACCTGGGTGCACTCTCACGAGCCAGAGGCGGCTCTGGAAAAGGCCAAGGAACTGGTGGCCAGTGCCATCGCCAAGGCACGCTTTCTGACACCGCTGGACATGATCGAGGTGCCGGTCACCAAAACAGCAATGGTGGTCGGCGGCGGCATCGCTGGCATCAACGCCGCGCTCGACTTGGCTGACATGGGCATCAAGACCTATCTGGTAGAAAGGGAGCCGAGCATCGGGGGAAGGATGGCACAGCTCAACAAGACCTTCCCCACGATGGACTGTTCGATTTGAATACTTGCCCCCAAGATGGTTGACGCGGCGCGTCACCCCAACATCGAACTGCTCACCTACACCGAAGTCAAGAGAGTAGAGGGCTTTATCGGCAACTTTAAGGTGTTGCTGGAGCAAAAGCCCCGCTACGTGATCGCCGACCGCTGCAACGGCTGTGGCGATTGTGCGCCGGTGTGCCCGATCGAGGTCCCCAACGAGTTCGAAGAAGGCATTGCCCCGCGCAAGGCGATCTACATCCCCCACAGCCAGGCTGTCCCTCTTCTCTACACCATCGACATGGACAACTGCATCGAGTGCTACAAGTGCGTGGATGCCTGCGGCAAGCTCGATGCCATCGACTTTGGCCAGCAACCCAAGCAGACGTGGCTTGATGTGGGCAGCATTGTTGTCGCAACGGGCTTTGACAGCTTTGATCCCACGCCGCTGGAAGAGTACGGCTACGGCCGCTACGACAACGTCATCACCACGCTGGAGCTAGAGCGCATCAACAACTCTGCTGGGCCCACGGCTGGTCGCATCATGCGCCCTTCCGATGGCAAGCTGCCCGAGAGCGTGGCCTTTGTGCAGTGCGTGGGCTCGCGCGACGAGCGCTTTAACATCTACTGCTCTGGCTTCTGCTGCATGTACACTATCAAGAACGCTATTCAGTGGAAGCTGGAGCACCCCGAGGCCGATATCACCATCTTCTACATGGACATCAGAACGCCCTCCAAGGGTTATGAGGAGTTTTACCGGCGTGCCCGAGAGATGGGCATTCGCTTTGTCCAAGGTCGGCCCACGTGGATCACTCAGGACAGTGAGACGAGCAACCTGTTCATCCAGGCTGAGGACCAGAGCGTGGGCGCGGTGATCGAGCTCGAGGCGGAGCTGGTGGTGCTTTCGACGGCTGCCGTGCCGCGCGAGGATGCGGACGAGATGGGCTCGCTGCTGAACATCAGCCGCAGCCCGAGCGGCTTTTTCATGGAGTACCACCCCAAGCTGAGGCCGGTGGACTCGCCCACCGATGGCGTGTTCTTGGCAGGCGCAGCGCAGGGGCCCAAGGATATTCCCGCCAGCGTGTCGCAGGGCGCTGGCGCGGCCGCCCGAGCGGCGCGCATCCTGAGCTCTGACACGTGGGACATCGAGCCCATCGTTGCGGCAGTGTGGGAAGACCGCTGTGTGATGGCGGACGGGAAAAAGTGCGGCATCTGTGCGACCAAGTGTCCCTACAATGCCATCATCACCGAGGAGGGCAAAGCGGCGCACGTGACACCGGCCAAGTGCCATGGCTGCGGCAGTTGTGTTGCAGAGTGCCCGCACAATGCCATCACGCAGATGCACTTTACCGATGCACAGATCTTTGCCCAGCTGCACGCGCTGCTGGCCACCGAACCGGAGAAGAAGATCGTCGCCTTTATGTGCAACTGGTGCAGCTACGGCGGTGCCGACACGGCGGGAACCAGCCACTTTGAGTATCCCCCACAGTCTCGCGGCATTCGCGTGATGTGCTCGGCGCGCATGGACCAGGATTTCATCTACGAGGCCTACCGCCTGGGGGCTGGAATGGTGCTCGTCTCAGGCTGCCACCCGCAGGACTGCCACTATATCACCGGCCAGCAGGTGGGGGCCGCGCGCTTTGAACGTCTGGCCGATCGTCTGGAGAAGATGGGCATCTCACCAGAGCGGTTCCGTGTGGAGTGGATCTCCGCTGCAGAGGGCGCGAAGTATGCGCGTGTGATGCGTGAGATGCACGAGACCCTGGGATCCCTTGATCCGCAAGCGCTCAGGGAGGAGAACGAGCGGGTGCGTCCCGATCTGGAACGGCGCCTGCGCCGTCTCCCGGAGATCCCTGACGTGGCCGAAGCACGCGTGCTCGACGTGGTCTGCGTGGAGTGAGGATGATGGCAACAGTGCTTTCCAACCAACTCGATCCCACGTTCAAGGATGAGGTGCTGGCTGAACCTGGTGGCGAACACTTGCTGCGCTGCTACTCGTGCGGCACGTGCATGGCCACTTGCCTGGTCAGACGCTACAATGAAGAGTTCAACCCGCGCCGCGTGCTGCGAATGGTAATGCTGGGCATGCGCGAGCAGGTGTTCCGCAACCCGACGGTGTGGCTGTGTTCAGCCTGTGATGCTTGCTACCCACGCTGCCCACAGGGAATTCACATTTCGGAGCTGATGCAGGCGATCAAGAACATCGGCATGCGTGAGGGATACGAGCCACCAGGTCCGGTCGCGGAGGTTGATGACACGGCCTGCTCGGGTTGTGGCATGTGCGTGATGGCATGCCCCTACGAGGCGCTGTACCTGAAGGACAAAGAGGTCGAAGGGACCATGCACCGCGTCTCCCACGTCGACCGATACCGTTGCATGAGCTGCGGCGTGTGCGCCGCGGTGTGCCCGCTGTCGGCGATCAGCGTCGAAGGGTATAGCAACGAGGATGTCTTGGTGCGCATGCAGTCCGGCGGTTGGCTGTCCGATCGCCAGGCCTTTTCCCCAGACGAGCCCAGGGTGCTGGTCTTTCACTGCAACTGGTGCACGCGAGTCGAGTCTGACTGGGCAGCGCTGTCAGAGTTCCCGCCCAACGTGCGCATTGTGCCTATCGCTTGTTCTGGGCGCGTCGATCCCCAGTTCATCCTGCTGGCGCTGAGCGAAGGGGTGGACGGCGTGTTGGTCGTGGGCTGTGACCCGGGCGAGTGCCACTACAAGCAGGGCAACTACATCGCGCAGGGAAAGATGCATCTGTTCGAGCGTTCGCTGTCGCAGATGGGACTGGACCCATCGCGGGTCCGCTTTGCCCAGACGGGGACGGACGATCGCGGAAGGCTGCCCCACCTGATCGAACAGATGGTCGACGATGTCAAGGCCCGGGCTCTGGTGGGCGCAGTGGCGAGTGAGGTCTAGGGAGAAGAGGATGAGCGACAAACTCAAGCTTGCCTTGTACTGGGCGGCCAGTTGCGGCGGCTGTGAGATCGCCGTGATCGAGCTCGGGGAGAAGCTGCTCGATCTGATGGAAGCAGCGGAAATCGTCTTCTGGCCCGCAGGTACTGACTTTAAGTACGCCGACGTCGAAGCCATGGCCGACGGCTACATTGACATGTGCCTATTCAACGGTGCCATTCGCACTGCCGAGAACGAGCACATCGCCAAGCTGCTGCGCCGCAAGTCCAAGGTCATGGTGGCTTTCGGTTCATGCGCTCACGAAGGCTGCATTCCAGCGCTGGCCAACCTCACCGACCGCGAGGGTGTCTTCACCCGTGCCTACCTCGAGACGCCATCAACCGACAACCCGGAATGCACCTTGCCGCAGATGCATTGTGTGGTGCCCGAAGGGGAGCTTGACCTGCCGGAGTTCTACGACACGGTCAAGACGCTGGCGCAGACGGTCAAGGTGGACTATTTCGTTCCCGGATGCCCACCCGTAGCGGAGCAGATCTGGAACGTGTTGCAGGCGGTGATCAGCGGTAACCTCCCGGAACCTGGCTCAGTGGTCGGGGCAGGTCAGAAGACGGTGTGCGAGGAGTGCGAGCGCATTAAAGGAGAGCACAAGGTCAAGCGTTTTGTGCGCCCGCACGAAGTCATTGCCGATCCAGAGCGCTGTTTCCTGGAGCAGGGCATCATCTGCGCTGGCCCCGTAACCCGCGCCGGTTGCGGCCGGCCATGCCTCCATGCACAAATGCCCTGCCGCGGATGCTACGGGCCCCCGGATGGCGTCTACGATCAGGGGGCCAAGCTGCTTGGGATTGTAATGTCGCTGATCGACGGTGAAGCGGATCCAGAGGAAGTACAGCGACTGGTCAGCGAGATCGTGGACCCGGTGGGCACGTTCTACCGTTTCAGCCTGGCCGATTCCCTCCTGCAGACGGTCAAGTCAAAGCGCGATTGAGCGGACGCACCATTCCGTGACAACCAGAGGCGGTTAGATAATGAGGAAGATCAGCATAGACCCCATCACCCGGCTGGAAGGCCACGGCCGCATTGACATCTTCCTGGACGAGTCGGGAGAGGTGGCAAACACCTACTTCCGTGTCCCGGAGTTGCGCGGCTTTGAAAAGTTCTGCGAGGGCCGGCCGGTCGAGGAGATGCCGCGCATCACGCAGCGCATCTGCGGCGTGTGTCCCCCCGCGCACCACATGGCCTCGGTCAAAGCGGCCGACGCGGTGTATCACGTGGATCCGCCGCCCGCAGGCAAGAAACTGCGCGAGCTGTTGTATAGCTACTTCTACGTGGCCGATCACGCCACGCATTTCTACATTCTCAGTGGCCCAGACTTTGTTGTCGGTCCGGACGCGGATCCGGCAGAGCGCAACATCTTTGGCTTGATTGCTAAGGTGGGTCTCACAACCGGCAAGCAGGTCATCCAGGCCTTGCAGGCCACACACGAGGCTGTGGGCATCTTGGGAGGGAAGTATATCCATCCCGTCAGTGGTCTGCCTGGCGGCGTGAGCAAGGCTATTGGCGAGCAGGAGAGGGCGCGACTGGAGGAGATCGCACGCCAATCGGTGGCCTTTGGACAGCTGAGCTTGAAGCTGCTTGAGGATCTCGTCCTGGCCAACAAGGAGTACCTGGACATGATCCTCAGCGATATGTTTACCCACCAAACGTACTATATGGGCCTGGTCGATGCGCAGAACAGGGTGAACTTCTACGATGGGCAGGTGCGGGTCGTTGATCCGCAGGGCAAAGAGTTCGTCAAGTACGCGCCCGACGACTACCTGCAGCACATTGCGGAGCATGTCGAGCCCTGGACCTACCTCAAGTTTCCCTATCTGAAGAAAGTAGGCTGGAAGGGCCTGCTGGATGGCATGGATAGTGGTGTCTACAGAGCGACCCCACTATCGCGGCTGAATGCCGCGGATGGTATGGCAACCCCACTGGCTCAGGAAGCCTACGAGCGCATGTTCGAGACCCTGGGTGGCAAGCCCGTTCACCAGACGCTGGCCACGCACTGGGCACGGGTCATCGAGCTGCTCTATGCTGCGGAGCGCGCGCTTGAGCTGACGCTGGACCCCGAGATCACCAGCCCCGAGGTGCGCATCGTTCCCACCGAGGTCCCAACAGAGGGCGTGGGCATCGTCGAAGCGCCGCGCGGCACGCTGACCCACCACTATATCACGGACGAGCGAGGCCTGCTGAAAAAGGTCAACCTGGTTGTGGGCACGACCAACAACACGGCGGCCATCAGCATGTCGATCAAGAAGGCAGCCAAGGGGTTGATAACGGCTGGTACGGAGATCACGCAGGGCTTGCTGAACAGGATTGAGATGGCCTTCCGAGCCTATGATCCATGCCTTGCCTGTGCCACCCATGCGCTGCCGGGCCAGACACCGCTCATGCTGTACATCTACGACCACACCGGCACGCTGATCAGGCGAGCCACTCGCGACGAGGATGGGATTGTCGATGAGCGACTGTAGACAGATTGCGACAGCCCATCGGGAGGGAACATGAAACGCGGTACGACAATCAAGCGATCCGACGACGAAAGCGTGGTACTCGAACGCAAGATGATCACCCGCGCCCACCTGTTGACGCTGGATCGTGAGAAGTGTGTCGGGTGTGAGCTTTGTGTGGCGGTCTGTCCCAAAGAGGCGATCGAGTATGTTCCCGGCGAAATCGAAGAGGGCAAGCTTGTACGGCGGCCCACCGTCGACATTGACCCCGAGAAATGCAACTTTTGCGGCGAGTGCGTGGTGGTGTGTCCCGTCAATGCGCTGTCCCTGCTGGTGGATGGTGAGCCAAGACTGCCGATTCTGGAGTTGGAGGCCTTTCCTGCGCTGACCAAGGAGATCACGGTCGACGCGTCCAAGGTGCGCCCCAAGATGGTCGAGTCTTGCGAGGCCAGCTGTCCGACGGAGGTCATTACCGTCGAGGTCAAGCGCGGCAAGACCGGCAGGATCACCAAGGTGCTGGACGTGCGCGTCGACGAGAGCGACTGCATCTACTGCAAGCAGTGCGAGGTGGCCTGCCCAGGGGCGTTCAAGGTAACGCATCCCTTTGAGGGCATCATTCGCCTGCAGAGCAGCCTCTGCCCGGAGGGTTGCCAGGCCTGTGCCGACGTTTGTCCTACTGATGCACTGGTGATGAGCGAGGGCAGGTTGAAGCTGGACGAGCGGTTCTGCCTGTATTGTGGCGCGTGTACGCAGGTCTGTCCGGTTCCGGAGGCGCTCGTCGTCAGGCGGCACCGGGTGCGCCATGCCCCGATCAAGTCGGGAGCGTGGATTGAGGCACTCAAGAAGCTCATCTCGACGGAGATGGCGGGCGAGGAACTGGCCATCAAGGCGCAGGTAAGACGTCGCAGTGTCCTTTCCTACCTTCCTGGGGTGCCCAGGGAGGAATAGGCGCCCAAACCGTGTGCCAAAGCCACCAGGAGCAGGCAGTCTCCCGGTGGCTGTCTCTTTTTCGGAACCTTTCGAGCTGCACGCGCGTCTTGAGTGCGGATTGAGGGAAAGGCAAGGAGGAACAAACCATGTTGAATCGAAAAACTTTCTACGCAGTACTGCTGATGACCGGCCTTTTGGTGGTTGCGACCGGCTGCTCGCCCGCTGCCACGGCCAGTTCTGCCACGCCGCCCAACCGAACGATCACCGTCGTCGGTCTGGGCAAGGCATCCGGCACGCCCGACGTGGCCTATGTCACGGTGGGCGTCGAGACGCGCGACGCCTCGGTACAGGTAGCGGTGGACGACAATGCGGAGATTATGAACGACGTCCTGGACGCGCTCAAGGCGCTGGGTATTGCTGATCAGGACCTCCAGACCAGCAACTACAGCGTGTACACCGAGCGCGAGCCCACGCCGCGCACGGTGGAAGAAGAGGAGGCCGAAGGCGCTCTGGTCTACCAAGTGCGCAATCAGGTGTCGGTGAAGGTGCGCGACCTGGACTTGCTGGAAGACGTGCTGGACGAAGCGGTGAGCGCCGGGGCCAACAGCATCTACGGCATCCAGTTCGGGGTCGATGACCCGAGCGAGCTGCAGGCTGAGGCGCGGGCCGATGCGGTGTCCGATGCCAAGGCGCGTGCTGAGAGCCTGGCCGAGTTGAACGATGTGGCAGTGGGCGATGTGCTGCAAATCAGCGAAGTCATCACCGGTTCTCCGGTGTTGTACGAGCGCGCGGCCTATGCCGTGCCTCAGGCCGCCGGTGCCCCTATCGAGGTCGGCGAGCTTGAGGTCCAGATGTCCGTGCAGGTCACGTACGCCATCCGGTAGCTGAGTGTAGCAGTGCAAAGACCCGGCCCCTTACACAAGAGGCCGGGTCTTTTGTCTGTGCTGGATAGGGGAGCACTCTCAGCTAGGCTTCAGAAGCAGGGTCCCCTCTTGGTTGGCGAGGATGTCCTCCCGCTCAAAGAGCATCGGATGGTGCTCGACCTCTCGCCAGGGCTCGATCATGTCCGCATAGTGTTTGTGCAGAGGCTGGCCAGACTGCCCGGTGGTGTGGTGGGAACGCGAGTTCTGCCATTCGCCAACATCGATGATCTGCCGGTAGGAGGGCAACGAGCCCATTTCAAAGCCGCCTGGCTCGTATCCCCCGGCGCAGACGGTGTTGCCGCTGCCTCCCACCGCGATCGGTCCGCGGTTGAACAAGAGATGCAGTGGGGCGACGGAACCGCAGGGGTGCTCGAAGATGGCGACGTGGACCTTGCCCCAGGCCCACTGCTCGTCTTTGTTGCCGACAAGGTCCCCGAAGCGGCGCGCCCAGAACTCTGTCGTCTCCTGCACACTGCGCTGCATGATGTCATCGCGGCTCTCTGCCTCTGACGTGCGCAGGTCATCGAACCACGGATTGTCCGCATCCTCCAGGATGGCAAGCAGAGCGCTGGGAAAGCCCGTAAAGTCTTCTTCACTCAGACCTGCCCGCTCCACTTCGTCACCGAAGGTGTTGACCAGCAAACGCCACAGCAGTACTTCGGTGATGCCACCGGCGCCGCTGTCGGCGTCGAGGTTATGGTCCCACTCCTCCAAGAAGCGGAGGGCGCGTTCCTCAAGCCAGTTTGAGGGCCCCAGTTCGAGCAATTGGGTAGCGAGGCGCTGGCCGGTGGCCGAGTAGAGATCGGCCTGGATGTCGCGGAAACCGTCCAGCGTCCAGTTCGTTCCTCGGCGGAGCAAATCGGTGATGCGCTGCGCACGGTATGGCTCGGCCCATTCGCGCGAGATGAAATAGGGGTAGCTGTCCGGCACGACTTTGTTGTTGGCAGTGACGACAAAGTGGTTCGGCGGGTTGTAGACCGAGGGCAGCTCCTCATAGGGGATGTAGCCTGACCACTCATAGTCGCTGCTCCATCCTGGGACGGGAACCAAACCCTCGCCCTTGGGGCGAATGGGGATGTTGCCGGGCATCTGGTAGCCGATGTTGCCTTCGGCGTCGGCATACACAAAGTTCTGAGAGGGTGCTTGCCAGTAGCGCAGCGCCTCGCGGAACTCCTCCCAGCTGCTCGCCGTGTCCAACATGTAGACGCTGCGGAACAGCTGGCCGCCCTCGAGTGCCGTCCAACGCAAGCTCATCGTCTCCTCAGCATCGAAACCCACGTCGTTCATGATGGGGCCGTGGCGGGTCAGACGGACCTCCAACTGCTCAGGCTGGTCACGCCCCTTGACAGCGATCTCCTCGCGCAGGACTGTCATGTCCTCCCAACGCCCATCGTACTCGTACTGGTAAGGGTTGTCGGGGTTGATCCTCTCGATGTACAAATCCTGGACGTCGGGCCCGGTGTTGGTCACGCCCCAGGCGATGTCTTGGTTGTGACCGATGATCACGCCAGGTGCCCCCGGGAAGGTGGCGCCCACCACGTCCAGGTCGCCGCCCACCAGATGTGCTTCGTACCAGATCGACGGCATCTGGATGCCCAGGTGGGGATCATTGGCCAGCATCGGCCGGCCTGAGGCAGTCATGGTGCCGTCCACAACCCAGTTGTTGCTGCCGACGTGTGCACTGGCGCCACCCAGCAACTCGCGAACAGAGCGGGCGCTCTGCAGGAGGCTCAGGTCGAGCTGTGCATAGCTCTTGGCCTCGGGCGGAATGATGAAGGGGCCCTGCTCGGGGTAGAGCGGAGCCAGTTCCAGCAGCTTGTCCTCACCGAGCGCGTTTAGCAGCTGCGCCCATACCAGCTCATTCTCCCAGTTGCCGCCCAGGTTCAGACACATCACCTTGCCCCATGCCAAGCTGTCCACTGGCGTCCAAGGTTCTGGCCCAAAGCCCAGCAGCGTGAATTCGAGCGGCAGGCGTCCGCGGTGCGTGGAGATGAAGGCGTTGACCCCGTCGCTGTAGGCCTGCAGCACATCGATGATCTCCTGGGGCAACACTTCATAGTCCGCCTGTGCGGCGCGATACAGGCCGATGGTGCGCAGGAAGCGGTCGTTGCTCAGCCCGGCTTGGCCAAGAACCTCGGACAGGCGTCCGGCGCCTATGCGGCGGCTGAACTCCATCTGCCACAGCCGGTCCTGGGCGTGAACATAGCCCTGGGCAAAGAAGGCATCGTGCTCATTCTGGGCGTAGATGTGCGGCACGCCCCACTTGTCGCGGACGATCTCCACGTCATCCAAGAGCCCAGCGACTTGATGCGTGCCATTGATCTGGGGAAAGGTGCGGCGAACGGTGACGTAGCCGATGGCCACCGCGACTAGAGCCAGAACCAGCGCGGTGACGAGGATGCCGGTTAGCACTTTGCGAAGGAGTCGCATGTCGTCCTCCCATCTTTGGGCTGACCACGGCTGGTCAGATCAATGCGTCATTGCCAGATTGTGGAACGCCACAAAGTGGCGCCGCCGCCAAGCAGCGCGGGCCTGGCGGCGACGACGGTGGTTTACTGAGCCCCCCGCTTTGGGTGGTCCAAGGCCTATAGCTGCTATTCTGAGGACGAGGCCTGAGGAAGCTCCATCCCGAACACCTCGAACAGAAGCGATTGCAGTCGTTGGAAGAAGGTCTGCACCTGTTCGGCATGAGCCTGCACCTCGGCAACATCCTTCTCTAGATTGTCGAGCCGGTTGTTGAGCGCCGTCACTTCCCGCTCCAGCGCACTGACGTTGCCGCCCAGCTCGGCCACGGTCTCCTCGACGGCGTCCATGCGC
>Ga0180438_10006277_pt1 | contig 16117 bp, 15 predicted proteins | sample SS_ome_12_FD_132455 | JGI IMG/M metagenome (GOLD analysis project Ga0180438, IMG submission 132455) | Hypersaline lake sediment archaeal communities from the Salton Sea, California, USA - SS_3_D_2 metaG | ecosystem: Environmental > Aquatic > Non-marine Saline and Alkaline > Hypersaline >...
ATATCCACAAAATGGATTACCCGCTATGGTTTGTTTTAATCATGGAAGCGGAAGAGTCTTTATTTCAAGCCCTCATCCTGAACATGAAGAAAATAGTGAAAGAGATGGAACTACTTTTTATGAATACTTAGATGACCCTGATTCAGAATGGGGCTTACTCCTCACCATTTCAAATTGGTTGGTAGATAAGACAGATGTAATTATATTTTGGTCGACTGTAGGTATTTTTGGTAGCACTTTTATTCTTGGATTAGGTTATTACATGTTAAAACAAAAGAAAGCGAGAAAAAATTAAATTTTTAAATTACATTATTTTTCTTTTTTCCTTATTCATCCCATATTATTCCATTAATATATGAATTTTATAAATTATTTGAGCAAAAGATCAATATAGAGGTTGATTGAATTATGATCGAACAGATCCATTGGGAACAATATCGCCATTCTGAATTTCTTAAAACGCTTCAGGATATGAATTTGAATTATATTAATCTATTTTTAAAAAAATCTACTTCTTTAGCTTCCGTAAATCAACATTCCAAGGAAGATTAAGACGAACATTATATTTTACATAAATGTAAAGAAAGCTTTATATCCTTTTAAAATAAATTATTTTAAATAAATACAAAACGTTGATCAAAGAAAAATGAATAGTGAAAGTGCGAATAACATTAAGCAAGGATCTTTTGCGGCTTCAATTGCAGAGTTATATGAACCTTTAAATGCAAATCTTAAATTTAAAGAAAAATTTAAGGATGATGTATTTAAAATTTTACTGAATCCTAAGGATGGAGAAACTGCAGCATTAATTCAAGTCGATAGAGGTTCATTAACTGTCAAGAGTATAGATAATTCAAATAAGAAAAATATTGACCAAAAAACACTTGGTTGGGACGCATTAATGCAAACAACGATTGAAATTTTTAGCGATATAGGCTCTGGTAAGCTTTCTAGCAGTGATATTGTGAAAAAAGTAGTTACTCGAAAAATTAAAGTAAAAAATCCTAACTTTTTAGCAAAATTAACTGAAATGGGTAGTTTGCTAAGAGAATAGTTATTATAAATTTTCTTCTATAAAACTCTTATTTAATCTTATTTAGTCTTTTCTGAATATAACGTAATTTTTATTATCCTTCAATTAAACAAATCAAATAAAAGTAATTTCATCCTCTCAATAACTTGTAATAAATTCTATAAATTTTTAAATAAATGTACAAATTGATTCAATTCATTTTTAAGAAAGTTTAACTGTAAAAAATCACTTCTGTTATCATTCTAAAGCACTATCTTATTTAATTTTAATGAAACAAAATAAGTTTAAAACATTTCCGATACATATCTTAGCGTTTTTGCGAGTTGCTATTGGAGTTGCCATAGGATTAGCTAATCCGTTATATTTCGTTAAAGAGAATTTAGATCCGAATCTTATCGGTATAATCACTTCTGGAACGGCTATGGCTTATCTGTTTTCTCCCTTTATATTTAGAAATATTCATAAAAAGATAGGAATAAAGGCAACTGTTATTATTGCTTCGATTGGGTTTTTAGCGATTCAAGTAGTTCTACAAATTACCAAACATCCCCTTATTGTATATCTTTTATTAATTCTTGATGGAGTGTTCTTAGGGCTATTTTGGCCTGTCCTAATGGCTGCTATATCAAACATTTCTAACCGAGATGAATACAAGGATAATGATCGATTGAAAGACAAATTAATGAAAACCTATAGTTTATCATGGAATTTAGGTGGTATCTTTTGTTATTTATTAGGTGCAGGGATCCTCTTTTTGATTGAGGAAATTGAATTAATGTATATTTTTGCCCTAATTTTTGCTGTAATAGGTTTCCTCATTTCATTATTTATTCAAGAACCATCAATTCAGTTTGATAAAAAAATTATTATTCCGATTGATGAAAGAATCAAAGCTTTACCAAAAAGAGAACAAATTCAATTTCCCCTCTTTATACCGCTTTTTATGATAATAATCTATGGGTTTTTAATTGGGGGCGTAGGGTTAATATATCCTATCAAATCTGAATTATTAGTGTTTCCACTATTCTCAAATTATCTATTTTTCTTTTTTAGAATGATAACACAAACTATTATTATCTCGAAATCCATGGATCTTTCGATTAAAACTATAAAACGCCTTATGCCGATTTCCAATTTAGTGGTTGTAATTACATTATTGATGATGGGACTAAATCAAAACATTGTTCTTTTTGGCGTTTTATTTGGGTTATTTGGAATTTTCAACTCATTATATTATACATTGGCATTCAAGCTTTTAGTGTTCCGCAATATTGCAGAAAATACATCAAAATATAGTATATATTTTGAAACAATGATAGGAATAGGATTTTTCTTTTCACCAATAATCACAGGCATTATTGCTATGAATGATGTTAATATATCCTTTTACTTGTTAACATTGATATCTTTTATAGGACTTATATTCTTCCTCGTATTAAATAAGAAAATAAAAAGTGAATAATTGATATTTCAATAATTTAAAATTATCCAAGATATTTTATATTGCAAATTAATACCAATCACATCTTTACATGAAAAAAAACAATTCCATAGGCTATAATCGGATATTTTGGCCAGTTTATTTTTTAAATGGATTCCAAAGTATCGCTTGGGGCGGAATTATTTTCTTAATTGTTCCATTATCAAGATTAATGTGGCCGAATGAGCCTTCACATGCATTAGAAATGGGAATTTTAATAACAGCTCTTTCTTGGTCTGCCTCTATTTCTGGACTAGTTTTCGGGCACTTTATTGATAAATATTCGCGAAAGATGATTATAACAATAATATCAATATTCCGGGGATTAGCTATAATAATGTTGGGATTTGCTTTAGAAGGTGGTGGTTTTACAACTTGGATTTATTTTTTAATCTTTGTAAGTCTATTTGGAAGTTTTGCAGGATTGAGTTGGCCAACGGTAATTTCATTATCAAATGATATTGTTCCAAAGGAGTCTCGCTCGCGTTTTTTTGGTATTTATGAAATCATTAGGTCAATAACCCAGATTCTTGGATTTTTAATTGGGGCTCTTTTGGTGCAAATTGGATTTTGGAGGCAGTACTTTTGGGGAACTGGAATTGGTATACTCGTGTTTGGGTTTATCTTCTTTATAAATACTGACGATCCAAAAAGAGGTGCGCAACAGGAAGAATTAATGGATATTCTCAATCAAAATGATATTGATTATGACTTTCAAATTAATCGTGAGACATTGAAACATACAATGTTAAGTAAAACAAATATTGTTGCTTTAATCGAAGGTATATTTACTTGGATTCTAATGGGCTCAATAAATTTTCTAATATTAAATTTAATCCAAAATGCCCCTCATAATATCTCAGAATTTTCAACCAGTGTATTTATGATTACCTTTGGTTTAACGGGAGGTTTAGTAGGGCAACTAGCGCTTGCCAGATTGAGTGATAAATTAGCTAAAAAACATCCTACTGTAAGGATACCTATAATTATTATTGCAATATTAGGAGGGATAATAACATTTGCTCTATTTTTCTTCATTCCATGGCCATATTTAACAGTCGAACAAGGAAAAGATGTAGGCTACTTAATGACACTGCCTACAATTTGGCTTATGGGTATTATGTTCTTTTTCTCAAGGTCTATTTTCTCACTGTATATCGTCAATCAAAGCCCAGTTTTACAAGAAATAAATCTACCAGAAGCCCAAGGAAAAATAGTGTCTTGGAATCAATTCTTAGAAAATTTGGGTAGGGGAATAGGTCCATCATTAAGTGGCTTACTTTTAGTGGTTACTAACCTGAATTATCAGCTAACTATTTTATTTTTAACATTATGTATCCTTCCAGGAGTGATTTTATGGTTATTAGCAATTAATTGGTATCCAAAAGACACTTTTAGAATTAGGAATATACTTTCTGAAAGGGCAGAAATTTTGAAATCTAGAACCGATGGTTTCTAATCATTTTAAAAGAGTTTATATGTTAGATATGAACTTATATTAAAGGATTTCTCTCTGTGGTAATTTATTTATAAATTTTTGCAATTACTATGTATTATTATTAAGAAAATTCATGGTATAACTAATAAATTAAATTTTATTAGAATGATCCAAATTATTTTCGGGAAATGAACATTCAAGAAGATTATAAAAGATATAAAGTATGTATTTTTGGGGATGGAGGGGTTGGAAAAACCACATTAACTCATCGATTTCTTGAAGGTGTGTTTAAAGAGACTTATCAATTAACTATTGGTATGGATTTTTATATTAAGAAACTCGATATTGATGGAAAAAAAATTTCATTACAAATCTGGGATTTTGCTGGTGAAGAAAAGTTTCGCTTTTTACTTCCAGGGGCAGTCTTAGGGGCTGATGGCTGCATTTTTATGTTTGATCTAACGAGATACAATACTTTCAAAAATTTAATTAATTGGCTATCCATTTTTAATGAAGTCAATGAAAAAGAAAAACAAAATCCCTCTACCATATTAGTTGGTAATAAATTAGACCTTGATGGATTAAGATCTATAAATGGTGATGAAGCGAATAAATTTGCCAAACATAGTAAAGTTCAAGCTTATATTGAAAGTTCCTCTAAAACTGGTAAAAATATTGATGAAATATTCAATCAATTAAGCAAAATGATGTTAAAAAATCCAAATTAATAAAATTAAATTATGCAATGTTCAGTTCGTCTTATTATTTCATCTTGTAAATCGTTCCCTAAATTATTGAAATAATCACTGTAACCTGCCACTCGTACTATTAAATTTTGATACTGTTCTGGATGGAGTTGGGCATCACGTAAGGTACTTGCTGATACTACATTAAATTGAATGTGATGACCATCCATTTTAAAGTATGAGCGAATTAGATGAGTCAAATTATCAATCCCTTCTTGAGTGGAAAAAAATTTTGGTGAAAATTTTTGATTTAATAATGTGCCACCAGTACGTAGATGATCTATTTTACCTGCCGATTTGATAACTGCGGTAGGGCCCTTGATATCCATTCCTTGAACGGGAGAGATTCCTTCTGACAATGGACTAAATGCTTTTCTCCCATCGGGTGTAGCTCCAGTTATTTTACCAAAATACACATGAACAGTAGTTGGTAAGAGATTAATACGATGCAATCCACCTCTTGTGTTAGGGCGTCCATTTATCGCATCATGGACAATATCAAAAACTTGTTGGGTTATTGAGTCCGCATAATCGTCATCATTACCATATTTAGGAGTTTTATTAAGTAATTTTTGCCTTAATTCTTCGTATCCATTGAAATCATTCTTTAAAGCATGTAAAATTGTATTCATAGAATAAAGCGCTTTATCATATACATTATATTTTAAGGAAGTTAAACAATCTGTAATACTTCCCATTCCTACGATCTGAATATATGATGTATTATATTTTGCTCCTCCATCATTATAATCTTTTGCTTTCTCAATACAATCATCAATTATAATAGACAAAAAAGGACTAGGGTTTTCTGCCCATATTCGTTCGATAATCTGATTTCCTTTTATTTTAATATTTACGAAATAATTGATTTGGTTTTGGAAAGCATCCATAAGTTCTGAGAAATTCTTAAAATTCGAGGGATCCTCAGTTGACAACCCTATTTGTTTTCCCGTTAAAGGATCTATTCCCTTATTAAGCGTAATTTCAAGAATTTTTACTAAATTAAAATATCCCGTTAAAATGTATGCCTCTTTACCAAAAGCTCCCGCTTCAACACATCCACTTGCTCCGGCATTTCTTGCATCAATTAATGATTTCCCTTGCCGTGTAAGTTCTTGAATAATCGCATCAGCATTAAAAACTGATGGTTGTCCAAAACCTGTTTTTATAATTTCAATAGCACGTTTTAAAAATTCATTAGGAGTGATTTTACTTAATTGTACATTACTACTTGGTTGGACTATGCGCATCTCTTCAATAACATCCAATATCACATAGGATAATTCGTTTACCCCATCAGTTCCATCTTGTTTTAATCCTCCAAGATTAATATTGCAAAAATCAGTATAAGTACCACTCTCCTCAGCAGTTACTCCCACTTTTGGAGGAGCTGGTTGATTATTGAACTTGATCCAAAATGCTTGAAGTAATTCGATTGCCTTATCTCTAGTTAATACTCCATTTGAGATATCCTCTTTAAAGAACGGATATAAATGTTGATCAAGACGACCAGGGTTGAATGAATCCCAGGTATTATATTCTGTTATAACTCCAAGATGGATAAACCAATAATGTTGTAATGCCTCCCAAAACGTTCTGGGAGCATTAGCAGGAACATAATAACAAATCGCAGCAATTTTTTCTAATTCTCTCTTCCTTTGAGGGTCTTTTTCAATTTTAGCTTGTTCATGGGCAAAATCTGCATACCTTTTAGCATATGTTATAATAGCACCAGCAGCAATTTCCATGGCTCTTAATTGTTCTCTTTTAATGAAAGCATCAGGATCGTTATAAAAATCCAATTTATCTATTGAATCTTTAATTAATCTCTTAAAATCTATAAATCCAATTTTCCAAATATTTACTCCAGCAACAGTATGTCCAGGAGCTCTCTGTTCCATGAACTCAGTAAATATTCCTGCTTCATATGCATCAATCCACTCTTGATCTACCTGAGAAAAAATTTTTTCCCTTATAGTTTTGCCTTTCCAGAAAGGAATAATAATTTCTTGAGATTGCTTCTTAGTTTGTTCCTTAATTTTATAAGAAATTTTTTCCCGAGAATTTAGTATATCCAGATCTTCCAACGTATGACAACAGACTTCCGGATAGGTAGGGGTAGCTTTTGGTTCTGGCCCTCTCTCACCAACTATCAATTCTCCCTTATCAATAGAAATTTTTTTATTTTCTAAGATATATTGAAAAGCTTTAGCTCTAGTTACAGCAGGAGAATACTTCTGGGCTGCCCCCTCCTTATAAAAATCTGTAATCAATAAAGCACGTTCTAATGAAAGATGTGGAACTGATTTAAGACTCTGAGATCTCAATTTTGCTATTCTTTCATTCATAATTATCCTTAACGCAATCCTTCGAAGATTATTGATATCTTAAATTATATCTAATAGGTATTAATATAAATACAATTTCTATAGGTTTAAAAAATATGGTTTTATAAAAAAAATTATCTCACATTAAACTTTTAATAAAAATCAATTATAAACTGTGTCCTTTTCATTCGTTTGGAAGAATAAAGGTCATAAATAAGGAAAATAATACTCAATATTCCACACGAAACAAATATAAATAAAGATAGATTAGGTAATATAATATTTTGGAAGGATATTCTCGAAAATTGACCCAAAATCGTATTATCCAAAATTAATAGATGTGGGGCACCTGCGATATAGATTTTGTTTTTATGAACCTCTACTCCATTGAAAACTGAGTAAGAGTGATATGTATATCTATCAAAAAGCATGGGATTATAAGGATTGGAAATATCATATATTATTAAACCCATTGTAGGAGATGTACAATATAGGAAATTAGATTCCACCCATATATTAACAATATCTTCTGAATCTATCTTCCACATCAACTCTAGAGATGTTGGATCAGATACATTAATAGCATACAACTCATGTCTCCGCAATTCATTAGGGATACTCCTGTAATTAGTTATATATGCAATATTATTATGAATTTGCAGGTTCTGACCAGAATAACTGCTGCTATTTGTCTCATAATATGTAGATACAATTTTCACATCTAAAATATCACTTAAATTAACTACGGTCATTAAATCTTCACCACCTATAATATATCCATAATCCCCTTCGATCTTGAAATCTCTCACTCCACGATTAGCCCAATTTCTTTCTGAAATTAATGTTAGATGTTCCGGGTTAGAAAAATTATATACACAAAATCTTCTCGATCCAATCAAATCAGCTGATCTTATCGAATAGAGAAAATTCCCTTGAGATACGGCGATTCCACCATCTTCTAATACTTCTATAATACTAGCATTATATGGGTTTGAAACATCAATTATAGTTAAATCATGATCTCCTCCTTCTAAGAAAATAAATTTATCTTGCAAAGAGATCCATTGAGGATTTATATTACTTATATTTCCAATTATTTGAGAATGGGAAGGATCAGAAGTATCTACAATTAGTAATCCCTTAAATGCAAGATAAGTAAAATCCTCTCCAACCTCTAGATCCTGAACCTGTGAACTTGCTGGAATGCATCCAATAATCGGAGAATAATTAATAGGTAATGAAAATAATATGATTCCAAAAATAGATATCATGGTAGTGATAAGTATTCTTTTTGAAATATGTAAATGCATTTTAATATCTTTTTACATGAATGTCTAATCAATGATTGATTTATTATAGATTTAAATTCTTCTTACATAAAGACATGAATTATTTATAAAAAAAGAATGATTTTTTTAATAAAGAGCTTTAAACCCTATTTTTCCTCTTTATCTCGGATAACTCTCCTTAAAATTTTGCCGACAGCAGATTTTGGTAGACTTCTTACGAATTTTACTATTCTAGGGTACTTATAGGCGGCCATATTTTCTTTAGCCCAATTTATTATATCTTCTTCGGTTACCTTTTCTTTATATTCTGGCTTTAGGATTATATGAGCAATAATCTCTTCACCTTTAATTGGATCACTAACACCTATTACTGCACATTCCAAAACAGCTGGATGTTCATAAAGAATTTCTTCTATCTCTCTTGGATATACTGAATGTCCCTTATACTTAATCATATCTTTAACCCTGTCCAAAAGGAAGATATAGCCTTCTTCATCTACTTTAGCATAATCACCGGTTCTTAGCCACCGCATACCTCCAGTCTCAAAAAGTACCATCTTGTTTTCTTCTTCCCTATTATGATAACCTAACATTACTTGTGGTGCTGAAACAACTAATTCGCCAGCTTCCCCTATAGGCAAGAATTCTAAATTATCATTTACGATTGCAACATAAGTATTTGCAACAGGGTGTCCACAACTTCCTAATTTTTGCTTAGACCAAGGAGGAGCACTAGTTACACCGGTACTAGTCTCGCTTAGTCCGTATCCTTCAGCCATAGGAAAGCCCGTCCTTTTCTGCCATTCTCTAGCAACTTCCGCAGGTAATGCACCTGCTCCTACATTTGCATACTTTAGGCAAGTCATATCAACTTTTGCTAAGTGAGGTGAATTTAACATATTAATAAACATAGTAGGTACACCTAGCACTAAATTCGGACGATATTGCTTAATTACTTCTGCAATTCTCTGCAAATCGAATGTTGGAATTAAGATACCTCTCCCTCCTGCAGTACAATTTGCAATAAGTTCACATGCTTGACCATATATATGATACCATGGTAGAATCGAGAGTGTGATCAGGTCTCCTTTAATATAATTCTCCTTCATATAATCAGTAATCTGTTTTATCTCTAGCGTCATTGATACTACATTATAATGGGATAAACATGCACCTTTTGGTAAACCTGTAGTACCACCAGTATATTGTATTATAGCAATATCTTCTTTAGGATTTATACTTATATCTATATCTTTTAATGGTGTTGGATGATTTTCCATAATTGAATTATAATGTTTAACGATATTATCTTCTGGAATCTCTGGGATTTTACCTTCAATATTGATAATAATTACATTTTTTAAATCAAGATTTTTTTCAGCTCGTTTATACTCCTTAAAAAATCGGTCTAATAATATTACGACTTTTGCGCCTGAATCTTTCACTTGATATTCAAATTCTCTTGAAACGAAGAGTGGGCTTATTGCAGTTAGGGTTGCTCCGATTAAAATGGTGGCAAAATAACTAATAGCAAATTGTGGGCAATTCGGCAACCAGAGAGCTATAACATCTCCTTTTTTTATACCTAAATCTAATAATCCTGCAGCAAATCTTCTCGTGAGTATATCCAGAGCATTAAACGTATATTCTCTCCCATAAAAGTCAAGTGAGACCTTATCTTTGAATTTTTTCGCTCCATTTTTAAAAATGTCAATCAAAGTCATGTTTTTAGGGATTTCTAATGCTAATGTTATACCTTTTGGTAAATATTTTCCCCAATATCTATTTTTAACATAATTTGGTACTTCCATAATTTATCACTTCTACTCATTTTTTTTGATATATATAATTCTTCGAGATTGTAAAAATCCTCAATAATTTTATTTTAAAATCTTATAATATAAAAAATTTTTATATTCTTTCTTAATTAATAAACCTAAGCATCATTTAATTCTAATTTTTTATATTTTATTCCCATATCTTACCCATAACCCTGCAGTGGATATTATGAAACCAATGAATGAATTAGGAGTGCCCGTTCCTTCAAAAAAAGCTCTGATAGTTAGAAAATTCAAGGAAGTCACCATAGAACAGAGAGAGAAGGCATTAAAAGAAACAGAATACAGCATGTTTAGCTTCCCTGCTGACTTGTTAGTATTAGATTTTTTATCAGATAGTGGTACAACAACTATGACTGATTTGCAATGGTCTGCTCTTTTTCATGGAGATGAATCTTATGGTCGTAATAAAGGATACTATGTCCTTCTCGATGCTATTAGAGATGTTTTTGAAAGAGGGGACAAACCAAGGAGAACTATTGATCTAATCTTATCCGGAGAATCTAATGTAAAAACATTGATGAAACAGCTTTATTTAACTTCTTTTGAAGGAGGGTTTGTAAATGGCGGTATCCATCAACTTACACGTCCAAATGCATTCATAGTTCCTCAAGGAAGATGTGCAGAATACCTTTTGTTTTCTACAATAGCAGAAGTAAAACAGGAATTAGGTTTTAAAAAACCATGGTTTATTCCTAATAATGGACATTTTGATACCACTGAAGCAAATATTGCAGCTAGTGGAATGCAACCAATAAATCTATTTTCTGTAAATTTGTTCGAATATTTTCCTCTTGATGGAATGGAAAAGAAAAATCCATTTAAAGGGAATATGGAAGTAAAATTTTTGGAAAATTTTATAAAAGAAAAGGGAGAGGAGTGTATTCCTCTTGTTTATATGACTATTACTAATAATACTGCTGCAGGACAACCTGTTTCTATGAAAAATCTTAAAGAAGTGGGCAAGTTAACTTCTAAATATGAAATTCCTCTTTTCTTTGATGCATGTCGTTTTGCTGAAAATGCAATTTTCATTAAGAATTATGAGGAAGGTTATCATAATTCAACTATTCCCGAAATCGTTAAAGAAATGCTTTCATATGCTGATGGTTTCACCATAAGTTTTAAGAAAGATGGTTTAGCAAATATGGGTGGTGGTTTATTTTTTAGAGATAGGGGCGTTTTCCATAAAAAATTTTCATTTAAACGAGACATAGGAATTAGGCTGAAGGAAAAGCAAATTCTTACATTTGGAAATGATAGTTATGGCGGATTATCTGGCAGAGATATAATGGCTCTTACAGTTGGTTTGTATGAAGTGGTCAAGGAGAGCTATTTAAATGAAAGAATTAGGCAGGTAAGAGATTTTGCTCGAAAATTAGCAAAAAATGGTGTACCTGTGATCCTTCCCCCGGGTGGTCATGCTGTATATCTTAATATGGATAAATTTTTTGAAGGTACAGATATGAAGATAGAAGATTTTGGTGGAGTTGGATTGACTATAGAACTAATACGACATTATGGGATACGTGCTGCTGAACTTGGACCATTTGCGTTTGAATGGGACAATAAAACTACACAAGAAAGAAAGGGGGTTTTAAATTTAGTACGTTTTGCATTACCTCGAAATGCTTATGATTCAAGCCATATTGATTATGCTGTAGCAGCAATAACAGAACTATATAAAAATCGAGATCAAATTCCAAAAGTTAAGATTTCACGAGGATCAAAATTACGGTTACGACATTTTCAATCAGGACTTCAACCAATTTATAGAACTTGAAATTAAATCAAATAAATATAATTCTATTGTATACATAATTTCATTTATCTTATATCTTCTATTCACTGTATAATAAAAGTTGGATATTTGTTCCCATATTTAGAACGTACAAATCTTTATATTTATTAAATTTTAAATAAAGAAAAATTGATTTTATTATTATGAATACTACCGAACATTCCTTGATGGTTTGGATCATCTCTATTGTAATTGTAATTTTAGTAGCCTTTACAGTAAGTACACTTGTTAATTATTTTCGTCATAAAAAGAAAGCTGCTTTTTATCTGTCTTTGAATTACATCGCTTTTGCTATTGCCATGGTTTTATTACTTATCGGACATGTCGATGCTGTAATGAATGGAATCACTACAGCTTTTTACAATGATACAAGTATGATAGGTAAATTCTTTATAGTAGCGGGAATCCTCTTCATATTACTCTTTCATGGACAATTTGTTGAAGTGAATAAATCTTGGAAATATGTGCGAATTATTCTTGGTATTGCCCTGATGATTTGGATTCTATTACCAACTAATTATACTTTTGGAGGGCGTACTACAGTAATTATGACTTACATGTTAATGGCATTGTATGGTCTAGTTATTAATCTTTTCTTAGCAGTAAGCTTCTTTAAAATGGGAAAGCGCACAGAAGGAAGAAAAACTGAATTGTACTCCCTCGGCATAGGAGCCCTTGCTTTTTTAATATATTACTTTTTAATGACGATATATGGTATGACGCAATCATTCTTGATAATGATTATCACTCAAATCGATCTATTTATTGCACTTTTTATGTATTTTATTGGAATTTACTTACCTAAATTAAGCTCGAAATAAATTATAGAAGTAGAGCCAAATGCTTAAAATAAAATTTTCTTTTTTTTTTCCTACATAAAAGCGTTCAATTATATAGAGTTTAAAAAGAGAAAAAGTAAGTTAAATTTGATTCTATCTATTTAAAATGTTTTTATAATGATAGATAAATGCTACTAAATAGGCAACTGTTTTAGGTATCATAAATAAACCAGTTAAAGGAATTATCGCGACTAGCAACAACGTTATAGTATAAGAAATATAAGAGACAATAAACCAAATTGATGCTTTATAGTTCGCTTTGTCTACTTCAGATCCAATATTAGAGGGGTTTTTAAGTTCCGCTTTTGATGATTTAAACAACAAAAGTACAGAAATAATACCAATTATATAAATTGGAATTGCCGTAATAATTCGAAAATCAAAACCAAAATCTACAGTTGCATTCCCCTCAAACCATCTATTATATGGAAGAAGCATCAATACTACTCTTAAAATGAAAGCTAAATATAGTATTACTAAATAAAGCTTAATTTTTGAGTGAGTCGAATACTTAACTCCGTAAATCTCAGCCCAAGCATGGAAAATTGCTATGTAAAAGTATGTCATTGTAAGACCAGAAATAACATAACCAGAGCCAATAGTCATATTAGTAAAGAATTCATCAGGTCCTAATCCCGTAAAGAAGATATAAATACGAAATCCGAGATGAAATAGATCTCCAAAACCAAGTAAAAAATAGGCTAGAAATATCCATTTCCAGTATCCTGGTTTACTTTTAAACAGTCCTTCCTTCGAATTTTTCACTATTACTTTAATTAGAAATATCCAAATTATAATTAAATAGGCTAATATAAACACGATTGACTCTAAATTATCTTGAACTTGCATTGAAGAAACTCCAATTTCCTAATTAATCTATATTGTATAAAATAAGTATCTTTGATGTAAATATATTGAATTTTATATTAAATTTATCTAATTTTTAATCAATACGTGTCTTAGGAACTCTATGATTCCTAAATTATATTTAGATCAGTAATTCTATTTTAAATATAAGATTTAATTTAAAAATATTAGTTTGTTATATTTTTTAAATTAGCTGTTATAATGATTTTGATTATCTAATTACCCCACTGATAAGGAACTTATTATATCGCTAATCTGTAATATAAATGAAAATAGAAGATCAAAAAAACCTTTTATATTTCCAATGTTCTTAACCTTTGAGATATATTTTTTCTCCTAAGGATCTTCATAAAATCATCTTCTCGTTGTTTTAATCTACTTAAAAACGTATCAAGCTTATCAAAATTATTAAACCAAAATTCTTCCCCGCCTACTATTATCTTAACACCTTTTTTATCCGTATTTAAGATGGCATATATTCCACCAATTTCAGAATCATGCTTGATAAATGTTTTTTCGCCATTCAAATTCCCGGTTTTTTCATTCCCTTTTTTTGCCCAAAATTGATTCTTTAACAAATAACTTCTATACATACTCATCTCACACACAACCTCATTTTATATAATATTTTCATAGAGTCATCAAGATATAGTTACTAATGACTCATAGAGTAGTATCCAAGTAATATATACTGCCATTCAATTATAGAATGCAGTGTCATGCATATTATATCCCAGTATTACATTTTGATTTACAACCAAGGGACTAATATTCAAATATTACTTGATCTACTATAAACAAAAAATCGAATAATTCATATATAAATATCAAAGTAAACGAAATAAGACTAATTACTAAAAAAAAATTACTAAGGGTTATCTCCCAATAATTTCCATTGCAAGTTTGTAATATGGGAACGATATAAGTTTGAAAAAAATTGTTTTAAAAAGCCAAAAAAATTAGACATATATATCCTTAAAATTGTTTTAGGAATAAAGGGAGGTTTTACGTTAAATTATGTCGGAATGTGGTTTTTATATTAATACATTTGATGAATTTATTAAAACTAATAATAACGAAAATGAAAAAGCCCTTTGGAAGATGAAGGCAATCGTAGAATTAATGAAGCTTACAAAAGAAAACGATCAAGATGATTTATGCGAAAATGGACTTCGAATGATAATGCTGCTTCATAACAATTTTGTAATATACCCATTTGACATTAATACTAGCTGTGTTTCGAAAGAAACTATAGTTAATGATAATGAATTTGTCTCAATATTAAAGAGTGAATTCATATAAGAATTCAATTAATTTAGAGAGAGTTATGTAAATCCCTTCTCAAATTCCCAGACTGAATCCTGAATTGTGTGAAGATTTAAGACTACTTTTCCCGATTTTATCTTTTCCATTTCATCAGCATCAAACATTGCTTTTCCAATTGCTAATGCTCTGTCATGAGTTTCATCAACGATAACAATAATATCGTTCTTTTTAATAAGTGGATCAATTTGTGTTATTCCAGGCCTCATAACGTCTGCTCCATTTGCTACATAACGTATTGCCCCCATGTCTACAATTATCTTTTTAAGATCCACTTTCCTATCCAAAAGAAGAGTTAGAACCGGAATATAGCCATGCTTAGATTTCCAAAGCTTTAGCACGTTATTTATAGCATACAAAGTATCTCCTGCATCAGTTTGAATAACTTCGATTTGAGCTTTTTTAGGAAATATCTGGTTTATGAATGTTTGATTGTATTGCTTTTGAATGTCTTCTTTAAGCTCTCGAATTTGAGATTTTTGTATAAAATGACGTTGTTTAATATGCATATGCATTAACTAAATAATCATTATGGAATAAAAACCTTTTAATTCAATATTGTGCAAATTAGATTTGATCCATGAAAAAGGTATATACATCTGCAGTCGTGATCATTCCTCCTAAAGAAATTTCCTCCCCCATCCAGGAAATAAGAATAAAGTATGATCGGCAGTTTAATAAATGGATGCCTCATATAACTCTTTTATATCCATTTAGGCCCGAAGACGAGTATAATCTCATCATGGAGGATTATGTAAAGATCTGTAAAAAAATACCCTCTTTTAGGATAACCCTAAAAAAATTCAAGTATTTTGAACATCGAAAGCAAAATTATACCGTTTGGATCGAACCTGAACCATCAGAATTAATTATAAACTTTCAAAATTCACTTTTAAAATTAGATCCTGAGTGCAACGATGTAAATCTTCATAAACTTGGATTTGTACCACATCTGAGTGTAGGACAAGTCTTTGGAAAACAGCAAACTTTATCACTTTTGGAAGAATTAAACCAAAATTGGATTGAAGTGAATTTTTTACTAGAGAATATATGCTTTATTGCCCGTGAACCACAGAAACATTCAAGATTCGAAGTTAAAAAACAAATTTGTTTAGCAAGGGTAATATAATAATAAT
>Ga0180438_10006278_pt1 | contig 16117 bp, 15 predicted proteins | sample SS_ome_12_FD_132455 | JGI IMG/M metagenome (GOLD analysis project Ga0180438, IMG submission 132455) | Hypersaline lake sediment archaeal communities from the Salton Sea, California, USA - SS_3_D_2 metaG | ecosystem: Environmental > Aquatic > Non-marine Saline and Alkaline > Hypersaline >...
CGGACTGGACCTTTGACCGCGAGGCAATTCACGTCCGCCAACGACGAGCATGACCAAAGTCTTTCTCGACACCAACGTCCTCGTCTACGCGAACGATAGTCGCGACAAGCCGAAGCAGTCGATTGCCATCGAGCTGGTGACCGGCTACATCGAGAAGCAGACCGGCGTCGTCTCGACGCAAGTCTTGCAGGAATACGCTGTCGTGGCCGTCACCAAGCTCGGGCAGGATTTTGACGTGGTGCTCCGGCAATTGGCGCTGCTGGAGTCTCTTGAAGTCGTGCTGATCACGCCGGAGCTGGTCCGTCGCGGTCTGGAGATTCAGGCCCGGCACCGGGTCAACTACTGGGATGCCGCGATCATCGCCGCGGCGGAGCACGCCAGGTGCAGGGTGCTTTGGTCGGAAGATTTCGGCGAGGGAGCACTTTACGGTACGATACGTGTGGAAAACCCATTCAGCTAATTCATTCAAAGTCGCGTTGCAATCACGCCGAACCGGGACGGGGACTACGTGGCAGCATGGCGAACGAGATCATTTCTTACCTTGAAATGTGCCAACGTGAAGGTGTAAGCCTTCAGAGAGGCATGAACTTCGGGCTTGGCGGCAGTCATTCGGTTGTCCTGATGTCGTTGCGACCGAATGCACCGTACGAGGATGAGTTGCAGGAGGGCGGGACCGTACTTATCTACGAGGGCCACGACGAAGCGCGAAGTTCTCGAGTGCCCGATCCTAAGCGAGTCGACCAGCCCGAATGCTCTCCTTCTGGCGCGCTGACGCAAAATGGCCTTTTCTCCCGCACTGCGCAAGAAGCTAAAGCCAAGTTACGACCTCCTGAGCGCGTTCGAGTGTACGAGAAGTTGCGACAAGGAATCTGGTCGTACAATGGAGTCTTTCACCTTGTCGACGCGTGGCAGCAAGAGAGCAATGGACGACAGGTGTTTAAGTTCAAGCTCGTCGCTGTGGAAGACGAAGAGGATTTCAGTTTGCCCGTACGTCCCGATGCAGCGCGCAGGCGTGTCATTCCCACACAGGTGAAACTGGAAGTCTGGAAACGAGACGGGGGCCGATGTGTGATCTGCGGCGCTGCGGACGAGCTGCACTTCGATCACGTCGTCCCTTACTCAAAAGGTGGCACGTCACTCGTAGCGGAGAATGTGCAACTATTGTGCGCGCGCCACAACATCGAGAAGCGCGACCGGATTCAGTAACGCGGGTTGCCACGGGCGACTGGGACGTTTGCGGTCAGAGCTTGAACAGTGAATAGTCGTTGCGGCGGGTTGGTCGCGGAGACCCTGAAGGGATCGCGAGCCCCTTGCGGATCGAATTTGCCGGGGCCTTGTACCACGTCATCTCGCCGGGCAACGAGCACCGCCCCCTCGTGCGGGACGAGCGCGATCGGGCCAAACGCCTCTACTGACTCCAGCGGACCGTCAAGACGTACGGCTGGCGACTGCACGCCTTAGCGCTCTTGACCAATCACGAACACCTCTTCGTGGTGAGACCCGGGGCAAACCTCTCGACAGCTATGCAGTTGCAGGCAAAGCTGGAATAGTTGTTATTCACTATTCAAGCTCTGACGCCACGGTCTCCCTCCAGTCTCCCGGTCTCCCAACAAGTCCTCTTCGGACAATAGCTTATGGTGCAATCGCCCTGGCAGGTTCAGGAGGTGTTTCCCATGGCTGACCGTCAGGGCCGTTGTCTATCACAGGCAGCGCTGATATCCTCAGCCTTGCACAGCCCATGGGGATTAAGGTTATTTCTTCAACAGGTTCATTTGATTTCACCGGGCTTTCTGAAAGAAGCCCAACCAGATCCAGTTCATCTTTTTGCCAGCCGGGAATCCTGCGCCCTTTTGCTTTGATTTCAATCGGCGCTTCTGCGTTTCTCCAAGGAATGTTATCTGAGGGCCAGCTTTTCTCTATTATTTCAAATGATGCTTCAGGCCTTTTCTTGTCCAGCACCAGGCCGTAGTTCCACGGTGTTGTCGGGAAGATATCCCAAGCCGGCCATGCCTCGACTACTTCCTTGGGCATGTCTTCTCGATACCACGAGCGGGGCAGGAATTCCAAGGCCGTTCCGTCGACAGGCACGTATTTCTCGGAGATTCTCAGGGAGTAAGTGAGAGGCCCACGGTCGATCGAAATGCTGTTTCCGTTCTTGACCCATGTCCTTACGTTCACCTGCATCGGCAATTCAAGTTTAATGATGTCACCATGCTGCCATTGGCGGTCGATCCGAAGATATGACTGAGGTTCCGCTTGCACCTTGACCGGCTGGTCGTTAACGGTAAGCCGGGCTTTGTCGCACCAGTTAGGCATCCGGAGATACAGGGGAAATTTCAGCGACTGGGGTAATGAAACAGAAAGCACGATGTTCTCGTCGAACGGATAGTGTGTGTTTTCTGTAATGGTTACCTCGGTGCCGTCACCAACTTTCGCGGTTACCTTCGAGTCCGAGTAAAAAATGAGTGCCAGACCGTTATCGGGTGTCGCCATCCATAGATGCTCCGCGTAATAGGGCCAGCCTTGCCCCATATTGAGCTGGCAGCAACGGTGTCCGTGGGGGTTCATCAAGAACTTAGCACCTTTGTTTGAGATTCCCGGATGCTTATTCTTATGGTCGGAAATGATCAGGTTGGGTGCGGTCAGATAGCGAAGCGCCCTGAAGTCGGCCGTCGTTGCGGCGGGAAGCGAGTTAAACGCGACGTCCTCACAGCGGTCAGCCCACCGGAGATCGCCGGTGATCTTCAGGATCGCTTCAGAGGAATGCATCATTTCGACGATTCCGCAGGTTTCGACAGCCTGGCGAGCACTGCAAAAACCCGGTCGACAGTCCTCGTCGCCGCCGAACATTCCGCCCGGCACCTGACCGTAGAGTCCCCATACCGTCTGGTAGTTTCGTTCCGAGGCTCTCAGATGCTGCAGATTCCTTGACTGCAAGTAATAGGTTGCCGGCCCGCGTAGGGCCTGTGTGATATTGACGTTATGCCAGTTCGGTACGCCCTCTGTCCAGTTGGCTGTGTTGCGGTGAACTTTAGTTGCCAGGTCCAAAAGTCTCTTGTCCCCCGTACGGTTATAGAGCCAATAAACGCTGGCGAGATTGTCACCACCACGCATGTACTGCCAGAATGGCGGAAAGAAATCCTCATCAGGAACACTGAGTTCCCAGTCAAAGTATTTCGTCATCAAGCGGATAACACGTTCGTCGCCGGAATATTCGTAGTACGATTGGAGAGCATTCAGCATGGGCATGTTAGGCCACAGGTCCGGCTTACCGGGGCTGTGTCGGCGTGGGGAGCTGAGATTAGCCCTCGGCCCGAACCATCCGTCCTCCCGCTGGCTTGCGATGACACCGTTGATCCACTCTTTGGCCTCATCGATCATTTCCTGATCGCCTAATACGTAGGCCAGATCCCCGAAGCCCTTCAACCAATACGGGACTTCCTCCCAGAATTTTTCGCCTTCACCTTTCGGGCTGAGCCATGGATTGTTTTCTTTTACGAGAAATCGACTGAGCTCGGTAAGATGCCCGAAGAAGCCGTCTGCTTCCAGCTCGAGCTGTTTACGCAGCCATCCTTGCGGCTCAATCGAACCGATCGGCAGTTTGATGAGGGCACTCTGAAGCAGAGGCTCCCGATTGCCAACGTAGAAATCGTTCTTCCGACCAGTATCCGGCCGCGTAATCGCGTCTATTGTTTCCGCGCTGGCCAAACCAGACGTGATTAGAATACGAATTGTCATACTCCAAATGGTCGCGAATTCTCGTTTCCAGCTCATCTCGCATCCTTCTGTGTTAATGGGTCTTCGCCAGAATCGGTGGGTGAACTGAGAACGTCTTGGTGAGTTGGCGCTTGGGTTCTTGGGGGATGGCAGGGCAAATGAAGGGTGTGGTGAAAAGGGCCCCGGCAGCGTGGACGTGAACTGCCAGCGCCCCAGCGGGGCCATTCACGCCGCCGATTCCGACCAACTTCTTGCGCGTATGCAATCAAGGGCCGCTTACGCCGTGGGATGCGCCCAGGGCGCTCGGTAGGGCCGGGCCAGCAGGCGGTTGGCTTCTTCGTCGGCGACGATGCGGCCGGTTTCGGGGTCCCATTCGAGGGTGCGGCCGAGCTGGCAGGAAAGGTTGGCCAGGATGCAGGCGGTGGTGGAGATGTAGCCCTCTTCGATGTCGGCGATCGGCTTGCCGCGGGTGCGGATCGCTTCGAGGAAGTCGAGCATGTGGTAGCGGACGGCCGGGGCGACATGCTTCTCCAGCCGCTTTTCGGTCTGGTCCTCGGGGTATTGCTCCAGCTCGTAGGTCACGTCGCGATGGACCGGCTCGCCGCCGCCCCGCGGCGTGAAGTCGTATTTGTGCACGCTCACCTTGAGCGTCCCCTTCTCGCCGTAGAAGGTGGCGCCCCAGGGATATTCCGGGTCGGGTGTGTCGCCCCAGGTGCGGTGCTGCCAGACGATGCTGAGGTCGTCGCCGGGATAGTCGAACGTCGCGGTCTGCGTGTCGGAGATGTTCGCCTTGCTCTCTTTGTCGACGAAAATCCCGCCGGACGATCCCACCCGCCGCGGCCAGCCCAGGTCCATCATCCAGCGGACCATGTCGAGCATGTGGATGCACATGTCGCCGATGATGCCGTTGGAGTATTCCATGAACGACCGCCAGCGGCCCGGATGGGCCAGCGAGTTGTACGGCCGCATCGGCGCCGGGCCGGTCCACATTTCCCAGTCGAGATAGTCGGGCGGGTTTTCGTCGGGCGGATTGGTCCTCGCCCGCATGTGATAGTAGCAGTAGATCTCCACCAGTCCCACGTGTCCGAGCTTGCCGGGACGGATGATTTCGTCGCGTGCCTCGGCGACGTGGGGGGTGCTGCGGCGCTGCGTGCCCATTTGCACCACGCGCTTGTCCTTCCTGGCGGCGGCGAGCATCGCCTGGCCCTCGGCGACGTCGACGCTGATCGGCTTCTGCACGTAGACGTCGGCGCCGGCCTCGACGGCGGCGATCATCGCCAGGGCGTGCCAGTGGTCGGGCGTGGCGATGAGCACTACGTCGAGGTCCTTTTCGGCGAGCATCTTGCGATAGTCGCCGTAGGTGCGGGGCGTCTTCTTCGAGGCCTGGCGGCCGGCCACGATCTCGGCCGCCTCGGCGAGCATGTTGCGATCCACGTCGCAGAGCGAGACGACCTCGACCGGTGCGACCTGGATCAGCCGCAAGAGGTCGATCTTGCCGTACCAGCCGCAGCCGATCAGCCCGACCCGCTTCGGTTTGTCATCTGCAAAAGCCGCGGCATAGCCGCCCAAGGCCGACAGCCCCAGCCCGGCCGCAGTCGTAGCGCGAAAGAAATGGCGACGATCCATGGCGTATCTCCTCGGCCAGAAGTGAGTTTCACCCTCCAAGACTTCCCCGAGTATATCCGGCCGCGAAGCGGTTGGCGAGCGGCAGGCGAAAGACTTGGCGAGACCGCCTCGGTCAGTCAGGCGAGTGCCGCCGGTCTCTCCGCGCCAGAAGTCTCACCGTGCGGAGCGTGCGGCAGAGCATTCGCCCCCAGAACGGTCTCGGGTGAATCAAGCAGAAGTGCTTGCACTTGAGCTGCTGGAGGCGGCGGGCAAAATCCGCCTCGGGGTCTCCGGCGTCAAGCGGCGCCTTGAAGTAATCCGGCACGTAATAGCCCAGCCCCGTATAGCTGCTCGCTCCGGAGCGACTGTGGGCGGTGTAGAAATCGCGGAACGCCTTCAGCGAGGTGACGATCCCGTGTTTCTCGGGCTCGACGTGCCAGGGCGCCCCGGGTTCCATCTCGATGGACATGGTGCGGACGCGGACCTTCCGGCCGTGCCGCCGCTGGATCTCGTCGCGCAGGCGGATCGTGTCCCGCAGGCTTTCTTCGTTCTCGCCGGGGATGCCGCAACTGAAGAACACTTCCGCCTGAATGCCGCGCCGCACGGCGTGGTCCAGCATCTCGTGCAGTTGGTCGTTGGAGTAGAAGTATCCTTTGTTCCTGCGTCTGACCTCCTCGTTGCCCGACTCGGGCGAGACCGCCAGCACTCGAAAGTCCTCGGCCACCGTCTCGGCAAACGCGTCGATGAATTCGCCGCAGGCGAGGCCGGTCGCCTCGTGCATCCAGCCTACTTTCTTGGCAAGGCCTTCCTCGCGGAGGCGACGAAACAGCTCGACGAAATAGTCCTGTCCTTGCGGCTGGGGCGTGGGATCGAAGACCGAGTACATCGCCTCATAGCCGTAATCGATCGCCCGCCGCACATCGGCCAATACGGCGTCGTGGCTCCGCCGGGCGACTCGGTCGCGGCAGGAGATCTTCTTTTGCGATTCGAACGAGCCTGCGCACCATGTGCAGTTCAACGGGCATCCCCGCCCCAGCGTGAGCGGAAAAAGCTTGCGGCCGATGCCGACCCGCCTGAAATTCGACTCCTTCGAGATGTGCTTCACAACGACGAACGGGAACGTGACGTAATCGACGTAGGCCCGATAGTTGCAAAGCAGCTCCATGTTCGAGAAGCAAAGACGGTCGAGCATTTCCGCCGTGCCGCAGTAGCTTACGCCGTTCTGGACCACTTCGCCCCGGGCATTCCTCCACGTCAGGTTGGGCACATCGCCAAGCTCCCTCGTGCCCGCCTTCAATCGCAAGGTCAGCTCCAAGAGTGGCACCTCGGCGTCGCCGCAAATTACGCCGTCCACACAGTCGTAGTCCCGCACCAGTTCGTCATGGAAGAAGCTGGCCGTAAAGCCTCCGAGGGCGATGTACGCCTGCGGCCGCACAGCCCGAATGCGACGGCAGGTCTCGATCACGTCGTAGGCCTGCTGGTGCCAGTGGAGCGAGAGCGCGACCAGCGGCGCGTCGACGGTCGCGAGCGTATCCTCGAGCCGCCACGAACGGTCATTCATCCACTCGACGCCCTGGTGCAGGATCCGGGCGCGGCACCCGCCGGTTTCCAGGTGATCGGCCAGGCCGAGCATGCCGACCGGCATGTAGTTCACCCATGTGAAGTGCCCGATGGGCTTGTAGTAGTTGTCGAACTTGGGCGTATGAACGAGAAGGCAGTCGAGCTGGACCATGGTCTTCCCTTCGCAAGCCCCCGCCGGTCGGGGGTAAAAGCCCTGGAGAACCACTGCGCAAAGTCTACTGCATTCTCCGCGCCGCGCCGTCCGTCGGGAGCAAAGTCTTGGCCGCGCGAAGCCGCCGAACCCGCTTTGCGAGGGCCCCTGGTCTAGGGAGCCCCCTCTCGGCTCGTATCTCGCCCGGCCCGAGGCCGCCGACTCGCTCGAAGACGTGGCGGCGACACCGAAGGAGGTCATCCTTTTCTGCCGCGTCGTTTGCCGTCTTGGGCCAGTGATTTTCGGTTTTGCGAAATCGGGCCGGTATTTTCCGTGATTTTGTTGACAAGCAACGGCCGCATTGATATGGAAGCGGGTGGATTGACTTTTGTTTCGGCGGGGGCGAAACATGGGAGGACAACGCGATGTCTGGTAAGAACTGGATTGTTGGATTGGCGGCGCTCACGGTGCTGGTTTGCGCTGGAGTTGCAGAAGCGGGAGTATACGAACAGCCACTTGACACGATCGACGGCAAGTACAGTAACCGACCGTATTCGGCAGCCGATAATCACCAGGTGGTCGCCGACCAATTCATGCTTCCAACCTTTGGCGAGATCTCGACCGTCCGCTGGTACGGGTTCTACGAGACGGAATTCGATCCGGGCGTGTCCGTTGACTTCACGATCAGCTTCTTTGCCGACAATTCGGGATTGCCGGCGTTGGATCCGACGTATGACGAGACCGTGTCGGCTCAGGTGCTGCCGAACATGGGCCCCAGCTTCCTGGGTACGGAGATCTACGAGTTCGAGGCCGCGATTCCGATTATGTCCGTTTCTGCCGGTCAGACGATGTGGCTTTCCGTCGCGGAAGCCGACCTTGGAACCCCGCCCGAATTTCCTACCCAGTGGTTGTGGAGCCATAGCACCGTCGGCGAGCCTGGACTGGCCTATCGCGTTTCTCCCGAAGAGGCATGGAACCCCGATTTGGGCAGTCTGGCGTTTTCGCTCCAGTATGCTATTCCCGAACCCTCCGCCTTTCTCACCTGGGGCGGGCTCGTCGGACTGGGACTGATCGGCGGCTGGCGGCGACGGCGACGCTGCGGGCTGTGAAGCAGCGGCTAGACCGTCTGCGCTCTCCTGACGCCGAGCGCACGACTGCCCAGTTTGCGGAAGTCTCCGCAGGGATGCGATGACTACAGGTACCATCCGGCCGTGGGGGAGCCGCTGGGGTGCCTCTTCGGCTGATCGTGCCTGAATTGCCGTATCCCGATCGCCGAACAGAAAAGAGAATCTGTCCAGAGCAGTCTTCGGCAGACGCGGCGGTCACTCGCTGCCTGCTACCCGGCTATTCAGTCCGGTAGTAGTAGCCGCCTACCCGGTGGCGGCTTGCGCTGCCCGCCGTCGCCGCAGCGTCACCAACCCTATGACGCTCAAGCCGGTCCAGACGAGGAGTGTGGAAGGTTCGGGGACGTTGGTGGTCAACTGGAAGTTGTCCCAGTAGGCGGAGCCGTGGTCGTAGTCTTCGTTATTGCCGCGAGGGCGGTCCCCGATGTGGAAGGGGTCCCGGTTTTGGCTTAGAAACCCCGCCCCGGCTGTCTGGAGCACATTGTCCACGTAGATGTCGAAGTAGCCGGCGGCGGGGAAGACGTCGTATTGCATCGAATACCACTGATCCGTGTTCAACTCCATAATCAGGACGTTGGAGGCGCTTGAGGATGTGCCTGCCCGGTACTTGAAGTCATCGCCGTAGTCGATCACGGTATGAACGCGGGAGTCGACGTAGACGAAGAACCAGTGGTTGTTGGTGTTCGGGATCTTGAAGTCGAACTCAACGCGGTACGGGAGCGTCTGGTCCCAGTCGTCCAGAACGGGGAACGAGCTCTTGTCAGGATAGCCCCAGGCGTAGCCCGACCCTTGAGAATTCATGTACAACGTGTTCGACTGGATGTCCATCGAACCATTGGAGGTCGAAATCGTCCATCCGGTGGGCGTACTGCCGTTCGACCCGGTGAAATCCTCGGTCCAGATTCCGGCCAGGGCCGGTGAAGCCTGGGCAACAATCGCAAGGACGAGCACCTGGCGCACCATGGCATCCCTCCTTCGCTGCTGGTTCGCGAGGCCCGCGAAACGCTCTCTGCGGCGATAGCCGTCAACGGATGTTGGGAGGGGCTGCCGTCGGCAACACCCTCCCCACTATATTCCGCCGGCCACGTGGCAATCCTGACAGAAGTGCTGAAAAATCAACTCTCAGGAGGGGATTCTCCCCTCTCTGGAAGGCACACTCTCGGGTGATCTCTTCGCCGCGGCTCCCCCGATCGGACGCAATGAGTGTGCCGGAACCTGCGGCAGATCCGTCTCCCCCACTCCCGCAGGGCAAGGGTGGCTGAAGGGATTTGAACCCTCGACTTCTGGATCCACAATCCAGTGCTCTAACCAACTGAGCTACAGCCACCGTGTCATCTAAGGCGTTATGGCATAATGGCTTAGATGCTGTGAAAATGGGCAAGTTTGGGCGAAAACGGCCGTTTTGTCCTTGATTCTGTCCCTGGAATGACCTAGTGTTGAAATGGGAAGACTGGTCAATCTAGGTGAGGTGCAGAACATGCGACAACCTAAGCCGTATCACAAGCACATTGGCAAGGGAAAGAACGCTAAGGGCCGCGGATGGTACGCCAACATCGGCCCCAACGGTCGCCCCGTCCGGCTGGCAACCGAAGAAGAAGGCGAAACCGTTGCCTGGAACAAGTATCACTCACTCATGGCGGGGCGTCAACCTATCAAGGTTGACTGTCGGGTGGTCGATCTGTTCGCCCGGTTCCTGGAATACCACAAGTTGCGGTCGGCCGACGCTACGGTTGACTTCTACGCCAACGCCCTGCATTCGTTCGGCGAGTTTGTTGGCAACCTGCGGGTTTGTGATCTGACACCCCAGCATATCGACGAATGGATTGAACGGTGCCATTGGACGGTCAAACGGACGGGGAAGCCCACAAGCAACAACTACCGCCGAAACCTGATTCGGGCCGTCAAGGCTGCCTTCCGGTGGGGCCAGAGGAAACAGAAGATTCCGAACCCGGTAGCCGACTATGAATTGCCGCCCGCCCGGCCGCGGGATACGTATCTGACCCCCGCGCAGTCTGAGAACCTGTTTGCGGAAGTCGCCAGGTCGAGGGACCGGGGCGCGTTGCTGGATATGGTGACGATCTTGCGGGAAACCGGCTGCCGGCCGGGGGAAGCCCGGCGGGTAGAAGCCCGCCACCTGGACCGGGAGGGCCGGAGGTGGGTATTCGAGCGGGAAGAGTCCAAGGGGAAGCGGTCAAAGCGTATCGTCAAGCTGACCGATACCGCCTTTGAGCTATGTTGCCGGCTGGCGCTGAAGCATCCTGAAGGCCCCCTATTTCGGATGCGAAACGGGAAGCCTTGGAACCGCCACACGCTCGGATACCGGCTCTACCGGCTATCGAAGAAATTGGGGTTCAAGGTTACCCCGTACACAATCCGCCATGCTTGGGCAACGGACGCAATCGCGCGGGGCGCCAGCCTTCAGGCAATAGCGCTTTTCCTAGGTCATTCATCGCTTCGGATGCTGACCGAAGTCTATCAGCACGTTGACCGGCGCGACGACTTCCTAGAAGCCGAATTCCGCAAGGCGGTAGGGCAGTAGCTTAGCACCAGGGCCATCGGCGGGTGGCCTTGCTGCGCAGATACAAATCAAGGTCTTCCGGCGCAATCCGAATCGTTCCCCGGCCCACTCCCACGCGCTGGCAGCGTAGAAGTCCCTTATCCACAAGATCATAGACAACGCGGGCCGACACATTCAGCCGCTCGGCTGTATCCTTCACGGTCAAGTAGCCTTGACTCTCACCGGCCGCAAGCCACTTGTCCACTGCGGACCGACGGAACCGCAACAGCCGGCCCCGTCGAATCACGGGGAACCCGTGCCGACGAATCAACTTGCGGAGTTGATCGGCGTCGATGCTGAGGTAATCGGCTACCTCATTCGGTGTTAGTAGCGGGGTGTCAATCATGGATAGTCTTAATGAACGCTCAAAATAAAACGGTCCTTCTTTATCGATTCGATCACAAATGCACAGTCGGCCTCGCCCCGAACCAGGGAAGCGGTAATCAGAGTCTCCAGAGTCTCACCAGGGATGGTGCCGATCTTGGCAACGGTAGTCTGTGAATCGAGACACTGGCGAACAAATTTGCATGCCGTCTTGTATGTGCGCGCCAGAATCATACCGCGATGGCCGTCTCCTTCCAGGAATTGTACTTGGCCTCGCCGTGTGAACATGTACATTTGTTTTCTCCAAGGGTGCGGTTGTAGGCTGTCCAGGTAGCCTTTTCTATATAGGTAGGGATCAAAACAGGCCCAACGGTTCAAAGATTCTGCCGGAATTCCCGCAAGCGCGTGCAAACAGCGCAAAAGAGAAGCCCGCTGGTTGCGTCAGAGCAACCCGCGGGCTTCATGGTGTTAAATCGTCACAACCTATCCAATCGTCACAATCGATTGAACCCGGGCCTCTCGGTAAACCTCACTGAATTCATCGAAGACCACGCGAAGCCCGGGGAGTGATCAAGGCTCCTGAAGCAAGGCCGGGACATCGAAGGCGTTTACGGGCTGATATTCGAGCGGGTTCGGCCGGGAATCGAAGCCGAGATAGCCGAGAAGGAAGCCGCCCTAGACCGGATGCTTGAAGACTTTCGCGGCCTTTCCCCGAAGCTGAAGGAACGGGCCAACAGGCAAATGGAAACGCTCCAAGCCGAGGTAGACGACCTTCGCCGGAAAGTCGAAGACCTACGGATTCCCTGGGGCAATCTCACGGCGGAATTGTTGGCCCGCAAGGTTGCCTTGGCCAACGCGATGAAGAGCCTGCGCAAGGACGGCGACGGCCGGCAGAAGACAGAAGCCTTGCGGGCCGTAATTGCCGAAATTCGTTGCCACTTCCGCCATACCGTGCTCAATGGGCAAAAGCGCACCGGGCAGAACGGCAAGCAGCACAACGGCAAATCCTTCCTGGAAAAGGTCGAAATCGTCCCAGTCGCCGGGAACGTTTACATGTCCTTCATGGACGGGAACAGGCCGGGGCCTGTTCCCACGAGTGAAGGGCGTATAAACGTGCTGCAAGCAGCACTAACACGGCGGTATGAGCGGCAGGAAATCGCCTCATTTTGCCAATGTACTGCGCCGGGCGATCCCCCACAACACAGCCGACTTGAGGCGTGGAAGAAGCACGCGAACAGGAGCTAGTTCAGCTTGCTACAGCCGGCTGGGCCTTCCGCGACGCCGATAGGCAGGCCACCCGAGCACCATCCTGCTGGCGTTCCACGCAGGCATTCAAGTCTTCGACCCAACGGGATAACGCAGACTACTGAGACAGTTCATGGGTCATTGGGTCGCTAGCGTGCAGGCGGCCGGCGACTTCTGTGACGGTGAGCGGAGCCTTGTCCGCCCGGGCAAAGCAACATGTCGGACAGGGGACAGGGTGAGAAAGTCGGCAAAAGTCTTCTCGCCCTCCGTCGTCCTCTTCGGCAGCGATCGGTGGCTCCCACGCCGCCTAGATCGCCTAACCACCTGTCTGTGGGGTCCAGTGGGGCTTGGGATCAATAGAGGTCCCAAGATTGGATCGGATGGCGACGTGGGCCGCGGGAAAGGGCGATCTTGCTCGAACAAGGGCCCCCGTGACGGAGTAGAGAATTGCTGGTTCGGAGTGGACCGGCTCGTGCCCATGGCAGTTACCCGCCGTTTCGACGACCTTCTCGCCGCCACCCTCTCGATCACGCTTTTGGAGGGGTACGAAGAGACTGTCCGGTGGAATTCCTCCCCAAACAGATGTGTGCTGAGCTGCTACGCTTGACGAGGATATGGACGTATGTATATCATAGCATTTGTCCAAAGTCTGCCTAGTGCTGGAGGTGGCGGGACGTTGACGGAGGAAGCGGCTCCCTGTAAGCTACGACCGTAACTGACGCAAATGTCAAGACAGGAAGACCAGGAAATATGCGTTGCGGCTCTGCTTTAGAAGGACTTGATTGGGCAGGATGCTGACAATGTAGATCGGCGGTCTGGAGACCGCTTCGCGGGCGGCAATGGCTAAACACATCCACGAAATCCGGGACGCGATTCACGTCTTTGCTCGGCTTGATTCCGACGAGCGAAGGGTACTGGATTCCCGCCCCTTTCAGCGCCTTCGGCACATCCATCAACTGGCTCTGACCCACCTGATCTATCCGGGTGCTACTCACAAGAGGTTCGAGCACTCGCTTGGCGTCATGGAACTGGCAGAACGTGCCTTCCGAGTCATAACCGCCAAAGAGAACATCGACCCCAGAGTTCGCGATATCGTCCCTGAAGGTGACCAACTCCGGTACTGGTGCAGAGTTCTTCGGATGGCAGCCCTCTGCCATGACCTCGGTCATCTGCCGTTCTCGCACGCTGCCGAAGAAAGATTGCTACCGGAGGGACAGACTCACGAAAGCCTGACGGTCGATCTCATCAAGAGCGATGAGATGGCGAGCATCTGGCAGCGAGTAACGCCTCCTCTCCGCCCAGAGGACATCGCGAAACTGGCCGTTGGCCGGAAGAAACTCAAGGACCATACTTTTGACACATGGGAGAGAATCCTTTCCGAACTCATTGTTGGAGATGGCTTCGATGTTGATCGGATGGATTATTTGCTCCGCGATTCTCACCATGCCGGCGTCGTTTACGGTAAGTTTGACCACTATCGACTTATTGACACGTTGCGAATTCTTCCGGAAACGGATGACGAAGGAGCAGAGCCTACCTTAGGGATTGAATCCGGTGGACTCGACAGTGCAGCGGGCCTCCTTCTTGCCAGGTACTTCATGTATTCACAGGTCTATTTCCACCGAGTACGTCGAGCCTACGATTTTCACTTACAGGATTTCATGAGTGCGTGGCTCGGCGAAAACGGGCTGCCGACTGAGCTTAGCGAGTTTCTGAACCTTACGGATAATGAGGTGCTTGTGGAACTCAGGAAGGCGGCTGATGACGCTTCGCACGTCGGTCATGATCCAGCAGTCCGTATAGTCAAGCGGAAGCACTTCAAGGTTCTCTACGAGCGGAACCCCGATGATTCAGAGAAGAACCCGGAATGTGGGGCGGCAGTACATAAGGCTGCGTGCGAAAAATTCGGAGGGGACGTTGTTCGGCATGACCGCTACACACAGAAAGGGAGCGGAGTCGTGTTTCCCGTGAGGAACCGCGACGGAAGAATTGTCTCATCTTATGCCGCCTCGAACGTCCTCCAGAACGTGCCCCTTGTGAACATCGACTACGTGCTCGTGATTCCAGAGAAACAGACGGAAGCGAGTGCGTGGTTGAAACAAGAACGCGAGAGAATCATCGCCCCAGAAGGGGAGGAACAGTGATGAAAAGAATACAAAGAGCGGCGGTCATCGTCTCGCTGATCGAGGCGTTGAGAGCCAAAGATAGTTGGTGCGGCGAGACCAACATTCAGAAGGCGTGCTTCTTCTTACAAGAGCTTACTAGAGTCCCATTAGATTTGGAGTTTGTTCTTTACAAATATGGTCCTTACTCTTTCACCTTGACCGACGAACTGACTGGTATGCGTGCTGACTCGATACTTGCGTTGCGAGTTCGTGACCCTAAGTATGGTCCTTGCTATATCCCTGGTGCATTAGCTGACTCCATCCTAGAGCGGTATCCCAAGACAATTGGAAAGTCCGAGAGGAAAGTCGTGTTTGTTGCCGAACGGCTCGGAAACAAGGGAGTGGCTGACCTCGAACGAGTGGCGACCGCACTGTACGTCCGGAAAGGAATGGGTGCTGTCGGCGTAAAAGAGAGGGCAAACAGGATCAACCAGTTGAAGCCACACGTTTCGCTTCCCGATGCCCATGCGGCGGTTCGGGAGGTAGACAAGATGTTTGAGGACGCAGCGGAGCTTAGCGAATATTGACGAGGTGAAACGAGAGTGCGCCTACAGTTACGGCGGCTCTTGCTACGTCACCCCATCATCCATACACGACCAATTGTCGATCTTCTCTGTCCGCGCTGAATATAACCGTTGCTCGGCGCAGTCATTTGGACGGGCGCCCTACCGGAACAGTGGCAACCAAGTTTGACAAGGCCACGCTCGGTTCCGAAAATGTAGCTGAGTCCTGCCGCAGTCCGGCATCGGATAGTCGAGGATTTTGAACCCCAGAATTCAGAGTATCGATGACTATACCGCCGGTTCTTTCCCTTGACGATGTAACGCCCGACATCATTGAGAATCTCCGGGACGCATCGGTGAAGTATTGCGGTTACGATTACACTTGCGCGTTCGATGATCTGATTATATTGCCAGAGCGTGCCAAGACGATTGCTGGGTTCGTGGCTGGCGATGTCGCCGCTATTCATCTCGCTCAGTGCCTGCGGGAATGGCTGCTGAAGCCGTGGTCTTCGACCCGAAGTTTGACCAACGGACGGATGCAGGCGGTCGGGCAAGCCCTCGGGAGCATGCGCGCAGCCGTCGCCGCACTTCCGGCTTGTTTATCTCTTGAAGACGCAGACCGCGCGATGCTCGCGAGGATGGTCGAGATGTTCAAGCATCTGGACGACTGCGCTGGCGTCGGCCCCACCATCGCCAGCAAGATCCTTGCGCCGTTGCAGCCGGCGCTTTTCCCCATGTGGGACAACCCGATAGCCGATGCTTACGGCTTCGCTCTAAATGCAGCAGGATACCACCAATATCTAAACGTCACTCAGGCAATCGCCCGCAAGACACGGGGGTTCTGGCACTCGGATGTCCCGCTCGAACAGCATCTGAAACCAGAAAGTCGCCGCTGGACGGCACCGCTCGCGAAAGTCATTGATGAGTGGAACTGGATACGCATAACACGTAGGCATGCCTATCCATCTGTGGGGTGAACGTCACACAGACCTATCCAGAGCCGTGCAGCTCACAACCATGCCGATCGTCCTTCATCAGTCATCTCGTAGCCGTTCACGGGTCGGTGAATTGGTATAGGTGGATTTGGGGGGCATGGGGTAGATTGTCGCATCATGAAGATGCGACGTGGAAAATGTCGGAATTGCGATCGCCTGGCCGAGCGTGTA
>Ga0180438_10006279_pt1 | contig 16116 bp, 14 predicted proteins | sample SS_ome_12_FD_132455 | JGI IMG/M metagenome (GOLD analysis project Ga0180438, IMG submission 132455) | Hypersaline lake sediment archaeal communities from the Salton Sea, California, USA - SS_3_D_2 metaG | ecosystem: Environmental > Aquatic > Non-marine Saline and Alkaline > Hypersaline >...
CGACAAACACTCCGGTTTTCTCCGGTTTTTGCCGGTTTTCGCCACTATTAATTTTCAAAATCCAATTCTTTGACTCCTAAAATAGGTCTTAGAGATTATCATTTTTGAATATCTCTGGATCTCTCGTAATCAAATCTGTCAGTTTCAAAAAAATTTGAAAAAACAAATTTTTGCCAAATTCCACCTGTCAGGCTGATTTTTCTGAGTCTATAAACATCATCAGGATGGATTTAGAGGGTGGTCAAGAATTCGATCTTCCCAAAAATTAGAAAAAAACACACAGGAATGAATTATCGCCACCTACTCTAAACATACCTAGACTCCAGGCTAGTAATTAACAGCTTATCTTTGATTTTAAGACTCGTAGCGCAAGGTTTTCAAATAGACCTCTCCTCACTGTACAGAGCAGCCCAGTCATATGGCTTACGATTTCTTGCAGCTTTGCTGCAATCGGCAAATTAACTAGTTCCTGGGCTTATCTGTATAGCACATTTGCCGCAGGTAAAGCTCATTACAATCACAATAGTTATTATGAGAGGAGCGAATGGACTAGCGCTTTCTACGGTGCTGGCTATGTTATAAATATCTTTTAATAACATTGGTTCATTGATTCGTTCTGTTATTCTTGCTTAAAATTAGCTGTCAAGCACCAAAGTTAAAATAAGGTTTGCGAGGTAATTGTATCGAAAACTCTAATTACTTAGCGCATCTGTAACAGTAATGATTTATTTAAATAAGTTTCTTTGAAGGACTGCGGAGTTCGAGTCTCACAGATACAATTAGAGATCCAGAAGATATTCTTCCGGAATATTTTCTGGATCTTGACAAAAAATCAGAAAAAAGACATATAACTGATATGCTAAATGACACACTGAAAGAGTCTTTTCTATATGGGGAACCGAAAAAATCTTTCAAATATTCTCTTTCGATTTTCACCCAATCGCCTTCTAAGAGTTTCTTGTACTTCTTAATTCCAGTAGCTAATGAATAGTGAGCAACACCCTGGTGGCTATTACCATATTGTGCAACTACTGTACGATCTGTCTTAGTCCACTCATAACGATAATAGCGCTGATTATCTCCTGACACATGGCATGCCAAAAATATATCAAGTTTTGACCGTGGGATACCTTATTTACCAAACTAAAGATATTAAGGTACATTTTTACCCAAAGTTGGATGACTATCAAGTTCTTTTTGATAAAGTTCTAGATGAAGTAAAACCAGTACCTAAATTTCTTTTCAATATAACAATTAGTGGTTAATTCAATCATCTTGAGTCTTCTGAACAAGCAAAAAGAAACGTTTCTTTCTTTCTAATATTTCGGAAAAATTCATTTTTGACCATTCTCTAAATTATAGTAACTCCAAATGTACCTTATCGAAAGATATATATTTGGTGCTGTTTATATGAAATTAGTAATACTCCCAATTTCGCGACAAAAACTCCGGTTTTATCCGGTTTTTGCCGGTTTTCGCCACTATTAATTTTCAAAATCCAATTCTTTGACTCCTAAAATAGGTCTTAGAAATTATCATTTTGAATGTCTCTGGATCTCTCGTAATCAAATCTGTCAGTTCCGAAAAAATTTTGTAAAAACAAATTTTTGCCGAACTTCACCGGTCAGGCTGATTTTTTGAGTCTATAAACATCATCAGGATGGATTTAGAGGGTGGTCAAGAATTCGATCTTCCCAAAAAATTAGAACAAAAATACAAACGGGAATGAATTATCGCCACCTACTCTAAGCATACCTAGACTCCAGACTAGTAATTAACAACTTATCTTTGATTTCAAGACTCGTAGCGCAAGGTTTTGAAAACACAAAGTGCTAGCTTGCTCAAAGAACAAGCATAGCTTGTTCTGGCCCGGAAAGTTCTACTTTCCTTGAGCGCAAGCCATGAAGTTTCAAGGCAACAAGATACGTTTCCAGAGTGTATCGGGTCCTGAACGCCATATGAGCGAAGCTCTGGAAGCGTTCTAAAGCGGAGCTTGGCGGGTTCCACATCGTACCTTTGGTTCGCAAGCGAACTAGTTAACTAGTTCTTGGGCTTATCTGTAATCGAAGATTCGACATTTCATGTCTTAAAGAGAGGCCTCAAACGAAGTCTTGAAAAGACTTCGTTTGCTATTATTTTTATTTCCAGAATTGTGGAAACTAAAAATAATATGTGAGCGTAGTGCAAAGCTTTCAAACAAAGCTTTGCTTTCTGTATAACGAAGTTTTCTTTATAGCGAGCTAAACTAGCCTTTCGGGTTATGTTATAAATATATTTTAGATAAATAACAGTGGTATAAAGACTTTTATTTAAGAAAACACAACGAATATAATTAAAAGTAATTATAACCGCATTCCAACTAGACCCCTAAAGACAAAGTGGCATCAAAAAATTAGGAACACTTGGAATGTCTATAAAGTCGATTATTATTCAAATCCAATTTACTGTAAAGGCACCAATTCTATCTCAAAAAAATAAAATAGATCAAACTAAACGGAAAAAATAATATACCTAATATGATTTCTAGAATAGTATAGCCACCCGCTCCTCCAATAAGTTCACCTGGGTCGACACCAGTATTTTTGGTGATAACATTACGGATCTTGCCAATTTGTTCATCACTTAGTGAATCCATAAATCCTTCAACGTCAACATGATCACCAAGAGTTTCATACACTAACTGTGTACCAGTTTCATTTCCTACTTCCCCATTAAGGACACCAGCCATTTGTAAGATATTTTGCTTACTGTTATCTAATTTTTCGGGATTGGCCTTGGACCCCTTTTTAATTTCTCTTAAATAGTTCTTAACTTCCTGTGCGACAGAAGCACCACCACCTATAAATTCACATTCACCATACATTTCAGTACACATATCCTTGCGTTTTACGCAATGTTTGGATAATTCTCCTAGCGATACTCCTTTTTTACAGTATTTCCCAGTTTGTTTTCCCATTTGTTTTTGTTTATACAATCCACAAATATTTTATTCTAGGCAATTGATCATTATTTTACTTTGCTAAAAAAAATGATAGATTATGTTAGTTTATATTAACAAACAAAGCAAAATGGGCGGTGAATGGCAATTTAATTTTAAACCACTCTACACTGATGAACAAGTCAAAATTTACCAAGATTTGCTTATCAGGTTCAAAGATAACTTTTGTAAACTGCAATCCCTTGTTAATGGTGAATTAGGATTTGGAAATGAACCTAAATGGGGTGAACCACCCTATAATAACAATATTTTTCTGGAGTTTGAAGAGAATTATGGCGGTTATGGTTACGATAATAGTGTAATATTTCCTTGGGACCCCAATCAGAAATATAGGAGTACATTTCCCCATTTAAAGGTAAATAATCCTGACACAATAAGGATATGTTTACCATTACAGCAAATAATAGTTGGTCTTGTTGGTGCCGAATATAATATCAATCCCAATAGTGATGGATATTCTGAATTATATTTCTGTGGCAGTGGTTGGATTATTATGGATGGATCTGAGGATATGTTATCCGAATATCTTAAAATTATGGAGGCTGGTCCGGTCATCGAAATTCCTTATTGTACACCGTGTAATAACAGTATGCTAAATGAGTGCCGTTGTAGCTGCTTTCCTCAATGTGATATTCTGTTGACACATTGTGACAAATGCCAAATGTGTGTACCAAAATGTTATAAACATTGTGACAAATGCCAAATGTGTGTACCAAAATGTTATAAACACTGTCCAGATTGCAATCAATGTTTTGATAACGAATTTAAACTTAAACACTGTGACAAATGCCAAAGGTGTGTACCAAAATGTTATAAACACTGTGACAAATGCCAAAGGTGTGTACCAAAACGTTATAAACACTGTCCAGATTGCAATCAATGTTTTGACTGTATATTTAAACTTAAACACTGTGACCAGTGTCAAATGTGTGTACACAATACACATAGTCATTGTGACCAGTGTCAAAAATGCACACCCAATATACAGAGACATTGTGACCAGTGTCAAAAATGTGTATCCAATGCACTGACACATTGTGAACAATGTCAAAAGTGTACACCTAAGGCAAGTGAACATTGTAGCAATTGTCAAAAATGTCAAAAGGTATCTGGCCTCAAATGTTCGAAATGCGGAACTCATATTGTTGCATCTGCTGGTGTCTAATTAAAAAATCCTATTGGAATCGGAGTTTCCTGTAGGATTTTGAATCTGTTTTTTTCACCATAGTGACAAAAAAATGTAAAATTTGTTTTAGATTTATTCTTATTTTCCTGGAATTATGTGGACCACTGTGTTGACAGGACTATTAGCTGCAAATTTTATTGTTGAGTCCATTGGTACTGTTTATTTATTCATTAAAGGCTGGAAATTGTTAAGGTCTGATATTCACCAGTACATGCCCAATAACAACCAATTGGCTGAGGGTTTGGATAATTTACGTAAAAAACATTTTGCGATCCTGCTTTATTTTAATGCAATTGTTGCTATTTGTGTTTCAGTTACAATCTGGACCGCGTGGGTAACTTTCTTAAATCTCTTTCCAAATCTCAAAAGGATATTATTAACTCGAATTATTGATATGATAGAAGAGTTACAGGTCTTTTTAGTTCAAAATATTGTGAATATTGTACATTTTTACGTACCGTCATTAGCACCAACCCCGTCCGAGTTTATGACACCAACCGAACCTATCGAACTAAAATTTTTAAATATGTCGATGACTGATTTAGGTGATTTCGTCAATCAAGATATTCCCAATAGTCACCAAAACATAACATTTTCGAATTGTGGTAGGAGATCTATTTTAAGTGAAACCGAGAAAGAGACATCCTCTTCATGTAATTGTTGTAAACCTGAAAATTATCTAACTGTATGTTCATGTCGTCTATCCAAAATAATAGAACGGGTGAAAAGTTACGAAGGAGAAGATATCTGTCCAATTACTAATGATCCATTGACTCCAGAAACAATCATATCAATTTTACCTTGTGGTCATTTTGCTACGCAGAATGCTCTTAAAGAATGGTTTGGATCAAGCAATACGTGCCCTAGTTGTCGGTCACCTAGTTTAAATTATCTCTGTGATGATGAAACTAGCGATAATCAAAGTAGTAACGAAACTGATAATAGTCATAGTAATGATGAAACTCATAACAGTGATAGTAGTGACGAAAGTGATAGTACTGACGAAACCCAATACAGTATCTAGTTGCAAGATATCTTACATAATGCTTTGATATTATATGTTCAATATTGAGTTAAAAAGCTTCTATTTCTGGATGGCATTCCAGACAACAATTTCCTTGATTTTCTTCTGACCATCTTAAATCATCACAACAGTTGATCCGTTTACATGATTTACAACGTTTACCATAAAAAAGTGAAAACTGTTTACCACATATAGGACAATAAAAAGAGTGATAATCACAAACAATTTCATCATTAATGGGATCGCGCACAACATTGAGTCGTCCTCGACATTCAAATGGATGACAACTACATAAGGCACTACCGTGTCTTTGATATAAAGTTAATAACCGTTCGGTCAACTTACCTTTGTTGTCGGTTTGAATAGTTGTTTGACGACAATATGGACATTTTTTATCTTGGTATTCAATGAAACAAGATCGACATATATAATGTAAACAATTAATGCATATGAAACGGTCATCAAGATTTTTGGTAAGTTGTTTGCAAATTGCACATTCTAATCTATTATCTATCGTACTACTCTGGTTGTTGGTGCTCATTAATAATATAAAACATCAAACAACGTTTAAATCTGTTTTTTAACATGAAAAAAATGCCCGATTTTTATCAAAATTATGTTTGGAGTCAGATAAAATGGATACAACCCAAATTGAAGAAGTTCTTGCTATTATTAAGGGATTTAGTCATAAAAAGTCAGGTGAAACCGTTTCAATTGATTCACTTGACTTACAAGCCTTTAAAGAGAAGAAAAATAGTCCACCTATATGGCGAATCGTTTTAAATGAACAACCGCTGAAACGCAATAACCCGTATAAAATTAGTTATAGTTGTCCAAAATGTGATGTATTCGTTACTATGAATTTCGAAATATTTGCACGTAAAATCAATCAAGTTAGTGCATATGTTAGCGATAGTTGCCAAGAAAAAATGGTACTTGAACGTTTACAATGCCAGAGTTGTTATGGAAAGACTAAAGTGGAAGAGATTAGAGAGACTCGATATGTGAGTAATGGTGAATTGGTAAAGGTAAGTAGAGAGTTATTTGATAAGATGGATAGTGATTTTCAGTGGCGATATTGGCTTCATTATCCGACTGTGGAGGAATTTGATGGATTGAGAGCTAGAATTTTGAATGGAGAGAAATTGCGGTTAGGAGAATGTGTTTATTGTCCAATGGTACAGGTGCAGGGTGGTCGTTTATTTGAACCACGATTGTATTATGGAAAGGATGATCAATTATTGCCTGTTCCGCAGTTGATTTTTAGTTGTGATGGGTGTCGAAATCCTTTTCCATTGAATACCTTACATCAGTTAAAGGGGTGTCGTTATGTTTGTACTTATTGTAAGAAGATGGGTTTGGTGGTGCCTAAATTGCAAACAGCTGATAATATTGTAAACCAGAAAGTGGTCTATCGTTCTCACACTGGATTGAAATTTATTCGTGGTTGTAATAAAAGGGAACTGGTGGTGGAAGAGGGACCAGTGATCTCTTATGAGTATGGTGGGGATGTATTAAGGTATAGGGTTGCCTTCTCGGTACCAAAGTTGAGATTATTGGTTTTGGAGGTTGATGATAATAATTATTGGGTGGTCGAACAGGAGAATGGGATATGGCAAGCTAAGGTGAGAGTAGTTGAAAAGATGGTGGAACGAAAGGAGATTGATAGTTATTTGATTATTCATTCGAAGAATAAGGCAAAAGTATTTCAAGATATAGATAAGTTATTGTAGAAATAGGTTTATGAAAAACAGTTAAGAGGCTGCCCAAAAAAATTCATCGTTCAAGAAAGTCAAATCATGGAAAAACTAAACACCAATATTTTGGCAGAATACTTTTTTTTGGGTGGTACTTTCATGGTTAAGTCATATAAAAACTCCAAAAGTCTAAGAAGAATTAATTCTTGGACAAGCCTTTAAGTTGTGATAGATTCTTGTAATTGTTGTCTAGCTTGAAGCTTTGCTTGACGTTTTGCTTCTTTGGTTTCATTAGTGCATTGTAAACGCCAACTTTGAAGGCCATCACGCGATGCAGATTTTTTGCAAAAGTTGTTTGCTGGTTTAGTAAAACTGCATTAATGGATTGTTTTGTAAAAACATGCCAAAGTAAATAAAGTGTCAATTCTATTTAGTCAAATAGAATTATTAAAAACCACCTCGTAGGCGGAGAACGAGATGTAATGTCGATTCTTTGGTTATATTATAATCAGAAAGGGTTCTTCCCGATTCTAGCTGTTTACCTGCGAATATCAATCTTTGTTGCAGATCTTACATCTGTGCACTAGTTCCTATTCGAACGAACTCTGGGATACACAGATCTCCTCTCTTCTACCTTACCCAGTAGAAGCGGTTCCTCCTTTACTATTCGATCGTAAAGGCAAGATTCCGACTGTACATTAAGCATTCCGGTTATATCCTTAAAACGGATATAAACGTCAAACGACGTTTAACCTAGAACACCGGCGCGTGCCATGGCTGGTCTTGCTTGTTGTAAAGCTACCTCAGTTAGGCGGGTAATCCTTCTGGTACATCATTATAAATAAAAATGTATCAATACCTGAGATCCAGCGCAGTCTGTAGCGATGCTCAACGGCACCGACGGTCTTTTGGGCCAGTTCCCCTTTGACCGTTTTCACGCGTCTTGCCACTAGAACGATCATCACGCGTTGACGCTTCAGATCTCAACTGCCAATTTGATTATCAAATTGGCCACAACGTTGTCTAGTGACTATCGCATTCAAACCCACGAAATTCGAAATATTTGTAATATACCCCCGATTATTCAATAAATTTACAATTCGTAGGTGTAACTTGCGAAACTTATGCGATTTCGGACAAATAGTATACCTTATCCGGTGGACGTTACTACCATAATGGTTTCATTATGGACTAGACTATATCTTGAGCCTTCAATGAGGAGAGCCACTCCTCTCAGACCAGTTGTCATATAGTCGTTGAACCTTCTCCTTATCCTAGCTATATTCAATTTGCGGATTTAGGAGCTTGGCTGCGGATTGTCGAATTCCAAAAACTTATTACCATTGTTAACCGAGAGTTACCCGGGGTCCCTTTCATTGTTTTCAATGAAAGGTGGTATTTTTAGACTATAACGAGTTTCCCGCAATTTGATCAACTTTGCATTCAGTTATAGTTAACTGAACACTAGAATCTGGGTATCAGATATATTCTCTGATAGGAACCACAACCATTTTCCCATTAGCAGTGTCCTATATGCTAATGGTGGGATCCTTTTCGGCACTACCCATTTAGTTAATGCCTTCCTTATCTTGAATTTTCGATTTCACGTTTTCGATCGTGTCATTGGCTTCGCATTCTAAAGTTATCGTTTTTCCGGTGAGCGTTTTGACGAACAATTGCATTTTCGGTGAAAATTAATGGTGAGAGGTATAAAATTAGATGATTTTTAATTTTTTTCATTTTTTTCAACATATAAGATATTTGGCCTTTCCGTTTTCTTGTGAGGAATATGAACCAATTCCTAAGACTTTAAATGGCCAGTTGTATCTAGCCACTAATGATGATAGGATTTATACTGGTATAATTAGTGATGTGAATGGTATACTTCAGTATATATTGGATACAGGAACAGTTGGATATAGTGGAACAGCACAGTTGATAGTTCACATTGAATATCAAATCGATCTTATTTAAAGATAGGTCATTTTATTAACTTTAATTGAAATCATAATTTCAATTAAAGTTATACAAGACATCCATATACACAAATTAATTACTTGTTACACTAAATACTCACTGCACCCTGTAATCGAGACATATTTGCTCCTGTAAAACTATCATTAATCAAACCATTATTATAAACGAAAAACGTCGGCAATGCCTGTACGAAACGCTTATACTTATTATCATTATCATCGAACTCCTCCACATTTACATATACATAACTTGTCGTATTCCCAGGTGTATTAGCCAATTTCTCAACAGCAGGTTTCATCATTTTACATGGACCACACCAAGGAGCCGAGAACATCACCACCACCTTACCGCCAGATTGAATCAAACTGTCAAGTGTTGTAGTATTTGTTATGGTATGAAAGCCAGGCATAGTAAAAAGAAAGGATTGGTTATATCTTATCTCAGAAAAAATTTTGTTGGATCGAGTCCAACTTAACTTCTGAAAAAAAATTCTGAAAAATTATATATCTATATAAGGGGTATGGTCTTACCTCCAGCCAATGAGTGGACCAGCGCACCTATACCTAATATCAATACACCGGACACCGAATCATCGACGTCGAATACTGATATTGTAACCTCCGATTCTGTACAAATGGAAAATGATATGGGACAAAGTTGGAAAATGATATGGGACATAGTCTCACTTCTGAGAGTTCGCTCGAACACGCTAGAATTGTTACACAGATTGAACCATTGACCGCGATAAAAATAAATGATAGTCGTGTTACTGATTTAGTATGTCATTTCAGGAAAATTATAGCAACCCGGAGTACTGTCAGTGGAGATATAAGTAGTGTCGATTATGTCAAAATATCAGATGTTTTGGATGGGTTTATTGAAATAGTTCAGCCTCTAATTAAACAACAGATCAGTACTAGTATTAAAGATGTTGAATCACAATCCAATTCATACTTATTCTCAGACTCAGACTCAGACTCAGACTCAGACTCAGACTCAGATGCTAGTGATGGTAGTTATGAATTAGACACAATGTCACTAAATTGCCCAGGAGCGCGAATAGTTCATTATAAAAATATGTATTGTCTAAGCTGTGATGAGCTCGAATGTAAGGTTGTAAATTGGTCAAATTATGATGTCACTTGCGAATATGCATGTGGTCAGTGTCATCGTCCGACAAATATACTTGGATATCATAAAAACAACTGTAATAAAAAACAAAAGAGTAACGCGAAATTCAGTTATGATATAGCCAAAAAAAGGATTTTGAACGGCGAAATGACGTCCTCACATAAATGCAAAGTTAATTGTAAATTATGTTTGAAATATGCATCAATTAGTGTAGGTAAATGTTATTGTTTTATGTGTTGATGTGAATGGCTATTACTATATCCATCATAAAACCTAAAAATATCCCGCTTAACTCACTTTGTTATCCGATCTAAATGGATCAATCTGAAGATGTCTCTTCAAGTTGATCAACCATTGCATTATCAAATATAATAAGATGATACCCAGTCGATAGTTCAATACCATCAACAGCATCATTATTAAAATAACCAGAAACAATTTCGCTGTCAAACGAACTCAGTACTTTACTAACCCTGAATTTCGAAGTTGGTACTCTAAATATCACCATATTATCACGAATCGTAACTGTCCCTCCTTTGCTCATCAAATATCTAAATGAACCATCTAGTATTGGACGGTCGAATGGTCCATCATCCATAAATAGATCAACTCTATCTTGCATTTCATCTTGGACCAACTGTTTATCTTCATCATGTAAATCGTCATATTCTATTTCATCGGTTACATAATCACCATCCTCTTCATGCACCACTTTTTCTAATAACATCACCATTTTTAGTTCCATATATAAGTTTTTATATATATATTGTTTAAAATTTCAGCAGTTTTTTAATGATCCCGAGTTGGGATAGGTGCCAACTTTCTATTATCTAAAAAAAATGATACGTTTTGGTAATTTATTTGAGACAATGGATGACACTAAAGACCAATCCGAAAGTTCTCCATCTAAGAACGAAGGTAATCAAGATTGCGGGGCAATTTTTGAAAATGCCGTGAAGGGTGATGTCACGCCATGGGAGGCCTCTAATAATATCGACTATGATAAACTAGTTCGCGAATTCGGATGTCACAGGATTACCGACTCTCTTATCGAACGTATTGAAAAGTTAACAGGTAAACGCGCTCATCGCTTTCTTCGACGTGGCATTTTCTTCACTCATAGGGACCTGGAACTGGTACTTGATTGTTACGAGAAGAAGATTCCTTTCTATCTTTATACTGGTCGTGGACCATCATCTGACTCTATGCACTTAGGTCATCTAGTCCCGTTTCTATTCACCAAGTATTTACAAGAAGCATTCGATGTCCCACTTGTAATACAGATGACTGATGATGAAAAGTTCCTATTTCGTGATATTGATTATGATACTGTTAGGGCGATGACACTAGAAAATGTTCGTGATATTATTGCAATTGGCTTCAATCCAGATAAAACATTTATTTTCAGTAACTACGACTATGTTGGGACAATGTATCCCAATATTTGCAAGATCCAACGATGTATTACGTTCAACCAGGTACGTGGAACATTTGGGTTTAAACCCGATCACAATATCGGAAAAATTGCCTTTCCTGCTATCCAGGCTGCACCGTCATTTAGTAGCTCATTTCCGCATATGTTTGGTGAACATTCGGATCTTATGTGTCTTATTCCACAAGCGATTGATCAGGATCCCTACTTCCGTATTACGCGTGATGTTGCATCTCAGTTGAAATTTAAGAAACCAGCCCAAATTCACAGTGTATTCTTTCCAGCTCTTGGTGGACCTAATAGTAAGATGTCGGCATCCATTCCGAATAGTGGTATTTTCTTAACCGATACACCAACTGAGATTCGAAAGAAAATTAACAAGTTTGCTTTTAGTGGTGGAGGTAAAACACTAGAAGAGCATCGCAAGTACGGAGCGAATATCGATATTGATGTGCCGTATCAGTGGTTACGTTTTTTTCTTAATAATGATAAGGAACTAGAAAAAATCGGTACAGCTTATTCCAAAGGGGAAATATTATCGAGTGATGTCAAAACAATATTAATCGATATTATTACAGAAATTGTAACTAGACACCAAACGGCGCGAAGACGCATATCAGATGAAGACGTGCGATGGTTCATGTCTGTACGTAAAATGGATGTTCCCCATATACCAAACAGTGTAACAGTGAATGCTCAAAAACAGTCACTTGGAGAGAAAGATAAAGGTGGTGCTCGCGCGAAACGCAAGGCAGAGAAACTTGCAATTACACACAAATAATTGAAGAAATGCTCAAATAGCCTATTTTGTTATCAATTTGACTACACTATTTATCTTTGGATCCTTGACACAATAGCGTTTACCATAAATAGTATTAATAGTTAATTTAGTTGGTCTATCATCTTTTGTTAGACCAAAATTAATTATGTTGCTAGTATCACTGCCAAAGCCTAGTCCACCCTGAATTACTTGACGTGTCTGTTGTCCTTGACTAGTTTCCAAAACAACAGTGGCATTAATAAATTCACCAGTTTCGGGTAGGACCACCACCAGATAATTGTTTTTAAGCTTATTCTTATTCAGATAAGCGATTGCTGGACCTTCCATGTTAACCCAAATGACATCTTTAATGCCATCCTGATTAATATCAGCCAAGAGTGGTGTGTGTCCAAAATAGGGATTCTTATAAGTAAACTTTCTTTGGAACCTTGTACTACTGTTCTTTACCGATGATTCACTAGTGGAGTGATCTGGCCTTTGATGAGATGCATAATAATGGCCCGGTTTAGGGAAGACCCATTGTGATGGATATAATTTAGTATTTTCAGCAAAAAGGAGGTCCAATTTACCATCTAAATTGATATCACTGAAAAGTGCTCCCCAGCCAAAACCTTCACCACTAATCCCACTTGCTTTGCTAGTTTCAACAAACTTGAAGTTACCATCATTTCGTAACAAAACATGCTGAAAAGTTTGTTTTTGGTTAGGTTGGATATCACCAAGACTCATAGGGTTCTTAGGTGTATCAGTTCCTAAATTAGTCAAAAATAAGTCCTGATCACCGTTACTATCTACGTCACCAGATGCCAATCCCATGAAATTTCCTTTAAATGAGTACGGGAATATTGATTTAAACTGTCCTTCCTGGTTTTTTAATACTTCAACTTCACCTGAATCATGTGAAAGAACCAGATCGGGCCATTTGTCATTATTTAAATCAATAAAAGCCGCAGTAAATGTATTGTAAGGCATTCCACTTGCACCGGTTTCATTGGTAACATCTTTGAACTGTATTTGGTTACTAGATACGGTAATATTTTGTAATAACATATTCTTTCGACCATGAGTTGGGTCATTGAAGACCGTACCACGATACTTGCTTGCTGGTGTGAAATAACTAATATAGATATCAGGACGGCCATCACGATTATAATCAGCAATCGATAGAGCCAATGGCACTTGATCTTGTTTATTGACAATGCTAGTTTTTCGAAAGATCATATTATCTAATTGCTTGTACAAAAAGACGCCATTACTTCTTCCAATAATTAAATCTTGACGACCATCACCATCCATATCCAGAGCCACGGCCGAAAAAGTAGCATTATTCTTATCACTCAAACCCGTATTTTCGATAATATTGCGGAATTGCCCTTTTTCATTATTATAAAACAAGAGAGCATCTTCTTGACCTTTGCCACCACCTAAAAATATATGATCGATATTATTTATTCTGATTACCGCTGAGCCTACAAATGGCCAATGATTGGTTCGTCTATGGTGAAATCCAGTTTCGATTGATTTATTTTTGTCATATAAAATACTTAAAAAGTAAGCTTTTTTGGGTGTTGGTGCAAATTGGTACTTTAAATATATATAAGATAAGATGACTGGTAATAATATTAATAATACTTTAGTAAGGGTAGTGTAATTGGTTCTTAAAATGGGCCAGATTGAAAGTATACTTACGATAGATCCAATAACTAAAGGAAACAACTCATCTAAACCCATTCTTAGAATATTGGTGGTAGTTAATTCCTGTTCTTCAACGCTAGTTTGTTCTGCTGACATTGAGATATTTCAATTATAATAATAAAATTATCTCAATCGGTGTCTAAATCAAAAGTTAAAAAGTTGAGTTTTGTCCCAGTTCAAAAAACGAACCATCAAACCAGTAATAAAAACCTAATAGAGACACTTGAAAACCTAATGCGAACAAAAACATTCTCGTCTTATCACTCATGCCGTCTCCAAGTGAAATTTTGTTTCGCGGATCTGCGTCTCTTACAAGCGAATTAAACTTGGCCACAGTTTCTCTTTCCTTTCTATTGCAAATAGTAATGGGTTGTATTGTATCACCGCATGGCACAACATCATTGTCGAATGTATGACGTACTGCAATTTGTGGACTCGTTATTGACATATTACTTTCGTCCATTCTTTTAGGACTAGTGCAAATGGACTTGTGGTCACTATCAGATTCTCTGGCATTTAGGTTATCATTTTCAATCAACTTTCGCCTTAAAATTAAGCCATCAGGACTACTATCATTACTACTTACAAATCTTCCACTTTCTGTATTATCATTACGTGGTTTGGATTGTGGAACCGAGTGACTTGTCTCTCCACTACTAACCGTTTCAGTTAAACTTTGGATATCTAAGTGTGGTGGACGTGGTAATTTAGGGTGTTTAGGTAAACAACAATCAGAAACCTTTCCTTCTGATGCCATCCAACGTTTCTGTAAATCATGAAATAACTTCCAACGTTCTTTAAACATTTGATAACAATGATGACAAGCCCTTATATAGAGATTTTCTCGGTAACAGCACTTTATTTCTCTGACTTCACTACATGCGCCACAAAAGATATCACCACAGAGGCGACAATGATGTTTACGGTTCCATAGTCCAAAGACACTTTGACAACGTTGGCATTCGTCTCTATTGTCATCGCTTCTCCATTTACGATCTTTCATTAATTGTTGAAAATCTTCTAACTTTTCAACATTATTATCAAATGGAGTCCAATTAGTCCAACTCATTAAACAAGCCATCCAACATGTTAAACGTTCATCAAAAAAATATTTCTTACTATCAAATAGTTGTTGTTCTGTAAAATAACTCATCCTATATAAATATTATATCGTCCTTTCGTCCTAAGATTATTATTTTTAATAATGAAGTATCGTTATTATATCCGCCATGTCAACTAGAGGTATTGTAGGCTTTTCGGGTGAATTTCGTACAAGCATAATTATAGATTAAAAATAGCTTTTTCTTCCAAAATGATAGAAAAATCAGATAAAAAATTAAAAATATTTGCTAATATGGTAAACAATTCTCGTTGGTCCAACTTATATTGGTTGGCAGTCGTTTTGGTTTTTATTATTTCGTTTCTACCTATTTCAGTTGAAATGCTATTGCCTTGTAGCTCATTAGTTCTTATTTGCATATATATTTCAAATGAGCCTCAAGTTTCATATAAAAGAATCATTCGTACCAGACATCTGACACCACTTAAACGTCGACATGCGACTAAAAATCCATGAAATAGGAGAAAATGCACACTTTTTTTTTAATCTTTATGTCTTGAGAATACTTCCAAATATCTAGAAGCAATGAAGGTTGTGAGTGTTGAAAGCATAACTTTCTTTAGATCAACACTATGCATATATTATGAGCAAAGCAAATAATAATTGGTGTTCGTTATATCGGAAGCAATATGTAACTTCTTGCGAAATTGTCACATAAGTAGGCGAGTTTATTTCGTCGAATTACAATGAGTCCACTGGATTAAAATTAACTAGAGTGAGTTAAAAATTTAGAGAGTGAGAAATTTAACTAGACTTAGTCTCTCATTTCTTGATTTATTATGCGCTTTAATAGCCAGTATTAAGGACTTTGGTGCACGCTATTAGGGTATATTAGATACAAAGAGTGTTAGTTAAAAATAACTAAGTGAGTTAAAATTAACTGAGTGAGTTAAAAATTTTAGAGAGTGATAAATTTAACTAAGTGAGTTAAAATTAACTGAGTGAGTTAAAAAATTTAGAGAGTGATAAATTTAACTAAGTGAGTTAAAATTAACTGAGTGAGTTAAAAATTTTAGAGAGTGATAAATTTAACTAAGTGAGTTAAAATTAACTGAGTGAGTTAAAAAATTTAGAG
>Ga0180438_10006280_pt1 | contig 16113 bp, 24 predicted proteins | sample SS_ome_12_FD_132455 | JGI IMG/M metagenome (GOLD analysis project Ga0180438, IMG submission 132455) | Hypersaline lake sediment archaeal communities from the Salton Sea, California, USA - SS_3_D_2 metaG | ecosystem: Environmental > Aquatic > Non-marine Saline and Alkaline > Hypersaline >...
CCCTTCGCACCCTGATACCCCTCCCCGAAGGGTGGTGAAGGGGCCCGAAGTTCCTGAGTCGGCCAGTAATGAACTGGAAGATACAGGGAAGGCCGGTGGCCAGGTGGAAGGGTCGCCATTCGCATGAATCACGGTGTGCACCGGCGAGCCCTGACGCGCGCAGTGCAGGCAGCCACCTGGCTGGACCTGGACACCGATGCTGCCGCCATCAGGGCCGCCGCCGACCTGGCCGATATGCTGGACCAGCTGCGCGCCAGCCGCCTGGACCAGCTGGTGTCAGGCATGGACAGCAAGGCCGCTTGGCATGCCGCCAGCGTTCACGCGAAGTTCCAGACCGCCCTGGAACAGCTGCGCCTGACCCCAGCCACCAGGCCCGAAGTCGCCACCGATGAAGCCACCGACCTGGTGGCGACCCTGCGTGCAGTGGTGACCGATGGCACTGCCACAGGCTGACTACCTGCCTGCAGGGCTGTGGACACCGCAGGAATTGGACAGCCTGCAGGGCAGCCCTGAACCTCGCATCGGCACACCGCAGCAGGGTGTGCGGTCCCTGGGCGGTGTGCTGTCAGGGTTCGATGACCTGTTCGGCTTCGAACTGTTCCCATGGCAGCGCGTGGCCGCTGACAGGGCCATGGCGGTCGATGACGCTGGCCGGTGGGTGCACACCACCGCCGCCATCATCGTCGGCAGGCAGAATGGCAAGACGACGCTGGCCGCCCGACGCATCCTGGCTGGCCTGTTCGTCCTGGGTGATCATGGCATCATCCACCTGGCCCAGGACAGGCAGCTGCCCAGGCAGGTGTTCACCGAAGTGGCCGACATCATCGCGAACGAACCGCAGCTGAACAGGCACCTGGCCGCCAGGCAGGGCATCGCCTGGACCAACGGCAGGGAAGCCATCACCCTGAAGGACGGCAGCAGTTACCGCATCCTGGCACCGAACGAACAGGCGGTGCGAGGGTACGACCGCGTCGGCCTGGTCCTGTTCGACGAGATACGCACCCAGCAGACCATGGCGGTGTGGTCGGCGGTGCAATACACCCAGCGAGCCCACCCGAACCCAACCAGGTGGGCCATCAGCAACGCTGGCGACCCTGACAGTGTGGTGCTGAACGGACTGCGCGACCGTGGCAGGGCTGCAGCTGCCGACCCTGGCAGCGACCCAGCGATGTGCTGGCTGGAATGGTCGGCACCTGATGACGCACCCACCGACGACCCGACACAGTGGCCGCTGGCGAACCCTGCCCTGGGCCTGACGCTGCGCGGCACCACCCTGCTGGATGAACTGCGCAGCGACACCGAAGAAGGCTTCCGAACTGAGGCACTGTGTCAGTGGGTGGACACCACCACCGCCCAGGCCATCCCATGGGATATGTGGGAGCGATGCGCCGCCGACATCACACCGCTGACCCCAGCCGATGACCTGCGAACCTGGTGGGCCATCGACCTGGACACCGAACGCCGCGTGGCCAGCCTGGTCATCACCGCTGAAGTCGATGACCGCCTGGTGGCCGGTGTCCACCGCCAGTGGACCGCCGAAGAAGTCGATGAAGCCGCCATCGCTGATGAAGTCGAAGCCCTGTGGGCCGACTGGTCACCGCAGGGCATCGCGTACGACCCACACACCTGCCAGGGCCTGGTGGACCGCAAGCCTGGCCTGCCGTGGGAGAAGGTCACAGGCACCGACTGGGTGATCGCCTGCTCCCAGCTGCTGGACGCTGTGCAGACTGGCTACCTGGCCCATGCGAATCAGCCTGACCTGAACAGCCAGCTGGCAGTGGCAGGCCGCCGCGACTTCGGTGATGGCAGCTGGCGCATCAGCCGCAAGGACAGCACCCACCCGATACCGGCAGTGGTGGCGCTGGCCAGGGCGGTGCACCTGTCCACCCAGGCCGGTGGTGTCGCCATCACAGTCCTGTGATTCAGGGAACCCTGCGCCACCGTGATGCGTCCAACCCTGTGCACGCAACTGGAAGGAACACCTGCGATGCCGACTGAATCCGCACCAGCACCACACACCGAAGTGCTGGTGAACACCATCCCTGACTGCGACCTGTGCCGGTCCCAGGAGGGCTACACCTGGCCCGCGTTCGCTGATGCCAGGCTTCCCAGGATCGGTTCCTGGGCCTATGTGTGCGACCTGCACTTCGTAGCGCATGGCTGTTCGCTGGGCCTGGGCCAGGGCCAGAAGCTGGTACAGCGATGACCGACGACACTGAAGCGACGCTGGCGCAACTGGAACACCAGGCGCGCATCAGCCAGGCCCTGTACGACGCGACCCTGGCAGCTGTCGAAGCTGGCTGGTCCATCGAAGATATCCGCGACGATGTGGTGGACGCGCTGCGCGTCACCTGGCCCGAAGCCGACCTGGCGGTGCCGTGATCCTGTCGCAGTGACCTGATACGATGCCAGCCAGGGCCGTTCCCTGGCGACGCACCAGCTGAAGGCCCCACCGGACGACCCGAACCGGTGGGGCCTTCGCTGTGTCCGAAGAAGCTACGGCGACAGGCCCACCCTGCCGAACATCAGGCAGCGCCGGCACGCCGAGCTCGAGAACTTCGTACGGCGAAACGGCCCCTACACCGTGAATCGTTCGGTATGATGAACGGCGATGGGACTTCTGCAACGCATCCTGGGCCTGGACACCGGCCCTGCCACCGATGACACCGACACCCGAAGCTGGCCGCTGTACGGGCCGGTGCTGAACCCTTCTGACCTGACCAGCCGCATTCCTGCCCAGGCCGGTGCCGCAATCAGGTACACACCCGAACTGGCGCTGGCCCAGCCGTCGGTGTTCACCGCTGTGCGCATGGTGTCCGCAGCGGTCCAGTCCATGCCCTGGCAGTCGATGGTGCGGTCCACCAGGCTGCCGGTCGATCCACAGCCTGCCATCATCCGTCAGCCTGACCCCTGGCACCCACGCGAAGACACCCTGCGCCGCATCGCCACCCTGCTGCTGCTACATGGCAACGCCTACCTGTGGCTGACGGCACCTGACCGGTCAGGCCGTCCCACTGTGGCCATCCCTGTGGATAACAGCGAAGTGCTGGTGCAGTGGAACGAAGCAGGCACCAGACCGACCTACCGGTGGCGCGGCCAGCTGCTGGAACTGAACCGCGACCTGATGCACCTGAAATACATGGACCTTGGCCCTGCGCACCTGTTCGGCATCGGGCCGGTGCAGGCCATCGCTGGCAGCATCGCCGGTGCACTGAACGCCGACCAGCTGGTGGCCCAGCAATACACCGACGGTGCCTGGGTCGATGGTGTCCTGCAGGCACCCAACAAACTGACGAAGGCCGAAGCCGACCGCCTGCGGTCCCAGTGGGACGCAGCCCACGCGGGCAAGCGCGGCACCGCAGTGCTGGAAGGCGGCATCGAATACAAGCCGGTGATGATGTCGAACGCCGAAGCCGAACTGCTCGCAAGCCGCAAGTGGTACGCCACCGACATCATGCGCACCTTCGGAATCCCTGCACCGCTGGCTGGCCTACCGATGGGCGAAGGCAGTTCGCTGACCTATCAGAACATCGAAGGTGTGAAATCGCAGTTCGCCCAGTTCGCTGTCCAGCCGGTCACCGACACCATCGAATCCGCGTTCACCCAGCTGACAGTGCCATCAACCCAGGAAGTGCTGTTCCAGTTCGCCAGCCTGCTGCGCGCCGACATCAGCACCAGGTTCAGTGTGTACCAGACCGCCCTGGCCGCAGGAATCCTGACGGTGAACGAAGTGCGAGCCCTGGAAGGACTGCCAGCGGTCCCTGGCGGCGACACCCTGCAGACCGACACCGCAGCGACTGTGGCCGCCGACGAGCCCACACCGACCCCTGCCCAGGAAGCACAGGTGAACCAATGACCGACCGCATGGAGTACCGCAGCGCGACGCTGGGTGCAGTCACCGACCGCACCATCGAACTGATGGTGGCACCGTACGACGAGGACACCCACCTGGGTGGCGGTGTCCGCGAGCGCATCAACCGCGGCGCGTTCGGTCAGCCTGACCCTGCCAGGGTGCCGCTGAAGCTGGAACTGGGACCGAACCATGCTGGCCCTGTGGTGGGTCGCGCCATCGCGTTCGATGACCGCCCTGGCGGCCTGTTCGCCACCTTCAGGGTGTCGAACACCCAGGCCGGTGACGACGCACTGACCCTGGCCGCCGACGGTGCCCTGGGTGCCAGTGCTGGAATGCTGATCACCGAAGCCGCACCAGTCGATGGTGTGGTCGAACTGCGCAGTGCCGAACTGCGCGAAGTCACCCTGACAGGCACACCCGCCTATCAGTCAGCCACTGTGCTGGAAGTGCGCAGCAGTGCGCAGGAAGGAAACACCATGGAGAATGACACCCAGGTGGCTGACACCCAGGCCGCCGCGACCGACACACCCGACATCGACAGCATCGTGGCCGAAGCGGTCACCAGGGCGGTCGATGGCATGCGCCAGGCCGCAGTGGACGCGCAGGTGCCCAGCATCGAATCCGCGACGCATCGTGGCCATGACTACCGCAGCGCCGGTCAGGTGCTGGCCGATATGCAGGCCCATGCCCGCGGTGACAGTGCCGCCACCGACCGACTGACCGCCCTGATGGACGCTGGCCAGGTTGTCGCTGATGGCCGCAGCATGAACCTGCTGCTGACCACCCGCGACGCGTTCACCGGTGTCGGCAATTCGGTGGGCCAGGGTGTCCCGAATAACCTGTACCTGCCCAGCCTGCTGGAACTGCTGCGCGAGGGCCGCCCGACTGCCGACCTGTTCACCGCCCAGCCGTTGCCGATGGAAGGGAACACCATCCAGACACCGAAGGTGTCCCAGGGCAGCACCGTGGACTACCAAGACGGCGAAGGCACCACAGTGTCGAACCAGGTGGTGACCGCGATCCTTGAGGACTGGAAGAAGTCCACCCTGGCCGGTGGCCAGGGCATGACCCTGCAGGCCATCCGCTTCGGGAATCCTTCGTACGCCGACATGGTGACCCGCGACCTGCTCGCTGACTACACCGAAACGCTGGACCGGTACACCATCGTCGGTGACCCCGCGGTGGACACACCGGTGTCCGGTACTGGCTTCACCGGCATCCTGAACGCCGGTGCGACCGATGTGCCGGTGGGTGGCGACCACGCGGCGGCGCTGGGCAAGGTCGGCAGCGCATGGGCAGCTGTCTACCAGGGCAGCCGCAGGGCACCCATCGCAGCGGTGATGTCCAGCACCGACTGGGGCGCGTTCCTGGACCTGGCCGACAGCGACAGCCGCCCGCTGATCACCAGCGAAGCGCCGCAGAATCCCGCGGGCATCGGCAACGCTGCCAGCGTGGCTGGCACCTTGCGGTCCATCCCTGTGGTGGTCGATGAGAATGTGCCCGATGGGAATGTGATCATCGGCAGCTTCCGCGACGCCTACCTGTGGTCCGACCCCATCAACCCTGCCCAGGTGTCGCTCACCTTCCCATCCACCCTGGTGACCGATGTCACGGTGTATGGGTTCAACGCGCTGGCCATCAGGCGACCTGGTGCCTTCGCCATCCTGTCAGGCATCACCAGTGCCTGAGCGGAAACCGTTCAACTGGACCGAACGCCAGAAGGCCGCCACCCAACCCAAGGGTGGCGGCCAGAAGGCGAAGAAGTCGAAGGCAACATCGAAGGACACCGACCCGAAGGACTGATGCCCTGTGGCTGACACCCTGGCATACCTGCAGGAAGCACTGGGCCTGCTACCTGACAACACCACCAGGCTGATATCGCCTGATGATGTGCGCCGCGTCCACCTGTCCCTGGTGGGCGACCGTGGCGGTGTGTTCGCTGACCCAGCCCAGGGCCCATGGACGGTGCCCATTCCAGCCATCGACACCTGGGTGGACATTCCCATCGCCATCGGCGGCGGCCCAGCCATGGTCCTGGGCGAATCGCTGTTCTGGCGCAAGGACAGCAACGGCCACCTGTTCTACAACTATGCCGCCGACTGGCCCACCGTGGCGGTCCCTGCTGGCTACACCCGACAGGTGACGCTGCTGGGTGTGGTCGAATTCGACCCGAACGGCGACACCTGGGAATTCGGCTTCACCATCGGCGGTGTGATTCAGCTGCCCACCTTCACCATCGAAACAGCTGGCCAGACCGACAGCACCAGCGCCACCATCATCAGCGGCGATCCTGTCGATGTGTCAGCTGCGCCAGCGGTGTCGCTGTCGGTGCGCAACCTGTCCAGCGACGCTGACCTGGCGATGACGCTGGCCAGCTTCCGAACCCAGGGCAGTGTGCTGGCGGTGGCACCATGACCACCGACTACACCTTCGGGCCGGTCGATCCACTGGCCGCCGCGTTCAGGTACACCACCCTGGCCGATGTGAAGCAGCGCCTGGGCATCGACCACCTGGAATACGACGACCAGCTGACCACAGCGAACCAGGCCGCCGAAACAGCCATCGACCAGACACTGGGCCGCAGCTTCCCTGACACCGGCGACAACCCTGAAGTGGACGGTGTACCGGCAGCTGTCCAGTCCTGGGCCCTGGACGCGACCATCGCACTGTGGAAGGCCGCCGATGCACCGTTCGGTCAGGCTGGCAGCGACACCTGGCTGGGCAGCATCGACATCATCGGTGAAACCGAACGCGTCATGCGCCGCCACCCAGGAGCCTATGGCTACAAGGTCAGCTGGGGTGTCGCGTGAGCGGTGTTCGCGCTGACCTCGCTGCCGCCATCACCGACGCTGTGCGGCCCACCTATCCACAGGTCCAGGTGTACGGCCATCCCGAAGATGTCACCCAGCTGCCTGCCCTGGTGCTGGTGCCTGGTGACCCATGGTGCCGACCCACCACCATGGGCGGCGGCGGCGGCGGCGCTGGCACCCTGGAATGGCAGTTCCACCTGGCGATATGTGCCCACAGGGCACCGGTCGAATCCAGCATCGAACTGATGGAAGCCCTGCGCCAGCTGGTGGAACAGGGCCTGACAACCCTGGGTGGCAGGTGGTCCCAGCTGGGCAACCCTGACACCATCGAACTGGCAGGCACCCAGGCCCTGGTGGCTGAAATGGACCTGTTCCTGATGACCGAAAGGCAGCGATAACCATGCCCGAAACATTCATTCCTGGCTACCTGACCGAAATCACCATCGGCACCGATGACCTGACCCTGATCGGCCAGGTGGTGTCCTACAGCGACGACCAGACCGCGGTCCCGAAGCCGACATTCGGCACCAGGTACCGCCGCACCATCGCCGGTCAGGGCCTTTACAGCATGGATGTGAACGGCCACCTGGCCGCCGAAGAAGTCGGCACCCTGTGGGCCCTGCGTGCCACCGCCGACGCACTGCCCTGGACTGTCCAGGTGGGCGAAGCTGGCGGCGCGACCGATGGCGGCATCCTGGGCGGCAACGCTGTGATGACCAACCTGACCATGGAAGCCGACGCTGAAGGCAACTGGTCCTGGTCCGCGACGCTGGAAGGCGACGGCGAACCCACATACACCGCACCTGTCGCACCGTAGGCCAGGGTCGGTGACCTGGTGGCCGCGAAAGGCATGCGCTACGGCGACATCAAGCAGCTGGACCTGGCGCTGAAGCACCTGCAGGTTCGACTGCCGAAGGCAGGCACCGAAGTCATCGAAGGGTTCGCCCAGGACATCAGCCGCGACGCTGCCAGCCTGGTCATGAGCCGCCCAGGGTCATCGGGCCGCTACAAGCGCGAACCGCAAGCGTATGACTTCACCGCCAGCCGTGGCGGCCACCCAGCAGTCAAGATCGCACGCGGCGGCACCGCCATCGGTGCCGAATTCGGTGCCACCTACCATCATGTGTTCGGTCGGCGCGTGCCGCAGCGGTCCATGAAGCGCAGGGTGTTCGGTGCCAGGGTGAAGCGTGCCCTGTCTGGCAAGGTGGTGGGCAAGGCGACGAAGGCTGGCCTGCCCAGGGTCGAACGCGACCTGGCGGTGACCTTCGACCGGACAGCTGAATCGGAATTCAGGAAGCGAGGGCTGTGACCCATGGCTGACGCGAATGTCTACATCAGGTACCTGGCTGACGCGTCGAAGCTGGTGACCGAATCGAAGAAGGCCCGACGCGCCACCGACAGGGTGGGCGAAGGGGCGAAGGCCACCGATAAGAACTTCACCGCCATGGCTGGCCGCATGGCCACCTTCTTCGCAGGGTCAGCGGCCCTGGCCTACATGGGCGACTGGATACGGCAGGGCACGAAGATGGCCGACACCGCCGACCTGGTGCGGTCATCATGGGATAAGACCTTCGGCGCTGCCGGTGCGGTGATGGTGTCGAACCTGGAAGAACAGCGCAAGGCGCTGGGCCTGGCCGAATTCGAAATGCAGCAGCTGCTGATGACCACCGGCCAGCTGGCCCAGCAGCAGGGCATGACGAAGGACGAATCGGCTGCCTTCGCCCAGGAACTGTTCACCATGGCCGGTGATGTCGCCGCGTTCACCGGCAACCTGGACGCAGCACCTGATGTGCTGAACGCGTTTCAGGCGGCGCTGCGCGGCGAATTCGACCCACTGGAACAGTTCGGCATCAAGCTGTCCCAGGCCGCCATCAACCAGAAGGCCCTGGAAATGACAGGGAAGGCGGCGACGAAGGAACTGACCGACCAGGAGAAGCAGGCCGCCCTGCTCGCCCTGATCACCGATGCCCTGGCCGACGAGACTGGCGCGCTGGCCGAAGCGATGCGCGACGGCGCGACCGCTGAGAATGAATTGACTGCCGAAATGGCCGACCTGCAGGAACAGACCGGCCAGGTGGCGCAGGTCGCGAAGCGTGCCCTGATGGAAGCCCTGCTGGGTGTGGTCGGTGCCCTGGAATCCATGGGTGGCTGGATTGGCCGCACCATCGCGTCCTGGGAGCGATGGGGCAACAGTGTGGGCGGTGTGGTCGGTGCCATCACCAGGACGGTGGTGGACCTGGTGCTGTTCATGACCACCGCCGACCCCAGCCGCTTCTGGCGCAGGCTGAAGGACGGTGTGAACAGTGTGCTGTCACCGATCCGGTCGGTGTCCAGCAAGCTGTCCAGCCTGATATCGAAGGCCAGCAACATCAGAAGCCGCATCGGCGGCATCATTGGCCGCATTCCTGGGTTCGCCGGTGGCGGCATCGTGCCAGGCCCGACTGGTGCACCGCAGCTGGCGCTGGTCCATGGCGGCGAACGCGTCCAGACACCGGCCCAGCAGCGCATGGGCGGCGGCGGCGGCAGCGGCGGCGGTGCCACCTACAACATCACAGTGAACGCTGGCCTGTCTGACCCCTATGCCACCGCCGAAGCGGTGGTGGACCTGCTGCGCATGTATCAGCGCACCCAAGGGAATGTGCCGTACGCCGACAACCAGCAAGGCAGCGCACCGGCATGAGTCAGCAGGTTCAGTTCGCCCAGCAGTCACAGTTCGGCGGCATCGTCCGGTTCGCTGTGGAAGTGGCGCTGGGCCTGAACGAAGGCGGCGACCAGACAGCGATATGGCAGGGCCCCACACCTGACCCCACCTGGGCCTTCTGGGACGACCCCGACAAGGGCTGGTCTGGCATCGTGCCGTCCTGGGTGGACATCACACCCAGGGTGCTGCGCATCCAAACCAAGCGTGGCCGTGACCGCTGGGAACAGCAGTTCAAGGTCGGCAGCTGCCAGGTGGTGCTGGATAACCAGGACGGCATATTCACCCCTGACGCTGACCGGCCTGCAGGTGCGGTGGCGCTTCGGCCTGGCCGGTGGCTGCGCGTCCTGGGTCAGCGCACCGATGACGGCAGCCCATGGGTGCCGCTGTGGACCGGCCAAATCGACACCATGCAGGACCAATACAGCACCGCAGCCCATGGCATCAACGCGAAGTTCCTGTGCATCGACTTCGGTGGCCGCTTCCAAATCGACGACCCACCTGCCCTGGAATCACCGATCCCTGCCGGTCAGCTGACCAGCGCCAGGGTGGCGCTGCTGCTGGATGAATCGAACTGGCCCGATGAACCGGTGTGGCGAGACATCGACACCGGCCTGCACACCATGGCCGAATCGAACCTGGCGCAGTCCAGGTGGGCCGAAATGCAGGTCGCTGCCACCGCTGAAGGCGGCAGTATGTTCATCAGCGCCGCCGGTGTGCCGACCTTCAGGAACCGTGACTGGCTGGTGGATAAGCTGGACCAGCCACCGAAGTTCACCGTGGGTGCACCGGCCAGCGGTGTGCAGGTCATCGGCGCTGAAACCGACTGGTCCAGTCAGCGAATCTACGGCGATATCAGGTATGCCAGGAAGGGCGGCAGTGAGTACCGCGTCACCGACCCTGACAGCATCGCCCTGTACGGGCCCCGGACATATCGCCGGTTCGACATCGAATGCGAAACCGACAACCAGCTGCAGGCCCTGGCCGACCGGTTCCTGGCCGCGTTCAGGTTCGACCGCAGCCGCCTGGAAGGCATCGACCTGGCACCGACGAGCCCTGAGGGCATCAGCCAGCTGCTGAACCTGGAACTGGGCGACTACATCAGGGTCACGGTGCAGACCGACGGCGAAGGGCAGTGGGCCTACACCGGCGACTTCTTCGTGCAGAACATCGCCCATGAAATCGACAGCAGCGACTGGGTGACCAGCCTGCGCATCGAATCGGCCCAGTTCGATGTGCCGCTGCTGCCAGCCGCGTTCACCGCAGGGTTCGATGAAGGCTTCGACAGTCAGGACAGCAGCTGATGCCACCCGAAATCCCTGATGTGGTGCAAGGCCAGCCGGTCGAATCGGCCTGGGGCAACGATGTGCGCGACCGCGTCACGATGCGGTACGCCGACCTGTCGGCGTTGCAGGCAGGTGAACCTGTCCCTGATGTGGGTGCCTTGCGCTGGCTGGACGACCCAGGCGAACTGGTGGTGTGGAACGGCAGCGCCTGGCTGACAGTGCTGGACCAGGACGGTGGCTTCACCATCGGCCCTGGCCTGGTGGACCTGGAACGCACCGCCAGTGGCTTCCTGCGCGCCACCAGGACAGGCACGAATCCAGGCATCGTTGGCCGCGTCGTGATGCAGATATCCAGTGGCTGGGTGGTGGACCTGTCCGACGCTGACGGCGCTGACAGTTACCGACCGGTGGCCATCGACAGGTCGCTGGCGAACTTCATGGTGGGCGGCCTGACAGTGGACGATGCAGGGCTGGTGGAACTGCGGAAATCACCGGCAGCCGACGCGCCGCTGATGCAGTGGCAGCTGGATGGCAGCTACGGCGGTGGCCGCCGCTACCAGTGGCGGCGCGGCCCGCAGTTCGGCAACCTGGAACTGTGGGTGATACGGCCCGACAGCCTGGAACGGCGACTGTTCACCTGCGATGATCAAGGCCGCTTCTGGCCCGATGCCCTGCAGTCCGGTGGCTATCCAGACACTGCCGGTGACCAGACCGCCCTGGAAGCGCGAACCGGCGAAGCGAACCTGTATGACATCATCGGCCAGCTGCTGGACCGAATCGAAGCCCTGGAAGGAAGCTGACCCATGCCTGAAATCCCGAATGTGGTGCCTGGTGAACCTGTCGAAGCCGACTGGGGCAATGACATCAGGGACCGGTCGGTGCAGAAGTACGCCGACCTGACCGCCCTGGAAGCCAGCCAGCCGGTGCCGCAGCTGGGCGAGCTCGCGTGGCTGACGAACCCTGGCTACCTGGTGGTGTGCACCGACGCGGCAGGGCCGACCTGGACACCGCTACTGGACCGCACCGACGGCGACGGGCGGTGGGTACTGAAGGCCGGTGACACCATGACCGGTGCCCTGACAGCCACCAAGCTGACCAGCAGCAGCGACCTGGAACTGTCAGGCACCTTCATCAACAAACTGACTGCAGGCACCTTCGCTGTGCGCATCGACGGCAAGAATGTGCTGACACTGCAGGGTGCACGCACCGTGGCGCGTGCCGAATTCTCCCAGGGTGCCGCCCTGGACCCACCGAAGGCCGATGTGCTGCCATGGACCACCCAGGCCCTGACCATCGGTGAACTGGGTGCGCTGGGCACCATGGGTGCCTTCTTCGCTGGCCTGTACGGCAACTGGATGCGCACCAGCGCCAGCCAGGCGGTGTCGCTGGGTGCCAACGGCCAGAACGGCGCTGGCACTGTCGAAATCGACCCCACCGGTGTGGTGAAGATCGCTGCTGTCAACACCCTGAGCCCAGGCACGAAGCCTGCCGATGTGGTGCAGGTCACCCAGGGCAAGCTGGCGGTGCTGAACGGTGAACTGACCCTGAGCGGCGGCGGCACGCAGAAGGTGCGATACACCGCCGCCGACGCAGCGGTGTCTGCCAGCCGTGACGCGGTGTGGGTGTCCACCGGTGTCGGCAGCAATTACCGCCTGTTCACCATCGCGACCCTGGCCGACGCTGACCCTGTGGTGGCCGACTTCTTCACCGACAGTCCAGCGGCAGCTGCCCTGGTGGATGGGCACAGCGACGAGGGCCCCACCCACCGCGACATCATCCAGGCGCTGGTGCATGAAGTCACCGACCTGAGGGCCAGAATCGAAGCACTGGAAGGGGCATGATGGCGCGCTATCCACAGGCCACCTGGGTGGGTGGTGCCACCACCTACGGGCCGAACCCAACCCATGGGAAGTCGAACCTGAAGCTGGTGCTGCACACCACCGAAACGAAGGGCATGCCAGGGTTCAGCGGCGGCGACACCGCACCACACCTGGTGTACGACCCGAATCGGCGCAGCTGGCAGCAGTGGGCCGACTTCGACCGCTATGTGGGCACCATGAAGGGCCACAGCAGCGGCCACTGGAACTGTCAGGCCATCCAGGTCGAAATCATCGCCTACAGCGACCGGTCAGTGGCCGCATCGGTCGGTGGCCTGTGGGTCGGTGACTTCCTGCCTGAGCATTACGCCGACCTGGCGCACCTGTACCGGTGGCTGATGGACCAGGGCCTGGTGGGCCTGGACCTGACACCGACACCGCCTGGTGGCTGGCGCTACGGCACCAGTTCACCGCACCGCATGACGGCCAGCCAGTATGACGGCTTCAGCGGCCTGACCTGCCATGGCGCGGTGCCAGGGAACACCCACTGGGACACCGGCGAACTGGACCTGGAACACCTGTGGCTGCTGGCCACCGACGGCGAACAGCCACCTGACCCACCGACACCGAACCCACCACCTGACCAGGAGGACGCACCGATGTGGCCGATGTACGAAACCGATGGATACAACAGCCCGAAGGGCAAGGGCCGCACCGCCTGGCGCGAGAATGTGAAGGTGCTGCAGGGCATGGTGAACGATGCTGGCGGCCAGGTGGATGAGGACGGCCTACTGGGCCCATCGACCCTGGCGGAGATTCAGGAACTGACCGGCCTGGCAGTCGGCAGCGAAGTCACCGGCACCCACGCGAATGTGCTGCGCCGCATGGACCTGTCCGGTGGCGGTGGCGGTGGCTACATTCCACACACCCACACCACCGACACAGGCAGTGTGGTCTGACCGCGACCTGCTCGCCCTGATGATCGCAGCAGCTGGCGCGCTGCTGCTGACAGGTGCCGACTGGGTGGCCAGCCAGGTGCTGGGCATCGACACAGTGAGCCTGCTGGACGCTGCCGCAGTCGGCGCTTACGGCTGGCTGCTGTACCGCATCGGCAAGGGCCCACCGACCGCCTGAAGGCGCGTTCTGTCTATGACCCCATGCTGTCCCGGCATGGCCATGATGTGTTCAGTGGTCCCAGGCGACCTATGCAGCCCATGCCTGGTGTGCTGACATTCGACACCACACAGCCCTATGTGTTCAGGCTGCGCACAGTCCCGCGACGCTGCTGCCTGGCAGCCCTTACAGCTGCCACCACCTCGCGTGGGTGTCCATCATCAGGTCAGCGCGTCATACCGATACACCCGAAGGCAACAGCGACTGGTCAGCTGACCGGTGGAACTTCACCTGTGTTACCCACCCATCGGCAGGCAGCACAGCTGGGCATCCAGGGTGGGTGGACCGCGGCAGCGAAGCAGGTGATGCTGCCCAGGGAATGCCCGCGCGGTGGTGCGCAGGGTGCGCTGGGTCAGGTATGCTTCGGCAGGTCGGAATGACAAAGTGCGCGACACCCTAGCCATGCCGCTGGGGTGTCGTCGCGTCCAGGGCCGCTAGGATGGTCCCAGCATCGGTGTTCCACCGAAGCGTGCATGCAGTCGAAGGCCCACCGGCATCACCTGGTGGGCCTTCCTGCTACCCTGATCGGCGCACGCGACAGGAAGGAACACACCATGCGCGTCGAATCCGATGACCGCTACCCCAGGCCGGTGCCTGAGCCGCCACCCGACGAGGACCACGCGGCGATGGGCTGCCTGGGCATCACCATCGCCCTGGTGGTGTCCCTGGCTATGTGGTACTTCGGCTGGCACCTGGTCAGGTGGCTGTTCTCATGACCCTGGACCACAGCAGCTGGCCCACCAGCATCGAATACGCTACCTGCTGTGCCCATTGGCCAGCAGCTGGGCACCGCACCCACCTGAAGCCCAGGGCGAGCAGGGCGAAGGCCCAGCAGGCCATCATCGACAGCGACCACCATGCCGAAATGCTGCGCCGCACCGGTGAACGGCACTGGTACATCGAAGAAGCGCCGCACCGCCTGCTGGTGCGAGCCGTCACCGCCTGGGTGGACGCTGACGCAGCACCGACACCAGTGCACCCTGGCCAGCTGACCATCGACCAGGACGGTGAAGCATGACAGTCGCACTGTGGATTGTGACCAGTGTGCTGGTGGTGTTCATCACCATGGTGGCGCTGGGCATGGCCATCAGGCCCTATGTGGACCAGCTGCGCGCCGACCGTGACGCGTGGAAGCAGCGAGCCCTGGAAGCCGAAGGCCGCCAGGCCCATGACGGCCTGGCCGATGTGCGCATCATCGACCCGAACGGCGACCTGCCGTGGGCGACCGACAGCGACCGCGAGGACATCGCCCTGTGGCTGCAGGGCGCACCAGGATGGAAGGACAGCGAAGAATGAGACAGGCAGCATGGTGGATGGCTGGGGTAGTGGCTGGGACGGTGCTGGGGTTCCTGGCGGCCACAGCAGGCGCTGGCGCAGCGATGCGCGAAATGACCGCCGAACGCGACGAGCAACGCGACCGCCTCACAGCGAGCATCAACACCCTGATGGACACAGCAGCGAAATCGCTGCAAGATGAACGGCGCAAGGTCACCGACCTGACCGATGAACTGGAACGAAGGAAGCCGAAGAATGTGGCAGGTCGCAGCGATGCCTGACCAGCTGACGGACCACAGCGGCCACTGCCACGCGTCCACCCAGCACCACACCCTGCCCATGCAGGTGGTGTGCTGCAGGCCGCGCGGCCACACAGGGTTGCACACCAGCTGTGGTGGACGGCCTGCCAGCGACCATCCAGCGCACTTCACCGAATGCCTGGGCTGGCGCACCGACACCAGGCTGCTGGCCCTGTCCGGTGGCTTCCCTGTGGTGGTGCGATAATGGACGACCAGCTGCGCGTCGAAGGTGTCCGCATCACCTGCGACATCAGGCCGCTGAACCCTGATGACGCTGCCTGGCTGCAGGGCGATGTCGAAGCGGTGCGCCTGGAAGCCGAACGGCTGATGATGGAAGCACTACCGGCAGGCGAATATGTGGTGGTGCTGAAGGCCCGAAGGCTGGTGGCCTGATGAACGCTGACCTGGCACCCATCACCGGCCTGCGCACCACCGGCCTGCGCGACCCTGAGACTGGTGAGCAGCTGATCGCGGTCGAAGTGCTGCTGGGCGAAGCCGCCGCCGACGGGCTGCGCCTGGGCATGCAGGTAGTCATGATGGCGGTGGTGCTGGTCCCTGAAGGTGATGATGATGGCGCTGCTGGATGAAGGCAGAACTGGTGTCTGGAACCGCATTAGGCGGCGCATCATGGAACGCGACCACCACACCTGTCAGCGGTGCGGTGCCAGGGCGACCCAGGTGGACCACATCGTGCCCAGGGTGCTGGGTGGCAACGATGACTGGGGCAACCTGCAGGCCCTGTGCACCAGGTGTCACAAGCGCAAGTCTGAGCAGGACCACCGGCGCATCAGGGCAATACTGCAGGGCATAGGGGCCACCCACACCACACCAGCGGTGGTGGCTGACTCACCGGCAGTGGACGGCACCGGCAGGGTGCGCGTTCTTCAGGCAGGCGGCAAGAC
>Ga0180438_10006283_pt1 | contig 16110 bp, 14 predicted proteins | sample SS_ome_12_FD_132455 | JGI IMG/M metagenome (GOLD analysis project Ga0180438, IMG submission 132455) | Hypersaline lake sediment archaeal communities from the Salton Sea, California, USA - SS_3_D_2 metaG | ecosystem: Environmental > Aquatic > Non-marine Saline and Alkaline > Hypersaline >...
AGCAAAAAAAGGAAATGTTTTTAACGCTAATATCAATCAAACCTTGAAGCTGAAAGGAATCACCCAATGGTACGCATGGCTGTACAGATATCCCAATGTTCGTCCAATATTAACAATATGACGTTTTGTGTGGTATCACTTGGATATCGTTAGTAAGAACATCACTTAGAGTCCGAAATACCATTTTGAACTTTAGTTCATTTCTCACCATCTTTCCGGCGCACTATCAATCGTACGCATCCGCTTTATTGAATGGAGATCCAAAGAAAGCAAATAATCAAGGCTTACCGGCCTATAGTTGATTGCTTCCACGCTCACATTTATCCTCTTCCTTTCACCGTCGATGAAAGGTGCCCTGTGGTGAACGTGGCCATGAATAATCCAATCGTGCCATTTGAGCCATTCGATTTTTTTGTCTCTTGGATTGTGTATGAGTAAGAAGCTATACCCGCTGACGTACAGCACTCTGCTTGTCTCAAAATTGATCTTGTCGTGGCTTCCCTTAATAGAAACTATGCTTCCTTTTAACCGTCGCCTCCAGTAAGTAACTGGCCTTGACCGTCTTCCAAAAGACCAGTCGCCCAAGAAATAAACTACTCCGTTATCTCCCACCGTGCCATTCCACTTGTTTTGTATCGCCCGATTCATCTCGGTGACACTTGAGAATGGCCTGTGGCAGTATCTGATGATATTCTTATGGTCAAAATGGGTGTCTGCAATTAGATAAACGGGTTTATCAGAGACTGACAGGTGTTCCTCTCGTGGCAGGCTTTGCAATTCCTTGAGTTTGTCGATAGTCTTTCTCCACCAATATTTGCTCAGCGCCTCCCTTCGCGATAACATCTTTCCAAGAACTAAATCATATTCAGATTGGATGCGGCTTCTTCCTCCCAGAACTGTAACCCTGATGAGATATTGGCTTATGGCCGCATCGTCTTCTACTTTAGCTCCGAAGATATATCTCCTGATGATATTAATCAATTTGCCGACTGCTGAAGTTTTTTGCTGTCCGAAGGCCTCCAAGGTACATTTGGTCTCAGCATAGTCAGATAGTTTTTCAAATTCAACGTTGTTCCTGGGACTGTACTTTCCTATCGAACAATGAAATTTACATTTTGGGCTGTGATCATAGGGTTTGCAGGTATCCTGTATTGTCCTTTCCAGACCAAGTAAGCTCTGTGCCAGCTCATATCGAAATTGCTCAAGCTTGGGTGAAGGATCAACATCAAGATAAAGCCAGTTTGCATCCTCTTTCTGAAACTCGCCACTCTTGACACCAAGCTCGAAAGGAACTCGAGTGTACTTCTGACAAACCCTTTCCACTTCATGAACTACGTTCTGGAGATTATGTGTCTTCGCTGGTCCAAATAGAGTTATGTGTGGGACGAATCTTGTCTGTCGCCGCCTTCTTACTCCTAACTTGCCAGCCTCTCGAAGAGTACTCGTCCTAGCCCACTTTGCATACTCCTTGGCGTAGCCTCGCAAGCGAAATTCTATTAAGAAATTAGCCACTACCGTTCAATATTGAGGATGCAACCAGAATACGTGTTTTGAATGCACGAGAAGCCTGAATACCTGACCCCCGCCACCACCGTCTCTTATCCTACCATTCAAGTGTTGAACCCACCTCTCAGGAATACTACCAAGACCATGAAGGGCTCCAATAGCTGCACCGACTATTGAAGCAATAGAGTCATTATCTCTTGTGTCGTTTACAGCCCTGATTATGGCTTCCTCAGGCTGGTTAGCATGCATAGCTAGGATATGTAATACTGAAGGCACCGTCTCAAATAAATGGCCTCCCGAGCCCCATGAACCGCACGCCTCCTCGACCGTTAGCTTTCTTTGCAAGGCGTCATTACATACCATTGAAACGAAATTCGAGAGCGAGCCAGAATATTTGCCTAGCGTGCTACTGTCATGTTGATACTCGGTATTCCCTTCTAGGTCTCTCGCTACATAGCAGAAAGTATCAGCCCACCAGTCAGGTTCTGGAGGAGAGTCCATTGCTAACAATTCCCAAAGCACGTGGACAAAAGCTACACAACTCGCATTGCTAGCGAAATCATTATGTGTCATCATGGAAGCTATTGCAGCGTCAGCATACATTGACGGATGAGGATTGCGAAGATACGGCAAAACGATCGGGGCAATTCGCATCAATGCACCGTTACCTGCCGATTCTGGTCCCGCCGCATACCATGGCAACTGTCTATCTTTGAAGTTCTTTATGAACTCCTTAACCGAGCCACCAGCACCCCAAATGCGGCGTGCACAGAATTTGTGTCCTAGTGACTCTGGCTTGAGCCCTCGGTCATCTAATAGCTGTTCCACTGTCCAGAAAGACTCTTGTGTATCATCGGTGCCTAACCCAGCCGGACGATTCCTTCCCGGACGTCGATCGGTTTGGTAATCTCTTATCTCGCCATAAAGCCTATGCCTGTCGACCGGTTTGAGTCCCTCAGAGGTAGCCCGAGAGCATCTCCTATGGCGATTCCCAACAACATTCCCTCGATCCTTTCATACTTACAAGAAGCTGGTAGAGAATTAGGCACCCGGTTTAGAATCTGACTGTCATGGAGGCGAATCAATTTGTTAACCATCAAGTGTCTGAGTAATTGAGTATTATCTATCAATGGCCTATCTTCACCTCCAATCTCCATCCCAGGTTATGAAAACGTCGCTGACTGTTCCCATCGCACCGCTGGGTATGTACCATCCACCACTAGGAAATAGATATTCAGGATTATACTGTTTTCCGACCTGAATATCGACTATTGTATCATTGTTCTCGGGTCCGTAACTGTCTGAATTTCCGGTGCAGTCGATGTACACCAATCCTCTGTCCTTTGTCTGAAATGCGTTGCAGGCGTGTCCTGTATCAGAACCTATTCCTGAGTTGTATGGGTCAGTATAGCCAGTCAGTTCAAGACTAACATATGCACACCTGATTCCTGCCATTTCGGCCTCGTTGTGAAGTCTCTCCGCAAAATCAGCACAAATATTCGGCGGGCTTGGTTCAACCCTGCCGTCAATTATGTTTTTTAGCTGATCCAAATCGATTTCATCCTCCGGTGGGGGGTAATAGAATTCCACAATAGGCAACGTATACTGGTAAGGAAATGCATCTGTTTCATCCGACCTCAGGAAGCTGAGTAATTCTGAATAGGTAGGATTTCTCGCGTCTTCATTGTTTATGAGCACTATGAATTCCCCATAACAGTTGCTTCCACTCAGTACGGTGGGTGTCTTAACAAGACCCAGATAGTAGTTCTTATATTCACCGGTGTAGGAATTGATCTCGTCAGAAGGAGGGGGAGTCGTATCAGAAGGAGGGGGAGTCGTGTCAGATGAAGAAGGAGTGGCATCGGGTTGATTGGTGTTTCTGAAGTAGGTGTATATGGAATCAAACAGAGAATCTTTGTAGTCAGACAACGGCTGCACGCCAGCGAAGGAAAATATAAAGAAAAGGCATATTAAGGAAAATACAGTGAGTTTCATGCTTGGTTGGCGCCACCCATTCTTCGAGACGACCCTACACAACCAGATGAAGACAGCGATTTCAAGCAGAAACACAAAGCTCCCGAGGAGCGGACTCTGCATAAACTGTTGAGTGAATAGTGACGCACCGGACCAAACAAGTAGCCCTAGCAGCGATAGCGCAGAGAGGTTCAAGATTAATCTATAGATCTTCCCGACAATCCTATATTTCCGAGTGTAATAACCCAACCACTTCTCGATGGAGTAAAAGACAGAAGATCCAAAAAGTAACCAGAAGGGAATGAGACTTCCAACAAACCGACTAGCTATGAGACCAACAATGGAGAGTGCACCAATCAACAAGATAGGCTTCAGCCAATTCGGAATGCGAGGCCTATGGCTGTAGGCTGTGTGGATACCCGTGTTGTTAATTATTTTGCTAATAGGATTTCTGCGGGAGCTCGACCGGTTGGAGATGTAATCCTCATGGGTCCGTCCACACATGTTGTTCAGTCTTCTACTAGTGCACTCCGCGCAAGAGCAGTTGGGAGGATGCTTACCTCTAACGTAATCCCGGTCTTGTATGGGCATTTACTAACGGCTCTCCATTAGCACCATCACAGTTACATAAGCCAGCGTTTAACCACTGTTGAAGCTAAACCTACGGATTAGTAATTACGACATTATCAAAGGCAACTTCAGTATATGTGCCTGCCAGTGCGCTGGTAAGTAGTAAGATATCACCACCAGTGAAGGTGATATCTGTACCCTCCCACAGTAGATGCCCATTAACCGACAGGCTTAGGTCGCTACCGATACACTCAATATGGATTAAATTGACAGCGTCCACGCCCTGGTTGATATAAGATGAGTAGGTTATTGACTTAAGGGCTACCCAATTCCCATTAGCATGCTTGTATATGGAATAGTAACCATCAGCGCTAGTCTGAAAGTAGTAAGAGTTATCGGTGTCTTGATATCGACATACTACCGTATGCCAATTATTGTCAGTACCCGCAACAAGCCTAGTCTCCACTTCCAAAATGAAATCAGTAAAGTACTGGTTAGCCCAAGTACCGGTGGCGAATTCAGCGGGATTGTTATTGATTAGATGAAGCCAGCCATCCTCGTAAAATACTGAACCAAAATCGTCAGAGTAGATATCCCAGTCACCAACCTCATCACTAAAGTCGTCTGAGAACAACACCTCACCGGCTGTCGGAATAGCTTTAAAGTTAGCAACGACACTTCTATCGTAATACATCGTGATGGTAGTAATAGACGAAGTGCCTGACGCACTACCACTCCAGTGGTCGAAGGTATAACCACTAGCTGGGCTGGCTGTCAGCGTCACCCGGTCACCGTATTCATATTGGCCACTCGAAGCAGATACCCAACCCGCCCCTGAGGGATTGACACTCACACTGAGTGTGTACTCAGATGTAGGTTCGGGACCTGACGAAGTTGTCGGTTGGCCTGATGTTACTATACCAACTATTCCGATGGCAGCTATAATAGAACCGATTATTATTCCTGTTAGGTTTCCCCTATCCATTGTATCCTCATTTCACATTGAACTATCTACAGAATAGTGCCTATAATTAGAGCCATAACAACGAGAAACCAAAAGACCGCGGTAATTAATAACCAGAGATACCGCAAAACGAATTGCTCAAATCTTGGTTTCTTAAGATAGACACATAATCTTAAAGCCGACAGGAAGTGCACGTTAGAGGGATATCGCTGCAGTGCTTGAAGCCACATCGCCTGAGCCTGGTCAATCTTGCCTTGCTGTGCATACACTTTGGCCGTTAAGTCAATCACCTCTATTCTTCTACTGTCGCTCTCGGGCAGGGTCTTAAGCAGATTCTCAGCCTCGTCGAGATTACCTCTTCGTGCCAGTGCTCCAGCGCGAACAAGTATGTCAATGGTCATGGCCTGCGGGGGTGACACGGTGCCCTGTCGAACAGGCATTGATCCTCCTTCTGATAGATGTGATTCAGGTTCTTGCATGTCTATTTATTAAGTCCCCATATAAAAGACCTAGAATCCTCCCTTAATGACGGTGCTTTTGTAGCCCCGTAGCTGCTCAGCCGTTTCAACGGGGAGTAGTCCCCAGAGCTGGCGAACAGCTGTCTTGAGATTCTCGAAGTCCTGATCGGCGATAGCTCGATGACCTTGTGCAAGAAGACGCTCGGCTTCAGCTTGATCGCTCATAGTGCTTCTATACTCTGTTTCCAACTGTTCAAGCTGACCGACCCACCAACCCGGATGCTTCATTAGCACCTGCATTACCAGTTGCATAAGGTTCCTGGTCTTCTGCTGAACAGAATCGGCGTTCTTTGATGCTATGGCCTTCCTTGTTTCTTCCGTAAGACGAGAGAAATCAGCAATATCCTGAGAATCACCATATTGCTGCACGATGTCACGCCCGCCCGAGATTTGTGCCTCGGCTTCAGCAATGAGGACAGGCCAACTAATCAATTCCTCGATCTCATCCAATCTTGCATCAAGTTCGAGACGTCGCCGCTCGCATGTATCGAGAGCCTCCTGTTTGTCCTGCTGGGTTACCGTCAGTGGAATATCGACTTGACGAGCCAGTTGCTCGTTCTCAATGTTTTGAAGCAAATCATCGACCCGAGCAGAACCAGCCAACTTGGCTTGATCACGGACTTTTTCCAGGTGAATCTTTGCCTTTTCTACATGGTCTGCCAGTATTGTTTCGTCAATTGGCGAAAACTTGGGGTCTAATATGTTCTCGAACTCTTCATCCAATCTGGGGACATAGGCAAGGACTTTTGCTATACGTGACTCATCTACAGCGATGGTGACTTCGATAGGGCTTCCTGCGGGAACGTCTCGAGGAACCTTTCGGCCAGTTACCTCTAGCCATCCAATTAGTATGTTTCTGTCAGCACGCTTCTTGTTGCCTTCCACAACAGGAATGCGCAGAATAGTCTCAGAGTCGCCACTCTTGAGGGCCTCCATTGTGTAGACGCCTGTATCCCGTTTCTTGCACGGCAATGGAGTACCCTTTTCGAGTAACCACGCCACATCTCCATTGGCAAGCCCGATACCAATGTTATTGACAAGGGTTTGAGCGGAAATTGTGATTCCAATTGTGTAGAAGAACCGGTCTGGAGCAGTTTGACAAAGGTTCCCGGTGGCATCCCTCAGTTCAATTAGAAACTCATTTCTACGGTCCCTGTCTGCGTGGACAGAGGAAACAAAGGTGCCACCCGTCCCAAGACGAAGTCTGCCTGATCGCCAAGCAGTCTTAGATTCTACGAATTCGATGGTATGCCCGTCCAGAGATTGTCCTTGAGGGGCAATTACTCTACCTCCAATTGTAGGTTCTGTTTCATCCCCAACAGGTTTATAATCGAGCTCCAATTTGAAATGCCCAGTAGGGAGCGGTACTTGTCGTCTTGATACCTCGGGTATTATCTGGGTGCCAGCAAACACTGCGGCACCCTGTGCCACTACCGTCATGGGGTCTACCGTGAATTCCAATGCTATCCCCAGTTTTTCCTTCAACATATCTCGAAATAGCGGAGCCCGAGTAGGTCCACCAACCAAAATCAGTTTTTCAATGTCGGAGGATGATAGCCTTGCCTCTTCCAACACTGACCTGCACAAGTTTATTGATCTTTCGATAAGTGGTTCAGCGAATCGTTCAACATCGCTTCTCTTGAGTTCATACTCAAACTTGGGGCTTGCCCCTTCTCTACTCAGAAATAGTGTCTCAATGTTAATGTCGGTTTTGTCTTCAACGGAAAGACGAATCTTAGCAATCTCAGCGTGGTATTCGAGTTTGTCGCGGATGGTTTTCCATAGCCTGTCATTAGATGACAGACCAAACTCTTTGGCGACAACAGGAACCAGTAACTGCTCGACGATCTTTGTATCAATTAATCCACCACCTAAGTGGTTGTCGCCGCCGTGATTTACCACCTGTATCTGTTCGTCCCGCACCTGCAATATAGCTGCATCGAATGTGCCACCGCCGAAATCGTAAACCATCCAGAAGACGCGATCGCTGCTGGTTTGAAATCCGTAGCGCAAGGCAGCAGCAACAGGCTCTTGTACCAATGGGCTGAAGGATAGCCCAGCCAACTTCGCTGCCCTGTCGGTGGCGGAACACTGTGGAAGTTCAAAAGCCGCCGGGACACTGATGGCAGCAGCGGTGATCTCTTCGCCATTCCACCGTTGGACATCTGCTCTAAGTTTCTTCAGCACCTCCGCGGAAAGCTCTTCCGGCGTCATCTGTTTACCATTGACCTTGAAGGCCTCGAGGGGCTCCGGATGCCCCATAGACAGCTTGAATTTCAGGCGAATATCAGAGAGTTCCGTTTCATCGTTACTCCTTTTCTGGTCTTTTGCCTGCTGCCCAACCCTCTGCGCTCCCTTCTTGCTGAATGAAACTGCGGACGGAGTATACTCGGCACTTTCATTTGTCCTGATAATGCGTGGTATCGTCCCTTCAAGCACTGCTATTTCGCTATTGGTGGTACCAAGGTCAATCCCAAAGTCTACCGTTTGACGTTCCATAATTTCGTCCTCCTTGTTTTCCTTCAGGTTTTGTCATCTGTCGGCTTTGACGCCTCAGTTTCTTCAGGCACTCCGACAACCACCTCACCCATTTGTATGATTCTGTCCCTATAATATATTGTGGGTTTCAGCGTCTCTATGATTTGTCGTCGGGCCAACCCGCTAACTGGCTGGGATGTAATCACCCGCAAAGCCATGCCCCCTTCATAGTCTCCACCAGTATGGTCTTTGATCTCAATTCCACCCTGGCTAAGGGCATCCCATGTGCGTTCGACATCGCGAGACAGTTTTTGCAGCGGTTTCGACAACTCTTTTGTAGCCTCTAGCCTATGCTGGATTCGCCATACCAGAGTCCCGACATCGGCCGCCATATCGAGTAGTTCCTCTTCTCTCTTGGATTTCGTTCGAGAATTAGATGCAGTACTTTCTGGTAAGGCAGTCAGTGCTTCTAGAGATTCTGACAGATCAAGGCACTGCGGTGGACTTATCCTAAACTCTTGAGGATAATGCAGCCATTGCCTGAGATTATCCACGGCTTCCCTCAACATCTGTTTTCTATGACACCTCTTTAGGTTTTTGGCCGATCATCCAGCCTTTGGAAAGCATTTCTTTTACGGTTCGAAATTCGTTTTTATATGATTCCGGTTTTACCCCCTTGGGGAATGTGCCAGCCGAGACTCCATGTGCTACGGCGATGATAACACCCAAAACGATAAGACCGATCCAAAAACTGTTGCTCATAACTCCAACGACGATGGCAAGAAAAAATGCACTAACCGTGCCACCTACTCTCCAGCCTTTGCTCCGTTTGTGAGCTGACCGGCATCTGGTACATCTTGGTACTATTACAGGTAGGTACTGCCATTTAACTTGTGTCTGGAGAAGTCCGGGCACACGCTGCACATTGCCATGCATCATGACTGTAACCGAGGAATCACTATCGGCATAATCTCCTCCACAGAACCAGCAACTCGAGTACTCCACATTTGCGCCTATAGTCTGGAGATCTTCCTGAATCTTTTGCCTGAGAGAATGGCTTTCAGCAATGCTGAGCGACTTCTTAGCAGTGGTGAGAACTGACCGCCAATCTCCAGTCTCATTCCCGAATGAGACCAGGCATGACCTCACCTGCTCCGCTACTTGGTCATGCATTGATTCACGAGTTGGGCCTCCTTTGGCTAGGAGCGAATCAAGAGTCTTCAGTAACGGAGCTGTGTCTTTAATAAGACTAGAAGCTAGATCATTGCCGCTCTCTGGCGCGTTGCTGATTTCCTCGGCACAATGCAAGCACATGGCCTTAAGTCTATCTCGTACCGGTGCAACCCCCCGCCGTACAGCCTCCGTGGCAATTGCATTGTCAAAGCCAGATTGCCGTATCAGTGCTATGTGAAATATCAGATCTTGTGAATCATTCTTTTCTGAAGCTTCGACGGCAAGCATTGCATTGATTGAGAGCAGTGCCTTTGCCAATCCTTCTCGAATTCGATTTGCAGTGTCTGTACTTAAGCGGGGATCATCTAATTGCCGAATTCGCTCTCGCACTCTTTTCCAAAACCCTTCTTCATTAAGTAGGCTCTTCCATCTGGAAAAAGCTTGTTGCCAATGGGATTGTTTCTGTTCAATTTGCTGTTCGGATATTTCTCTCGTTTCCGTTTCCGTATGTTCTATATCCAACGCCATGGCATGGTGAAAAACAGCGAGATTGTGCATAGAGACACTGGCCTCACTACCTTCAGCTTCATGTTGCTCCCAGATGGTCAAAGCTCGTGATAAATCATTCTGTTTAATTGCCGCAAGAGTGTCATCATTTTCTTCGGTCGAACTAAGCGATAGTGGCCAGAACCAGAAGAATTCATCTATAAATCTCAGCTCAGGATCAAGCAGTCTTTGTTGTGCCTCCCGTCTAGCATCCCTGTCATGTGTAGTGTTTAGTGCGAGAAAACTGTTGTTAAGCTGTCCAGTATTCCCGTATTTTTCAGTGAGCTCAAGCCTTCGAATATGAGAAGATAGCTCCTTTGGAGAAGCGGTCACAGGGAGGCCCAATATGCGGAAAGCATTGATACGATAGATATCAGGCCGCGCCATCTTGAGAAGCGTCTCATTCCATTGCACCGGATTACCTGCTTCCATTGCCTGTAATTATCCGCTTAATATATATCACATTATAATTCCGCGTCGCCAAAGCTTGAGTTGATATTCGTACTTTTCACGTAGACCAGATTGCCTAATCATCGCCTCTTCAAGAAGGTCAGCTGCTTCCATAAGCTTACGTGGATCTCGAGCGATTTTAATTGCCTCTGCTGCCAATGTTTCTGGATCGCTTTCTTCAGATTTTGCGATAATACCAAGAGCGCTCTTGCTCTCATCTACATTCTCTCTACTCTTTGTTATAGATTTTGATATCGGTGGTTCCCATCGTCTAAGATCCTCAAGCATCTCCATTGCATTAGAATAACGCGCAACAGGGTTGATCTTTAGGCATTTTGAGACGACTGATTCAAGATAATCATCTACACGAGGATTAAATTCTACCGCGGGAATAAGCTTGTGCTTCCAACATTTACCAGTTGATAAATCCATCCTGTTTTCAACCGGAAAAGGCAATCTATCTGTCAGCAGAAGGTAGAGCGTAACACCAATAGACCATACATCTCCAGCACAAGAGTCCATGTTTTGCAGGCACTCTGGAGGTTTGAATACGGGAGTCCCTCTAGCACTTGCTAGGAGTGTGAGTGGATTTACGGCTTTAGCAAGTCCAAAATCACTAATCCTGATACGGAGTCCTTCGACATCATAACCAACAAGGATATTTTGTGGCTTGATATCGCGATGGATTATCGGTGACTGTTTGCTATGAGCAACAGCCATTCCCATGCAAACTTGCCGGATAATATCAACAGTATCCAGAATTGGAACAAAGCCATCTCGATAAGAATTCCATAGTAATTCCAAAGTACCACCCGGAACGTACTCCATTGTGAAATAACCACGCTTTCCTGCACTAGTTTCCAAGATACCTGCATCAAACACCCTGATGATATTGGGATGTCCAATTCTTGACAGTAGTACGGCTTCAGCTAAATTTCTTTCAATCTCTTTTAATTGTGGGCTAGACGATTTGAAAATTTTCATGGCTTGTCGTCCCAAGAATTTATGCTTAACGCGGTATACTTCCGCAAAAGCCCCTTCTCCAAGGAAGCGATCTACCTCATAGATGCCATGGATTTCTTCATCTTCTTTGAGAAGCACTGTAGCTTTCCTCCATGAGCCTGCAATCACCTCAAAGCTATGTAGTCCCTAACATCAATGCAATTATAGTAATTTATCTTGTTCAAACATATCATATGAAGCCTAGTGGACGCTGTCAATACCCCCAATGTGCCATAGCACTTGTGCTGGATAGTAACACATCCAATTCAAGCTCGGGCTCAATTATGATCACCATGACGGGAGCCATGGACGACGAAGCGAGCGATGGATAAGGTGCTAGCCGCAGCAAATACACTGGCTCAGCTACTGATCAACCATGGCATACATGGTAATGGTAATTATGGTAATTCTTACGAGAGGACTACCAACGTCATCCCCTCCTTCTAAGCTTTGACTGCCTTCACTTGAATTCAACTGCATAGCTTGCCGATTAGCAGTAGAAACGACAGTGCAATCGGCATTGAACCGTGACTTCCTCACCTATAGCCTGGAATATGAAGCAGTGGCAATTACATAAGCACCACTGCTTGTTGATGTCTTAACGACTTCACCATTAAGGTAAATCGTAACCGTTACGCTACCGTATTCCCCTTGATTTTGAGCAGAAATATATAGAAACCAATCATCGAACGTCTCGTACGTATATGTATGCGGAACACTAACATTATCATATTGCTCTGTGCCACCTGATGCATTATTAAGTGTCACGTCAACTTGTGAAGCAGTCCCAGTTATCTTATACTCAACTTCCGGTGGAGGTGGTGGTTCTGGCTCGAAGTTAGCAGTGATGCTTTTGTCCGAGTCCATGGTAATAGTGGTTGAGCGGTAAGTGACCCAGTCAATGGTTCCCACATCGCCAGTCCAGTCGACAAAATCATAACCTTCGTCAGCACTAGCCCTCAAGTCAACCACGGTCCCAGCTCCGTATGTGAAAGTTCCTTCGCCGGGGGTGGTTACCGAACCGCCAGCACTGCTGGAGATGATGAGATCATATGCCGGTGCGAATTCAGCCGTTATTGAATAGTCCCCGTTCATTGTGATAGTGGACTCCGGATCGTAAACATCAGTTATAGCACTTACATCTCCAGTCCACCCAATGAAGTAATACCCTTCCTGAGCCATAGCTACCAGTGCAACCACCGTTCCTCCGTCATAGTCCGGGAACAGCCCCTCGCCAGGCGCAGATACATTACCACCGACCGTGCTTTCTATCGTCAGATCATACTGAGCCATAAAGTTAGCGGTGATGCTCTTGTCCGAGTCCATGGTAATAGTGATGGTGGGCGAACTACCCGAAGCACTACCCCCCCAATAGTCAAATGTGTAACCACTTGCCGGGCTGGCTATAAGTGTAACTTGCACACCAGGTTCATACTCGCCACCCGGAGGAGCGACGGAACCGGCACCTGAGGGGCTAGCACTTACACTAAGTTTGTATGTAGGTGTATTTGTAGCTACGACTACTATTACGATGATAACTATAATACAACCAACAACGACTCCTGCAAGCTTCTTCTTACTCATTACATTTTCCTTTTTCTTGTTCCAATATATCATATATGGATGAATCGAAGCTGTCAATACCTGCGGGCTGCCATGGTTGTTAAGCAGGATGGTAAGGCGTCTTCAGCGGGTAGGAGAAAGGAGCTCGAGGAAAACGGGTTCTGGGTTGCCCTCGATAAAAAAAGGGCGGAGCGTCTTCATTGCACAAAACTGACAAATGTTACCTGTCAGCACGCTTGACAAAGAACATTAAAAACACTATATAATGGAAGGGAATACACTTTGAGGAGGTGAAAGCGATGAGGCGAATACTAGTCATGGTTCTTGTGGTGGTGTTGGCATTGAGTATTGCAGTCCCTGCTACTTCGATGACCCAAGCCATGGGAGGATCATCCAAGATAACTCCTGATGATTTGCTGGTGGTGAAGCCGCCCATGGAGTTGGTCGGGGGACTCACTATGCCCACAGGAAACTCCCACGGCGCGCCACCAGGCCAGGGAGGGAAGCCAGACAAACCAGGGAAGCCAGACAAAGAACCTCCAGCCAACAAATGGGCTGTGGTGGTGGGCATAGCTGACTACGAGGGCTCCCAGTACGACCTGTGGCACCCGGACGAAGATGCTAAGGAAATGGCAAGCGCCCTGAAAGAGAACCACGGTTTTGCTAGTGGGAATGTCAAGTTACTGCTCAATAGGAAAGCAACCTGCGGGGCAATAGTTTCAGCTATAGACTGGTTGATCCAAAACGAAGATGCTGAGTCAACTGTAGTGTTCTTCTTCAGCGGTCATGGGTTCAGAGCAGCCGACAGTGAAGGTTGGGACAGCGATACGGAATCGGACGGCCAAGACGAAGGGATAGTGAGTTATGATTTCTATGGCCTTCCTGATGGTTTCTTACAGCAGAAGCTCTCAGATCTGGAGTCACAGAAGGTCGCCTTGTGTTTTGGTTCATGTCACTCAGGTGGCATGTTCGACGATGCCAGTGACTTGCAGGGAGCGAACCGTGTGATCGCTTCAGCATGCCAGGCAGATGAGTATGCCTGGGACTATTTGTTGCTTGGGAACACTCTCTGGGGAAAGTATTTTGTTGACGAAGGTCTCCTCCAGGGTCTCGCTGATCCGCAGGGCGATGATTCAATTGAAGAGGCTCATGCCTATGCCTTCCTAGAGGTCACGGGTGAACGGGCTGATTCGCACCCGCAACTGAGCGATCAGTACGCTGGTGAACTGATCCCGTAGAAGTAGAATAAGTAGTTCAGGCTGGAAAACGGGGGCTGATTAACAGTAGCCCCCGTTCCTTATTGGCCGACTCAGAAATGTCCTATTTCGCTCATACATGTCTTCGATGAAGGTCAACGCTCTATTGAACAATCCTCGGGAATGTTTCCACCGAATATTAGGCTTCACAGGATTCGATAATATGATGTATTATATGGTCAGGACTATAGGTCTGTATGAGACAGATATCGGGTAGCATATTAGAAGCAGACAAAGGAGGGTAGAATGGCTCAGATCAAAGTAAAATGCGGGAGTTGTGGCCAAGAGTTTTATATGGAGGATTGGGAGACTAAATCATGCCCAAAGTGTGGCAAGGTAACGAGGGGACCCAAAGCCAAATAGGACTTGGAGCGGCACTATGTCAACGAAAGATATAGAGATTGTTCGACATACTAGTAATAAGCACATAGCCATCTCTCAGCGTGGTGTTGAAATCGGTCATGACGGCAAACCCGTAAATATCGAGCTAGGAAGTGGGTTCGTATATTTGGTCGTTGATTGCTCAGGAAGTATGGCAGGCAACAAGCTTGCCCAAGCCAAGAGGGGTACGCTCAATTTCGCCAAGGAGGCGGTAACCAAGGGTTACTCCATTGGCTTGATTCAGTTTCATTCCAACGCCACTCATTTATGCGAGCCAATTCGCGACATTCCGCTCCTGAAGCAACACTTGGAAGAAATGGAGATAGGTGATGTCACTCACATGTCTGACGCTATCAAGCTCGCTCACAAGAAACTTGAGGGCAGAAAGGGAGCTTTAGCGATGGTAATAGCGACAGATGGAATGCCCAACGGTCCTGGCGACCCTAAAGCTAGTTTAGAGGCAGGGAGAAAAGCAAAGGGAAAGAGAATCGACATAATTACTATTGGAACTGATGATGCTGACCAACAATTCCTACAGAAGCTCGCATCGAGAACTGAACTCGGAGTGAAGGTCGCAAGGGCGCAATTTGAACGTGCTATTACTTCGGCAGCTAAGAAGTTGCCAATGCTGCCAGGTAAGAGTGAGTAGAAGACAACGGGAAGAGGTGTGATCGGCCGTGACAGAGTGGGAGGACTACTATCAGATACTAGGGGTTGATCCTGAGGCTAGCGAAGCCGAAATCAGAAGCGCGTATCGGGAAAAAGCCTTTATTCTACACCCTGACCGGTTAGCGGGTGCATCAGAGTCGGTTCGCCGCAGAGCGGAAGATGAACTGAAGAAACTAAATCGAGCCTATGACGTTTTAAGGGATCCTCAAAAAAGGCGAGAGTATCATTCAGAATGGCTGCGACGAAGCGACAAGATCAAGCCGAAGCCAGTGGTCGAGCCTCAGCATATCGGGTTTCATAATGTAGAACCTGGGAAGATAGAAAAATCATCTTTTACTATTCGCAACATCGGTGGTGCGTACTCTAGAATCCGGATTAGTAATCCTGAGTCCTGGGTAAGAGTAGTTCGATATTCCTCTTTAGCGGATTCCGACGAATTGCCTTTGCAAGTGGAAATTGAGGCAGAAGGAAGAGAATGGGGAAGGATTTATACGGAGCATATCAAAGTAAAGCTAGACGAAGAAGAAACTCAAGTCAGAATAGAACTCCAAACAAAGCCAGAACCAATAAAGAAGAAGGTAGCAGCTAGGATTATTCCCAAGGCTAGACCAAGTACTCCACCCCCAATCAGTTCGCGCCGCGGTTTGCCAGCATGGGGGAAATGGCTTATTGGTTTTGCACTCGTGGGATTAGTGATAATATCCGTAACGCGATTCTGGCCATCGGGCAATGAGCTATGGACACGCCAGTTCGGCACCAGCAGTGAAGATCAGGCTTTCGGTATTGCAATGGATAGTTCTGATAATGTCTACGTGGTGGGCTATACATGGGGCAGCCTACCCGGGCAGACATCCTCAGGCGGAATGGATGTTTTTCTCCGTAAATATGACAACTCAGGCAATGAGCTATGGACACGCCAGTTCGGCACTACCGGCGACCAAAGTACTGACGGAGTATCTGTAGATGGTGATGGAAATGTCTACGTTGCAGGTGGGACGTATGATAGCCTTCCTGGACAGAGTTCGTCAGGAGGTAAGGATGCATTCGTGCGTCAGTATGA
>Ga0180438_10006284_pt1 | contig 16108 bp, 13 predicted proteins | sample SS_ome_12_FD_132455 | JGI IMG/M metagenome (GOLD analysis project Ga0180438, IMG submission 132455) | Hypersaline lake sediment archaeal communities from the Salton Sea, California, USA - SS_3_D_2 metaG | ecosystem: Environmental > Aquatic > Non-marine Saline and Alkaline > Hypersaline >...
TACTTTTTCTCCCTCTATTTTCTCGGCCGAAGAACGGGAAAACGGTGGTTGAAAATTGCAGGACTTATCGCTGCATGCACTATGGGAGGCCTTCTTTCCTGGATACGGCTCTGTCAAGGAGGACATTACTTTTCAGATATTGTAATGTCAGCGCTTATCATGTGGCTGACAGCCTATTTTCTTGATAGGCTTTTTGTGACGCTCTCTACAAGGGAATCGGATGTCTCACCTCACCGCCAAACAGCGCCTGCTCTTTGAAGCTATAGAGCAACACAGCGAAGCACACGGCCAGCCTCCTAGCTATCGAGAGCTTGCCAAGAAACTTGGCTACGCTTCAACAGCGAGTATCTATCGATTTGTTAAAGCGTTAAAGAAGAAGGGAGTTTTAGAAGATACTCCACGCTCATGGAGAAATTTAGAGCCAACAAAGATTCGTCCTGGCGCTCCTTCTATTGAAATCGAGGTAATCGGCCATATCTCTCGCCAAAGACCGCCCGAGCTCTTGTCAAAAACAAGCTTTATCTCAGTTCCCTCTCATATGGTAGAAAAAGAGAGCAATGTCTATGGGCTGCTCATACAAGACACTTCCTTTATCGAAGAACACCTTCTTCCCCAAGATCTTCTGCTTGTAGAGCCTGCCAAAACTATTGAACAAGGAGAACTGGTGCTAGCTTCAACAGATCAAACGATTATCGGCCACTACTTTGAAGAGGGAGATCTCATTCGCTTTCGCTCAAGCCCTTTTGCTAAACAGCAGACTAGCATCACCGTACTAGAGGCCGATGTTCAGATATGGGGCGCTGTTATTGCCCTTTTTCGAAGCTTTGACCCGTCAGGAGGTCTCTCCTAGCTCTGAGTGGGGAGCATGTTATTCTCACAGTCAAAATGTTCAAGTTTCGGGAGCACAGAGAGATCAGGTAGCGCTTCAATAAAGTTATTGCTAACGTCGAGATACTCAAGCTCCTTGTTCTCAGAGACATCCGGGAACCATCCAAGTGAGTTCTTGCTACAGTCGAACACCTTAAGCTCCTTAAGACTAGAGAGAGATGGTAGCCTCCCAATCCCGTTGTTGCTAAAATTAAGGCTCTGAATCTTCGAAAGGTTGTCGAGGTTCTGTAGCCTGCTAATATTGTTGTGACTAAGCAAAAGTTCAACAAGGTTGTTGAAATTCTCAGGGAACGGATCTTCTCTCCTCAGATGCTCTCCGAGGTCGTTGTACCTAAGGTCAAGAACCTGAAGATTAGGAAGCTGGCTGAGTTCTTTTGGAATAGAGGTTAACCCTTTATTGCTAAGATCAAGCTCATAGATATAAGGAATTTCTTCTCCGTTTATGAGAAGGCTCTTCACCTTTTCCTTGTTTATTACCTTATTTTTGTTCATGATTCCGATCTCTATAAATTTATTAAGGCGTTCCTTTCCAATATCCCCCTTCCACCATGGATCATTCGCAGACGGGAACTCTTCTAGGCTTGCCACTACAGCATTAACAAGGTAGTCTAAAGGATGGCTCTCTGCTTCTTTCGTCACAAAAAGAGCTGCGCCCTTAATAGCCTTGTTCACCTTACCCGCAATATTCTCCTTATCTGCAACCTTATGTGATCCATAAACTGCCCCTGCCAATGTTCGTCCCAATGATTCACAAAAATCTTTTCTTTCAGCAAGAGTTTCGAATTCGCCGGCTTTGCATCTAACATCCTTGCTCTTTATAAGTCGATCAGTTATCTCAGCGAGTTTATAAGTATAGCCAAAACCCAACAATCGCTTAAATCTATTTAAAAACGCCCACTTTTTTCCCGCTGACAGGACGTTATTTTTGTTGAGCCGCAAATCGTACTTCTGTGGATTATCAATATAGTTTTGTAATCCCTCGCCTAGTGTAATAGCCATAAAAACCCCCAAGACTTTAATCGTTTTATAACCCCTGCATAAATTAAAAGATAATTATATAAAAGCTTTTATTGGTTATTATTTTGAAAGAAGGCCTCTCATTCGCTTCCCCTCAAAGCCGCCTTGCCAAACAGCAGACTATGACCGCCAAGAGACTAGTAGATATAGACGGACTGCTATCGCACTCTTTCGAACCTTTGGTCGGTCAGAGCGCTTATTTTTTTAGCTGGGGAGGGAGTATTGGGTGTTCTGCAAGAGGATTCTTATCATAGTCAAGGTGACTAAGGTTACCAAATCCAGAAAAATCCAGTCGGCTCGTAATCTTGTTATTGCTAAAGTCTAAATCATGAAGACTCTTGGGGAGAAGGCTCTCTGAGAGCTCAGTGAGCTGATTACCACTGAAATCTAATTGAGAAAGGTTCTCGAGCTTGGAGAGATCTGGGAGCTCGCTAAGATTATTGTCACTACAGTCGAAATACTTAATACACTTAAGATCAGAGAGATATGGAAGCTCTGTGAGCTGGTTGTCGCTAACCTCGAGAGTGGTAAGCTTACCAAGCCAGGAGAGATCTGGCAATTCTGTAAGGCAGTTGTTGCAAAGGTTGAGAGAGTCAAGATCAACAAACCATTTAATCTCTTCTGGGACACACTTTAAATTCTTCTCAGAAAGCTCAAGGCGCTCGATGCCGTGAATAGGCCTTCCTTCTCGAAGATTTCTCTCTACCTCTTCTTTAGATACATCGTGCTCTACCACAGCATCAACCAAAATAGAAAACGCCTCCTCTCGCTCCCGTGATTTTCGTGGCTCTTCTAGCTTTTGCACTATCTTTGTAAAAAGCTCATCTATACCAGTCTCCTTAAGACGCTTTTCCTATTTCTCTAGCAATCTCTCTTTTAATCCTTCAAAGAGCCGCTCATTCTCGACGCCTTTTTGAACCTTAAGGTTGCTCTCACTAAGTCGCTTAACTATGGTATCAAATCTACAGGAAGAAAAAAGCCACCGTCTAAATCGATTCATCCAACCATATCGATATTTTTTTTCAGCTGTAAGCGTGTTATTTCTATTAAGACATAAATCGTACGCAGTCGGGTTCTGGACAAACTCTTCTATTCCTTTGCCTAATGAAATCATACAAACCTTTTATCTAGAAAATTATACTATCTACGAAACCACTTCATCACTTTCATCCAATGCTGATGATCGTTTGCCTTGGGCGAGTCGTATGCAAGCAAGAGCCAGGGAGAAGACAACATATCCCCACGAGACGAGAAGGAGCACTGCTGGAAAATTGTGAAAGGCAATATAAAGAAGAAGAGAAAAGAGAGAGACTATGAGCGCAAGAAGCCCAATTGAAGTTACCGTGAGATTGAGCCTTTTTATACTTGGAAACCTCCAGTTACTAAGCATCAGATAGCCCAAAATAAAAAAGACGCCACCAGCAATCAGAGCGTGTACATGCTCACTTACCGAAAACGTATCTTTCATCAGAAGCAGTGTGGGAGAGATAGCAGCAAAACCAGCACAGGTTACAGGAAGCCCCCTGAAGGGACCGAGATTTGCAGAGGGACCGACTGCTATCAATGAAAAGCGAACAAGTCGCAAGATCCCAGCTACACTGTAGAGCATCGCTCCAACAGTCACAAATGCCGAAAGCACTGTTCCAGGCATAATAGAGAGAGTCTTGAGCACCAATACTGAAGGTGCTACACCAAAAGAGACCGCATCAGCCATAGAATCAAAAAAAGCCCCAAATTTGCTCTTTACATTCATCGCTCGAGCAATAGCACCATCGAGAACATCAAAACCAGCAGCGATAAGTAGAATCTTGACCGAAGAGAGCACTTGGTCAAACACAGCTGTTCCTGGAGAGATCATATTCATCTTAAAGATGACAAAAAGCCCACAACAAAGACACAAAGCTGTGAAAAAATTGGGTAGTACGATGTTTCGTTTCATTTATGCCTCTTTTCTCTTGGCAAAAGAAAATAATACGCCTTTCTTTTCTCTTATACAACAAAAAAACTTCGAGAACACAAAAGACAGGTTTATTAAACAAACCGATTTAATCAACCAGAATAACTGCTTTTTCACAAAAATAGTATAGGTCTTAATTGCATTCATCGGTTAAAATTTTAGTCACACATTAATGATCGAGCAATCTTTATGTCCTATCCAACTACAGATGAATTTGTTCGTGGATTTCGCTTTCAAAACTTTATTGTTACAAAAGCAAGAGAGATCCCAGAGCTTCAATGCCGTCTTATAGAGCTTACTCACGAGCCCTCTCAAGCAAAGGTGCTTCACGTTCAGGCAGACGATCAGGAAAACCTCTTCTCACTCTCCTTTCAAACCATTCCCTCCTCTTCAAATGGAGCAGCGCACATTCTCGAGCACACCGTCTTATGCGGCTCTGAAAAATTTCCTGTTCGAGACCCCTTCTTTTCCATGATACGACGAAGCATGAACACCTTTATGAACGCTCTTACTGGAAGCGACTTTACCTGCTATCCCGCCTCTTCACAAATTGAAAAGGATTTTTACAATCTGTTTGAGGTCTATATTGATGCTGTCTTCCACCCCCTCTTGAACCCATTGAGCTTTATGCAAGAGGCACACCGCCTTGAAATAACAGATGATGAAAAGCTCTCTATTAATGGGATTGTCTACAACGAGATGAAAGGGGCTATGGCAAACCCCTATAGGCGCCTTATGAATGAGCTGTGTAAACGGCTCTTTTCAACCTCACCTTATGGCTTTGATTCAGGAGGAGATCCGGACGAGATTCCAACCATCACCCTCGAAGATCTGAAAAAATTCCACGCTTCCTACTACCATCCAAGCAGATGTCTCTTCTTTTTCTACGGCAATTTGCCATTGGCAAAACATCTCTCTTTCATTGAGCATCACGTTCTCTCAAACGCTGTAACACTGCCTCCTCTGCCCCCAATTCCAAAACAGACCCCCTTTGTCGCCCCGATCTACGATTCAATCTCTTACCCAATCACCAAAACAGACACACTAGATCAAAAGAGCTACCTAGCCTTTGGATGGCTGACAACACCAATTAGCAATCAACTCGAATGCTTAGCCCTCCTCATTTTAGATATCGTCTTGCTCGAAACAGACGCCTCCCCACTTAAATATAGCCTCCTTCAATCAGGGTTTTGCAAACAGGTTATTAGCTCTTGCGACGTCGAAATTGCAGAAGTTCCTTTTGTCATTATCCTCACAGGCTGTAATGAAGAAGACAGCGACCCCCTTACCCAACTTCTCTTTTCAACACTTAAAGAGATTATTCGCTCTGGAATTCCCAAAGAAAAGATCGAACACGCCCTTCACCAGTTAGAATTTGCAAAATCTGAGATTGCCAGCGATCACGCTCCATTTGGCCTCTCACTCTATTCAAGAGCTGCTCTTCTCGCACATCACGGGATCGATCCAGTCAATGGTCTTGCTATCCACTCTCTCTTTCACGAGCTCCACCAAGCTTTGCAACATGATCCCCACTTTTTCCAAAGACTTATTCAAAAGTATTTCCTCGATAATCCCCATTTCGTCAGACTCACAATGGTTCCATCAAAACTCTTCGAAGAAAAAGAGAGAGAAAAAGAGGAAAAAGCCCTTGAAAAGAAGCTCTCTGAGCTTTCTGAAAAACAAAAGGAGAATATCAAAGCTCTATCAAAAGAGCTTATAGCCTCCCAACACAAAGAGCAGCCTCTCGAGTGCTTACCGAGCCTTTCCTTATCAGATGTTCCAAAAGAGTGCCGCCTGATTCCTCTTCATAGAGAATCTATTGGAAATGCAGAGGTTTTCTCCCACGAAACCTTTACCAACAGTATTACCTATGCCACGATCTCCTTTCCTCTCCCAAAAATCAACACAGAAGATCTTTGGCTGCTGCGCCTCTTTTCCTCGCTTCTTCCTCAACTTGGGTGTGGAAACAGAACCTATCAAGAGACACTTGAATATCTGCAAGCGTATACTGGCGGAGTGCGAGCCTCTCTAGGCTTGCACAGACAAGCATCAGACCCAAATGTCATTACTCCAACTTGGATTTTAAAAGGAAAGGCTCTCGACAAGAATGTAGACAGGCTCTTTGAAATCTTCTCGGACTTTCTCCTCACTCCTCGATTTGATAATCCAAAGCGTATCTTTGAGCTTTTAGAAAAGCAGCTCACTGACCTTGAAAACAGTATCACCTCCCATGGTCTTGACTACGCCATGAACCTCTCTGCAGCTTCCCTTTCTGCTTCTCACGCTATCTTAGAGCAATGGAATGGTGTAAGTTATCTCAAAAAGCTTAAAGAACTAGTCCGAACGTATTCTTCAGAGTCTTTTCTTGAAAAGCTTCGATCTCTACAACACTCTCTTCTACTTAATAAAGGGATGGATATTACCATTTGTGGTAGATCCGAAACCCTTCTCCATCTAAAGGAGACTCAGTTCTGTGGCCTCTCAGAGCTTACAACAACACCATCGCATCCTTGGGAAGATCCCCCTCCTCCGCCTGCTAGCTACTCCCACCAAGGGATAATCATTCCATCAAATGTCAGCTTCACAAGCGCTGTTATCCAAACAACACCCTATGCAAGTAGTGATGCGCCTACTCTCTCTGTCCTCTCTCACCTTGTCAACAACGAGGTACTCCACCAAGCTCTTCGCGAACAGGGCGGCGCCTATGGCGGTGGAACAAGCTGTCATCCCCTTGCTGGAACCTTTTCCTTCTACTCCTACAAAGACCCAAATCTTTCTTCTACGTTAAAAATGTACGAGAACTGCTTCGAAACACTCTTAAAAGAGCCTATCAAGGAATCTCATCTGACAGAAGCCAAGCTCAATATATTGCAAGATCTCGACACCCCAATATCTCCAGGAAGCCGCGCAGAGGTTGCCTACAGCTGGTGGAAACAGGGAAGAGACACAGCTTTGCGACAAGGGTTTAGAGATAAGATTTTCACTATCTCAAAAGAAGATATAAAAGAAGCTATCTCTAAATACTTTCCAGAAGGGTGGTCTACAAATAGATTTGTCGCATCTGCAGGAAAAGAGCTCTTTGATAAAGAACAAGGATTGATCGACATCACTTTACATTCGATTTAGCAATCTTGAATGAGCATTGCTCCACAACATCTTATGGGCAAATTCCCTTCCAAATCGAGAGGTAATTTGTTTTGCAATATCGTGCATAAAGGAAGGGTCTTCCCAGGAAGGAAAGAATGGGTACCTATCTCCCTTCTTAAACTCTTCTGGAACTATCGACTCAACCGACTCGATTGAAAAAAAGTCCGAACCAAAGCAAAGCGCATCTTCCCAGCGATTAGAGAGCGCATATTCGATATGATCAAAAAAGCAATCCTTAGACGCACCGACAAAGGACTTTATAACATTAAGTCCTATAAGACCCTCTCTATTCACAATCTCCTGCGCAATCTCATCGGGAAGGTTACGAGGAACGTCAGTAACAGACCGAAAGTTTGAATGGCTTGCTATAAGAAATTTTGGTGTATACTCTGCTATATCACGGGCAAGCTGATCTGATGCATGACTTAGGTCAAGAACGGTCTTTGGATCGAGCGCATCAATAATCGCCTTTCCATCATCTGTCAGCCCCTTATCTACCCCAGGACCTCCACCACAACGATTTTCTCCATTCCAAGTCATGGTCACATATACGGGAGGCCCAAACTGTTTGCAGGCACTCTGTAAACGGTTAATGCCGATCTCTATTGGTTCATCTTCTCCTAAAAAGCTCGATATATTTTCAACTGCCCAAAAGACCCTGATAGCCCCAGACTTATCACGAGTCGAAAAATCATCTGGATTTTGCTCGCAAAGACGATGAAAACAGGCAAGCTGTTTCTCTAACGTCTTTTCAGACCCCGGAATCGTTGGACAAAAGACCGGCAAAATCTGACAGCAGACTCCCCCTTCTCGAAGTTGCCGCAGAGAGCAACAACTCGCTTCATCGGGCGTATGAGATGGAGAGAGGGCTAAATAGCAAAGAAGATCGTTATGCAGATCAATAACCCTGGCCTTTTCACTCTCTTCTTGGTATACCTTTTTTTTCATTCATCAACCTTGTGAGTTTACAATTATGTTGCAAATAGAATCTCTCAAAGAGAAATTTAAGGCCAAGAGAAAAACATTTGAAAAAGAGCTTAAAGAGTTCATCTCCTTCCAAACGGTAAGTGCTGATCCTTCCTATCTCCCCCATTTTGATGCGTGCTCAAAATGGCTTGAGAGCAAGCTTACATCCATGGGAGCTACTGTCGAGATATGGAATAAAGAAGGCCATCCCATTGTCTTTGCTTGCTTTTCCTCCCCAAAAAAAGACGCTCCAACCTTGCTTCTCTATAACCACTACGATGTGCAGCCTGTAGATCCTATTGAAGAGTGGGAGAGCGACCCTTTTACAGCAACAGTAGAAGGAGATAATATTCGCGCTCGAGGAGTCTCCGATGATAAGGGACAATGTCTTTTTGTCCTCTCTGCCATTGAAGAGTTCTCTGATCTTCCATGTAACATAAAAGTTCTCATAGAGGGTGAAGAAGAGACAGCAAGCGCTGCCCTCATAGAGCACTGTGAAAAGAAAAAAGAAGCTCTCAAAGCTGATTACTCTATGGTCTTAGACCTCGGCATGCACAAAAAAGAGGTTCCCTCCGTTGCCATAGGAACACGAGGTGTTACTGCCCTCTCGCTTAGCCTTCGAGGAGCTAATCAGGATCTGCATTCTGGAACATATGGCGGTATAGCCCCAAATCCTCTGCATGCAATAGCAAAGCTTCTTGCAACACTTCACAACGATGATGGCTCTGTGGCTGTTCCTGGATTTTATGATGGAATAAAGATGCCTTCTAGTGAGGAGAGAGCCAAGCTATGCCTTTCCATGGATGAAAAGAGGTGGGAAGAAGAGTTTGGGCAACCGCCAGTTGGTGGAGAACAAAAATTTGTTCCTTTAGAGCGATCTGGCCTGCGGCCCACTCTTGAGATCAATGGGATCAGTGGTGGATACACTGGGCCAGGCATTAAAACCGTTATTTCAAAAGAGGCCAAAGCCAAAATCTCCTGTCGATTGGTGCCTGGTCAAAAACCAGAAGATATCGCTGAAAAAATACGCTCATTTTTACTCGAAAACTATCCAAAAGGAACGAGCCTCGATGTCGAGATTATTGAAGGCAAGGGGGAGGCGTACCGAACGCGAACAGAGTCTCCTGCCTTTGCCGCTGTAGAAAAAGCTATGGAAAAAGTGTGGGGAAAAAGCCCAGAGAGAAGTGCTGAAGGAGGCTCTATTCCCATCATTCCCATCTTACAAGAGGCATCACAAAGCGATCTTATCTGCTGGGGAGTGGGTCTTCCGACAGATAAAATTCATGCGCCTAATGAAAACATTTCATTTGGGCAATTAGAGCGAGGATTTCTTACCCTCTCTCTTGCTATTGAAATTCTTGGGAATCTCAAGTAAACTCTATTGTTTGGTATTAATTTCTAAGGAGAAAAGATACAATGAACCATCGTCACACTCTTTATACTATCTGTTCTGTCTTGTCGCTGTTTCCTATATCGCTTTCGGCAGAGGCAAAAGCTGTACATACCTATTCTCAACCCTTTGTAGAGGCAACAAAAAAGGTTATTCCAAGCGTTGTCTCTATTAAAGTACGGCTTAAAAAATCTCAACGCCAATGGCAACAAAGCAATGAAGGAAGATCCCCTCATGACGATTTTTGGGAGCGATTTTTTGGAACCTCTCCTTTTGAGCAGCGCCAAACACCACAAAAACCGCGCTATGCATACGGTTCTGGCTTTATTGTCTCAAGTGATGGATACATACTCACCAACAATCATATTGCAGAAGAAGCTGATGTTGTCACTGTGCAGCTCCAAAATGGAAAGGAGTATACAGCTGAAAAGATTGGAACTGATCCAAGCACTGATATCGCCCTTTTAAAAATAGAAGAGACAGATCTTCCGATGCTCAAACTCGCTGATACAGAAGATGTTGAGGTTGGAGAGTGGGCACTTGCTATTGGAAATCCACTCGGCCTTCAAGCCTCTGTCTCTGCTGGAATTGTCAGTGCAAAAGGACGCGCAGATCTCGACATTGTCCGTGTCGAATCATTTATCCAAACCGATGCTGCTATCAATATGGGAAATTCCGGAGGACCTCTTGTCAACCTTAAGGGAGAGGTTATCGGCATGAATACCGTCATTGTCACAAACACTGGCGGAAATATGGGTATTGGATTTGCAGTTCCCAGCACCTTTTTACAAAAGGTTATGGAAGAGCTTATCGAGCATGGAGAGCTCTCCAGAGGCTTTTTAGGTGTTGCTTTGCAACATGTTAACAGCGATATTGCAGCAGCAGTTGGCCTTGACAGGGTGTATGGAGCTCTCGTTGCAGAGGTTGTTGAAGATGGCCCTGCAGATAAGGCGGGCATCCAATCAGGTGATATCATCATTGAGGTTGAAGGCACAACTGTCGATACGCTCGGAGCCTTTAGAAATGTTGTTGCCTTTGCCAAACCTGGCCAAGAGATCTCGCTTAAAATTCAACGAAATGATGAGGAGATACTCATCAGCGCTGTTGTTGGCGAGCACCCAGATAATGACCATACGACAACTTCCGTTGAAGAATCCATTGGAATATCTGTTGAACCAGTAACACCAGAGCTTGTCTCTAAACATAAGCTCGACACTAAAACAGGACTCTTGATCGTCCAGATCGATCCAGACAGTCTAGCCTACCATGCAGGTTTAAGAGCTGGACACGTGATTCTCGCCATAAATGGGCAGAGCGTTACGACAGTACAGGAGTTTTCACAGGCGATCAAAAGTGCTAAAAAAGGAAAGCGATTGCTCTTACAGCTTAAAGTTGGAACAAATATTCGCTTTGTGCCACTTGTGATCGAATAATCATGTTCTTCGTGGGCGGAGTATGCGAGATCGGTCATACAACTGACTATCTCTTGCTCCGCTTCTCTTTAATAAAGAATCTGCCGACAACAAAGCTTCTATATTGGTCCCCCCCTTGCTAAACAAAAGCTTTTTCAAATTTTCTTGATGTGCTCGCATCTCGTCCACTTTTTGCCCAGCAAGGTAGATAAGAGGGGGAAAGCCACCATTGCCAAAATTTCCTTCGTGTTCTCTCATATTTATGAGATCTTTTTTCATAATGGCTATGCATGGCACTTTCAAGCTTTCATAATCTCTATATGCCTTAAATGATCCTGTGGGATCAAAAAATTCAGAAAGCTCTTTAAAATCTTCGTCATAATTTTTGATAAGACAGATATCTTTATCGTACGCCAATCGATCATGGTGAGGAGCATTGAGAACCCAGGTAATAGTAGCAGCAGTTGCACTATCTCCCATCTCAAAAACTCTTTTGGCAACACGCAACCAGAATTTAGAGATACGTTGTGCGCTTTTCAGAGAGTCTGAAAGATATAAAATGGTATAAGTGATAAGAGAGGGGAGCTTTTCAAAAAGCATTTCTGTCTCTCTAAGATCTCTTCCCAAGGAAAGATCAAGAGGAGAGCTTTTCAAAAAAAGAGATGCTGAAATTGCAAACAGATCCTCGGCAAAGGGTTGAACACAGACTTTCCTCTGATCCCTTGTTCCCTTCTGAAAAAGTGCAAAAAGATCAGAAAAGGGGGGGCGAGATGTTTGCGGAGCCTTTTTTATCTGAGAATCAGGAATGCTCAAAATACGCTCAAGGGCATCCATACAGTCTACTTTTTGAGCAATTCGCACAATGGATGCTTTAAGATTTTCAAATTCTGATGAGCCTTTACACAGTAAAACCCATTTGAGAAAAAAGGAGGTAAAGCTTGTGTTTTGAATACGTCTTTTATTAGAAGCAAGCTCTTCAAAAACCTCAACAACATCAGAAAGGCTCTTCGCATACGCAGAGATCCCCTCACAAGCATATTGACCCGAATACTCCAGCTGCTCTTTATGGTAGAGAGGATCAATAGAGAGCAGTATTGATCTTCGGATGTTTTCAAGAAAAAACTCTCTTTTAACAAGAGTTAAGACCCTCCAGGCCTCTGCTGCATTATATAATCGCTTTCTTTCCTCATCTTTTAGTATGTGCAATAGGTGGCGAAATCTCTCTACATTGATATCTTCTCCCCTTTTCAATTGGTATAGTAAGGATAGAGCTGCCCCTAAATTTCCTTTGACAATTGCTCGCTCTTTCAAAGAAGCAAGACGTGCTCTAAGTACCATAAAACTGTGTTCCTGGCCTTTGGGAACTACAATATCGCCCTGAAGAAGCTTTTGTCCGATCTCTTCTAAGAGATCTTTTTTTTCTGGATTGTATGCGCGACACCACGCATGTTCAATTGCGGGAAGGCACGCAAGAGATCGAGCACAGGTAATCCGCATTCCAAGCAGTTTTATGCTCTTTGTATCCATCCATAAAAAAAGATCGGGGTTGGCATGGCCACGCTTCAAGCGAGAGAAAATGCGCTGCACCTTCAGCTCTGTAGAAAGCGCCCCTAAAATTGTATAATAGTAAGAAAAAATACCAGAGAGTGTTGGTCGCACAGCCTGTTCAAGGCCGGCTTCTTGGCCATAGGTCCTGGCGCTTTGAACAAAGGAAACTGTGCCATCCATCTTCACAAACCGACTTAACAAAAATCTTTATACAAAAGGACCTTAGTGATTACGTCTTTTCATACATGCGTCTAATTCTTGCATGGCATTTTGTGCCATACTCATTTTTAGCAACTCGATGCCCTCCATCACCTCTTCAACATCTCTGAGGCATTTCTGACGGCGCGATTCATAAAGATCCTGAAATATAGGAGCATATCTCCACTTACTGTGATACATCGCAAAATTTCCAATAAAAGGGACCGTCTCTAATATACCACGGGCGATGGTATCCACAGACTCAGAGAGGCCTTTTTTATTTTCTTCTCCAAGAATAGAGACTGTATGCCCGTCTGGAATAGGTCTTGCATACAGTCCAACTCCATACTTCCATTGATATACGAAAAAAGAGCCTACCATGCGACAGATGTTAATTACAGAGCAGAGTAAACCGACTGTTATGTGATAGAGCCCTACAGGAGTCGAAAGAATTGGGGTACAACTTATCTTAATCCGCCCACTTGGAGGGAGAGGGAGCTTCTCATCAGGCTTCTCGTCACATCTGCTATCTTCATATTCAGGAAATGAACTCGTCGGTTGTATGCTATTTCCACAGGAGACCATTAAACACCCCCAAATAAACAGTATCTTTTATTTTCAATTTACATACCCCTGAAAAATAAGGTTAAAAACTATAGGGGTGCGGTTAATTTCCTTTTAAAAACATCTAGATAAAATGTCAAAATAATATTTGGCTAGGGATTTCTTAGATCCTATAAACGGGATAATCACGCAACTTGAGATCGTTGAATAAATGGCAAAAATGAGTCTTGTTGGAATAACATATCTCTTCCATGCACTCCGGCCATGAATGACTGGTCTTACGGTGAGGCATACAACTTCATAATATGCCCTTCTAACCTATCTTGGACCTGCTCGGGATCTTTGAATGATTCGATGATAAAGACATTAGATGTCTCACTGTCGTTGACTTCGAATAACTTGTTGGCTTCCGGATGAAAGACGTGAAGGTCCCCGCCATTGTCAGCTTTAGCATCTGGATGGAAGTTGTACTCTACCCGACGAACCTCCTTGATCATTTCTGGGTGTACAGTCACCAGAGCAGCTAACGGATCAGCGAAAATGGGACAGTTTTTGATTTCCGCTGTCCGATGATCGACATCTTCCGGATTCTGACGATCGAGCCACAGCTCCCAGTTTTCAAGATGCGTCAACATTGCCCGTCCAAGAGGAGTCATACTATTACGCTGCAAACGAAGTGCTGCAACACGATTTAGCGGTAATGTATGCTCTGCAGCAAGCTTCGAAGGAACGATGAAACAGGGGATTCCAGACTTAAAGACTTTGTCTGTATCTTGCAGATTTAGGCCGCCGTTATAGCCCATCCTCTCAGTGAAATGGCCGTTCATCATCACTATCGCTTGTATTTTTTCTTTGACGAGTTTGGGATGCTCTCTCAGTGCTTTTGCGATATTCGTCACAGGTGCCGTTGAGGTGATTACAACCTTATCCTGTTGTTCTAACCAGGCAATGAACTGATCAAATTGTGATCCAGTCGGCAAATCGGAGGCTGTTAACACTTTTGTCTCTCGAAAAGCTTTCAACTGGTGCGGATAGATATAGCTACTTGTCCCATTCTTGCGAGTATATTCGTTTCGTGGATTCCCAATTAAATTGGTCGGCCACAGCGGGTAGAGCCTTAGCATCTCAGCTTCTTTCTGATCGGGTGTTATATCACCCGACTCGTAATAACCAGCACCAGCGAAAGTGTTCGCTAGAAGCCGATCAGCTTTTTCTGCTGACATATTCCCTAATAAGTTATTAATTTTAAGTTGTTCGGTAAGACTTTTTGAAGCAAGCACCTTGATGTCGGGTTTGAAAAGAGTCGTAGTCACTGCATCCAAACAATTTTCGCGCGTTAATATCAACTGCGCCCAAAAATCGTCGCTGTCAAAGCCAATATCACAATCAAGATGATGAGATACATCATGGGGTTGCCATACATGGGTTTGTAACGCTTCAATAAGCATTGAAAAAACACTCCTGTAAAATTGAGAGAATAATCGTAGAAAAAGAGAATCAAGATCTTATTAAGGACGCTCAATGTTCGAAAAACACAGCCAAACAAAGCCAAGAAATTTTCGAAAAGCAGACTGTTTTCTACAACCAGCCTAACAAAGGAGAGAAGATCTCAATCAGGGGTTTGGCTCAAACGAATTGCATCAAAGTCATGAGAAGAAAAGAGGGCATCTATGTTCTCTACCCCAAGCAGGCGTGCTGCTTGCAGCCATCCCAGCGCCTCTTCTTTCAAATGCAATCGGGCTGATAAAAGGGCACATGCTGCAGCCAGAAAAGGGTTTTGGTCGATCTGAAAGGCCTCTCTTCCTGAAAAAAGGCCCTCTTTCCAGTGCGATGTTTTGTATGCTGCTAGCACCATGTGCTCTAATGACGAGAAGAGCAGGGGGTCTTTTGTCTCTTTGAGAACAGTAAATGCTTTTCTTGGAAGATCGAGCTCTAATGCATATCTTGCATACATCTCTGCAGCCTTTTGTCGAACACGAAGATCCTTTCCCTCTTTGGCCAATATTGAGAGCGGCTCTAGTACTGCCCCCTGTTCCCCAGCTTCCCATTGATCTTTTAGCCTGCAAAGAAGCTGTTGTTCGTTTGAGAGTTTTCCAGAAAAAGCACGCTCTTGTGGGCCTTGCCACAGTCGCCAGCTATGTGCAATACAGTAGATAGAAAAGTAGGCTCCTAAAAGAAGGCCTACCTTCAAAGAAATAACAGCGATAAGAATTGAAAAGGCTATGCTGATAACAGCACCAATCTTTCTTCCAATAGGACCGAACATCGTATAGAGAAAATCTACCAGCATCTCTCCCATATCAAATGGATAAAGAGGAAGTAGATTAAGCCAAAACCAGATCAGATTCATGAGAAAGAAGAGAAAGAGGACATCTGTTTTCGATGTTACATACATCTCGGCACAGCCAGCTGTAAAGGCTGTTATTAAAATTCCGCCGCTATGGACAAGAGCTCTCTTCCAAAAAATAAGAGGGGGGCCAATGACCTCAGTCATACCACCGCCACCAAAAAGCTCGAGAGAGCAGGCTCGACCAAAAAGCCGAATGACAATGAGATGACCAAGCTCATGGATAAAAAAGACCAAGGCCAATAAAGAGGAGATCACAAAAATAGAGGGGATGCTCTTTGCAAGCAGCACGCCAAACAGAAGACAAAGCACAAGAAATGAGATTTTGATTCGTATTGTTATAGATGGGAAAAGTCGCATTTTATCTCTTAACGTTGTTCACTATCTCGCCTATTTTTGATACATCCTCAATCATAACAATATCCGACTTTTTAAAAGGTTTTTCTCTTCCTGCGATATAGAAAAACAGAGGCTTATGCCTCCCCTTTTTTGCCCAGGATATAACCTCATCTATCCCCTCATCCTCTTCAAGAGCGAGAAGCAAAACCCCCTCTGTCCTCGAATCTTTTTCGAAAAGGGATAGGAGCTCGACAAAGGAGGTTCCCCCCTCATTGCCAATTCCTACACAGGTTGACTGCCCAATACCAGATCGTGTCATCTGCCAAGCTGCTTCA
>Ga0180438_10006285_pt1 | contig 16106 bp, 11 predicted proteins | sample SS_ome_12_FD_132455 | JGI IMG/M metagenome (GOLD analysis project Ga0180438, IMG submission 132455) | Hypersaline lake sediment archaeal communities from the Salton Sea, California, USA - SS_3_D_2 metaG | ecosystem: Environmental > Aquatic > Non-marine Saline and Alkaline > Hypersaline >...
GGCTGATATGGCAGAGGCCGCAGCGATAAACGCAACCCGCTTTAACTGAGTCGGGTCAGATTTATCGGGGGTATCCATGCTGCTGTGGTAAAAATCATCCGGCCAGCAGTTAAAAAACACAATAGGAATCTTAACATTTCCGTTGCTGAAAACCATGTGGTCACTGCCTGAGTCAATCCCGATCACATTCAGGAGGAACGGAAGCTGACTGCCTGAAGGACTGGCTATCTGAAGAGCTAGTTTCCCATAATAGGGAGTGATCCCATTATTATTCATTTCACGCGTAAGTTCTGCAAAATCCTGGACGACATCATTAAAAAAGCTAGGCATGGCCCATCCCGACCTGCTGAGAGTAAAAATCGACCGTGTCTTGAATAAATGTTCACCCACCATATCCATGTTGATACCTGCAAATACATGTTCCATCTCATCCGGATGCTTCTGAATATACGCTCTTGAACCGGAAAAATGCGCGACCCATAAAAACCGGATACTTCGCCTCGGCTGTTCGATCACTCCCTTTTTTACAAGCTCAAGTATGGTTCTTCCCGTTTCAAGGATACACACGACGCCGCTATAATTGTCATTTGCACCCTGTTTTGAAACACCTTCAAAAAGATGCGCAACAAGCAGCAGTTCCTGCGCCGACCTGTCTGTTCCGGGAATAAGACCTGTGACAACATCCAGTTTAGCGGGGTAATATTTTGTTTCTACCTCCGCATGTACTGTTATCTTTTCTCCATTCTTGAGTTGGGCGATCAGCTCCCGTCCTTTGGTGTAGGTGATCTGAAAACCGAATCCTCCCTTTGTATGCTTTTCCGGCTGTACGGAACTCCAGATCAGCATTTCCGGATATCTTTCAGGGTATCTGACTTCGTATGATACAGCACCGGCCGCACCATGGCTGTTTACAGCGGCATCGAAGATCGAGCGGACATTACCTTCGGAAATGACTATTTTCCCTTTCACATCGATGACTTCATAACTATTCGTGCTGTCGCCGTCAGGAACATACACGAGCTCTGTCTCCACATCGCTGCTTTTTGATCCTTTTACCAGCGAAGCCGCGATCCTATCATGGTCTGCGATGACTTCTTTGCGGGGACCCGTGATCGTTAACCTGCCCGTGACCGCATCCCACTGCGGATCGGAATCAAACTTCTCTACATGGACATCCGAGAACCCGTATCGCTTCAAGATATTCAGCATAAAGTTAGTTTCACGGTAATTTCCAAGGTATTCGCTCTCCTGTCTGTTCATCTCATACGGGGCCATCTGCATGATATTATTGACCTGTAATTCCCCTGATACTTCTGCAATAATCTCCCAAATGAGGTTCTCTTTTAATAAAATTGTCTTCTGGGCAAATACATTGCCAGAAAATATAAAGGATAGTGCAATCAGGAAAACGATGTTCCTCTTGAATAAAAACATGTGGTTGTCTCCCATATTAATGTGGTTTCTGTTACAATTCTAATTTATCAATAAATATGAATTCAATTTTTTTTTCGTAAAACAGCAATAATCGGGGCAGCCTTTAGTAAGGTGACACATAAGATTGACTTGATAAAGGCCAAACAGGGCAAAGTCGGGAATCTTATCGGTCGGGTTCTGTTATTGGCCCCGGAACAAAGTCAATTCGCAAAGGATGAATAGGCATTCGCTGAAGATTGTTTATGATGAAGTTGCTGCCGGAAGCTTTCGTGGCTTCCGGCTTGAGATGGTTTAGGCGAACTTGTTCAGTTTCTTCTTGAAGATGAAGACGGCTCCGGCGCTTAAGAGCAGCAGGCCCATGATAATCAGGAAGAAAACTGGCCGGTCGAGTTTGTTGTAGAATGAGGCGAACAGGCCTGCCATCAAGGTGTAGAAACCGAAACGTTCCCACATCTCAACAAAGAACAGAGTGTTGAAGCCCTTTGGGTGGAGTTTAAACATTCCGAAAATGCACGCCGTACCTCCTTCGTAATTAGATTTTCGGCTTCCTGAACCTGAATTATCTGAGGTTGAAGAAGCGAGGATGAAGTTGGCTGGATTGAAAAATTTGCCGATAAATTTCATGTTGTATCCATTTTCAAGGAAAGTTATATTGATACCATGTCATTGATTGAAGGGAGAATATTATGTTCAATGTGCAAACGTATTTGGATCGAAGAAAAATATTAAGAAGCCGTGTTGATTCGGGTATCGCTTTATTTTTAGGGAATGATGATAGCCCGATGAATTATCAGGACAACCCCTATCATTTCAGACAGGACAGCTCTTTTCTTTATTACTTCGGGTTAAATACTGCTGGGCTGGCAGGTGTAATCGATCTCGATGAAGGGAACGATCACATTTTTGGAAATGACCTGACGATCGATGATATCGTTTTCACGGGGTATCAGCCCACTTTGAAGGACCGGGGGCGAGAAGTAGGTATCGAGAACACGGGAAGTATCTCAAACCTTGAAACATTTCTCGATGAAGCTGTCAAAAAAGGCCGAAGAATACATCTGTTACCGCCATATCGTGGTGAAAACAAAATTAAGCTGTACCACTGGCTTGGAATAAATCCTATGGCAGCACACGAAGCTGCATCTGTCGAGCTCATCAAAGCGGTCGTATCGCAACGGGAAATAAAATCTGATGAGGAACTCCTGGAAATCGAAAAGGCAGTCAATACCACCGTCGATATGCACTTGGCTGCAATGCGAATGGCAAGGCCCGGCATCATGGAGTCAGAAATTACAGCCAAAGTACTGGAAATCGCAGTGAAAGCCGGTGGCAATATTTCCTTTCCGATCATCGCGACAATCCACGGGGAAACCCTGCATAACTACTTCCACGGGAATCAATTGAAAGAAGGCGATATGTTTCTTCTCGATTGCGGGGCAGAGACGGCGATGGGATACGCGGGTGACCTGTCGAGCACGATACCGGTCAGCCCGGCGTTCACTGATCGCCAGAAAGAGATCTATGAAATCGTCCTGAAATCACATAACCGTTCAATAGAGATGCTAAAGCCCAGGACACCATTTAAGGATATCTATTTTGAAGCCTGCCGGATCATTGTCGACGGATTGAAAGGGTTGAATTTGATGAAGGGGGATACCGAAGAAGCCGTCCAAAATGGTGCACACGCCATGTTTTTCCCATGCGGATTGGGCCACCAGATGGGTCTCGATATCCATGATATGGAAGACCTGGGAGAAGTGTATGTGGGGTACGACGGTAAACCCAAGAGTCAGCAGTTTGGCCTGAAGTCTTTGCGGATGGCTAAACCATTAGTTCCGGGCATGGTCATGACGATTGAACCGGGAATTTATTTTATACCTTCATTGATCGATATGTGGAAAGCTGAAGGTCGTTTTAGCGAATTTATCAATTATAAAAAACTCGAAACGTACAAAGATTTCGGTGGCATCAGGAACGAAGAAGATTTTGTGATCACAGCAGATGGATACGAACTGATCGGCAAACTAAAGCCCAAGACAATAGAAGATGTCGAAAAACAAAAGGACCTGGGAGCCTGGAATGAATGATAGAATAAAACCATTCGTAAGGCCTTTATTAACGAAATTTCTTTCAGGATTTTCCGTTCTTATGCTGATCGGATTCATCGTATCGACGGTTATCGTTGAAGCGCGGGAAAAGAATCACAATGTCCTGACTCTTGAAAGGGTCTACAAAGACGATGAATTCAGTTTAAAGCGGTTTGGGCCGGCCCGGTGGCTTGAAGACGGTTCCGGCTACACGACTCTTGAGGAATCGGATGCATTTCCGATGGCAGTGAATATCATAAAATATGACCCTGAAACAGGCATGCGATCTATACTTGTCAGCGCCGGTCAATTGATCCCGAAAGGCGAGCAGCATCCCTTGGTGATTTCGGATTATCAATGGTCAGCAGACGGGAAAAAGCTGCTGATTTTTACCAACTCCGTTCGGGTATGGCGTTATGAAACCAAAGGCGATTACTGGGTGCTGGATCTGGTTACCGGAGAGCTCACACAACTTGGAAAGTTTGCCGAGCGTTCGACCATGATGTTCGCCAAATTTTCCCCTGATGGAAACAAAGCGGGTTATGTGGTCAAGAACAATATCTATGTGGAAGATCTGAAAACCGCTGGGAAGGTTCAGCTTACGCATGACGGTTCATCCCGAATCATCAACGGCACGTTTGACTGGGTGTATGAAGAAGAACTCGATTGCCGGGACGGATTTCGCTGGAGTCCGGACGGGAGGCATATCGCCTACTGGCAGACCGACACGGAAGGAACCGGAACATTTTATCTGATCAACAACATCGATTCCCTCTACTCTCAGCCGATTCCGCTTCCCTATCCCAAAGCGGGGACAACCAATTCCGCAGTAAAAGTGGGAGTCGTATCCGTGACCGGCGGTGAAACAAAGTGGTTCGACATACCGGGCGACCCCAGAAACAACTACCTGGCACGGATGGATTTTATCCCTGAATCCGATGAGGTGTTAATCCAGCAACTGAACCGGCTGCAGAATCAAAACAGAATCTTTATCGGACATGTCGAGTCCATGCAGTTGAAAAATATTTTTACCGACAGCGATGATGCCTTTCTGGACATACACGATAATATTCAATGGCTGAACGATGAAAAATATTTCACATGGACCAGCGAAAAAGACGGCTGGCGTCATTTGTATAAAGTATCCAGAGACGGAAAAGAGATGGAGCTCATTACCCGGGGTGAATTGGATGTGGTGAATATCAACTGTATCGATGAAAAAGGGGGGTATGTCTATTATATGGCATCCCCTCATAATTTCACACAGCGTTATCTTTTCAGAACTCCACTTAATGGAAGCGGCATACCCGAAAGGATCAGCCCGGCAGAAATGGAGGGACAGTTTTCCTATCAGATGTCGCCGGATGCAAAATGGGCCATCGTCACATTTCAGAACACGACAACACCGGACAGGATATCGGTCATCGACCTTCCTGAACATCGGGAAATGAAACTCCTCGAGGAAAATGCAGGACTAAAAGCAAAATACGACGACCTTGGTCTTTCTCCCAAGGAATTCTTTAAAATTGATATTGGCGATGTTGAGTTGGATGCATGGATGATCCGACCGGTCGAGTTCGATCCCCAAAAAAAGTACCCGCTGATTTTTTTCGTCTATGGAGAGCCCTGGGATTCAACTGTTCAGGACAGCTGGGAGGGAGGCGACTTGTGGCACCAATATATGGCCAATCAGGGGTATGTCATAATGAGCGTGGATAATCGCGGAACGGCTGTCCCGAGGGGACGCGCTTGGCGGAAATCTATATACCGGCAGGTGGGTATACCGGCCGCTCATGATCAGGCGAAAGCGGCCAAAGAAATCTTGAAACGTTTCACTTTTGTCGATGCTGAAAGAGTCGGCATGTGGGGATGGAGCGGCGGGGGCCAGATGACCATGAACTGCATGTTCCGATACCCGGAGATTTATAAAACCGGCATCGCCGTCTCTTTTGTCTCAGACCAGCGGCTCTATGACACCATTTATCAGGAACGGTATATGGGACTTCCCGATGATAACAAAGAGGGGTATTACGACGGATCACCGATCAATCATGTATTCAAGCTGGAAGGCAGTCTCATGATTATTCACGGAACGGCTGATGACAATGTTCACTACCAGAGTTTCGAAATGCTTGTCGATGAGCTGATCCGGCAGAACAAGCTCTTCAGCATGATGTCCTATCCCATGCGTTCCCACAGCTTGAGCGAGAGAGACAACACATCCCTCCATCTCAGGCGGACCATGGAGGATTTCTGGAAAAAGAATCTGACCCCCGGCGGAGTGAAGTGAACGGCAAAACCCAACCTATGAAATTGATCAATATACCTAATCTGCCTAAAATTTAGACAATTTTTGTCCTCTATAATTACTCCTCCTATGGATTCGCTGAAGCGGAAATCGCGTTATTCCACAAGATGAATATTTTTATTTGTCGGTGATGATCTTATTACTGTCCTGCGGTGCCTAAATCTTGCTGACGACAAAAATCTTTTTCTTGCTCATGCTGAACGATCCATTTCTAAGCTAAACGAGCATTTTACCAATGGCTAACCCGTTCCAATATATCCTTTTGTTCCCTCGGTTCCGCGAGAATCCAAAGCATGATCCCTGTAGGATCTACTCTATTTATAAACTCGTCAAGCTCATGCATCTTGAGATCCACGATAACGCTTTTCCCGGCTTCCTGGATTTTCTCGATCAATGGAACCCACTGCATGATCGGTTCATTGATGCCGTATCCCTGCACCCAGTTTATGGCCTGCAGGTTAGGCAGGGTAAGGATGGCGTCAATGTGTCGGGCAACTCCCGGGCCATCCAGATGAAACACGTTGTGCTTGAAAAGTTTCGCGTTCTTCTGGATAACCGGCATGCAGAATTCCTCAAAATGCACAGGTGAAATGTTGGCTGCAAAGTCACAAGCCAATACGTTGAACGTCTCGAAACTCGGAAGATTCATCCATGTTACGGACAATTGATTATGCTCCTTAAGAATCCTATCAAAATGAGTATATACCTGTGGAAAATCTTCAAAAACCAAGTCAATCAGATGCTTGAGCGGTTCGGGCTGGAGAATCAAATCCAAACAGAGTTGCTCTGCTCCCCTTAACATGGCTGTGCAATCGATGCCCGGGTACATTTCCGTATAACCAACCATGAATTTTCCTTCCGCGAGAACCAGTGCACGTTGAGTCATAGCTTCGATGGCTTTGAGATACTTGCCGTCCCATCGAACCTTTAGCGTGGGGAGATCCTCTAAGTCATCGATACAGGGATGAGTCCAGGCTGTCACATCATCAAAAGCTGCCGGCTGCCCCAAAAAAAGATTGAAGGCCAGCGAACTCAAATTCGGCCAGTAGACAGGAAATGTTTCCCCAAGGAACTCTGTTGTTTCTAGGGAGTCGATGAATGTCTGAACTTGGAAGTCCACATCGAGCCAGCGTTCTTCAGATGTTTTCCATGGCCCCTTCACTGTGCGATGTTTCTCGTATTCCGTTTCGTGGTGGAGAAAACGCACCGGCGGCCGGTCAATGATGCGCTGTTCATACCAGGCATAAATTCGCGCCATACACGTGTCGAAATCAGGCTTGAATTGAAAAGAACGGGTGTTATCGAAACCTGCCATAGTTCTCCAATCAAAAAAAATCAATGCTCCATTTGTTTTGCATTATTCTTATAGAAATCGTAAATTCCCGAGTAGGATTTGTCCATCAATATACTGTAACATGCCTTGTGCAATGCTGTTCCGTCTCTGTTTCCAATATTCGCTAAGATTGTGACACAGTGTTTATTTGGGATATCCCTAAAAATAAATGTGCGAAAACCAACCCAAGAACCAGAATGATACACTATCTTGTTGGAATCAATTTCACGCACGTTCCAGCCAAATCCATTATAGTGGAAAATATTCCGCTATCTCCATAAACATTGTAATGATTATAATCATTGTCGACATACCCCCCGTTTTTCGTCCTATCATATCCATATACCCGATTGGCCATTTCCTCAAATTCTTTTTCGCGATCGGTACAACCGAACTCGACATTCCAATTCTATCGCATATATTTTTTGAACGAATTCTTTGAAGGAAACACCTGACATCCGCTCTACAATCGACGCGAGCAACACATATCCGGTGTTGCTGTATTCATATCTCTCACCAGGTTCAAAATGTTTCTCAGGAAGATGCTTAGCCATCAACTTCAATACATCGTTATTGACATAGTATTTATCGGGAGCCCAATGCTCGTCCATAAGAACTATGTAATCCGGCATCCCACTTGTGTGCCAAAGAAGATGTCGAATGGTAACTCCTTATTTGCTCCCCGGAAGTTAAAAGAACCTCCGTGCTGGGTCCAAAATATCTTGGTGTGTTGGGATCATCATAGAAATTGTTTCCTTTTCGATAATATCTTTTTACTATGTCAGTGGAGAGCTCAGCTGCAGGGAACATTTCAAACCATTAATGATTCTGTCAATTAGAAGAGTGTGACAGTGCTCAAAACTGGAGGAAATGTCTATTTCGCCAGGTCATCAGATTCACTTTTGCCTTGACACTTCAAGGTATTTGGATAAGGTTATTCATATTGAAAGGGTAGAATTACGATTTATAATCGTTTTAATGGGAAATATGATGTCGAACGGAAGGATATAAAGATGAAAAAAGCCATGTTACTTTTTACCGTTTGTATGTGCATTGGTGGATCCCTGGTATATTCAGAAAGTGAGAACTTGTCAGAAAGCATAGATAAAAGGACATTTAATACCGGATCCGTGCTTTGGTATGAACTGCCTGCCGAGGAGTGGGAAGAGGCCCTGCCGGTTGGCAACGGTCGGTTGGGCGCTATGGTGTTCGGTAAGCATGGGGAAGAAAGGGTCCAGCTCAACGAAGAAACCTTGTGGTCGGGAGGTCCCTATTCCACCGTGGTAAAGGGAGGGGCCAAGATGTTGCCGGAGATCCAGAAGCTCGTTTTTGAAGGAAAACCCATAGAGGCACACAAACTGTTCGGCCGTCATTTGATGGGAAATCCCGTTGAGCAGATGAAATACCAATGCATTGCCAACCTGCACCTTTTTTTCGAAGATGAAGAAAAGGTGACAGAATACAAACGATGGCTCGACCTTGAGACGGCAACCACCTGTGTCGAATACAAAGCTCATGGAGTCCGGTACCGACGAGACATATTAGCCTCTGCCCCTGACCAGGCGATCATTGTGAGATTGACTGCCAGCGAACCCGGACAGATATCTTTTCGGGCCCAACTGAGAGGTGTTCGCAATACCGCCCATTCTAATTACGGCAATGATTATTTCTTGATGGATGGTGTCGGCAGCGATGGATTGATGATCAACGGCAAATCAGCTGATTATCTGGGTGTCGAGGGGAAACTGCGGTATCGCGCCCAACTCAAGGCTGTCCCTGAAGGCGGTGCTATGAAGGTCAAAGGGGACGAATTGTATATCGATGGTGCAGATGCGGTGACCCTCTATTTTGTGGCGGCTACCAATTTCGTCAATTACAAAGATGTGAGCGGCGACCAGGTGGCTCGTGTTACCGATACCTTCAACCGCATCAAGGGAAAAACCTTCCGTGAGATCTGGGATGCCGCTGTTCGAGATTATCAATCCTATTATCAGCGGGCGGCGCTCAACCTGATTCAAACAGCGAATTCGGTCCTGCCTACCGACAAGCGTATGCAGGCCTTTGAAACCGGTAAAGATCCGAGTCTGGCCGCCCTTGCCTACAATTTCGGCCGTTATCTCTTGATATCCTCCTCTCGTCCGGGGACCGAAGCCGCCAATTTACAGGGCATCTGGAATGAAAGCCAGAATCCCATGTGGGATTCCAAGTACACGACCAACATCAACACGGAGATGAATTACTGGCCAGCGGAATCGGGCAATTTGTCCGATTGCGCCGAACCCCTGATAACGCTGGTCAAGGAATTGATCGATCAGGGCGCTCAGGTCGCCCTCGAGCACTATGGAGCCAATGGATGGGTCTTCCACCAGAATACGGACATCTGGCGGGTGGCGGCGCCGATGGATGGACCTACCTGGGGGACGTTCACTGTGGGGGGCGCCTGGCTGACGACACATTTGTGGGAGCATTACCTCTACACCCTCGACCGGGATTATCTCGAGGAGGTTTACCCGGTGATCAAAGGTTCGGTGGAGTTCTTCATGGATTTTCTGGTCGAACACCCCAATGGAAAATGGCTGGTGACCAATCCTTCCAATTCTCCCGAAAATCCGCCGAAAGGCCCCGGGTATAGGTATTTCTATGACGAGGTCGCCGGGTTTTATTATTTTACGACCATTTGCTACGGCGCCAGCATGGACATGCAGATTCTCACGGATTTGTTCGGATATTATGCTGAGGCCTGCAAGATTCTTGGACGCGATCGGGATTACGCAAAAAAGGTGCTGGCAGTCCGGGCGCGATTGGTGCCGCCGCAGATAGGAAAAGATGGCTGCCTGCAGGAGTGGACCGAAGATTATGAGCAATTGGAAGATAAACACCGGCATTTTTCCCATATGTACGGGCTCTACCCGGGCAATGTCATTTCTGCCAAACGGACCCCCCAATGGGTGGATGCCTGCAAGTCCGTACTGGAACAGCGGGGCGACGGAGGCACTGGGTTCTCACGAGCATGGAAGATGGGCCTCTGGGCCAGGTTGTACGATGGCGAGCGGGCTTACAAGATATTCAAGGGTTATATCAAGGAACAGGCCTATCCGCAGCTTTTTGCCAAATGTTTCACTCCCTTACAGGTGGATGGAACTTTTGGTGTGACAGCGGGGATCACGGAGATGCTGATGCAATCGCACGAAGGCGTCATCGATTTGCTGCCTGCCCTGCCCGAAGCTTGGAGCAGGGGGAGTTTCGACGGTGTCTGCGCCAGGGGAGCCTTTGAGCTGGATATGCAATGGACGGATGGTCGGATTACGCATGTGGACGTTCTATCCAGAAAGGGTCAAACGTGCAGAATAAATCCGAAAACTGAGGTCCTGGTTACCGCTGATGGAAAGCAGATTAAGTGCAAGGCGTTTAAAAATGGATCCGTCGAATTTGAAACCATGGCGGGGCAAAGGTATACGCTCATGGTGCCTCCCGATCAGAAAAATTAGAACCCTGACATTTCAAGTTATCCTAGGCTCCCGGTGTGATCCCGAATTGAATATAGGGCGTGAATGTATTGTCGTAAAGCTCTTTAATTTAAATAAGTTAGAAGGTTTTGTAGGGGTGGAATGCCGAAGGGGGGAAAGGAACTTCTCCAATTTGCATTGACGCAGAATCTTCCTTGTGTTATTATCATCTCTGTTAAAATCGAGAAGGCCTATACAACGGGAAGAACAGAACAAAATCGTAAGGGATCGGGAAATTTTTAACAAGAAAACGCTGAATTCCTCCCTTAAGAAAACTCTTACATAAAAAGGAAACCAGAATGAATATTTACGTAGGCAATTTATTACGGGAAGCCACTGAAGACGATTTACGACAGGCTTTTGAAGCCTTCGGTCAGGTCACATCTGCTAAAATCATCACAGATAGGTACACCGGCGATTCGAGGGGATTCGGATTTGTAGAGATGCCCAACAATCAGGAAGCAAAGTCCGCAATTTCCGGGCTCGATGGGAAAGACCTGAAGGGGCGCGCTCTTAAAGTCAATGAGGCTCGTCCTCGTGAGGACCGCGGAGGTGGATTTGGAGGTAAAAGACGCTTCTGATAAGCGGCACTCGGATTTTCAGGACCATAATCACATTTTGCATTAAAGCATATTGAGAGGTCGCTTGGATTGCCATTTGTACCAAAAAATTCGTAAATACGCCTATTATTCCGGTTGAAAAGGGAAAATTCTGTCTGAAGGATACCTAATTTATCCTCGTGTTTGTCTATGTCGAGGAATTCGAGAGGTCCTATGGGGAATGTAAGGTGATGAAGAACAAGATAAGAGATTTAAAATAACTATGGATAAAGAAAAAACTCATCAATTCATTTTAAAAGGAAAGAAACAAGGGTATCTTTTTTTTGAAGGAGCAGAGAGATCTTTCCGAGATGCTTTGAATACTGAAGAGAGTTTTGATGATTTTCTAAGCTCTATGGATCACCATGGGACAAAAATATTCAATAAAAACAGAAAAATTCTTCCTAAAAAAGAAAAAAGCGACTTTGTTTCTTACAAAGATCTGGAAAAAACCACCGATCCTGTGAAGCTCTATTTTAAGGATATGGGCAATATCCCGCTCTTAAAACGGGACGAAGAGTTAGCTATAGCAAGGGAAATTGAAAGAGGCGAAAAGACTACTATCAAGGCTATTTCTAAAACACGATTTGCTCTTACAAAGGTTCTTTCGCTAGAAGAAAAGATAAGGGAGAAGCCGGAAATTTTCGAGAAAATTTTTAACTTTAGCAAAAATAATAACGCAAAGGGAAACCTGGAAGAAAGAAGATTAGAGGTTACAGATAAAATCAAGGAAATCAGAGAGATAAATTCCCGACTGGAGAGCATCCCTTCTGGGAATAAAAATGATTTCACACGAAAACGTCTCATAGTCAAAATGAGCCATCTGATTAGAGGACTTAATATCCATATTAGATACAGAGAAATGATTATAGAGGGTTTCAAGGATATACTTAAAGTTATAGACGAAGTAGAAGAAAAAAAAAGAGAGTTGAATAAATCAATTTCTCAAGACGCGGTTAATAAAGAAAATGAAAAACTGAAAAAGAAAATTCGAGAAATCAACGCAATTCTTAGGGAATTTCAGAAAGAGATCGGACTTGATTCTCAAGGTTTAAGGAAAACACTTTGTGCCGTCTCTGAAGGAAAGAGAATCAGCGATCAAGCGAAAAAAGAGCTTATCACAGCTAACTTAAGACTAGTGGTCTCCATTGCCAAGAAGTACAGCAATTACGGACTCCAGTTTCTTGATTTAGTTCAGGAAGGAAACATGGGATTGATAACAGCGGTGGATAAATATGAATACAAAAGAGGCTATAAATTCTCAACTTATGCACATTGGTGGATAAGGCAAGGAATAACTCGTGCCATTGCTGACCAGGCAAGGACAATAAGAATACCCGTTCATATGAATGAAGTCATTAACAAGTTAAATAGAGTATCAAGAAGCCTTGTCCAGGAAAAAGGTAGAGAACCCACACGCGAAGAGATTGCGAAAAAAATGGATTTGCCCGTCTATAAAGTGCATAAAATAATGAAAATCTCCCAAGTGCCTTTCTCCCTTGAGACACCTATCGGGGAAGAGGAAAACAGCCACCTTGGTGATTTTATCGAAGATAAAGTCATCCCATCTCCTCCTGATACGGTGATTCAAATTAATTTAAGAGAAAAAATTGAAGAAGCATTGAAAGACCACACCCATAGAGAAGCAACTATTTTAAAAATGAGATTCGGATTAGGAGACGGTAATGAACATACCCTGGAAGAGGTTGGTCAACAATTCAAAGTTACGCGGGAGAGAATCAGACAAATCGAGGAGAAAGCCTTGAGGAAATTGAGGCGGCCAGGTAGTAGTCGAAAACTAAAGTCTTTTATAAGTGACTATTGAGAATAAGTTCTTTATTCCAAATCCTTGACACTTAACTGCCTGTCGGGGAGGAAGAAAAGAACATTACTATCCATGATCTCAATAGAAAATACAGTTTGAGGATTAAAGGAGGTTGCAGTGAAAGAACTCGTTGAATTGATTGCCAAAGCATTAGTGGACAAACCGGATAAAATTCAGATTTCCCAAATAGACGGGGAACAGAGCTCGATCATTGAATTAAAGGTTGCTCCTGAAGATGTAGGCAAGATTATTGGAAAACAGGGAGGAAATGTTCAAGCTATCAGGACTATCCTCAGTGCCGCCGGGATGAAGCTGAAAAAGAGATTTATCCTGGAGATAATCGAAAAAAAGTAATTTGGTCAGCACAGAGAAATGATATCTATTGGTGTTTATTGACATTTGCCCAGTTATCTTAGAAACTCATTGATTGCTGAGTTGATTTTTCATTAGTTCAGCAGTATTATCGGCGTAACAGTCATGGATGAACAGCGGGTTGTTATAACCGGATTGGGTGTCGTGACTCCCATTGGTATAGGAATTGAGGAATTCTGGGAAGGACTGAAAAAGGGACGAAACGGAATTTCAAAAATTACTCATTTCGATCCCACTGATTATCGTTCCCAAATGGCGGCTGAAGTAAAGGACTTTGATCCTGCAGATTGGATCGACGGGAAATCTGTGGATCGAATGGATAGATTTGTCCATTTTGGGATGGCTTCATCAGCTATGGCCCTTAGCGATGCCGGATTAAATACTTTCGCTTTTGATGGGAACCGGGCTGGTGTCATTATCGGATCTGGAATCGGGGGAGCCATTACGATACAAGACGGATATTCTAAGCTTCAAGAGAAAGGGCCAAAGTCTATTAATCCCTTTTTGGTTTCCAAGACTCTCATAAACATGGCCGCCTGCATGGTCTCCATCACCTATGGTTTAAAGGGGCCTCTTTCTGCCCCTAGTGTTGCATGTTCGACAGGAGCAAATGCCATCGGTGATTCCTATCGAATAATTCAACGAGGCGATGCCGATATTATGCTTGCAGGGGGGACTGAGGCTAGCATAAATCCATTGCCCTTTGCCGGCTTTTGCGCGACGCGATCGATGTCGACAAGGAATGACTGTGTGGAAAAAGCGAGCAGGCCTTTTGACAAGAATCGTGATGGCTTTGTGATGGGAGAAGGGGCTGGGATTGTCGTTCTGGAACGGCTCGATCATGCTCTCAGCCGTGGTGCACGTATCTACGCCGAGATAATCGGCTATGGGAATACGGCCGATGCCTTTCATTTCACGGCTCCAGAACCTGGCGGTGATGGGATGATCCGGGTGATGAGATTAGCGATGAAAGATGCTGGCATCCACCCTCAGGAAATAAAATACATCAACGCACACGGCACTTCGACTGTTTTGAATGATAAAATAGAAAGTGAAGCCATTATGGAAGTCTTTGGTGATCACAGCGAGAATCTTAAGATCAGCTCGATTAAATCCATGATCGGCCATCTTTTAGCAGCGGCCGGTTCAACAGAATTTGCCTCGACAGTGATGAGTGTCTACACAGGAAAACTGCCTCCCACGATCAACTATGAGGAACCTGACCCGGAATGCCCTCTCGATTATGTGACCAGCGGAGTCGAATCTATCGATCTTGAGTTGGCGATGAGCAATTCTTTCGGCTTCGGAGGAGGCAATGCCTGCCTCTTAGTGATGAAATACGCGAGTTAAAATGAAAATACCAACGCTTCAAATTGGGAATATCACCGCAGACATTCCGATCGTCCAGGGAGGTATGGGTGTGAGGGTGTCTCTTTCCTCGCTTGCATCAGCAGTTGCGAAGGAAGGCGGTATAGGAACTATCTCGAGCATAGGCCTGGGTGACATAGAAGCATCGAAGCATGACTACGAGAAAATTTCTCGAGAAGCTTTGGAGAGAGAGATTCGGAAAGCAAAAAGCACTTCAAACGGAAATATCGCCGTTAACTTCATGGGTGTGCTCAGCAATGTCGACGATCTGATTTTGACTGCCATACGCGAAGGAATCAGAATGATCGTCTACGGTGCCGGCCTTCCTGCAAAACTTCCTGCTTTAGTCGAGGACAGTTCAGTTAACCTCGTGCCCATTGTCAGCTCGGCACGGGTAGCCGATTTCATCCTCCGCTCATGGGACAAACGTTACGAGAGGGTTCCTGATGCCATTATCCTCGAAGGACCTCTTGCAGGAGGACATCTCGGCTTCTCCGAAGAACAGCTATGTCAACCCGATAAATACTCCCTGGAAAATCTCTTGCCAGAGATATTGGAAACGATAAAAACCTATGAAGATAAACATGGGAAAAAAATTCCGGTCATCGCAGCCGGTGGGATCTTCGATGGAAAGGATATAGCCCGTATGTTGAGCCTGGGTGCATCTGGAGTCCAGATGGCAACGCGGTTTGTCTGCACCGAGGAGTGCGATGTCTCTCAGGAATTTAAACAGATCTACCTTGACGCTAAGAAAGAGGATATCGTCATTATCAAGAGTCCTGTCGGTATGCCAGGACGGGCTGTTCGGAACAAATTTTTGGACGATTTAGAAATCCAAGGAAAACTTAAGGTCAATTGTCCTTACCGGTGTCTCACAGCCTGTAAAGTGAGCGAGGCCAGGTATTGCATTGCACAGGCTCTCGTAAACTCTTACTTTGGCGATGTTGACAACGGCCTCATCTTCTGCGGCCAGAATGCTTACCGAATCGACAAGATCGTGACGGTAAAAGAACTCATCTCAAGCCTTCTCGCAGAACTCGAAGCCGCTTGAGCAGTCACATGGTTTTTTAACACTTCCGGCTCGGCTCATATTCTTCATTGTAATGATTCAATTGTCTTCATGACGAATTGCACAATTATTGGGCACAGTGACGTACAAGCCGTTATCAGCAAAAAAGGGGATCAGCTCAGATTTTGGATAGAGACTAATACATCAAAAAATGATGCAATTTATTGATATTAAATAAGATATAATGCCGAAGGGGGGACTCGAA
>Ga0180438_10006286_pt1 | contig 16104 bp, 17 predicted proteins | sample SS_ome_12_FD_132455 | JGI IMG/M metagenome (GOLD analysis project Ga0180438, IMG submission 132455) | Hypersaline lake sediment archaeal communities from the Salton Sea, California, USA - SS_3_D_2 metaG | ecosystem: Environmental > Aquatic > Non-marine Saline and Alkaline > Hypersaline >...
CGTTTGCGATAGTGACAATGCCGAAGCCGTTGCCTTCTGCCTTGAGGTCATCGGCCACGCTCACTTTTGCTGTGGAGACAGGCTTCCCCTTGTGCTTCCCTGCAATCATAATGCCTTCGTGCGCCTCTTTTGTGTAGATTTCCTTTGTTGCCTTCTCTGCAAGAGGGTCGTCCTGGTTCTTCACTTTCATCTTCTCGACAGCATCCTTTGCAGGGTTGCTGCTGTAGCCCTTTAGCTCGATGACCTGCGGCATCCTGATATCGCCTTTGCCAAGGTCCCTTAATGCAAGATAGTCGAACGGTGCATGTGCAGGGACGCTCATCACAACGCCTGTGCCGACAGCCGCACTCACAAAGCTCGCCGGATAGATGGGCACTTCCTCTCCATTCACAGGATTCTTTGCCTTCATCTTCAGTATTTCTTCTGCGCTCACTTCGCCAACTTTCTCAAGGCCCAGCTGAAGGTCCAGGATTTCTGCGGCCTTCTTTGCCATTATGAGGTTCTCTCCTTTGTACTTGACCCTGGCATATTCCTCCTTGGGATTGAGCCAGATGTTTGTCACACCATAGACCGTCTCAGGCCTGTAGGTCGTCACAACGAGGTAGTCGGAATCAGAAACCGCGAATTTGATTACAGTGACATCCTCAAGCTCGGGGTCGACATCCCCTCTGGTGTCATGCGCGCTCACAGCATTGCCGTCAGAAGGGCACCATGCTATCGGGTATTCCCCTTTGATGAGATAGTTCTTCTCTTTCAGCTTCCTGAACTGCCATTGTATGAATTTGTTGAACTTCTCATCATAGGAATAGAACTTCCTCCTCCAGTCAATCCCGTAGCCCATCTCCTTCATTCCCTGCTCAATCTCATCAGAGAAATGCTTCACAAGGGCCTCAGGCTCCTTGAGCGTCGCTGCCTTTTCCCTTGATATGCCGTAGATGTTCTCAAAGACACCAAGGACCTCCTCGTCCTTTGCGGCTATGCGCTTTGCCATCGCAAGTATCGGAGTCCCTGTGACATGGAATGCCATCGGGAACAGAACGTTGTAGCCTTTAAGGCGCAGATATCTTGCATAGATGTCGGTAGTGGTATATGTCCTTGCATGGCCTATGTGCTGGGGCGAATTCGGGTAAGGGAAGGCTGCTGTAAGGTAGCGCTTCTCCTTTTTTTCATCAGGGTCCCTTTCAAAGGCCTTTGCCTCAGCCCATCTGCTGGACCATTTCTTCTCGATAGCACTAGAATCCATGGGGCTTTATAGACGGGAAAGAGTTTTTAAGAGCTGTCTTTCAGGGTAAGGCCCTTTTTCCTCAGCAGGGCCCAGAGGAACAGGATGAGGAGGAGGAACATGCCTCCGTAATCGAAGAGCGGCACCAGAAGGCAGCAGGCGCACACACCCGGAGCTCCGAAGATTGTGCTGAGCAACTCCCCTGAATTATGCACTGCATGGAACACTGCTGCGATCGGGACTCCTATGAAAAGCCCCAGAGCAGGGGCTTTGAATCCTTTTTCTATGAGGAGCCCTATTACGCCTCCGGTTATCGCGGTGTAAAGCCCGTGGCTGGATGAGAACATTATGGAGCGCACGATGAACATGAGGAGCCATGCAAGGACGCTGGAGCCCATGGGCACTGAGAGCAGGTATATCCAGTCCTCTATGAAGGAGAAGCCCATGCCGATAACAAATCCATATACAAAGCCGTCCTCTATCGAGTTGAATTCGCGGTGCTCCCCCAGCACTGCTATGCCTGAGGCCTTGTAGGATTCCTCAACAAGAGGGGCGACGAGGAATGTGGCCAGTAATCCCATGCCTGCCAGTTCCAACAGGTCCCCCATGGAGGAGCTTATCCCTATTGACATTAGTGCAGCAAGCATTCCCCAGAGGAAGAATGTCACAAGCACGCGCAAAGGCTCCCTTTCCCTGAAGTCAGCATACCACCATGCAGCGCACCAGAGGAACGGGACTATGAATGCCAGCATCCCTGAGATGAAGAATGCGGTGAATGCTGTGTCTGATTTCCATATCTGGGCCGTGAGGAGCATGTAAAGCATGATAATCAGGATTCCTATAACTTCAAACAGCCAGAAATAAGGGGATATGACAAAGGAATTGAATTTCTGCACCAGCGTCTTCTTGTTGGCGAAGGGATTCAGAAGTGAGAAGATTGTATACTCTTTGTTCTTTGACCTTGAGGCTATGTAAGCTATCAAGAGTGTGAGGGGGAAAAGAACAAGCGCATAGACTGCCAGGATTCCGATGAAGATTGAGGCGGAGATTCCCTGGAAATGGTCCTCATATTCTGTCCAGTCTGCTTTCACGCGGGCAGGGCCTGAGGCGAATTCATAATCAGTGCTGTAGATGGTCGCATAGATGTGGTATTCCTGCGATTTGCTGTAGTCATAGGGGATGACCGCGGTGCAGTTGAGTTCTGTGAGGCCTTCATAGCTCTCATTGGAGAACATGTAATCCTCAAGGCAGTCAAGGGTTCCCAGATAACGGCCTTCGCTGTATATGTCCAGATAGAGCTCATCCGATTCCTGGAGCGGAGCCGTATACAGCGTATAATTAAGCAGGAGAGGGGAATCGTTCAGCCTTACTGAGATGTTGGAGGCTTCAAGCGTGAATATGGGGCTCCTGTCCATTGACCTGAGTTCTTCAAACTCATCATCAGCTCCAGGGAAAAAAAGCACGAACATGCTGATGGCGATGCCTGCGAGCACGGCCAGCATCAAAAATACCACAACGACCCTGTTGATTGTCTGGAGCATTAGTTGGATTCAAAGGAATAAGATTATAAAATCCAGCTCTTCAGAGGATTGATTGTTATAAAAGATATTTAAAAATGTTCCTTATCAATATAGAATAGGTTCATATGACATTCACCAGAAAAAAAGGCAGTGAGACTGCACCAGGCAGAGACAGCCTGACACCCCAGAGGCCGAGCTTTTTTGATGAATTGAAGAAAGTAAGAGTGATGACGCAGCCTTTTGACCTCCTGGACAGTGCGAAGAATGCTGAAAATGGTGCCGTGGCAGGAGCTGCACTCTCCAGAATCAAGAAGGAGGTGGACCTCAAGGACGTGGCAATAAACAGCAGACATGAGAGCGTTGCCCTTGCAGCTGTCAGGAAAATGAGGAATGACGAGGCCCTTGCGACTGTTGCCAAGGAAACAGGATACAGGTCTGTGGCCCTGGTCGCCGTCGGTAAAATCGATGGCGATTCGCTACTCAGGGACATTGTAAAAAACACGTCTGATGAAAGCGTTGCCCTGACCGCGACTGCGATTATGACAAACAGCAAGGAACTGGCGCTTGTGGCCAGGGAAACAAAGTATGAGCATGTCGCAACACTGGCTGTGAGAAGGATAAACATGACTTCAGAGATGGACTTCCTGGCCAGGACGACCCTGGAAGGATGCCTGAATGAGATTGCCGAGGACTCTAAGTTCGATAGTGTCAGGAAGCTAGCCCACCAGAAACTTGGAAATAGTGGCTAATTATGGCAAAAAGCGAAGGTATTTAAAGACTGTCACGCCTAATAATAGTGTTTGTTTACAGACGAACAAGGAGCATCGCGGAATTCTGTGATGCTTTTTAAAGATTTCCAGGTTAATGTAGAACCATGGGATCAGATTTGAGAGTGGGAGACATTATGACCAAAAAGGTCGTAGTGATACCATTCGGCAGAACTGTTTTCGATGTGTCGAAAATGATGAAGAAGAACAGCATCGGATCAGTCATAATAGTACAGGATAAAGCTGGCAAGCATGCCAAGGGAATAATCACAGAAAGGGACATAGTGTACAAGGCACTCGCCAAGGGGAATGACCCGGGCGAAGTAACGGTTGAGAAAATCATGTCCAAGCCGCTGAGGGTTGTAAAGCCCGAGACAACCATAGAAGAAGCTGCAAGAGCAATGCAGGAAAACAAGATAAAGAGGCTTCCTGTAGTCAACGAGCACAATGAACTCATAGGCATCCTCAGCGAAGGAGACATAATGAAGATATTCCCGGTAGTAGTGGACCTTATAGAGGAAAAAGCAGCACTATCATGATACTTATGCCAATGCTGTGCATGGATGGCCGCCTGAGCTTTAAGCTGTGACGGAACGCCGGACCCGAAAGGGCTGGGCGGCCCCGCAAGGGGCGGTCAACAGTGCACAGCCAAAGACTCTCATTCTCTCCTGACCCGGAGGTAGCAGTTGGAAATAAAAGAAAGGCTCAAACGCTTGAGGAAACTGATGGAGCAGCTTAAGGACGGCTGGGTGTTTGTCGAAGGGAAAAAGGACAAGCAGGCCCTGGAGAAGCTGGGGATAAGGAACATCCTCACGATATCCGGAAACCTCCGCTTGAGCTGTGGAAAAGTGAAAGCAAAGAAGGTGTTTGTGCTCACAGACCTGGACCGGCGCGGCGATGAACTGGCCAGAGCGGCCAGGGATGAGCTGGAGGGACGCTCAATAAAAGCGGACCTTGAGGTCAGGAAGAAGCTGGCGCATACCCTGAGGATAAGATGTTTCGAAGATGCGAAAAGAGCATACGATGAATTGATTGAAGAAGGTGAAAAAGATGGCTAAAACATACATTGATACCGTAAAATATCTGGTATATACGAACGTTGAGATTGACGGGCTTGTTGAAAAGCCCGATGTAGTGGGGGCGATTTTCGGACAGACCGAAGGTCTTCTCGGAGACGACCTTGACCTGCGCGACCTGCAGAAGAACGGCAGAATCGGCAGGATAGAGGTGGACCTTTCCGGAAGGGGAGGCAAGACCAGCGGGGTCATCAAGATACCGAGCAGCCTTGACATGGTGGAGACCTGCATAATAGCGGCTGCCCTTGAGACAGTCGACAGGGTAGGGCCCTGCGAGGCAAGGCTGAAAATCTCCAGGATTGAGGACACAAGGAACATGAAGAGGAAGCAGCTGGTTGACAGGGCAAAGAACCTGCTCAAGAACCTGCTCGACACCGAGATTCCTGAAAGCAGGGAGATTTCCCAGATGGTCAGGGATGAGGTGAAGACAGCAGAGATAGTCAGCTACGGGCATGACAGGCTGGCGGCAGGTCCTATGGTCGACAAGAGCGATGAGCTCATTTTCGTCGAAGGAAGGGCTGATGTCGTTAACCTGCTGAAGAATGACATAACAAATGTCATTGCCATAGGCGGGGCCAAGGTCACCAGGACGATTGTGAACCTTTCGAAGAAGAAAGAGGTCACATTATTCCTTGACGGAGACAGGGGCGGCGACATCATACTGAATGAGCTGTCCCAGGGAGGAGTCGACATAGACTTCGTTGCCAGGGCGCCTGCAGGCACAGAGGTCGAGGAGCTCACAAGGAAGGAGATAATCAAGTACCTCAGGAACAGGGTGCCTTTCGAGCAGAACGGAGGCAAGGCGAAGATGGAGCGGAGAGAGGCCGTGAAGCTCAGAGAACCTGAGCCCAGGCACCACCATCCAAAAAAGGAATCCCGTGAAAAGGCCCCTGAGCCCAAGCCTGAGCCTGTGAAAGTGGCCAAGGAGGACCTTGTCAAGGAGCTCGAGAGCCTCGCCAACACCCTCAGGGCGCGCTTCTACAACAGCAACCTTGAGAGGGTTTCCGAGGTTCCTGTAAGGGATGTAATCAAGTCCCTGAGCGACACCAAGGATGTCCATGCCATCGTGTTTGACGGCATAATAACCCAGAGGCTTGCGGACCTTGCTTCAAAACAGGGAGTGAAGGTGCTGGTGGGCCTCAAGATAGGAAACGTCAACAAGGTGCCTGAGGACATCGAGATAGTCGCCAAGAACAAGTAATCTTTTTTATTTTTCTAAGAGCCTTTGTAGATGCTCAGGTCGAATGCAGCCGCATGCGTGGAATCATCCGGGTCCACCACGGTTGCAAGACGCCTTATTTTTACGATGTCGGTTACCTCATAGGAGGCGTCAGCAGGCTTGGTGCCCATCTCATATACCTCGCCGCCGTCCTCAAGGATGGTGACCTTTATGTAGAGGTCGAATGAGCTTCCGCTGACCCTTTTCAGCCAGTCTGCATTCTGGGCCTCTGCGCATGCAAGTATCGATGAATCCGCTCTCCTGTCATCCCAGTTGAATGCAAAGCCCAGCCTCTCCATGTCAGCGCAGTCCGCTGAAGGCTCAGGAGGGGTGAATAGCAGGTTGGATATGCGCACAGCATCCTTGGAAAGCTGGTCGTTCTGGTAATCAAGGAATGATTTGACGCTGTGCCAGTATGAGAGCAGCGCTACGAGTGCAAGCACGAATATGACCGAGGCGATTATCGCATCAAAGCTGAAATACTGTCCTTTCATATCAACACCTATGGCAGCTGCCTTATAGTAAGGTTCTCACCATCATTATTTAACGTTAATATATTGGAGCATGAGCTGCTCACCAGTATATCCCCTGTCAGGCACGCCCCCTCGACCTTGTATCCGTATGAAGGGACGGTATAGGGATATGTGAAATTGCCGTAGCTTCCCTCCCAGTCTATCAGCATGTAACCGTCGCTGAGATTGGTCAGGTAAATCCTGTAGGGAAGCCCGAAGACGGTCCTTGGGAACGTATAGTTGTAGGAGAACCCCTGTCCTCCCTTGACAGAGAGCGTCACAGCATTCGCGAAGGCGCCCCCTGTCTCCTTTGCAACAATGTTCTGCTGCAATGGTATCTCGCTTGTGAGCATCTGGTTCACGACCAGGAATGCTGCGATTGTGACGAACATGAAGACAGCGGTGTAGAGCAGGAACTCAGTCGCTACCTGACCGCGCAGGTTGCGTGCAGAGAACGGAGTTCTCTCAATGGCGACTTGCCCCTTCAAGTTGCTTCTATTCAGGGACACGAAGCTCCACCTCCCCGTCGTCGTTTTCAACATCCACAAGGAAAAGGCCTGTTGTCTCCCCGAGGTCGCTGGGGCTCCCCACTTCTGCTATCGTCGGGTGTACAGCCTCGAAACTGCCTGCTGCGGTCTTTATCTGCACAACCACTTCGCCTTCATCTGTGGCATATACTCTTTCAGTGGAGGCAGGGACATTCAGGAGAATCCTTCTTTCAGCCCCGTCCCCCTGCGAATAGACAGAGTTCATTGTGTCTGCAAGCGTGCGTGACGCTGCTTCTGCCTGCGCCTTTGCGGTGTCCTCATATCCTATTGAGGTCACTGAAAGAAGCAGGAAAAGCACAGGTATCGTGAATGCGATTACGATTCCGACGGTCACCATGAGTTCAAGAGATGTCTGTCCTTTCATCAGTCGCACCCCGCAGCCTCGTTGTCGCATGCTATCTTCTCAAGACCGTAATCTTCCTTGACAGCTTCGCTTACAGCGAATATGCCTGTAATCGGCTCATCCGAGCACATGCTGAAGTCCTTGCACCCTGGCAGGCCCCTTATCTTTATGCCGTCAGCACCGTCAAACAGCTCCCTGTCCAGCCTGCTCACATCATCATAGACGGATGAGTTCGCGTAGTTCCCTATCACGAATGTCTCTATTCCGTAATCATCATCGCTCCGTGAGTATGAATCCTCAAGAAGATGCTGCAGATATGAGGGCGCAGCAGGATTATGTGTATAGAATCCGCACATGACAAAGTCCCTGAAGCCTTCCACATCAAAGATGCCCGCTCCTGAAACCTTGTTCTTTCTTGAAGGCACGTTTGCAACCTGGTTGGGGTTGTACTTCGCTAGTATGAGCGCGCATTTCCTCATCTGGCCGCTGCCGTCAAGCATAGGGCAGACAGGCGCATCATCGACATCGAAGTTAGGTGCAACAACGAAAGGTTTTGATGTCGAAGGGTTTCCGAGATACTGCACACAGTCGGGGTCTTCAGTATATTCGATGGGGTTGAACGTGTCGCTCTCAATCTCAATCGGGTCGTCGTCGCAGTATGCATCTGTCGTTGATGCTTCGCTTGTCACAATGTAGCCTGAGAACATCTCATGGTTGCTTGCATCCATGATTTCATCGAAGTCCCCCACAAGGATGTAGTGCCTTCTTTCCGAGGGTGCGATATTGCTGTATTCCTGGATATGCTCTGCGGTTCCGTCCGCAAGCGCAAGCGGTGCATAGAGCCACCCCTGGCCTCCTTTGATTGAGACCTGCTTGCTTACTTCTATCGAAGAGGTGTCAGGGTAGTCTTCATGGAAGAAGAACATCCTGTAGACTGCCAGCTCATCCCCTGCCTCTTCTTTGCTCTCCCTTGCGAGCGCAGGGTCCACAAGGCCTGTTATCTCAATCTCGTTCTTTATTTCATAATCCCTTGAAACGGATGAGGTGTTTGACAGGTCCTTCATCTTGAGATTTATCGTGAATGAATAGTTCACCAGGTTCTTGCTGCTCTGGCCTATCTTGAAGCTCTCCTCAGGGACCTCGAATTCGCTTATGTATACCCCTATGGCAAGCAGGGATGCGTTGAGATTGGTGGCCCATGTGTTGAGAGATGAGTTCGCCTCCTTCCCAAGGCCTGTGGCCCCTTTGAAATATGATTCATTGGCAGAGCCTTCCATGAGCAGCTCGTACATGGCTGCCCTCAGGCTCTCAAGCTCGTCATCCTCAGGCCCTTCATCCACAGGGTAGTCTATGGCGTGCTCATTGAGCCTGTAAAGGGCCCTGTTCATTATGATGTATGTGACATTGTCCATCTTTGCAGGCGTTATCTGCTCTATGGCAAGCTCGACGGTCGACTCCTTGTAGAACTCTGAATATGCCCTTTCTGAAGTCTCAACGCCCTTGACCCAGACAGATACACTGAGAAGTATGTATGTGAGAACAAGGAAAACGGTCACGGTAAACAGGAATCCTTTCTTGTCCAATGCATCACCTATATGAAAACTATAATCCTCACTATCACGACGTCAGATGAAGGCACCAGGTCGCCTCCAAGCACTTGTCCGGGGTGGGTGTTCCCCATCGCAGATGTCACTGCCTCGTCTCCGGTCCCTTCGGTCCATTCCCCGCAGGTTATGAGGCCGAAATCAACATATCCGGCCTGCTCTGCCTCCTCATCAGTGGCATAGAGATGGCTGCCGCAATTAATGTAGTTGTAGGGCGATACGCCCAGCTTCTTCACATCGCCTGTATAATCGAACGCGATGACCTGGGATGTGACTGTCAGCTTCTTCCTGGATTCCGCATGCTCGTCGTCAGGGTCTCCAGGGTCTGTGCTGTAGAGCGGCACCCAGTTATTGCCCTCGTCTTCGCTAATGTCAACGATATACCCGAACTGCTCGGGCACCATCTCCCCGACTGTGTTCCTGATAAGGCTCTTCCTCAGGTCAGGGTCCTGCTGGGAGACAATGTTCTCAAGGAGCGTTGCCTGGGAATTGGTGCATGCGCCGTACTCATCGGTGCAGGCTGTTGTCGAAAGTGACATCAGCACGTCCCTTGTCAGGTAGTGCCCCTGTGTAAGGAGATAGTAATACGAAGAGGGCACGCTTGAGAAGAATATCAGTGAATATATGGCTATCAGTGCAAGCGTAAAGGCTACAAAAGCATCTAATGAGAAGATGAACGCGCGCATGGTAATCCATATGATAAGGTATTATTTAAAAGCTATAGGCTTAAGCTCATTTTTATCTTTTCAGCCACACCCGTCCTCGCTGATGCATGGGCCGAAAGCGCTGCCGCACTCGTTGCATTCCTTGTAGCCGCAGACACAGGGCCCGTCGAGGCAGGGAACGGTCTCTCCCGGAGTGCAGACGAGCTCCAGCCTGCAGGGGCCCCATCCGCCCCCTGTGCATGTTGATGCTCCGGTGCAGTTGCCCACAAGGCACTCTTTGGTCTGGTTCTCTATGCACAAGGGCTCTTCCTCCCCGTATTCCAGCTCAGCGGGCCTGGGCCGGATAAAGAGAAAACTGACAATAAGTATAATGAAAAGGGCTGCGATGACGGCCAAAGGTATGAATTTCCTCAAGGATATCACTCATAGGACAGCATAGGGAAGCCCAGCCTCATCTGCATCGTCTGTAGCATGCCCTCAACGCTGAGGAGGGAGCCGTCCGAAGCACTTGTTGTGGAGACATAGCAGAGCCTTACATCCTCCGGGGATTCTGCAGTGATGTTGGCAAGCTCGGCTGCGCTCATTATCGCATCATCCCTTGTGCCAAGCTCATCCACAAGCCCGGCCTCGTATGCCTGCCTTCCGCTCAGAATCCTTCCGTCAGTGACCTCATTGAACATGCTCATCCTGAGCTTGCCTTTCCTGTTCTCAAGAACAACAGAGCGGAATTCCTCATATATCTCATCTATGAGCTCCTGGAGAATCGCCTTTTCCTCAGGCGTCATGTTCCTGTATGAGGATGCGATATCCTTGTGCTCCCCTGATTTTATGGTGGTGACATTGACACCCAGGTTGTTGAGAAGGCCGCTCAGCTGCACTGTTGTGGAGACCACGCCGATGCTCCCTGTCAGGGCATTGGGGTCGGAGACTATGTGGTCAGTGCCTGATGCAACATAATACGCCCCTGAGGCAGCGACCTCGCGGAAGTATGCCACTTTCGGCTTCTCAAGCCCATCGACAGCGCGGTAGACCTCTCCTGTGGCAACAACAGTGCCTCCAGGTGAATTGAATACAAGGAGCACCGCGCCCACATCCTCCCGGCTGTTGAGCGATTCTATTGTATAGGCAAGCTGGCCTGAGCTAGCATAGCCTGAATCAAACAGGGTAGGGGGGGCGCCTTCCACGGTAAGGGGCATGTCCACATTCACCACGGCTACGCACGGCCCTACCAGTGAAGGGCTCACTGCCGAAAATATGAAGAAAAGTATTATGACTGCCAGGAATGCGATAACAAGAAGCAATCCGGTCCCGATAATCAGGCCGGACTTCGGCCTGTTCCTGTCTCTACGATAGCGGTCCATATACCGCTTTATCGCATATATGAATATAAATCTTTTCCGAAGAAGGATAGGATATGCAGGAGGTTTTCGTTCTACTAGTTTTCCTTATCCCGGTTTACATAGCAAACTCAGCACCTGTCGTGCTCGGAGGGGGGGCTCCGATGGATTTCAGGGCCGTGCTCAGCGACGGCAGGCGGGTGCTGGGCCAGGGAAAGACCATAAGGGGATTCGTAGGCGGCGTGCTTGCAGGGACTGTGGCAGGCGGCATCATCGCTGCAGCATATCAGCTCCCTTATTTTGCAGGGCCTTCCGAACAGTTCGTTGCAGGGTTCGTGCTTTCCCTTGGGGCCATGGTAGGTGATTCCTTTGGAAGCTTCGCGAAAAGAAGGATGGACATAGAATCAGGAAAGCCTTTCTGGCCTGACACTGTCCTGTTCCTGATTGTCGCGCTTGTGCTTGTCTTCCCCTTTGCATCAGCAGAGCTCTGGCAGCCGTTCAATATAATATTCTTCCTGCTCCTCACAGTGGTGCTGCACCCGCTGACAAATGCGCTGGCGAACAGGCTTGGCCTCAAGAAGGTCCCATGGTAGCACATATAAATCTTAGAGCTCCATGCTAATCATGCCCGAAGCAGGATATGTCATAGATACTTCTCTGTTCGTCAACCCGCATGCGCGCAGGAAATTCGGGAAAACACCCAGCGCTGCTGTGAAGGGCTTCGTGAAGAAGGCTAACTCCATCGACATAAACCTCTACATGCCCCCTTCTGTCTTCAAGGAGCTGAACAATTTCGTCGATGAGAAAGCCATAGGTGAGCTGGAGCTTCTGATAAGGAAAAGGTCCCCCAATACATACACAATATATCTCCCTGCAGCGGTATTGTATGATTTCATAGATGACATACGCGCAAGGATAAACAAGGGCATGAGGCTGGCAGAGCAGTTCGCGAAGGACAACAGGCCTGACAATGATGAGAAGCTCAGGAAACTGCGCGAGAAATACAGGGAAGCCATGCGCTCAGGCATAATAGACAGCAAGGAGGACTTCGAGCTCGTGCTCCTTGCCAAAGAGCTCAATGCAACACTGGTGACATCTGATGAAGGAGTGCTGAAATTCGCAGACCAGGTGGGATGCGAATGGCTCCCTGCAGACAAGTTCTATGCGCTCCTCACAAAGAGGAAGAAAAAGAAGAAACGCTAGTCGGCAAGGCCCTTTCCTGCGGCATAGCCGATGAGCTTCCTGCTTGTCCTTCTGTAGATTTTCTGGAACCTTATCCTTGTGCGCCCCCCTTCCTCATGGCGCCACAGTTCCTCAAGCTTCACTTCCTTGCTCATATGCTTCCTGATATCTTCCCATATGGCCTTGTCCTTTATCAGAATCTCGAACTCCTCCCCTATCTCCTCCCCCTTCCTTGCCTTCCTGATGCTTTTCCTGAGGGCTGTGTAGAATGCTTTGCCGAGCTTCAGGGAATATTTGTCGCTGTCAAGGGAGAAGTCATCGATGAAGAACGCGGACCTGAGCACGCGCTGGTAGAAGAAGCCTATCGGCATGTCGAAGAACTGCCCTGAGACCTGCGATATGTCCTCTATGTCTGAATTAGGGGTCACATACTTCACTATGTTCTTTCTGTCCAGGCTCTTCAGCACCATGCCTTCCCTGTGCCCTTTGTTGAGGGAGAGTATGAGCTTATTGAGCTTTTCATAATCATTGCTGTTGAACTTGCCCAGGACAGGCGGATGCTCGATGCCGTATTCCTTGAGGAGCTTGTACTTCTCGTCGCATGGCAGGTAAGTGCCGTCGCCCCTCTCGATGTCAAAGACAAAGAGCTTGACATCGAAATCCTTCACAGGCTCTGTGTAGGGGGTGTTGCCTATCATCTCCCCGCAGAGCACATAATCAGGATATTCCTTGAAGAATTTCTCCAGGCCCAGGCCGCGCGCCTTCTCTGTCACAAAGCTGTCAAGGAAGCCTCCCCTTGAGAACCCGTAGAGCTGCCCTTGCACAAGCGCGACCCTTGCATTGAAGCCGTCTATCTTCTCTTCAGCATAGACAACGCAGGGGGGCATGTTCCTTTCCAGGCCGTTCTCAAGCGTGAACACCCTCTTTATCTGCGGATAGCCCCATATGATTCTCTTCTTCACTATGACTGTGCCTCTTTCCACTCCGCCGAATGATTCCCTGTACCTTATGTAATCAAGCTTTTCTTTCAGCCTCTGGGCCTTGCCTTTTTGCAGAGCCTCCCTCACCTGCTTGGCATCCATAGTCTCTGATAACTATGAAAAAGCTTATATGAGCTTCACCAGCCCTCTTCCTATCTCGGGTATGTTGCCCCCGAAAAGATTGGTGGTGTTCAGCACGAATGTGAAAAGAACGACCATAGAGATAAGCGGGAAGATGCAGATTGCTGAAATCAGGTGCCTTGTGAAGTCCGTCACCCTGAAAGTGAGCATGTCCTCCAGGGCTTTTGAATTCGCCTTAATCTTGTCCGGAAGCTCCAATGCCTCTGCCGCGCTCGCGCCTTCGCAGCCATAGGTATCCACATCAGGCACTGCCGGCAGCGCGCAGGCATACTCTATGCCGCCGTCGATATTGGCGGCGCATATCTGGCTCGGGTCCAGCGGATTGAGTGGCTCTTCCCCGGGGCCGAGCGCCTGGAGCGTTGTCGCCTGGGCATGCGGCATGGACATCGACGCAATCAGCACGTAAATCAGCGGGAAGACGAAATAGAAGCCGAAGGAGAAGGCCATCATGTATGCGCCTGCCCCCCTTGTTGGCGGGAATGCCCTCAGGGCAACCCCGACAGAGAAGAAGAATCCTGCAAAGTACTTGACGAAATCAAGTATGTGGGTCATCAGATAATATATATACATATAGAATGTGAGCGACTGGGTTGTGTTCTTTATACGCTCTGCTATCCATTTCACACCAAAGCCTGAGGCATGCTCGCTCATGAATATCTCCATATATACTGATGCGAACGCTTCCACAGGTATGCTCAGCACATAGAGCACCCCCATGAATTCCTGGACGCAGTTGGCAGGGCTTTGCATATAGAGCTTGACCCAGTCTATGAGCGTGTTCTGCTCAGGGAATGACGCGGGCGTATCGCAGTCGCACCTGAATGTCGACAGATAGAGGCAGCGCACAATGCTGTTGTCCCCTGAGGCAAGCATGGGCTCCACGAACTGTATGAGTGTGGCGACCATGACCACTATCAGCACCGTCGATGCTGCATAGGCGAACTCTGTCTTCGCTATCTGCTCCAGGTTGCGGAGCGAGAAAAGCCTGGAGAGCATGATGAGTATGGAAGATGCCATGACTGATATGACTGCGGCTGCTATCGCAATCGTACGCCAGTCCTGGTAAAACGAAGTCGTGAAGTCAGCCATTATATCATCCTTGTCAGTGCGGTTATGTCAACCTCTTCCCCAAAGCTTTTGCTCAGGCTTTTCGCAGCCTGCGTGAATACCATTATGTTGAATGCCGGCATTATGAACCCCACTGCGAATGCAAGGCTCACAGTGGACATCGGCAATAACAGGAGGGTGAGGAAGAACCCTCCTATGATGTTCGTGAAAAGCCTTCCTATGGCTCCGAAGCCCCCTGACATCATATCTATTATGCCGCCTCCTGATTCAGAGAGGTTCTCCCCGTAGAAGGATGCGACAGGGCTCTGGTCCGAGGCCATCATATCATCTGCATACTCCCACATCACTGTATTGAATGTTACGAGAGGCCCGCTTGAGGAGCCGTCGGGCGCGATATGATAGAACATGCTGTATGTAACTGTTGTGAGCCCGGGCATAACGAACAGGAACGCTGCGGCGACACCTATCAAAGTGCCCCCCAGCCTCCTTGTGGGCGTGAAGCAGCGCAGCAGTATCCCCAGGGGGAGATAGTATTTCATGAAAGCCTGGAGCGAGAATATGTAGACGGAGAGCTGGGCGAAGTTTATTATGAACGCGACCGAAAGCGCGACGCTCATGTTGTAGAGGAGCTGCTTGATGGGTGACGCAAGGCCTGCCATCGGGGATGCGACAAGGCCGACGCCGAGAGGCCTTGCATAGGGCGTCACCGATGCGACCTGGTCCACGTATACATTGATTGCATAGTTCATGTTGAGCCAGCCGGCCATGTCCTGGTCAATCCTTTCATAGTATTTGGCGGTTGCCTCATAAAGGGTAGTTGACAGTGAAATGTCCTCTGGGAGAAGGTCCGGAGGGAGGAAGCTCCCCACTGTGACGCCCCCCATCGCTCCTACCATGCTGTAGATGATGACGACAAGTATTGCGGAGACCACAAGCTCATAGAGCTCCTGCTTCACGTAGGCATTGAGGTTCTTGTCCCTGAAAAGTGTCGCCCACATATAGAGGAAACCGAGTATCGTGGATGAGACCACAAGGGCGAGCCCTGCAAGGGCTGCCCATGGCCAGAGTCCTCCGGCAGCGCCTCCGAATATTATCTCATTCGGATGCATCAGGTTTCCTATCAGTGTTGCAGCCATAATCATACCTCATATTATTTTCAGGAAGGACATGAAGTTAACGTCTACCCTGACGAAAGATGCTATCTCTTTTGCAGCGGTCAATGTGACAAAGATGTTCAGGAACGGCAGCAGTAAGCTGATAATCACTATGTAGTACACCGCCCCGCGTATCAGCTCGAAGGCAAGGCTGAGGGCCCCGCCCAGGAAGAATGGGATGAAGACACCGGCCATCAGGAACATCACTATCAGCACTGAGCCGAATACAGCCAGTATTCCGCTCTCATGTATGAAGTTGCTCATCGCATTCTTTGCGTCAACGATGTTGTTCTGCATCACCTTGTGGACTTCATAATCGAAAAGGAACATGAACGGGTAGAACACAGCAAGCGCGAATGAAAGGGCGAACAGCGCCTCGCCTCCGTTCCTTGTGTAGGGGAATGCGCGCAGCAGTATGCTGACCGGTATAAGCAGCCCCCATACCCATTTCTTCAGGAGGCACAATGTGACTATGTGGAGCATCCAGGAGCTGAGGCCCAGCGAAAGGAACTGCAGGGCGCTGCCCACGATGTCTATCAGGGGCTTCAGCACAGGGCCCAGATTGAATGAATACATCGCACGCCATGTGACGCCGAACCACATTGTGGATGAGTAGATTGTATGCACAATCATGTTGTAGATGAGGAGCATGCTGTAATGCTTGGTCATGTCAGAGACCATCTGGCGCGCGAATGCCATGGCAGCGTCTATCATGCTCTCATTGTTGTTGTAGATATCATCGCTTGTTCCGGATGCGCTTACAGAA
>Ga0180438_10006287_pt1 | contig 16101 bp, 11 predicted proteins | sample SS_ome_12_FD_132455 | JGI IMG/M metagenome (GOLD analysis project Ga0180438, IMG submission 132455) | Hypersaline lake sediment archaeal communities from the Salton Sea, California, USA - SS_3_D_2 metaG | ecosystem: Environmental > Aquatic > Non-marine Saline and Alkaline > Hypersaline >...
CATGACCCGGCGAAAATTTCCCGGGCCCCGGATCGTGTCATTGTGTTCTTCCAGGCCTTCCAGGCTCACCTGGAAAAAGAGCGGCGGGTCTATGGCAAGGAGTTGTTCCATCTTCTCCCGAGGGGAGGGATTGCCCAAGATGGCAATGCCCAGACCGCAACCTGATGCCCCCTGGTATAGTTCCAAAAAATGGGGGTACAGAAGTGGATTGCCGCCGGTGAAAGAGACCTGCCCCCTCACGTGTCTTTCCAGGCAGAAGTCCCGCAGGTCGTCCAGGATTCTCAAGCCGTCCTCCAGCTTCAGAAAGGATCTGTCTGCGCGGTCGTAACAGTGCTTGCAGTGAAGATCGCAGACCTGGGTAATGTGCCACTGGAGCGAAAAGACAGGAGACGACAAAAAGCGCTGGTCTGTGACCTCGCCCAGGGGAAAGGTTTCAGGATCTCGCCGAATCCCCGATGGCGGCGCTTCCAGGAGCCCTCTATGAAGGGCCCGATGAACGGCACCGTCTACGGCCCCCACGGGAAGCCCGCCCATGTCCGCGGCCTCCTTTGGATCGATCTCTTCCACCACCAGTTTTAGCACCAGGAGGTCTTCATCTGAAGCCGGTCGGGTCCGCACATGCCCTGTGTCCGGATCTCGCCACACGACGATGAACTCCTCACCCGGTTCTGCCTTGGCAGGCGGATCCCCATCCCCATGCACCATGGAAGGCAGATGCTTCCAGGAGACCTGGAGCAATTCAAGGGTGGAATTTACACAAAGCTCGTGGACCTCTCCGGCTCTGACCCCTTGGCTGTTTTTCACCCTATGGATTGTGAGTTCCAGAAGGGCAAGTTGGGGCAGAAAGGGAGGCAACGCCAAAGCGTCCTGGTGGCGCTCCAGTATATCGGGGAATGACTCGGGATTTTCCGCACACAAGGCTGCTATCTGTTGCCAGGTGTACGAATCCACGCACTTTCGGCAGCCCTTGAACTGGGCCTCAAGCGGTTCTTTGTCGGGTGGGTGCGCCCGGGAGGCATCACGGCCCTTGTGGGAAGAAAAAGAAGCCATCACTGCTTTGCCACGTCCCCAGAAACCCAAGAAACGGTCCTGGCCCATGCAAGGTTTCGTGGCTCCGGTGAGAAACCGTCTTTCCCCCGGTTAAGTCTTCTTCCGTTCATTGCCAGTGCTCAGCGCACTGCCCCTTGTCTCCACTACTTGCTGCCGGTGCTACCTGCACCGGAACCACCACTTCAAGAAGAGGTTCCCGGTGCCTTATGCATCTCGCTGGTGCCACCTGCACCAGTCTCGCCGCTTCAGCTGGTTTTCCCGCTTCAGCTGGTTTGTTCAGCTGGCGGGTGCTTCGCGCAACCAGGCAGGGCAAGACCGGCGGTGGCTAGCAGGCTGGCGAGACCCAGGCCACCGAGGATTTTTCTAAGCTGTTTTACGTCCATCATCGGCCTCCCTTCCAGTTCATGGTTCGGCTCCACCATACTTCCCAGGCAAGGGAAGGAAGACCCAAGCGCACCCCAGTCGCTCGCACGACAAATTCACTCTGCAACGAAACGGCCAAAAAGTAAATAGGGTATTTGCAGTATTTTTGACCGTGCCTTGATGCTCCTGTGTGGGGCCTTTTAGTACTGAAGCTTTGCTGGCAAAGGGGATATGGAAAACCCGGTCCCACGACTTTTCTTGTCAAGGGCTCTCTGTTTTGGCAAGCCAGACCAGGGGAAGAATTCCGCAACAGTGACGAAGATGCGATCTGTGCCTGAGAAGGGGCCGTGGCGGGTATGCGCATTATGCAGCCAATAGAAGCGTCATCTATCACCTCGTGGGTGCGACGGAAGGCCGACGTCTGCACGAGCTTGAAAACCACAGCCGGCACCTGGAGCGCTGGCTGCCAACGGCGCAAAATCTATCAAAGATGACACCTTGTCTCAGGTATGAATGGAGCTGCAATTATCTACAAACATACCTTCGCCGACCGTGGAGGCTTCGTCCGAAGAGGTTCTTCTGCGCCATGTTTGTCTTCCTCGGCTTCAGGATTCAGGAAGGGGTCTATGGCCTTTTTATGGCCAAGGCCAATCCTCCCTAACCGGTTCCTGCCCAAGCGTTTTTTGAGGATCTTGCGAAACATGGAGCCACAAGAAGAATTGTTTCGAAAACACAGACTCAAAGGGGATTTGCAGGACGACCAGAAAGAACAAAGGGCGTCGGGGATGATGGAAGAGGCAAGAGGAGACAGGTGAAACCGGGAGCCCGAGAAGGGTTACGACGAAGGCAAAACATGGTGTTTCCTACCTTGACGAACCCTATTGATGTGCAATAAGAAGGTATGTCTTGAAGATCGCTAAAGCCCCCAGGGGGTGTCCCTCTGCTGGCGCTGAAACCGGCGGTTAGCGAACATAATACCAAGCCTAAGGAGGCAGATGATGACAGGAAGCACGAGAGAGGAGAAGAGGCAGGCAGTTCTTGACGTACTCAACAAGGCACGGGCTATGGAGTTGCAGGCCATTCATCAGTACATGAACCATCATTACAGTCTGGACGATTCGGACTACGGAGAAATGGCGGCCCAGGTGAAACTGATCGCCATCGACGAGATGCGTCATGCGGAGATGTTTGCCGAGAGGATAAAGGAACTTGGCGGGGAACCGACAACAGAGCTTGCCGGAAAGGTTGAAAAAGGACAAGAAGTCGAGTCGATTTTCGTTTTCGATGCAAAAGAAGAAGACAAGGCCATTGTCGCCTATAGCCAATTCTTGTCGGTGTGCCAGGAAAACGGCGATAGCATAAGCACGAAGCTCCTTGAGGTGGTTATCGACGAAGAGCAGGAGCATTTCAACTACTTTGACAGTATAAAGGGCCATATCGAAAAGCTGGGGCCGGCCTTTCTTGCACGCAAGGCAGGGACACCCTCATCGACAGGTTTGAACACCCAGGGCTTCGTGGCAAGGAAGGCGGGTGCGTAGTCTCCTCTGGGCCTCCACATAGTGATGGACCTATCATAACCCCGTGGAGGCCATGAGCGAGAGAGGCCTTCACAAACCACCGGTTTGCCGATGTGAGTCCACGGTTTCTAAAAACGTGGTGGACAAAAGGGTTTGGTCAACAATCTTGTGTAGGTCTAATGGATGATGGTTTCGTAAAAAGTCAGATTTTCTCACTCCGTGAACATTTGCGCCTGTGGGCTTGAGAAGAGATGGGCGCACTCCCCAGGTTTGGCTAAAATGCTAAGACTCGGGCTAACGCCCTCAAACCGTTAGCATCTCTTGACGCTGAACATGGGGAGTGCTTTTATCCCAGAAAGCTCAATGTCGTTCGCAAAAGGCCTTTTACGAAACTGTCGATGGATGCAGGACAGAAAGAGGTCTGCACGGGAAAGATGTCCGAATGTCCATTGGTAGATTAGTGCGGCCTTTAGGAGCTTGATGTCAGTGTCATTGTGGGGGTGGCATCGCCGTGGGGGGTGTAGGATGTAAGGCCTATGACATGGATTTCCTGAAGGCTCTTGTCGCGCAAAACATTGGCGGCCTGCTCAGGAATCCGGCACTCCAGACGATAGGGTCATCGAACTGGACGGCAACAGCGATCGCATGCGCCTCCGTTCGCCTGGAAATGCATTGCCCCTTTACATGCCTATTGTCTGCCCGGGAAGTACACTGTCATGGCCTACCTATGACATACGGTACAATGGTTGGAGCAACGCTTGCGCGCCTGCTCCTTGAGTGGGCAAAGAGAATAGGCAGGGCAAGGATCTGAGATGGATGCGTGACGACGCGGCAAAAGTCGCAAAACCGCATCATATGCGACTCCGAGTTTTCGCACAACACTAGCATCCCTTCCCCAACAAGCTATTTTTGCTCAGCGGGGGAAAGCGCTCCAGGCCCTAGGGCTCGCTCTCTATTGCTTCCGGTTCTGGATACGGCTAATGACCTGTAAAGCGACAACACCAATAGCCGTAGCCCCACCAGTCACTGCCCATTCCATCCATCCTGCCAATGGAAGTTCCATCTCTTGTCACCTCCCTCCATCAAAAGAAGCCAATGATGCAGGCTGCTAACGCTGGCAAGTCAAGATGATTACATTCAAGGCCTTGAGCGCCGGCTAGAATGCGTCACACCTTGCTCATCCTTTCTGTTCGCAGCCAATCTGTGACACAGTACGGGAAAAAATTTGTTTTATCTATTAGAAAATTATGGCATATTCTTTCGTAAAAATCGAAGCAAGGAGGTCTCTTCATGGAATGGCTCAACTATCATCATCTCCTATACTTCTGGGCAGTCATGCGCGAAGGCAGCGTGACAGCGGCTTGTGAAAAGCTCCGCCTGTCGCCGTCGACCGTCAGTGCCCAGGTCGGCAAGCTGGAGGAGAACCTGGGCGGCAAACTCTTCCGTCGCACTGGACGGCGCCTGGAACCTACCGATTTCGGGCACCTGGTCTTCCGCTATGCCGATGAAATCTTTTCTCTCGGTCGCGAGATGATGGACACCGTCCGGGGCCACCCCATGGTGGGGCCACTGTCATTGAAGGCTGGGGTTGTGGATGCCTTCCCGAAGTTAATTGCTCGTAGAATCCTGGAGCCCGCATTGACTCTTGCCGAGCCTGTGCATCTGGTGTGTTATGAGAACAAGCTGGAAAAATTGCTTGCCGAACTGGCTATGCACAATCTCGACATTGTCTTAAGTGACTCCCCAATACGAAAGGGGTTGAGCATCAAAGTGTACAATCATTTTTTGGGGGAATGCGGGGTGACGTTTTTCGCAGTAAAACGGCTTGCAAAACAGCTTCGGCCCCAGTTCCCCGAATCACTTGACGGAGCACCGATGCTTCTTCCACTGGCCATGACGGCGTTGCGAGAAGAGCTAGAGAGGTGGTTTGCATCTCATAGACTGAAACCGATGATTGTCGGCGAATTCGAAGACAGTGCTCTGCTCAAAGCGTTCGGCCAACATGGTGACGGCGCCTTTCCGGTACCCTCTGTTGTGGAAAAGGAGGTGCAGCGCCAGCATAATGTTGAGGTTGTGGGACGCGCCGATACCGCCCGTGAACGTTTCTATGCCATTACTTTTGAGCGCATTATCAAGCATCCTGCGGTTACAGCAATCTCAAACGGCGCCCGCCAATACCTGGCCGCCGGGAAAGCGTCGTCTGCCCAATAAAAATCAAGCGGTCCTTCATAAAAATGCAGGGCAGGAGGCAAGTGCGTTTTGGCTGGCACCACGCCCCTTTAAATGGAGTCCCCCGTTGACTTGGGGAGAGTTGCGGATTGGATTTGCGGGTGCGTCTATTCGTGCATGAGTGAGGGGTTTAGCGCATTGATTAGACTGCTGTTTTTGAAGAGCATGGATATGGGAGAGTGGGGGGTGTAAAGCGCCAAGTGTAAGGTATCATGCCGCAGAAGTCATTGCCATCCCCTGAGGCCCAACGCTTGTTTTCATCAGGCCCCATGATCTGTTTAATGGTCTGCCGAGATGGCCCCTTACCTTACTAGCCCATGCCGCAGAAAATGATCCACAATCACCAGCCTCACCATGGCCTCACACACCGGTACGATCCTGGGGATGGCGGAAACATCGTGGCGGCCTTTTACAGAGATGGTGGTGGGCCTTGCTTGGATGTCAATGGTCTTTTGTTCAATCTCGATAGAGGATATGGGTTTTACGGCAGCTCTTGCGACAATCTCATCGCCATTTGAGATCCCTGCCAGTATCCCGCCTGAGCGGTTGGTCACGAACCCTTCGGGCGTGATCTCGTCGTTGCATTCAGAACCAAGCAGCCCGGCTGCCTCCAGGCCCACGCCGATTTCAACCGCCTTCACGGCCCCGATACTCATGAGGGCCTTTGCAATCTCTGCGTCCAGCTTGTCAAAGACAGGTTCGCCCAGTCCGGGCGGACACCCCCTGACCCGGATTTCCACGATTCCCCCTGCGGAATTGCCTGCGGCCTTGATTTCTCTTATCTTCTCCCCCATCCGTTCCGCCGCATCCAGATCGGGGGCAAAAAAGGCATTCCTGTTCACAGCCCCCAGGTCCACGTGCTGGGCTCTGATCCCTGCAAGTTCCAGGGTGTAGGCCTGTACCTTAATGTCCTCTCGATCTAGGACCATTCTTGCTACAGCCCCTGCTGCTACCCGGGCCACAGTCTCTCTGCCAGAGGCCCTGCCGCCGCCTCTGTAGTCACGGATCCCGTATTTCTTCTGGTAGGTGATATCTCCGTGGCCGGGCCTGAAGAGGTCCTTGATGGCAGTGTACGACTTGCTGTCTGCATCCTTGTTATAAATGATGAGCAGGATGGGGGTTCCGGTGGTTTTTCCTTCAAAGACGCCGGAGAGGATCTCCACTTTGTCCGGCTCCCGCCTTGGGGTACTCGAAGGCGCCTCCCCAGGCCGTCTTCTGTCCAGGGCCTCTTGAATGTCCGATTCTGTAAGCGGCAATTGAGGGGGACAGCCGTCAATGACTACCCCAAGGGCCCTTCCGTGGGATTCACCCCAGGTAGTCACCACAAAGGCCTTGCCAAAGGTGTTGCCTGCCATAAGACCTCCCTAGTGAGGGTGCGGTTATTAGTTAAATAGTCAAATGGTTGCGTTGGATTCTGTGTGTCCAAAATGTTCAAGGAGAGCACCAAAGAGACTTTTTACGATTTCATCCATTCTTTACTCTCCATGTGTTGAACAATTTTTTCCACCACTTCATCGATGGACAACTGTGACGTGTCCACGGAGATGTCCGCAACATCTTCGTACACAGGCATCCGCTCTTTTAGCAACGTTTCGGTTTCTTCATATATGTCGCCGCCCAACAGATCGGGCCGCTGCTCCGAGCTTTTCTCATCGCCCTGAATCCTCTGAATCGTAGTGTTAATGTCGGCCTTAAGGAGGACAAACCGCCCCCTATTACCAAGAAAGGCCACATTATCTTTGTCCATGACTGCCCCGCCGCCCGGAGCAATCACGCAGTTTTCAAGGTCAGAGAGCTGCCTGATGGCTTCCTTTTCTCTTGCCCGAAAAAAGGGCCAGCCTTCAGCCGCCACCATCTCTTTGATCGTCCTTCCAGCCTTTTTTTCAATATAGTCATCTGCGTCGAAAAAGGCCCTGCCAAGCCTTTCGGAGAGAGCCCTCCCTACAACCGTCTTGCCCGTCCCCCTGTATCCGATCAGTACCAGATTCACATCACCCGTCCACATTCGTTCTTCTTGCCACCATTTGAGACAAAGCCCGCACAGCCATGAGGTAGCCGTCTTTTCCAAAACCCGCCACTCGGGCAGTCGCCACATCTGAAACAAAGGATCGGTGCCTAAAGGTTTCTCGCTGGTAGATATTGGAAAGATGGACCTCGACAATCGGGATGTCCAGCATCAAGAGAGCGTCTCTTATGGCCACGCTGGTGTGGGTATAGGCTGCCGGGTTGATGATTACCGCGTCGCATGTCTCAATGGCTTGGTGAATTTTTTCGATGATGGCGCCTTCATGGTTGGACTGAAAGGTTTCTGCGATCATGCCGACCTCTTCGGCAGTCTCCCTGATTTCAGCATCGATCTCTTCCAGCGTAGCACTCCCATACCAGGTCGGCTCCCGCCGTCCCAGCATATTGAGATTTGGGCCGTGAATCACCAGAATTCTAGTCTTTTTGTTCATGGCTTCCTTTCAACCCAGAGATTCCAGCTTGTCCCAAAAATCGGGAAAGGACTTTTTCACACAATCAGGATCCTTGATAACGACCCCCTCAATAGCCAAGCCCGCTATGGCCAAACTCATAGCAATACGGTGATCGTTATAGCACTCTATGTCGCCCCCCCGGGTTGCCAGGCCCTGGATCACCATGGCATCTTCCTTCTCTTCCACCGTGGCCCCGATCCTTCGAAGCTCATGGGTCAGGGCGGCGATCCTGTCCGATTCTTTGATGCGAAGGTGCCCTATGTTTTTCAGATACGTTTGGCCCTTCCTGAAGGCTGAGACCACGGCAAGGGCGGGCACCATATCAGGCACATCATGAAGGTCGAAAGAAAGATCGTCGTGATAAGACAATGGCCCTCTTATTTCCAACCCCTTGCCAAACCTCCCGACTTGGCATCCCATGGTCTTAAGGATATCGGTGAATCGCAGGTCTCCTTGGACAGAGTCGGGGCTGACATTTTCTATCCTTACGGTTCCCCCACAGATGGCAGCAGCGGCCATAAAATAGGTGGCGCTGGAAGCATCACCTTCTACGGCATACTCGTTGGAACGATACGCCTGAGGGGCCCTGACCAGGAAAGACCTGTCATCTGACACTGAAACCCCTACGCCAAAGTGCTCCATAACATCCAGGGTCATGTCAATGTATGGCCGTGACGGAAGCGATCCCAGCACCTCGATCACGACGTCTCCTCCGGCACAGGGGGCTGCCAGAAGAAGAGAGGACAGATACTGGCTGCTGAGCCCCCCGGCGAGGGTGGTCTTTCCGCCCCCAAGCCCCTCTGCCAGGATTTCAACAGGGGGGCACCCATTTTTCTTTCTGCAAGAGGCCCTGACCCCAAGTCTTCCCAGGGCCTGCACCAGGGGTTGGATGGGCCTCTGGCGCATGCGATCGTTGCCGTCAAGGACAAAAGTCCCGTGCCCGACAGAGACCACACCGGTCAGGAGTCTAATGCCCGTTCCGTTATTTCCCATATAGATGGGCCCAGAGGGGATAGTCAAACTCCCTCCCGTCCCCGCAACGGTCAGGTCAGGGCCTTGAGCGTGGATATGGGCGCCCAAAGAGTTCAGTGCCTTCATCAGATACGCTGTGTCTTCGGAAAAAAGGGGGCCCCTTAACAAGGACTGACCTCTTGCCAGGGCAGCCACAATCAGGGCCCTTTGGGTGTAACTTTTTGACCCTGGCACACCGATGGTGGCACTGATCTCTGTAATCGGTTTAATTGGCCTCATGGCCTCGACAACCTGTCATAGACCACATCCCTCATTTCCTTCACAGGGGCCTTTTTCCCCGTCCAGGTAGTGAACTGTTCAACACCCTGATAAAGGAACATCTCAAAGCCGCTGGCCACCAGGCATCCTGCTGCTTCGGCCTCTTTTAAGAGCATGGTCTTAAGAGGGTTATAGACTGCATCCGCCACAGCCTTGTACTGGCCTAAAACGCTTCTTGGCACGGGTAGCTCATCTGTTCTGGGATACATTCCCACAGGGGTCGTGTTGACCAGACAGTCACCGGAAACACCATGGATGTCCGAAAGGGGGACAAAAATAGAACCGAACTCTTCGGCCAAGCCTCTGCCCTTTGCTTCGGACCTGTTTACTATAATGACCTTTCCCTTATTGCTGGTGATACCAAAAATGACCGCCCTTGCAGCTCCGCCTGCACCGAGGACCACAAAGGTGTGCCCTTCAATGGGAAGCAAGGTCTCAAGGCACCTGACAGCTCCTACCCAGTCTGTGTTCGTGCCTTGAATGCCCTCTGTCCCAAAGGCCAAGGTGTTGACGGCTCCGATCTTCTTTGCCGTGGCATCGATGTCGTCAATGAGCTCGATGATCTCCTCTTTAAAAGGATGGGTCACACTTGCCCCCCTTAGGTTCAGGGCCTTCAAACCGACTAGGGCGCCGGGCAGATCTTCCACCTCGAAAGGGAGGTACAGGGCGTCTACGCCGAGACGCCTGAATGCGGTATTGTGCATCAGGGGACTCATACTTTGGGCCACAGGATTTCCTACAATCCCGTAGAGGGCCGTGCTGCCCGTAGGAGTGAAAGGTCTGCTCACCTCAGTAAACGTCGCCTGGCCGTCAGAGCCCTGTGCCGAGACTGCAGACTGAAGCCTTCTTGATACGGAGACTATCTTCTGAAATATCTCCTTGATTTCGCCCGCCTTCAAGGGCCCCTTGTTGTGCTGAGCCAGGTATGTAAAAACGGCCTGTTCTCTCAAAGGATCACGGATCTCAAGGCCCTTTTCGGCCTTCAGTTTTCCGATATCAAGACACACCAAGGCCCTTTCGTTTAGGAGCCTCAGCAGTTCGAGGTCCAGGGCATCAATTCTGTCCCTGAACGTATCCAGAGAATCTTTGCTCATGATTTCATCTCTTCGATCACGTCTCTGATCATGCCTGTGGGCACTTCGGCTGTGACAAAAGGCACCCCTATTTTCTTGATAAGCACGAAGTAGATCTTTGTCCCTACAACCTTCTTGTCTCTGGCCATGAAATCAAGGAGTTCGTCTGTATTGAATCCTCGTGGGATCTCAGCAGGAAGCCCGTACTGCTTGACCAAGTGGACGATCCTCCCATAGCTCTCTTCATCCAAAAAATCGAGTTTTTGGGAAATCTGCGAGGCCCCCACTGTTCCTATGGCCACGGCTTCACCGTGAGAAAGCCTATAGTCTGATGCGGCTTCCAGGGCGTGTCCGAGGGTATGGCCAAAATTGAGTATGCGTCTCAGGCCCCCTTCCTTCTCGTCTTGTTCTACGATATGGGCTTTTGTCCTGCAAGAACGCACCACCAGGTCTTCCATGAGCCTGGGTTGCCGTTCAACCACACGCTCCCTTTCAGCCTCCAGGAGGCCAAACATCTCTTCATCTCTGATAATGGCGTATTTGATGATTTCAGCCAATCCGTTTTTAAAATCCCTGTCAGTGAGGGTCTTCAAAAATGACAAGTCGATGAAGACCGCTCTTGGCTGATAGAAGGTGCCGAGGAGATTCTTCCCCTGTTGAAGATCAATGCCAGTCTTGCCGCCCACACTGCTGTCCACTTGGGCCATTAGGGTGGTCGCTATTTGGACATAGGGCACAGAGCGTTTGTAGATGGACGCCACAAATCCGGCAAGATCTCCCACCACCCCACCCCCAAGGGCAATGAGGAGACATTGGCGGCTGGCCTTCAGCTCAAGGAGTTGTGTGGCCACCTCGAGAACAACACCCATCGATTTTGACGATTCGCCTGCCGGAATCTCAATGATCTCTATTGGGAGCGCCCCTTGCCTGAGCCTTTCTTCGACCATTTTTCCATAAAGTCGATTCACATTTGAGTCTGTAATGACGACACATTGATCGGCAGGCTCTTGGGCCTTGATCACTGCCCCCAAGCGATCGATGATATCTTGGCCGACAAAGATGTCATAGGAGTCATCTGTGTTCTTTTCTAAACGGACCCTTATCTGCTCCATCCTACTGTCCATACCCTTTTCTGACGATCTTGGCAATGGATTCAATCTCGCCCATGAGTGCATGGAACTTCTCAGGTTTCAGGGATTGAGGCCCATCGGACAGCGCCTGCTCTGGGTGCGGGTGGACTTCTATAATCAACCCGTCGGCCCCGACTGCCACGGCCGCCTTTGCTAGGGGTAAAACAAACCTCCACTTCCCGATGGCGTGGCTCGGGTCCACCACGACGGGCAGGTGGGTCTTCTCCTTTAACACAGGCACGGCACTGATATCGAGGGTGTTGCGCATGGCCGTTTCAAAGGTTCGAATGCCTCTCTCACACAGAATCACGTCATCATTCCCAGAGGCCATGATGTACTCGGCAGACATGAGCAGCTCTTCCAGGGTGGTCATCATGCCCCTTTTCAAAAGCACAGGCTTTTTTGCCTGGCCCACGGCCTTCAAAAGGGCAAAGTTCTGTACGTTTCTGGTCCCTATTTGAAGGACGTCTGCATAACTTTCAATAAGCTTCACGTCCGAGTCGGTCATCACCTCCGTCACTACGGGCAATCCGGTCTTCTCCCGCGCACGAGCCAGGATTTTCAGGCCCTCTTCGCCTAAACCTTGAAAACTGTAAGGAGAGGTCCTCGGCTTAAAGGCCCCGCCTCTCAACATGGAGGCCCCGGCTTTTTTTACCGCATCTGCCGATTCCATGAGTTGCTCTTCGCTTTCCACTGCACATGGCCCGGCAATGACGATACACTTGGGTCCGCCTATCTCCACGTCGCCTACCCTAATGACCGTGTCACCGTCTTTGGTTTCCCTGCTTGCAAGCTTGTAGGGCTGGAGGATAGGCATGACCTTCTCAACGCCAGACATCTCTTCTGCAGCCTTTAGGCGGACCTTGTCCCGCTCGTCTCCGACGGCACCGATAATGGTGCGCTCCACCCCCTTGGATACGTGGGCACGATACCCAACCGATTCAATCCACTGAATCACTTTTTCGATCTGTTCTTCCTTGGCCTTGTGTTTCATGACAATAATCATGTTGGAACCCTCCTTTTTCTAGGAAATAAAAAAGGGCCGCGGCTCTTTGCCCCGACCCTTTGTCTATGAACAAAAAAAGCCGTGGGCAGGCTCACCGGCCTACCCACGGCTTAAGGTTTTCTATGGACTAGCTACTGCTTACCGTCCTCCTTTCAGCCATGGGCCGACCGGACCAAGGTAATAATAGTAGCTAAAATAATACCCCTTCATTTCCATGCCCTTTCCTGATGTCATGATTCTTTTCCCAAAAGAAGATGAAATATTTTTTCACACCTCACAGGGGATGTCAAGCCGAAAAATCGGCATTCAGATTCCTACCATTCATAACAGAACGACCTGTTGAGATTTGCTTCTGGTTTCGAATTTGATAATGACCGAATAGACTTTTTGCAGGCAAGAAATCCAAATGAAGTCTAGCGTTCTTATCATAGGATGTTTCAAAGCGACATCTTGTTCTTCGTTCGGATTTGGAGGTGATGAAAAGGCTTGAGTCTTTTTCGGCCGTTCAGCCCTACTGCGTCTACGGCAACCCTGTACAAAACAGGATCGTTCTCAACTCCTCAAACCGCCCTTCGATTTTACGCACCAGGAAATGGGCCTTTCCCATGTCCTGGTCTTTTCCGGCCTTTTCCATTTCATGGGCCGCACCCTTTAACGCATCGGCGCCAATATTGGCCGAAGCGCCTTTGATGGCGTGGGCGCACTGCTCCACCATAGAGGCATCGCGATCCTCAACGGCCTGCTTCAACTTCCGCAATTGAGAAGGGATATCTTCCAGGAATATACCCAAAAGCTCATGGCACAGGGTCTCTTCTCGGTCAAACCTCTCTAACAACGACTCCCAGTTGAAGACATATCCTCTGTGATGCGACGCCCTTCCGCCTTCTTTCTGCTGTTGTTCTCTCGACACCGAAACCTGCCTTTCAATGGCCTGAAAGAGCTTCTCCGGTTTGATCGGTTTTACCACATAATCATCCATTCCGGCTTCCAGGCACCGGTCACGATCGCCCTTCATGGCATGGGCCGTAAGGGCGACGATCGGAATATCATGATTGTGGACTGCCGATCGGGGACTGCGGATATGAGCCGTGGCTTGCAGACCGTCCATCTCGGGCATCTGAATGTCCATAAGGACCACATCAAAGGTGCTATTCTCCAAGGCAGTAATGGCCTCTTTGCCGTTTCCTGCCAACACGACCCTGTGGCCCTCTTTTTCAAGGATCCGCAGTGTCAGTTTCTGGTTGATGACGTTGTCCTCAGCCACCAGGATCTTGAGGGCGTCTTCACCCACAGCCGGAGGATCCTTCATTTTTCTGAGTGAATGACGGGTGATCAGAGGCACCTCTTTTTCATCCCTTCGCTGATAGGCCAGCAGGGTCATGATGGTGTCGAGAAGGTCAGACTGCTTGATTGGCTTTTTCAGGTAGGCCGAAATGCCCAGGTCCCTGCACCTGGCAGCATCACCCCGTTGGCCGGCAGAGGTCAACATCATGATGACCACCCCAGCAATGCCCAGGCGTCTTTTCATTTCTTCTGCCAAGGCAAATCCATCCATTCCAGGCATCACAGCATCCAAAAGCACCAGGCCATAAGGCAAACCCAGTTTCTCGGCCTGCTCCATAGCAGCCATGGCAGTCCTTGCATCGCACACGCCTGTAGGCTTCATCTCCCAAGTGACAAGTGTCTCCAGGAGAATGGCGCGACTCGTGGCGTTGTCATCCACCACCAATACCCGCAGCCCTCTCACATCATAGGGTTCAAAAGACGGGGGTTCTAAGGACAGACCTCGGGGGATCTGGAAAGGGACACTGACGCTCACCGTTGTCCCCTCGCCTACCTGGCTTTCCACCCTGATCTCTCCGTCCATCATTTCCACCAGGTGCTTTGTGATGGCAAGCCCCAGCCCCGAGCCACCATACTTTCGCGTGGTGGACCCGTCCACCTGAACAAAGGGCTCAAAGACCAGTTGGTGGTTTTCAGGAGCAATTCCGATGCCGGTGTCGGTTACGGCGAAACGCAAAAAGATCTTCTCCTTGTCTTCAGATTCCTTTTCTACCCGAACGACCACCTCACCTTGCTCGGTGAACTTGATGGCATTTTCCACAAGGGTCATCAAGATCTGGCGTAGGCGGCCAGGATCGCCAATCAGCGTCTCCGGTACGTCCGGCACCACGTGGTAGGCCAGCTCCAGGTTCTTTTCATCAGCACACGCGGCAAGGGTCTTCAGCGTGTCACCCACATTGTCCTTCAAGTCAAAACTTAAGAGGTTAAGGTCAAGCTGTTGTGACGCAATCCTGGAAAGGTCAAGAATGTTGTTGATCAAAGTCATGAGAGCATGGCCGGAGGTCCGAACTGTTTCAAGGTATTCTCTCTGCTCGCGAGACAGGTCTGTATCACGGGCAAGATCGGTCATACCGATGATGGCATTCATGGGGGTTCGAATTTCATGTTGCATGTTGACCAGAAATTCCCTCTTAGCCCCCTCTGCGGCGACAGCAATCTCTTTGGCCTGCTTTAAGGCATGCTCGGCATGTGTGCGCCTGATGATGTCTTTAGACACACTTTTGACAATCTCATTTGTTACATCCTCTAGGGCTTGCCAGCATTCCATTCCAGAAAAGCCACCTATCGGGGAAGTGAGATTACCTCTTGAGCCCCGGTCAAATGGTTCAGATTGCTCGGCAAGATCTATGGGAAACGCTTGGGAAAGACCGACGACCTCTTGGATCTTTTCCCCTGTGAGGTTGACCATACGCTTTAGTCTCACCATTGATGCGATGGCCGAGGTTTCAGGTATCCGCACCGGACGATTTCCTGAAGCCATCTCTCTCAATGCTTCCATGACCTCGGCCAACCCTATAGCCAATTCTATGCTGGTTGCTTCCAGATCTCCGTCTCGAGACCGGACCATTTTTGTAGATGCTGCCAGTCGTTTATGAACAACTTTGAGCGCCTTTTCTATTGCATCCGCATCCCTGTTTGCCTTGAAGACCTCACAGACCAGACATCTTTCTATCTTATCCAGAAATTCTCCTTGGATCTCTTTTCGACAATGACTTTCTGAAACAAGCCAGCACCGCAGCTCATTTGATTTGTGGACGGGACACCCCTTGTCACTGCAGCTGAAAAAGTTCCAGCATCTTAACGCCTTTTCCATCTCTCAAGATCTCCAGGCTGCCCTTTTGTTGCCGCCCCTTTGGATACTGAGCATTGGCAGTCCTCTATGGACGAAATGGTCCTTGCCCGCCCTTTTTCATGGTGCCTTTTAGAACCTTATCTGAACCTGCTTCTTGTTTAACCCCAGGTCCTTTGTGGAAAGGTGCATTTTCCCAAGCCGCTTGCACCAGGTACGCACGTCTCTTTCAAAGGTTGGGCAGTCTCCCAGCACTCGCAGGATGTCACCGGACTTCATGTCCGGGGAGCGAATAGCTATCTTGAGGATCAGTTCGGGACTACTCATGCCAAGGGTGTCTAAAATCTGTGTTGCCATATCCCTTTCTCCTCTATCAGTTCACTCCTAACCCTGGCTCATTCCCCGTGGATGGCCACAGGGGCACAGGGCATTTCTCCTTACAGCCCCCTCCTATTGGAGGCATGCTTGTCGGCTGCAACCTGTCAGCAAGGCCCTTTGAAAAAAAAGGCCATGAACGCCTCTCTAGTCGGGTCACACAAAAGTGCAGAAAAGCTTCTTCATCTCGCGCCAATTTCCTGACAGCTCGTAGAGCGACGCCCCCTCGCCCAGGAGCTTTCTCCGAAGCTCCATCTGTTCTTCAATAATCTCCCCTCCTTTCCAGCTTCTGTTTCGCCAAGATTTATGGGCCAAGCATTTGGACAACTCGGTGAAAGGCCTCGCCCTTTTGGGCAAAAGGCCTTTAGGGCAAACAGCGATACGAGTAATTCGTGAATTTAAAAAGTCCCCTATACACTGCGCCCTCATAATACCTGTTGATTTGAAAGGAGACACCG
>Ga0180438_10006288_pt1 | contig 16100 bp, 21 predicted proteins | sample SS_ome_12_FD_132455 | JGI IMG/M metagenome (GOLD analysis project Ga0180438, IMG submission 132455) | Hypersaline lake sediment archaeal communities from the Salton Sea, California, USA - SS_3_D_2 metaG | ecosystem: Environmental > Aquatic > Non-marine Saline and Alkaline > Hypersaline >...
ATCCGATCCTTCCGGAACGGCACGAACGGTACGTCCAACTGGTGGCTGAGCATCACTGCAGCGATCAACCCGCCACGCGGAACACCCATCACGCCCCCGGGCGTTACACCCGCCAGGCGGATCCGCTCCGCCAGCTGCTCCACCGCTGTGTCGTACGAGCCCCAGTCCACTATCAGCTTCGGCTTCATCTCACACCATCCCTACCAGCTTGTGGCACTGCGGTATGATCTGTGGCCTCAGCTTCACCAGCCAAGGCACGCCCATCACGATCTTGGCCAAATCAGCCCACGCCTTCAGGATCGCCTTCACACCGTCGTTGGGTCGTGTCATCGGCTGAAGGATCAGATGCTCCACACACTCCAGCCCACCGTCGCCGATCAGCTCGCCGATGTCCTTGATCTCGTCGTGAGCGCAGCGGACGTCCACTACGAACTTCAGCTGGACGTTCCCTCGGCCGTATGTCATCCTGCCGATCAGCTCGTCATTGAACTGGGAGCCGACCATCGGGCTCATGCCTCTCAGCTTGGGGGAGATCGACCAGAGATCCACCCAATGCAGCATGTCCTCGATCTGGTCGAACCACGGCACCATCCCAGACGTCTCGATTGTGACCGGATGCTCGGCCACCAACAACGCCTTGCAGAGTGCAGCCACGCCTTCGACATGCATCGGGTCCAGCGGCTCCCCACCAGTGATGACCACATCGATCCGAGGGTTGGCCTTCAGTACCGCCAAGATCGCCTCGATGCTGAAGGTGGTGCCCTCGTCCTGGTCCCAGCTCTTCTTGGTGTCGCAGCGTCCGCATCGGATGCTGCAGCCTTGGACTCGGACGAAGACGCTCGGCCGGCCCATCCAGGCACCTTCGCCTTGGATGGTTGGCACGGTGATCTCGTTCAGGTTCAGTCGCATCGCCAATGATCCCTTCTGCTGAATGCGGCGTAGGACATCTCCGTTTCCCACACCTTGACTTCGTCCAGCACCGTGTCCTGGTACTCCTCAACGATCGGTGCGAAGACGTGGAACAACATGTGAGCGATGTTCTCTGCAGTGGTGTTGTCGTACTTGTCCGGCATCATGTGGAACTTGGACCCCAATGCGGCCAGCATATCCATCAGTTCCTGATCGTCCCAGACCAACAGCACTCCATGATCCAGGTTACTGTTGACCCAGCCAGCCAGCGATGACTTGATCACCCCGAAGTCGATCACCATTCCGTACTCATTCGGGGTGCTGGACTCGATCGTCACCTCGCAATGGTACGTGTGGCCGTGGATGTTCTTGCAGGCCTTCGGGTAGCCCTGGCCCAGTCGGTGGGCCATTGCCCAACTGAATCGTTTGGTGACTCGCATCTCACCCTCCAAACGTGTTCTTGGGTGTGCCGTGCTTCAGGTAGTAGGCACGCCGCTTCTTCAGGTAGTTGATGAACGCCGGCTTCTTGCGATAGGCCCCGTGTTCCTTCATCAGGGCCCTTTGCCGGACCAGGGCGCTGACGATCGCCCTCGCTCGATCCTTGTCCACACCTGCGTAGTCGGTGATGTCGGTCAAGGTGATTTGATTCTGTTCCAGACAGCCCTCGACGAAGTCCAGGGCGTGGCCTTCCAGGTTGTCGATCATCCGATCCACTTCCTTGGTGCTCTTCAAGGTGGTCCGATCCAGCACTGTCCGGCTGAACTGGTCATAGGCCATCGACGGCCTGGTGTACAGCTTGTTGAGGAACGCCACAGCCGCGTGGACGTGTTCCTCAGTCACCACGAGCTTCTCGCCGGTCTTATCATGGCTGAACAGCCGGCCGGCGATCGCTGCAGCCACCTTGGCCAGCTTGATGCGGACGTTCTCGACTTGGATCAGAGGCACTACGGAGGTGTAGGCCTTGCCCAGCTCCTGGGCGGATCGCAGGATCGCCTTTGACGCTTTCCGGTCGAACTGGATCTGGGACGGCTTCCGGCTCCAGACCCACAGGACCAGCTGGCGACAGAGCTCTTGTGTGTACGGACTCTTGATCTTCGCCGCAAAGGACCTGTTGATCACGGCACTGGGCACCTCGTTGGAAGCAACGCTGATCGCATAGTCGAAGCGAGCGACGTCTTCCGTCTTGCCCACCAACTCCATGACTGCCTCGACGCCGGTGGAGTAGGTGTTCATTGGTGCACCCGATCGCGGGTTGGCCAGCCAGACCAGTCGGGTCCTTGCCGTCGTGGTCTCCGTCTGGATCTTGATGATCTCAGCCACACCTTCGGATCGGACTCGGCTCAGTCGCTCCCAGTCCAGAACGTTCAGTGCACTGGCCTCGTCCACCACAACCAGTCGGCCGTCGTTCAGTGGTATCTTGCCCCAGGTGACCACCCATCGATTCCGGACCTGCTGCATGCCACCCACCAGGCCAGCGAAGCTGCAGTTCTCAGCGGACACGATTTCTCCCAGCTGGTAGTACCTGATCAGTCCTTCTGCCACATAGCCTTTGCCCGTTCTGGTGTCCCCAAGGACCAGAACGTCCAGCCAGCCCTTCCGTACCTGCTCCCCGTTGAAGCGGAACGTTAGTGGGCTGTGGAATACCAGGTCGATTGCTTCGTGCAGCAACGGTCGCTCGAAGATCCTGGTGGCGTTGATCGCCAGATGTCGGTAGATGTGTTCCAGCTTCTCCTCGATCCCTTGATCGTCTTCTGGTTGGAACACGTCCAGCTGGTCCTGCAGTGCCGGTGTCATCTGGAACGTGGCGATGCTGGACTGCGCTGGCCGACTCTTGATCAACACGTGTGTGGCGTACTGCTTGAACGGCTCCGGCACAGTGAAGCCCTCGAACTCATAGCCACGGTTGGGCGTCAGACCGTGACCCACGAAGTAGGCGTCCCGCAGTACGTACGGATTGCCGTTGTCCGAGTAGTCGATCTCAGGGATCAGCTGAATGTGTTCGATGTTGAACGTCTCTGTGGTCTCGATGCTGACCTTGCACTTGTTCGGTATCCCCAGTCGCGTCTTGATCTGCGACTTCAGTACGTGCTCCGGTCGATCGATCAGCTGCAGGGCCCGTTTCGGATCCTCGGCTATTTCGAACTCGTGGTCGAAGTCGTACGTAGACATGATGCACTCCGCACACTCCGACAGACTGTCGCTGGCACCCGGGCAGCGGACCTGTACCTTCTTCGGTGGCAGGTAGGGCGCCAAGTCTTTGCCTGCCACAATGCAGCGGGTCCTGATCTGCCTGTTGAAGTATCGTGCCGCCGATGCTTGGCCCAACGTGACCTCGAAGACGGTCTCGTCGGTCTCCTCGTCGTACGTCTCGCCTTCCACTGGATGGATCACCGGAGCCTTCTTGACCAAGTTCAGGAAGTCGGCCTTGCTGTGGCCGTGCTTCACGAAGTAGTCCGTCAGATCGCCGCCCTTCTCCTTCAGCGGCAGCTCCACCACCTTCACCCAGTCTGCTACTCGGCTCAGCATCTGAGCCCGTTTCAGGGCCGCCTCTTGCCCTTTGTTCTTCCCGTCGTTCACATCGAAGCAGATGATCACACGTCTGTTCTTGAACAGGTTGGTCCACTCCTTGTCCCAAGAGCCGACGCCCCCTGTGGACGTCATGGCCGGCAGGCCCTTGTGAGTGGTGACCAGCGCATCGAATTCGCCCTCACAGAGGACGATTGTCTTGGACTTCAGGTTGCCCATCGGGAACAGCCGCTTCCCGCCGTACCCGGGTCCGTAGGAAATGATCTTGTGTTCTTCTTTGCCTGTGTGGTCATACCGTCGAAGGTTGACCAGCATTCCGAATTCGTCGTAGACCGGTATGGTGACTCGACGATTGTCGAATCCGAGACCGAACGTCTTTACCGCAGTGCGATCCAGACCACGCTTGGTCCTCAGCCACCGCATCACTGCAGGTGTGTTCAGTAAGTTGGCTTGGCAGCCATCCAGGGTTGATTCCGGCACCAGCTTCGCGACGTACGTCCCGTACAGATCCCGCAGGGCCGCGACGAAGCTCAGCTCATGGGCCTTCTCATGCCATTGGACTATGTTCGCACCGTACACACCACATGAGGGTGAATGGCAGTAGAACTTACCGCTCTTGTGAAGCGACATGCTTTTGTGCTTCCCAGTGCGGTCTTCGTGGAACGGACACCACACCTGCACTTCGTCCTTGGCACCGAAGTGAGCCTCGGAACCAATCTCGGCCTCGAAGTACGTGGTTGGATCGACTTCGCGTAGAACGGCCTCGCGCAGTCGTTTGGTGTCTGGCTTCATGGGCCACTCCCGCTCCAAGAAAACAGGCACCGGGTGACGTCAGCTTCAACGCCACCCGGGTCCCTGTGCCGAACGTCTACACGCGGCGCGTCTTCTTCTTGGCCTTCTTCTTGGCCTTCGCGCCGGTCTTCTTGGTGGTCTTGGCCCTGCCGGAGGACGCCGTCTTCTTCTTCTTGGCGGTCTTCTTGGCCGTCTTCTTCTTGGCCATCTTCTTCTTGCCCGCCTTCGGCTTCTCTTCGACTTCCTCTTCCTCGGTGCCCTCTTCGGCTTCCTCGGCGTCGCCGGTGACCGTGACGTCGCCGTACTCCATCGTCCATTCCTCACCGGCGTCGTCGATCACGGTGATGTTGCCGTCGTTGTCGTCGGCGACCACCTTGCCGGTGTGCTTCTTCCCGTCCGCCTTGAAGCTGACGGCCTTGCCGATGTACTCGACGTCTTCCTCGGCCTCGCCCTCGGTCTCCTCGGCCTCTTCCTCTTCGGCCTCTTCCTCTTCTTCCTCTTCCTCGTCAGCGACGAGCTCGAGGTCCTCGAGGGAGACCTTCCGGAGCTTGCCGGTGTCGTCCCGCTTGACCTTGGCGACGTCGTCCTCGATGGACCGGACCTCGCCCGTCACGGTCTCTTCGTCCACCTCGAACTGGACCTGGCTGCCGACTTCGATCTCGGCCGCCTCCTCCTCCTCTTCGGTCTCCTCCTCCTCTTCTTCTTCCTCGGTCTCCTCTTCCTCGGTCTCCTCGTCTTCGACCAAGGTGACCTCGTCGTAGGCGACCGTGTAGACCTCGCCGTCACCGTCCTCGACCGTCAGCTCCTCTTCGGTCTGCTCGGTCACCTCGGCGACGACTTCTTCGCCCTTGTACTCGAAGCTGACGTTCTGTCCGACCAGCTCGAGTTCGCTGAGGTCCTGAGTCTCTTCTTCTTCGGTCTCCGTGGTCTCGCCGTCCTCGTCGGTGACGAGCTTGTTCACGTAGACGTTCTGGTAGGACTTGCCGGTGGTCTTGGACTTCTTGCCGTGGCGCAGGTTGATCTCCGCAACGGTGCCCTTCATCTCCTCGATCAGCTCACCGATCTTGTCCACCTTCTTCGGGAGCGTCTGGCCGAGGACTGAGAAGGTGCCCTTGGCGATCTCGGCGCCCTTCTTGGTGTCCAGGCCGATGTTCTGGAAGGCGCGCCGGCCCTCGTGTGTCGGGCCCACGATCTTCCACTGCAGGGAGACCTGGAGGTGCTTCTCGTCGTTCCACTCCCTCGACTCCATGCCGCCGTCGACCAGCTCGGCTCGATACTTCCCGTCTGGGATGTCATCGAACTCTTGCTGCTCCGGAACCTCTGCCTCGTCCCACAACGACTGTGCGTCCTTCAACTGCTGCTTTGTAATGCCTGCCACTGTGAATCTCCTTTCGATCAAGTGGCTGCCGGTTCACGTCTACGACTTCCGCTTCGGCCCTTTGCGTGTCGGTCCAGTGCCCCCTTTCCGAACGACACCTTTGCGGACGGCACGCTTCGGGCCGCCCAGTGCTTTGCCTGGTGTCCGCGGTCCAGGGCCCGTGCCCCAGGCTTCGGACATTGCCTTGTAGTCCAGTGCCAGCAGCTTCCCTTCAGGGAAGACACCGCCACGGTCCTTCGCTTCGATCTCGATCTCCGGTGTGTAGCGGAAGATCCGGAAGTCCGGTCGCTTCGGATCGAAGTCGCAGAGTGCGATCACATCCGACTCGCGTGAGACGATCTTCCAACAGCCGCCAGGAAGACTGGGCACAGTCTTCTTGTACGTGACGCCACGGACCTTGTCCTCGCGCTCGGTGTAGTGGGCGATGAAGATGACTGCCTTGCCCAAGTGCTTCAGCATCAGCACACCGCGGTAGAACTCGCTGTTCACCTTGTCGTAGCCCTTGCCGTAGCCCTCGTCGCTGGGGTGGTCGAAGCCGAACTTGGCGCAGCAGTACTCCTGGCACATCTTGTACAGCAGGTCGGTGGTGTCCACGACAACCGTGTGGAAACGATCGCCGTTGTCCTGCAGCTCCTTGGCCACCTTCAGGAACTTCTCCCAGCTGTCGATCGGCACCAAGTGGAGACTGAGATGCTTCTGGGTGAGCTCGGTGGCCAGGAACAACGGATCTGGGAAGCCGGCGGCGAAGGTACTCTTGCCGATGCCCGGCGCCCCGTATACGGTCCAAGTGGCAGTCTCGATCGTGAGCTTGCCTTTGGTCTTCAGTGTGGGCAGCAGTCCCATGTCTACTCCTCCTCTTCCAGTTCAGGGTGCATCACATCGCGCTTGGTGAACAGGCCGAGGGTCAGCTTACTCTCCCCACGCGAGCACAATGGCAGATACGGACAGGTGCCGAAGCCGACGCACTCTCGGTCATTGACCGGCCAGTAGTCGATCTCTTTGCAGTGCTCCACTTCCTTGACGAACTCGGCGAGGACCATCGGCCAGCGCTCGATGTCCTCTTCGCGTCGTTCCAAGGCGGTGGAGTACAGGTACTGGGTAGCGTTGGTCTTGAACTCGTTCATCAGACGAGTGGTGAACTGGGCCGGCGTCTCCGGATTCTTCTTGGTCCGTTGTCGGATGCCCGGCTTGCCTAGGACGTTGTAGATGCAGCCGGCGCACTTCTTGCCCAGCAGCTTGTCCAGGGCCCACTCGTAGCCCACCACCTGGCAATCGACGGTGAGACGATCCACGTAGCCGGTGCCCACCATCTGAGCGGTCTTATGCTCCCCGAGCCAGATGCGCTTCTTCATCACATGGACGGAGTCCATCTTGCCGGCGTACACGCAGGTGGGCAGTTCCAGCTCGAACGGTACCTCGACGGCCGGTTCGCCGTCCCACTGGTACACCTTGGCCTTGCCCATCAGGCCACGATGCTTGTCCCAGGCGAGGATCATCCCTTCGAGGATGGTGGCGTCCTTCTCGAACTTGTCCAGCTCGGGTCCGATCAGCTCGGCCCGCTTCTCTTTGATGAACGCGCGCATCTTCTTCAGGAGGGTGGCCAGCTTCTCCTTCTGTAGGAGCATCGCCAGGCCTTCGTGCACCACGTTCCCGACTGCGAGTGTCGCTGTCGGCGGAGAGCTCAGCATACGAACGTACCTCCAGTAGTACTTCATCGGGCATTCACGGTATGTGGCCCGGGAGGAGTTCGTCACGACCAGTTTGTCCGATGGCATCAGATCCTCACCTTCACCTTCAGTTCCACTTCGCGGCTGTGAGGTGTCTGCTCCTCGAGTGTCGGCAGCGAAGCGTCCACGATGCTGCTGACAATTGAAGAGACGGACACACCGATGGCCTGGGACAGCTTCCTCAGACGCTCGACGGTGTCCTCACTCTTGAAGTAGACACTGACAGCCGCCTGCTTCTCAGACACGGATACCTCCCTCCTGTGTTCATACGACCAAGTTGTTGTAAGTTAGAGCAAGGAGAATCTAGGTGCGTGTCGTTTTGCCGGCTAGTGACCGGCTACGATTTTGCGGATAGATTTTCGATCGATCAGCTTTCGTCCGAGGAGCCGCTTCTCTGCGACGTCCCGCACAGTCCGCTCGTCCACGGTCCCCTTGCAGACCAGGTCCCAGTACTCGATGACGCTGTGCTTCTCAGAGCCGATCCGGTGGGTCCGATCCTCGGACTGGATCCGCCGCTCGACGGAGAAGTCACGACTGTAGTACACCGCAGCAGAAGCCTTTGTGAGGGTGAGGGCACGCGCGCCGCGGGAGAGGGTCGTGATGAAGACGCGGCAGTTCTTCTCACGTTGGAAGATGCGGACAGACTCGGCGGCGTCCTCGTTGGCGGTGAGAGCCACACCTTGGATGCCGGCCTTGCGGCACATCTTGATGATCTGCTCCAGTTCGAAGTGATACCGAACCCAGATGACCACGCCCTGGTGATGCTCCAACAGTCTGCCCAGCAGCAGGCGTAGTGCTGTGATCTTGCCGGAGGGATAGGTCTGGACCAGCTTCCCGTCCTGCAGGAGTCCGCCACTGGTGATCTGAAGCAGCTTGGCCAACTGTGCCAACACGTACTTGGTCTCGAACCACTCACCGTTGTCCAGTTCCAACTCCATGTCGTTCCACAGCTGGTCGTATGCTCGCTGCTGTCGGACAGTTTGCTTGACCGGGAATCGCTTGTACAGCTTCGGCGGCAGGTCCAGGCAGTCCTTCTTCAGCTTCCTGTAGGCACCCATACTGATGATCGTTTGGATCCGCTCTTCGGCTCCGGCCTTCAGCTGCCAGTCGAAGCCGGCCGGATAGAAGAAGCGCTCGCGGAACTTGACAAACGACCGACCGAAGGTCCTGCCGTGGTCAAGGAACAGGTACTGTGCCCAGATGTCGAACAGGCTGTTGGTAACCAACGTGCCGGTCATGATGCATCGCAACGGTACATCGTGCAGGTACTTGTACGCGGCCTTGTAGCGAGCAGTGCGACTGTTCTTCAGGATCGTGGACTCGTCTGCGACGACTGCATCGAAGTGCTGTGAGCGGAGAGCAGGGCCGATTGTTCTACAGGTCTCGTAGTTGGTCACAATGATGCCGTCTGGGGCTTGTTGCAGGTCACGGAGCCGACGCTCCCTAGTTCCCTTCAGCACAGTCGTCTTGAAGCCGGACAGCTCTTCGATGTCGTCTGTCACGCCCTCGATGTACACCGGGTCCTCGAGCCACAGGACACGCTTCGCCTTGTTCACTTCCAGCCAGTTCAGGGCCATGTAGGTCTTGCCGGTGCCTGTCTCCGACAGCAGTGGCAGGAACTGACGATCGCGTGCCCACTTGATGAACTCACGCTGATGTTGGTATGCACGTGTCCTCATGCTGCCTCCAAAAGAGCACGGCCCCGCCGACCGGGTTAGGGTCGACGGGGCCGTACGTGCGACGGGGATGGTGATAGTGAGGCTACGCCTCCGGCGGGAAGTAGAAGTTGATGCCGAGCTTCCCGACCCGGTCCTTGGCGGCGTCGTTGATCGCCTGGTTGCCGCCGGTGGTGGCGCACACGTCGTTCTTGCCGGAGCTTGACTTCTGCGTCGGAGCGTCGAGGTCGATCTCGACGATCAGCTTCCGGCCTTCGATCCGCGTGTACACGTTGCGACCGATCTGATCGCCCTCACACTTCGCCTTGGACGTCTTCGTCTTCGCGGCCATGCTTCGCCTCCTTCTAGCTCGCCCCGTGCGAGCACACATGATTGCCATCGTGGGGTCCTGGCCGGCGCCCAACCGCCAGGGCCCCACAACGGCGACGCTGTGTGCTACTCGATCTCGAGGTAGGACTTCAGCGCCTCCATCACGACGGACGCGAAGGACTGTTCCTGCTCCTCGGCGTAGCCCTTGGCGGCCTCGAACACCTCGAGGTTGTCCGCCGAGAAGTAGACCACCTGCCGGACGCCCTCGCCCTTCGAGGCCTTCTTCGCCTTCTTGCCCTTCTTGCCCTTCTTCGCCGTCTTCGCCTTCTTCGCCACTGCCATCTCACGCCTCCTTGTCTTCGCCGCCTCCTCAGGCGACACCCAACCGCCGTTCGATGTGCGGGTCCACCCCTCTGGTGGTCGCACAGTCCTGGAATCTGCCGTCATCCACTGGAGGCTGCCACACTCGTAGCAGAGCACCTCGTAGCGAGCCCACGGCACCGTGATGCCGAAGTAGCCTCGCTTTTGGGATCGACACTTGATGTTGGGGCACTTCGGGCCGGAGTACGGCTTCCACCAGCCGGTCAGCGAGCCTTTGATCTTGTAGGTCCGTCGTGGCATCGTTGTTCTCCATACGACGAGTGGATCATGGACCTGACCAGGGACATGGTCAAAGGCTTTTCTCACGCCCCTGGTCAAGTCTGTAGGACACTACCCGTTCACCTCGCCGCTCACGAAGACCTTGCCGTAGTACACGGTCAGTGGCCTGGTGTGCCTGCCCTTCACGAACGCCTCGGCGTGCTGCTCCGCTTCGTCGTACGTGTTGTAGAGCCACGGCCGCTGGATGACGTAGTGACCGCCCGGCAGCTGCTCGACGATGATGACGGCGTACATCTCGATCCTCGGTTCGAAGCCGCTCATACGACCACCGCCTTCGCGTGCTGGGAGCAGAGCCAGGACCCGGCGACGTTGCGGTCCGCCTTCCGGCTGCAGCGCTTGCCGCTCTTCGTGGTCGCCGAGCAGCGGGCGACGTCGGTGATGCCCGGCCCGGGCTTCAGTGAATCCACACGGGCCTTGGCCAGCTCGGCCCGGCGCCTGGCGGCCAGCCGCTTGCCCTGCTTTCGCTTCCGAATCCGGAGAATCCTGCGCTTATACTGCATCGTAGCCACACTTTCTAGCGCGTATACACGCGCGGTTTCACAGCGGAACGTCCTCCTTAATAAGGCGGTTTCACACATCTCCCGGGCCCGGCCGTCCCTCGGCCGGGTCCTGCTGGTGGTCGATCTTCGGGTCCAGCCCTGCCCTCAACGACATCAGGGACTCGACCACGATCCGGCTGAAGCCCACGTGTCGCTTCACCGCGTAGGCCTTGGCCCACTTCAGGACCGGCTCGTCCTGTGTGGCGAAGTACACCGCCTGGCGGATGCCGTAGTTCACCTTGGCCTTGGACTTCGACTTCGGCTTCGCCTTGGATTTCGGCTTCGCCTTCGCCTTCGCCTTCGCCCTCTTCTTGGCCTTAGCCACGGGCCACCTCCTTCTTGCGGGCGGCGTACTGTGCCTTGTGGATCCCTTCCTGCAGCCCGTTGAAGTAGATCCGGATCTCGCGAAGCGTCCTGTGGTACACGTTGTGGGGTTCGTCGTCGAGGTGATGGATGCAGCAGTGCCATCTGTACGGCTCCAACAGCCGCTTGCTGCGGTGGAGCACCACACGACCGGCCTCACCGAACACTTCTCGAGCGACCGACTCAACGAACTTGCGGATGGTCGCCTGTGTTTCCCTTGCCATTACTGCGGCTCTCCTCTCTTGGTCATCAGTCCGTCTCCTTCCACTGGATCACGATCTCTAGTCGGGCCCGCTGCTGGACCTGCACGTCCGGCACGAACAGTCGCACCACGCGCAGCATTCTCTGTTCCTCGAAGTAGTCCATGTCACGGGCCACATCGTTGTCGTTGCTCGCGATGGTCCACTTCCGCACGTACCCACTGCCGGTCTTACGGCCCGTGGTCTCGAGGACCACAAAGCCATAGGCCGCCAGCGACTTCGCCAGCATCTGCCGGCGCTCGTTCCAGTTAGTACCGTACACTGGTGTCCTCCTGTTCCTCACCGAAGCTGCCGCCCATCTCCCTGAGGAACTTCTCCGCCTGGCTCTGCGACCACACGCTGGAGATCATCACGTTGGCCGCCTCGCCCGCCTGATCCTGCAACGGCCGAGGCAGCGTCTCCTTGTCCACCAGGCCGTTGCTGAAGTGCCGGCAATGGCCGTAGCCGCTGGCCAGCTGCTGTTCCGCCGAAGCCCAGGAACGCCAGATCCAGGTCCGGTAGAAGCCGGCCAGTGCCGTTGTGAGGGCCAGGTAGTTCAGGTCCAGCCTGTCGGAGTAGTCCTTCAACAGGATGCTGGTCGTGGTGTGCTGCCCACCGTGCCCGATGTACTGGCTGTCCAGATGTGTGAAGCCGATGATCCGAGCCGAACGCCCTGCTCGCTCCAGGGCATCTGCCAACACAATGGCACAGGCGCCCCGCCAGAAGCAGGAGTCCGCGGTGGTGGAGTAGGAGGCGTTGATGTCCACGAAGATGGTGGTCGTGGTATGGCCGACGCCACGGCTGGGATGTCTCTCAGTGCTCTCCCACGCCCGTTCCAGGTCGCCCTGGTACACGCGCTGGATGTCGAGGTGATCGCCGAACGACTTGCGGACCTTCTTCCGCCGGACCGAGATCATCTCCGGCATCTCGAGGACCTGCAGGCTGGACCACACCTTCTCCAGACCGGCCGGCCACCCGTCCTTGCTGATCCGGACCACCTCTTCGACGTTGCGGACGCCCCACCAGCTCTGGCCTTTGTGGGCGTAGTGGCCAACGCTCCGCAGCTGGATGAACGACTCGTTCCGTTCCGTCCGAGCGTTGGTGGCGCTCGGCTTCACCGCCATCAGCTCGGCCACCGACTCGTAGTGTCGATCGTTCATCATGCCACCTCGATTTCCAGTTGGTCCTTGAGGGCCCTGCGGGCCGCTTCCTGGACCTGCCTGCGCTCGTCTGCCTTCCAGTCCGCGAAGAAGGCGTTCTCCCAGGTCTTCACGTCCTGCAGGATCGGATTGCCGCTGACGTCCTGGTCGGTGAAGTCCTTCATGTTGCGTGTGGACATGATCCGGCGAAGCCTGCGGTTCCGGATCTCGTCGCGGACCGCCTTGCACCACACGTACGCCTTCTTCGACTTCTCGGTGATCTTCTGCTCGACGGTGTCGCTGTAGTCCAGGTACACCCGCTGGCTGGCGAAGCGGTTCAACGTTGCCTCGTCCAGTCGGTTGCGGCCGACGTACAGAGCGTCCGGCCCTGTGCCGAAGGTGTTGGCCGCGGCGATGCAGATGAAGTCCGGATGCCGATCGACTCGGGCCATCCCCTTGCCCTCGATGCCCCGCTGCGGGATGTACATGTGGCCGTTGGCCAGCGCAGCGTTCATGAAGGTGAGGACGTTGGCGTCCCCGTTGTCGATCTCGTCCAGCAGGAAGATCCCGCCCTTGGTGTACCGCTCGATGAACGGTGCGGGCACGTAGCCGAACTTGCCGCCTGCGTGGATCGGCAGGAGCCAGCCGGCCAGCTGCGCCTCGCTCATACCGACCGAGCAGGAGGCGGAGGAGAACTCGAGGCCGAGGGCCTCGGCCAGGCGCTCGGCGATGAACGACTTGCCGGACCCGGTCGGTCCCACCATCAGGATGTTCTTGCGGATGCTGGCGTAGGCCAGAAGCAGTTCGAACTCTGCCGGCAGGGTGCAGTCCATCTTCTTGATCCGCCGCTTCACCTTGCCGTTGATCTCGGTCTTGACGATCACTTCGATCGGCCTGTGGACCTCGAGGAGCTCCTTCACCTTGTCCACCACCATCGCCATCACGTCCTGCTGGTGGGCGTCCTTCAGTCCGTCGAACAGCTGTGTGACCAGTTCCTTCGCCCGGTCCCGGCTGCCCGTCAGGCGATCGTCCACCACCGAGTTGACCAGGGTCTCGAGGACGGCCTGGTCGATCGGCTTGATTCGCTTGGCTTCGGTCTTGCAGGTCTGGAACGTGTGCCGGCTGAGCCGCCGGCCGGGGAACTCGAGTGCGGCTGCTCGCATCGCCTGCTGCACGGTCGCGCGAGGGTTGTCTACGAAGTACTGCCTGATCCATCCGGTCAAACTCTTCGCCATGATCGATCCCTTTCAGATCGGGCGCTCGGCGGTATGCCGCAGCGCCTTTGGTCTTCTACTCACCGTCGTAGCTGACGTTCTGCACTTCGCCCAGCGCCTCTTCGAGCCGGGCCTGCTTCTCCTCGTCGCTGAGGTCCTCGTCGATGTCGAAGTCGATGTCCCGCAGGGTGCTGGCCATCTCCTCGCAGGCGTCGTACCGGCTCTCGAACAACTGGCCGGTCGGTCCCTCCTGGAAATTCTCCGGCAGGTCATCCTTCTTGGACTGCTGCTCCTCGCCCAGTTCCTCGATCTGGTCCGCCATCGACTCGGCGAACGACTGGAGCTCCTCCATCGCGGCTACCGGGTCGCTGTCGTCCACCTTGAAGTCTTCGCACTCCTCGGCGAACGAGTAGATCTGGCTGAGGAACTCGGACTGGGTCAGCTGGCTCGGCCTCGGGTACGTGGCGCTGTACCGCTTCCCGCCGTACCGGAACGTCCAGTAGTAGTACGGCTCGCCCTTCTTCACGGCCGGGTTGTCCTTGCGAGCCTTCTTCACCATGTGGACTCGGGGCATTGCACGTCTCCTCTCACAACTTGGCTGGGGTGGTTGGTGCTACTCGTCCTCGCCGCGCATCGACTCGAAGGCCTTGAGCACGGCCCTCGCCTCGTCGGCGGTCATGTTGTGCAGCTCCACGGTCCAGCCGGTGCCGTAGCGGCTGTGCTGGATGCTACCCTTGCCCTTGGCGTAGTTGAGGGACGCACCGCCGACCCTGTGGCTGGCGGTCGAGGCCGTGACGTCGAAGCCCTTGAAGACGTCCAGCATGTGGCTCACGAAGGCCGAGTGCTTCTCCTCGCGTTCCTTGGTGGCGGCCCGTCGGCGAGCGATGGAGGCGGCGGACTTCTTCAAGCCCTTGAGCAGGCGCCACATCCACCCGTGGTCCTCGACCTTGCTTTCCCAGACGGTCACGACGCTGCTCTTGGAGTCGTAGCGCTCGATCTCGATGGCGCACTTGCCGTCGACGTACTCGTGGAAGCTCAGTTCGGTGTTGGCCTCACTGACCCAGATGGAGCGGCGCCGGGTCTTGGCGGACAGGCCCTCGGTCTGGTTGATCTTGTCGTAGCAGCGGACGGCCACCTCATACGAGTGGGCCTTGTCGAAGTCCTTCACCTGTGGGCGGACGGCTTCGAAGCTGGTCTTTCGGAAACGAGGCATGTGTGAGTCCTTTCATTTTGATCGCTTGGCTCTGCCACTGCGATCGGGCTTGTCAGTCTACTTCAGGAAGGTGTACAGCGCCTGGGCGACGATCGAGTTGAGGCCGCAGCTGTCCGCCTTCGCGGCCTTCTTCGCCGCCTTCAGGATCTCGAGGTTGTCCACGGCGAAGTACACCACCACGGCCTTGCCCCGGCCGGTCGCCTTCGACTTCTTGGTGGCCTTCTTGGCCTTGGCCTTCTTCACTGCCGCCTGCCGCTTGGCCTTCCGACGGGGCTCGATCGTCTGCTTGCCCTTCTTGGTCGGCTTCGGCTCCGGCTTCTCGGTCAGGCCCGGCTGGTGCTTGGTGAAGGTGACGCTGGGCTTCTTGCCGGTCCGGACGACGGCGCAGACCACCTTCTTGGTCTTGTCGTTCGGCTTGATGAAGAACACCCGCGAGCGGTCCTTGCCGTTGAGCATCTCGATGCCGTTGATCGTGCAGCGGCCGTTGAAGCGCTGGTGCAGGACGGCCATCACCTTGATCTCGTTCCGCTCCTCGAGCTGCTTCCTGATGTCGACCAGCTTGGCCTTCTTCGCGGCCTTGTTGTCCGCCGCCACGACCTCCCGGGCACTGCGCTTCTGAACGGCCATGTCTTCCTTCAAAAACTTCGCAGCCATCTCCTTCGTGGTCTTCGCAGCCATGTTCAATTCTCTCTTTCGCTCGTCCAGCCTCTTCCAGACCAAGGCCACCTGGCACTTGGCCGTCTTGTGATGCCGCGAGCCACAATGGCCGCAGCGCACGGCACGTCTCACTGCCATCGCATCTCCGATCTAGAAGCCCTGCAGCTTCGGCAAGGCGATCATGTAGAAGCTCACGGCCAGCATCGACACGACGAACGTGATCGAGGTGATCATTGGGCTACTCCTTGTCCGGGTAGACCCGCATCTCGGTCTTGTCCTCGAAGGACAGGCCGAAGCTGTCGATCTCGTTGAGCATCCCGACCACCTCGACCACCGTGTCCATGTCGGGGACGTCCACCTTGGCGATGCACGTCTCGCCCTCGGTGCCCTCGATCCAGGACAGCTCGACGCCCCAGCACTCGTCCGCTCGGTCGGTGATGTGGTCCACCATCTCCGACAACTCCTCGGCGTCCGTCGACCGCAGTTCGAATATCATCATGGCTTCTCCTCCGTTGGGCTCTTGCCACTGGCCCCATGCCAGCTGTGCCCGTTTCCTGTTTGTCGAGGACTCACGCCCGCGCCTCGACACGCTGCCGCGGGAACCTATCCCCTCGGCCTTGGTGCATCGTTCGATCGACTCGTCTAGGCCCGACCCGGGAGAGCACACCAACGTTCCGGTCCTGCCATCGCGGCGGTCCGTAGTGATCCCGTTTGCTGTTCGAGTCGTTCGCCAGGCTCGATTGCCTGGATGGCCCCGCC
>Ga0180438_10006290_pt1 | contig 16099 bp, 14 predicted proteins | sample SS_ome_12_FD_132455 | JGI IMG/M metagenome (GOLD analysis project Ga0180438, IMG submission 132455) | Hypersaline lake sediment archaeal communities from the Salton Sea, California, USA - SS_3_D_2 metaG | ecosystem: Environmental > Aquatic > Non-marine Saline and Alkaline > Hypersaline >...
AGTATCGGGGCAGTTCCTCCATTTATGGAAGTTGGATATTTATATAAAGTTTTTGCCCCTTATGCAGAAAATGCTTATCGTCCTTTATATTTAAATAAAGTTCATGAAAAAGATGGGTTTTACATTTATAATTATTTTACCATTGATGGAAATGAAAGACGTAAAGTTTTCACCCCCTCCAAATACCGTCAATTAGGAACTAATGACCAAGTTACTATTGAAGGTGAAAAATACTTTTACCGCGTTACTATCAATGAAAGCAACTTCCCATCTTATCCAAGAATTAACGAAAAAGTTATTTAAAAAAAATTGATTTTTTTAATTACTTAATCAGTGTAATAGAAAATGAACAATCAAGAAACTGTTAATATTTTACAAAATTTACTTCAACATCCAGTTGAAGTAATTGAACCTTTATATGACAATAATAAAAATCCTATGTTTTTAAATAATTTGAATGAGTTTAATGTTAATTATGGAATAGTTTCCTTTTTGAGTTTAGTTTTACATGAAAATCAAAACGTAACTTTGGATAATGTTTTATCTAGTTTTAGGAAACATGTTTTTTTAACATCTAATCCATGTGAAACCATTAAAAATTTTTCAAAACAAACTTTTAAAATATTTTTGAGAAAAATTATTTCATTACCTTTTGGTGAGAATGTTAATGTTAATGCCTTGATGAATACTTATATGCTGGTTTATTACATTTTAACCAAAAATATTGATAAAATGGTTGAATTAATGTATAATGGAAATATTCTTTATCGTGATTTTGGTGTTCATTCTTATATCAATTTACCTCACGTTGAAACTGAAGTTAAAGAAGCTTTTATCGTTCGTTATTTAAATATGATTAGAAATGGAGAGATTGAATGGATTTCTAAATCAACTTGTCATTCTTGGTTAGAATTAGATGTTGATTTAAGTTCTTTATTTGAACAACCCAGAAATTTTCAAGAAAAATATTGTTTCGCTTGGTTATTAGAACAAGATAATTTACCTAATAACCTTAATTTATCAGATATTTACAGAGAAAATATCACTGAAACAATTGTAGGAATTATTTAATTTATAAATATATAACATTCAAAAACATTCAAAAAAACATTCAAAAAAACCACCGCGTTTGACCTCTACAGGTTAAACTCCCCCCTCTTGAGGCGGAGTCTGCGCTCCTTGGTGCTGCCCCGAGTGCTCTCCTGGCGGTGCCTCTCGGCGCGCGGCTGCTTCCTCCCCTGATGGGAGGGAGGGTTCTTGCGTACATCGTGCTCATCCACCTCGGGACCCTGCTCGCGCATGTCCTCCTCGTACTGGGCCCATGCCATCTCGGAGAAGGCCTCGTTGAGCCTCTCCAGAAGTCCGTAGGGAATCCAACGGAGTTGCTCCTTGCCGGAGGCGTCCATCTCGCAAGTCTGCGAGAGGTAGTCCTCCATCGCCTCTCGATCAAGTTGGAGAGTCATCATCTTCATGGTTCTCCGCTCATAGGGGGTCAAGGCGTCGATCATTGGATCTCTTGTGGGAATCCTGTGACAGTTGTTCGTAGTGATACGAAAGTGTGCTTTAGACACGGCTATAATCTTAATATCTAATTTTTTTTAACCATCAATTTTTATTTTATCTCTTTTTCTTCACCTTCTATTTTTTCAACAATTTTAGTAAAACCAATGATAAGTCCAATAACTATTCCAGTTATTAAAACTGCGTATATCCAAGGGCCTCTATTTAAATATTTATTTTTTTCAAAGAAGTTTTGGAAAGCGGAGTTCCAAGCTAAAGCTGCGACTAAAGATAAAGAAGTGATGATTAAATAATAAACTTTATCTAATATTTGTTTACCACTTTTATTCATATTGTTATGAATAAAATAAAATTGATTTTTATTTTTTTGATAAACTTTTTATAAAAATGATTTATACACGAGAGGGTGATTTATCAGATGAATATTATTTTACGTCTTTTGTAGGTTCATTAGTTTTACCTATTAGGGGTAAAACCCCCAGTGGGAAAAATTGGAAGTTTTTTCATGAAAACATTAAAAAAATTGATAAACCCATAGTAATTTTTACTAATGAGGTTTTAAAATATGAGGAATTTGAAAAGATATTTGAGGAAATTTCTAAGTTAGTAAAGATGAAACCTTGGTTTTATTTTTGTAATTCAAAGGATTTGGGTAAAACTGAAAAAAAAGATTTTTTAGAAAGAAAACCTTTACCCACCATGTTTCATTTATTCCAAGAAAAATCCAATTATCAAATTACTAATGAAACCTTTTTTGTTGGTAATCTAGTGGGACGGATTTTAACAGATAATTCTTTTGAAGATTTACATTTTGCAGAAAATTTAGGTCTTCCAATTAAAACCCCAGATGAACTTTATTTTGGAGTTTCTTATCAAAAACCTTACGAAAGTTTCAATCCACTTAAACTAGAACAAAATGAAATGACTAAATTGGAAATTCCTGATGATATTAAAATTTTATTAGTGAGAGGTCAAAGAGGAAGCGGTAAAACCTTCTACGCCAAAAATTATTTACCTGATTTCGTTTGTTTAACTAAAGATGAAATTGGTTTTGTTGAAACTGAAAAAATAACCAAAAAAACTATTAAAGAAGGCGGGAAAGTTGTTATTGATAAAATTCATCCTGGTTCGGACTCTTGGCATTATTCTATTAAATTAGGTGAGAAATATGGAGTAAAAGTTGGTATTTTAACATTAGATACGCCGGATATTGTTTTAAAACATTTAAGGTATCATAAATTTTTGGAAGGAGAGGGTGAATTTATTAAATCGGATGGGATTTATTTTAAGAAATACGAAGAACCCACTTATCGGGATGGTTTTAGTTATATCCAAAGTGTTAATTGGGGAAGTCATTTATCAAAAATTGGAATGTGGTATTTCTAAAAAAAATTGAATTATAATTTTACTAAAACCAATTAATAAAAAATGAACCAAGCAATCCAAACAGAAGATTTAAATAAGGCTATTGAAGTCGAATGTAAAAAATATTTTTACCATCAAAAAGAAAATATTTTATCAAATATTAGAACTTATGCGAAATATGATAATGAAATTAATTTTTTCCTAGATAAAGTTATTGCTGAAGTCCGGAAAGAATTTGAGGAAGAAAAGAAAATTATTAGAAACGATTTAAAAGAAGAGTTTAAAAAGTGGAAAGTGCAGTATCAAGAGGATTTGAAATCAGGAATAAAAAAGCTTCATCAAGAATTAGAAGAACAAAGTCAAAAAATAGTAAAAAGGGAACCTTATGATATTTTAAGCAAGGCTTTTATGAATGAGTTGAGGAAGGAGTGGAGAAATGAATTTGATGAGAAAATCACTAATGTTTATATGTGGTTTTTGTTCTTAGTTTTTGGAATAATTGGGTTTCATTATTATTTTAATCAATAAAAAATTGAATTTAATAAAAATACTTTTATAATATTTAAAATGCGTTTAGAAGAAGGATTATATTATATACTAAAACATAAAATTCCTTTTTTAGAGGAACTTTTTGTTAAAGATAATAAACATGAAATTATTAAAGAATATTTGAAAGAATGTGGTAATGAAGGGAGAATGAAAGGGAAAAAGTTTGAAAGATTTTTGGCTGAAAGATTAAAACATCAGGGAAAAATCTTTTTGAATGTTAAATTTGAATGTGAAGAGAAAATTTACGAATATGATATTGTTTCAGTTTTAGAGAATGGAGATTGTGATTATTTTGAAGTTAAATGGAATATAGGGGATATTAATGTTTTAATGGAACCTCCTGAAAAAAATGGTAAACGAAAATTACCTCGGGATGTTGAAATGAAAAATTTATTAGGGAAACCTAAAAATATTATTTCTTATACACCATTACATCAAGATGATGTTTTTCCTAATGAATTTGAATTTAAAAAAATTTATTTCGTTTCCTTAAATAATAAAATTGTTTATCCAACTAGAGAGAAAGAAATTTTCTTTTCATATTTGTGTAAAAAAGTTAAAGAAGGATGGTATGTTGGAAAAAATAAATATAAAAATGGATTTTATTTTAGGAAAACTTATCAAGATAATCCAATGGTTTTTGCTAAGAAATTATTTGCAAAATTTTTAATGGATTATGATGGTGAACTTCATTTTTCAAAAATTATGAGTGAAAAATTGGAAGAAATACTAGATGAAACTTACTTTGATATTTCAAAGGAAGAATTTGAAAATGAATTTGGAATAAAATATCCGGGATTAGTTTTATATCAAGTTAAAAGTTAGATTGAATTTGTTTTTTTTGATAATTTTTTCTAGTTTTAAATTGTTTTACTTCATTTTTTAATTGTTGATTATTCATATTATAATTTTCATTAGTAAAATTTTTTAAAAATTCTTGTTTTTCTTGATTAGTTAAACCAAGATTAGTTTATTTTTGATTATATTTTTTCTCTACTTAAATTATTTGTTTGTTCAGGGTTTTTATTTACTTCAGCATCTGTCCATTCTTGTTGTGCATTAATATTTGGATTAAACCAAGATGGGTCTGTTTCTTGGGTTCCTGAATTAGAATTGTTATTAGACCATCCAGATTTATTTGCTGTATTATTCCAACTTGCCCAATTATCGTTATTATTATAAGTTAAAAATCTAGGTTGATAAGTTTTATCTTGAAACCATTCACCTATATTTAAATCAGTTTGAGGGGGAATATGGTTAAGTTCTTTTATTCTATTTTCAATTTTATTTTTAATAAGATTTTTAATTTTTTCTTTAATTATTTGAGTAGTATCTATTTTATTAACTAATTTTATCATTTGATGTTTTACTTTGGTTAAAACAAAACCTATTAATTGTCCAAAATTAATTTTTTGTCCATTTTGAGATATTTTATTTTGGTTTGATACTTTTTGGTTAGAATAATGTCTTAAAAGTTTTTGATAATACATAGAAAGAGCCATTTGGTTTTCTCCATTAAAATATTTACTTAATCTTCTTAATAACATTCTTTCTTTTTCATCATTAAATTTAGGAACATTTTTTGCTTTTTCAATTAATAATTTTTGAAAGTTTTGTAATTCTTGATTAGTAAACTTTAAATTGGCTAAATTCTCTCTATATTGTTCTTTAACTTGTTTTTCTAATCCTCTAGTAATTTTTTGACCGAATTTTTCTTGAATTTTACCCATAATTTGTTCAAGAGGAGTTTTATTTTTTAATAAATCTTTGGCATATTTATTAATTTCATTTGAATAAATTGTTTTAGCTGTTTTATAATTTTTAATTTCTTGATTTAAAGATTGAAATTCAGGAGGAATTAAATTTTTAATTTCAATGAAATTAACCTTCTTATTTAAAAAAGCATTTAATAAATTTTCATAAAAAGTTCCAACTAATTCATAAAATTGGTTTTTTCTTTTAAAGGTTGCAAGTGCATTATCAAAATCTAAACCTTGATTTCTGGAATTTTTAAAATATTTGATAAAAGTATCATTATAAATTTTATTTCCGAAATTAGCAAAACCTTTTTTAGGGAAATATTTAGAAATATTTTGTAAAAGATAAATCATATAATTATATTTTTTATTGGAATTTTGATTTGGAATTTGTTGATAACCAATTTGAGGTTGAATACGACGTGCTTTTAATCTTTCTATCCTTGAAGTTGAAGGTGGAACAGAAGTTGTTGAAGGTTTTTCAAGAGGAGTGTAAGGTTGTTTATTTTTTTTCCAAAATTTCATTTTGTTAAACATACCAGCACCTTTTAAATTTTTAGAAGTAGTATCAGTTTGTTTTCTAACCATTATATTTTTAATAAATATTTTATTTATTAGTTTATCTAAAACATAAAAAATTAATTTAAAATTTTTTTTACGAAAGATATTTAAAGAAATTTTAATTAAAAAGTAAAAATGAATTATTTAAAAATTGGGGGATTAATTGGGTTTTTAATTTTTAGTGGAAATTTAGTTTTATTACTTAATAAGTATTATTTAAATACTTATCAATATGAGAAAGATTATTGTTTAGTTAGTAAAACTAAGAATGGATGTTTTATTTATTCTTTGGTAAAACCAGAAAATCTTTGTTTAACTTTTTATAAAGAACCGCGAGACTGTAATTCTTATGAGGATAATCAGATAATTGAGTGTTGGAGGTTTGAGTGGGAGTTTCAGTCTCCGAAGTGTTTACTTTATTTTTTTGAATTAGATGTGAAAGATGATATTAAAAAAATAGAAAAAGTTTTTTTTAGTAATTTTGAGAAGAATATTTTTAATGTAGGTATTTGTTTAATTGTTCTAAATATTTATTGGATGTTTAAGAAAAAAGAACCAAAAGTTTGTTTGTATGTTTCAGAAAAAAGTATAAAAAATAATAAAATGTTTGAGTTTAATGGAAAGTATTATCAATTAAAAAGAAAATTAAAAACACATTAAGGACTTAAGTTTCCAAAAGGATGAATATTTTGTTTTAACCAGATAGGTCCGACAAAGTTTTGTAAGATTTTAGGGTCAGTTTTCATCCAAAGTTCTTCATTTAAAATATAACCACTTGAACCATAAACATCAAAATTATTTGGAAAATCGGGATAATCCTCTGAATTAAATGGTAAAATCGTACTTCGACCTTGATTAGTCGCCACAGTGGTTTCAGGATTAATAAAACTTGCAAAAGCCGAATTATCTTTTTGAGGTTCCATATTATATTGTTCATTGAAATATTCATCACTATCTAAAGGAGTTAAACGAGTGGGAGGAGGAGGAATTTTATTGTGCAAATAAGGTATTTCTTGATTATTAATGAGCATTTGGAAATAAGTTTTATGATTTAAATTTAGAAGGTCTTGAGAATCTTGAAAAAGAGATAACCAATTAACGTAATCTTGCATGGTCATTTTAGGAGGATAACCAAACTTAAAGGCGGTTTTTTCAGCAGCTCCCATTTGATTTGGATGAGGATAATTTCTTTTAGGTTTCTTTTTTAGTTTTTTAGGATAGAAAGGATTAATATAAATTTGTTCTAATTTGGATAATTTGGGATTTTGTTTTTGTTTATCTGTTTTAAGAAGACTTAATTGGTCATCTTGATTCCAATTTTTATCAAATTTAGTCGGTTCTATTTCATAAGGTGATGGTAAGGTACTTAAATAATTAAGGTCCTTAAAATCTTCTTGAAGATTGCCTTTTAAGAAAAAATATAATATAATAATGAAGATGATTGGAATAAAAACCCAAATCATTAATTTTTATAAGATAAAAAAATATCTATAAATAATTAATGTCATTAAATACTAGTTCTCAAACAAGACTTCAAACTATAAATAATTTACCAAGATATAAAATTGATACACCCGGTCAAACCGCCTCTCAATCCGAATTTATTCTTTTTTGTTACCGTGGTTGTAACCTCAATTTAAATTTAGGTAATGCTACTAATTTAACACTCAAAAATTCTAATAAACAACTCATTATCACCGCCAATGGAACTCAAAAAATAGGTTGGAGTGGTTCTGGCGCTAACGGACTTCGTGATGTTAATTTTGATCTCAAAGAAATCATCATCACTGCTCCTCAAAAATATATTTTATCCGGTGAAATTTACAATAAAGGCATGCAGTTTTATTTAACTTTTACTTCTAGTCAATACCCCAATTTAATGGTGTTTATCACCGTTGTCGGTAATGTTAATGATGGTAATCAAGCTCAATCTACCATGCCCTACAAAATGTTTAATCAATTGACTAATATCCCCATCAATAATGGAACAGCAAATTTAACTGTAAGTAATTTTAATCTCAGAAATTTATTACCTAATAATACCAGTTTTATTACTACAATTAGTCCAGACCAAAGTACTAGTATTATCACTATGCAAAACACAGTTTTTATTCCACAAACATTTTTTAATAATTTTGTTAATCAAGTATTAGGTGGTCCAGAAGTTTATAATAATTTATTAAATGAAGCTAGACAAGCAGTTAGTAATCCAGAAGGAACACAACTTTTTTATAACCAAGACACTACACCATTATTATCAGGACAACAATACGTTTGTAATCGTAATTGTCAACAAGTTCCAGAAGGTCAAAACGAAGAACCATCAGTTAAAAGAGTTTCTACATGTGATACTCCCTCAAAAGATGGTGATACCCCAACGGAAGAACCTACACCTGCTCCAACTACTCCTGCACCGACAACTGCACCAGCACAATGTGAAGGGACAGGACCGCAAACGGATGTTAAAATATCAAAGGGGGGAAGAAAACCTCAAATGGATGCGTCAAGTGTTTTAACCATAGTTATTTTTATTTTTATGTTTTTGTTATGTTTAGGTTTTATGGTCTACAAAATTTCTAAAAATCAATTAAAAAATAAAATGTTTTATGTAATTATTGCGTTATCTTTAATATTTGCTTTATTAGCTTTAATATTTTTAGGTGTTTATTTGACACCAACAAGTAGAAATTTTGAAACTAAAAATTTAAAGGAAAATGCTAAATGTAAATCAGGAGATGAATATTTAGGTGAATTTGAAAGTGCCGAAAATTGTGCTCAAGAAGTTTATTCTCATAATGGTAAATATTTCAGTTATGGTAATAAAAAATGTTATAAAGAATTAACTGAACCTGATGGTGATAATTATTGTCCCGCTGGATACACTAGTAATAATAAATTTAATTTTTATGAAGTTTTAGTTTCCAATCAAGGAAGAAAAATTGGTTTATTAGTCGCCTTTATCATTTTCACTATCTTAACTTTCACTATCTTCATCATCTTTTTCATTTATAACCGTAAAATAGAAAAATCTGGTATGTTTCAAGTAGGAAATGTTCAACCTGGAAATGCATTACCCACATTAGGAACCGTAGGTGCTTTAACTGGTTTATTTAAGAAAAAACCAACATTAGAAAGTTTTAGTCAAAACATAGAACAAACATCCAAAAATCCAACTCCACAAGCAATTCAACAACTTCAATCAGATTATCAAAATTTACCAGATAATAACAAACAAAAAGTAAATGCCATTATAAAACCTGTTTTAAATCAACAAGGATTAAGGGGAAATAGTATTTTTACAAATTTAGGTAAAAAGAATAATCCAGGACAGATATTAAAGGATTTATATGAAGAAATAAATGGATTAAGAATGACACCTACTTTCAGAAAAACTTTAAATAGAATGCAAAAAGTTGACCAACCAACTAAAACTCAAATCTTAGGTTTTAAAAATGGTCAAATCATCCCCTTAGATTTATTAAATAAATTGTAATTTCTTATTTTCTTAAATAAAAAATTAATAATTATTTGAAACTGGATATCCAACTGAACCTACTGGACCTGGAGGATAATCTAAACCTTGAGCAGACATTTGATTTTCCCAAGTTTTAACAACTCCACATTGTGATGAAGTTGAAGGATTTCCATTATTTCCCCCACAAGAACCAACACATGATGCATCATTATTGTATCCTAAAGGTTCGGACATTTGTTCTTGGTTAGTCATATTTTCTTGGGTTTCTTCTTGTCTGGGAACATCTACCATCGGAGTAGTGGGAACTGGTTCTTGTGATAATTCATTTACAATCTCTAAATCTGTTAAAAGTTTTTTCTTTTGAGCCATTTGTAAAGTTACGATTAATGAAATAGCAATAAATAAGGCAACTGCAGGTGAATAAATTCCTACAAAAGCAATAATTACTAAAGTTACGATTTTAACAATGATGTTTTCAAAAAATTGTAAAAAGGGTAATCCACAATAATTTACGATAATACCGGAATAAATTACAAAGAATAAAACCAAAATGGCTTGAATAATATTTCCTTGAATACTTAATGTTCCATATTCGTAAACCTGATAAAGGGTTTTTTTACTTAAGTTTGAAACCATATTAATTCCTTTCTTGGAAACATTCTTTCCAAGTTTTGAAACTTCTTTAATAACCATATTATTTATAAGATTTATTTTTTTTATAATTTTCATTCAAAAACATTCATTCAAAGGTGCCTGTCGACCACCTCCCTGACAGGGTCCAGTGCCTTCTCCGAGAGAACCTTCTTCATGGTCTCCTCCGGCGTGGCCTTAACCTTGACAGTCTTGGTCTCACCTGTCTCCTCATCCACGACCTCTACCTCCTCTTCCAGATCACCCGACAGGATGAACTTGAGAAGTGCAGGTGAGTATCCGGAAATCAGGGAAACACCCTCATCCTCTGCAACAGCAGGAAATCCTACGGTGTTTGCCCTGACATTCCAAAACACAATGGTCGGAGGGTCAATGGGATGTCCATACAAATCCTCACCAAGTCTCTTGAAGAGGTTCTTGATGTTGTCAAAAGACGTTCCCCATCCTGTTCCCCTCCTGCGAGAGTAGTAGTCGGTAGAACCTGTGGCTTGGTTGAACTGCATGTCCGAAACCACAATCAGGGACTGCGGAATTTCGGACTCCGGGATGTTCTTGTTGCGAATCAGATCCGCAATCAAAACCATGGCCCTCTCAAAGTCCGTACTTCCACCCCAAGGGGCTCTTGCAAGACTGGTAACCTTCTCGGAGAAAGTCTTGCAACCACTCAGGTTGTGGAATCTGGGGTTGGTGTCAAAAGTCATGACCAAGTCCCTAAAGTCCTTGTGACAGATGGACGAAACCAAAATGCCAAAGGCAATGGACACCATCATCGGTGTTCCTGACATGGAGCCAGAAACATCCGACATGACCAATGCCTTAGACAAGTCCAGGTTGGAACCCGTCTCCTTCTTCCTCTCCTCAATCATCTTGACGATGGAAGCCTGAAGGGTATCCCACTGGGAATCCGTCACAGCCTTGACAGTTGAAGACATCTTCTGCCCAAAAATCTTCTCCACCAACTTGTGGGGTTCAGACTGGGCACCCTTGACACCCTTGGTGAGCTGCTCAATCAAATGCTGACGGCAACTGGCACGGGTTTCATCCTGAGGATGACGACGGTTTCCCGCCTTATCCTCATCAAGGAAAGCACGAGTGTTCCTCTCAAGGCACAATGAAGTGACCTTGGAGAACTCAATCTCGGCCCACTTGTTGGCGCCCATGAGAACCTCTGGCACATTCAAAGCACTCTTGAGAGCACTCAGACGCTTGCGGAGAGTTCCCATCGCCCAGGACTTAGCTTTCTTCACCTTCTCAGGGTCAGTCGGCATTCGGTCAATCAACTTGAAGGCGACCTGCTCCATGAGAGCATTATCGGTCTTGGCCTTCTGAGTGACTACCTTAGTCTTCTTGCTCTTGTTCTTCCGCTGGGCGGTGTAAAACTTGGCGGCCAAAGACAACTTGGGCATCCGACCCTCAGACTTGGCGAGTTCATACTCACTCCAATCCTTCTGGAACTGTGTAGACAAGATGGAAACCACCTTATCCGTGAAGTCTTGGTCTACCTTTTCACCTGCAATCATGCAAGCATTGAGAAGACGGAAGTCCTTCCAGTATCCATACTGGGGAATGAACTCCATCAAGTCAAGGCAAAGTGCCTTATGGGTGGAATAGAGGGTAGAGAACAGCTCATAAAAAAGTTTCTTCTCACCCTTACCACCTCGGCACCACCTCGTTTGAAACATCAGAATGAAGAGTGACTTGATGTCCTCCACATTCTCAGTGGATATGACCTTAGAGACCATCTCACTGAGATTCTCAGGGGTAAGTCCGCGGACAAGTCCGAAGAACAAGTCCAAAAGGGATTGGGAAGTTGTAGAAAGGGCATCGTGCCCGTTCTCTCCCTGAACCCTGTTAGACTCCTCGGTTGCAGCTTCGAAAAACGCCATTGTATTATCACTTGAAGCGATTGTTATATCCATTTATGATTATATTTTTAACCATCATTTTTTTTAAATAATAAATTTCATCAAAAATTTCTTTTATTTGATTTAAAACAATCAGTTATTTTTGCTAAATTTTATTAAAAATCAAAAAAATATTAAATTTAAAAAAATAATATCAAGACTACATAGGTATTTTTTTTGAGAAAAAAAAATTGATTGTTAATTTTTCAACCATACTTTATAATATAGTCTTAAGTAATTTAGACTATAGGAAGCATACAGCAAACTTAAAAAATTAGTCTTTTACACTAAATTTCCTGTTTCCTGCTTATAAAAATGTCTTGGAGAAGACGTTAAATATACTCAAATAGGAAGCATACAGCAAACTTAAAAATTAAAATTATTTTGAAATTTATCCTGCTTCCTGATAGGAAACATACAGCAATATTTTATTAATTTAATAATATTTTTGTTTCCTGCTTATAAAAAAAAAAGTATTTAAAGAAAACTGAATATATAAAAATAGGAATAAGACATTTGTTTTATTCCTCAAAAGAAAGCTAACAGCAAATAACAAAAAAACTTAATTACTTTTTTTGCTTTCTGAAAAAGGAAACATACAGCAATAAAAAAAATAAGAATTTATTATTACAACCATGTTTCCTGAACCTTAGGAACTTAACAGCATTATTAATATTTTATAAAATTATACAACACCTTTTCCTATATTTCTTAAAGCTGAATGTTTTAGGACTTGAATAGGTATTTGTTGAAAGTATCTGCAAGGGTATTTTTAACGCTCATCGTAAGTAGTATTAACTATTGCTTACTTCGTGAAAAATATTGAACGATATCGAAATTTCTGGTATTGGTCCTTGATATTTTTTACACACTTCGGTATTTATTATTGAGTTTTACTTGATATTAAGTATCATAACTGATTGGTTCCTGCACAAACTTTTTATAAAAGCGGAAGTTTTTATAAAAAAATTTGATTTTTTTTTATTTAAAGATAATTTGAGTTAAAAGAGGAATTAATGAGAACGTATTTAGGGAAGCGCGGTTATATTTTATTGAAGGATAAATTTACGGAGGGGGAGTTAGAGAAGATTAAGGAAGATTTATCGGTGAAGCCTAATGTCAGTACGGATTATGGACCGGAACCGGAGGCTTTTAAAGTTTTTTTAGAGAATAAGACGAAACTTTATTTGCCGAAGTTTTATGGCTTAGAGAAGTTAGGAGAACCAGATGAGAATAAGTTAAAATCGGGAGATGATATAGATTTAGTTTTTAATGGAGATTTGAGAGCTAATCAGTTAGAACCTGTGAATGCTTGTGTGAAAGCTTTTGAGGAGAAAGGAGGTGGAATTTTATCATTACCATGTGGAGAGGGAAAAACTGCTTTAGCTTGTTATTTAATTTCCAAGATGAGAAAGAAGACTTTTGTATTAGTTCATAAGACATTTTTAATGAACCAGTGGATTGAGAGGATATTGGGAGGACCAGATTCGCATGCATTTTTACCGGATGCCAAAGTTGGAAAAATTCAAGGTCCGACAATTGATATAGATGGAAAAGATATAGTCATTGGGATGATACAAAGTATTTCAATGAAGAATTATCCCTTAGATTTATTTGATAGTTTTGGGATGGTGATTATAGATGAAGCTCATTGTACACCTAGTAAAGAATTTTCTAAAGCATTATTTAAAATTAATTGTCCCTTGATGTTAGGGTTAAGTGCGACACCGAATAGAAAGGATGGATTAACTAAGGTTTTAAAGTGGCATGTTGGAGATGTTTGTTTTATGAGAAAAGGAAAAAGTTCGGCTGATTCTATTGTGGAGAGATATGTTTATCAATGTGATAATCAAGCTTATTGCGAAGAATTATCTAATTATATGGGTAAAATTAATAGTGCGGGAATGATTAATAATTTAAGTTCTTATATGCCTAGAACTAGATTTATAGTGAAAAAAATGATAGAATGTGTGAAAGAAGAAAAGCGACAGGTTTTATTATTAGGAGATAGGAGAGAAATGTTAAAAGACATAGAAAATTTGTTAAAAGAAACTGATGTTACTTATGGATATTATGTAGGAGGGATGAAACCTAAGGCGTTAGAGGAGAGTACAGGAAAGCAGATTATTTTGGCGACATTTAAGATGGCGGATACGGGTTTAGATATTAAGACAGTTGATACCATAGTCTTTGCGACACCTAAGACGGAGATAGAGCAGGCGGCGGGGAGGATAAGACCTAAACCGGGTGTAGAGGATTTAAATCCACCGTTGATTATAGATATAGTGGATGATTTTTCTATTTTTTCGGCACAAGCTAGGAAGAGAGATATTTTTTATAGAAAGAAGAAGTATTTTGTGGAGACATTTGAGGTGAGTGAGGATGGAGATGAGATAGAGAAGGTTTCAACATATGATCCTAATGAGGATAAGTGTATGGTGAAGAAGAAACCTAAAGAGAGTGTTTTAGAGAAAAATCCATTTTTATCTAAGAAGAAGTAATGAAGTATGGAGTTTTTCCGGGAAGTTTTAAACCGCCCCATGCGGGTCATTTAAGTGTAGTGAAAAAAATGTTGCCGAAAGTAGATAAATTTTATGTTATAATTTCAAATAAACCCAGAGGGATGATAAAACCTTTTGATAAAAAATTAGGGCAGTTTAATAAGGGAGAATTAGAAGAAGTTTGTGAGGAGTATCGGGTGAAACCTTGTGATAAAAAGAAAATTGAAGAATGGATGGAAAAAGGGAAGATACCCAATGTATCGGCCAAACAATCATTAGAAATTTGGGAGATGTATAGGGAATTATTGCCGAAAAGTCAGAGAGATAAGTTGAAGATAATGATATCAAGACATAATTCACCGGTGATATTTGCTTACATTATTTTGAATAATATGTTGAAGAAGGGAGATGAACTTTATTTGTTGAAGAGTAAGAAGGATGAGAAGAATGAGAGGTTTTCGTTGTTTAAGAAAGAGGATGGGGTAAAGATAAAGGAGGAATTAATATCGACGATGAAGGATATTTATTCGAGTGGGATGAGGAGGGATATTTTTGAGAGGAAGAAGAAAAGTTTTGAGGGGTATTTGCCGGATGGGGTTGATAAGAATAAAATTTGGAAGTTATTTAGCTAAGAGGGGGATGTTAAAGGTTTTTTCAAAAGATTGGATTTGTTTTTCAGAGAAATTAATGTGAAATAATTTATTATTATCTTCGTATTTTTTATCAACGTTAAATTTTTGGTATTTAATTTTAGGGATGAGACGTTTAAAATTTCGGTTGGTGAAGAAAAGAATATCAGGGATAAGATATTGAAATTTATTAGGGTTAATTTTAAGGTAAAAGAAATTATTTTTGATATTTTCATTTTCTTGACATAAAACGATAAATAAAGTATTATCATTTTGTTCTATTTGGTCGAGTGGAATTGAATTAATATTTATATTAAGATATTTTCGGATAAGATTTTCAAAAGTAGGGATTTGATATTTTAAAGTTTGTTCTTTTTGGTAAACAAAAGTGATATCTTTTGCGGGATGTTTTTCAATAATATTGAAGGCACTATATAAGAAATAACTAAAATAAATTTCATTTAGTTCGTTAAGACAAAAGAATTTAGTTTCTTGATTGCGGAGGATGTTAAATCTGAACCAAGGTTTTCTAAAGTTATAGGCGTAAAATCCACTAGAAGGCATTAATCTCTTTTTTTCATTAACAATATCTTTATAAAAACCTAATTTTAAACCGACAAGATGTTGAAGGAGGATAAAATGAACACCATGTTTTTTAGGTTCACGAAATCTATATTTTGCATTTAATAAAATTTGTTTTTCAAAAATTTTATGAGTTATTTTACAAACATCTTTTCTTAAGATAGTGATTTGATGATTATGAATTCTTTGTGGAAATTCCTTAAAATATTTATGGAAAAAAGCATTAGCATTAACAACATCAACCCAAGCTGGTTTTTCCATTTTTTTAAATGAATTAGTCATTTCTCGATATTCTAAGGTAATAAATGGTATTTCTTGATAAAACCATTCTTCACGAGTCATAGGGGAAGAAATCATCATATCATCACATCCATAAAGAAAAACATTAGATAATTCAGGGATGAGATAAAGGAAACTTTCAATAACAGTAGATTTAAAGGTTGGTTTAAGTAAAGTTTGAGGGAGAAAATCATTATCGTGGATAATTTTAATTTTTTTATCTTGAGAAAATCTTTTAATTAAGATTTTGGGTGTTGGGGTAACGATGAAGATATTTCTAATCCAGGGTAAATTTTTTTTAGTTAAGGTTAATGAAACAAAAAAT